>JAESGN010000361.1_pt1 | contig 52246 bp, 42 predicted proteins | sample 9269731 | NCBI WGS metagenome assembly JAESGN01 (sample SAMN15720683, study PRJNA650826) | algae metagenome | isolation source: Mojavia pulchra JT2-VF2 and co-occurring heterotrophs from desert soil | place: USA: Cadiz Valley, Joshua Tree National Park, CA | collected 1998-06-08
CAAAAGGAGATCCAAGAACAAGCAACGCCATACACTTATCCACAGTCGACCATTGCTGCGTCGGCTTCCACCCCTGGCTCACGATTCAAGCGGCGCGGTGGCTCAGTTCTACTTCGGCGCGGACACTACTGACCCATTGGGGGTGCGTGCCTCTAACGTCACTCTGCACACTCCTGCGTTAACCCACGCTCGGACTCGAACGCCTGAGTCATGACGCCCAGGTCACCAAACAGAATGGGCAGTACAAACTGTAGGACCGCGCGCCTCAAAAGGCTCGCACAGGCTGCAAAGGGTCTTGGACGGCCGATGATGGTGCCATGCAGGCATCCGATTCCGATCTCAAGGCGCGCCTGATTGCCCAGATAGCTTGGGAAGTGGAGTGTGAGCGCCTTCACAAACGCGGCCGAGCGACTGCACACGCTCCGAGTTCTAACGACGACCACGGATGAATGAAAAGCGGGCGTGGCGCCCTCGTACCAGCACCAGCGATCTCGCGAAATCTGCCTACACAGCTCACCATCAGTCGCCCTGAAACTTTCGCCCGTCTGAAACTCCGACCTCACTTACTCCCATGGCCCTCAGTCTGCTTTCGGTGATTGCCGAGCGCTCGGTTCCGTGCGTGATCACGGACGCAGGAGAACTCCGACTTCTTTCGAAGTTGGTGTTTGCCGAACTTGTCGAAGCCAAATTCGATCCAGACGACCGAGCCTCTCTGCGACGCAGCAGCATTCAAAACGCGACAGTCACGGCGATCACGCCAGCCGGACGGAAAGCGTTAGATGAGATGCGAATCCACGCCTTCAGTCGCAGGCTGAACTGACAGGAGCTGGACGGCCGCGTCTTCGCGACATGGTAGGCCGCAGCAGCGACATCACCAATGGAGTTGGTGCGCCCCTCAGTGCTGCCACTTGTGGCGGCCTTCGCGAAATCATTGTCGTGCACAGCCGCCGAACCGTAAGCGAGGGCCCAAAGCCCTCTTGATGATCGGACCTCGTAGCGACTACAGCAGATCGCTATCGCCGTCGTTGACTTCATCGATGAAGAGGTCGTCCGACCAGGCCATCCCGATCGCCTTGTCCAGGCGCTTGAGCAGCGCATTGAAGGTCTCGCCATCACGGCGCACAAGCATGGCAAGGCAGTTGCTGCCGTCGGCCGCTGTGGCAGCGCACTCGTGAGGCGGCAGCGCGCCGATGTTGATGTCACCGCCATCGGCGATCAACGCCTCGATGTTCTTCGTTGATTGGGCCATGTGAGCGTCAGAGCTTGATCGCGTCGAGCCGATCGTTGGCCGCCGTGGAATCGAACGCATGGGGATCCCAGGTCTCTACGCCGATCCATTCGGCCAAGTTCTCGTGCTCCGGGTCCTGGGGGTCGGCCATGGCCCGGACGAAGTCGGCATAGCCTGGGACGCCGCCGCAGTCCTCGGGCGGGGTCGCGCTCGCGCCGCCGACGCAGAACGGCAGGGACAGCAAGGCATCCGGTGCGAGCTTCTTCTCGACCTTGATGCGGTGGTCCCAGTAGTCCCCGAAGTCGTAGACGTAGCTCAGCGTCGATCGGTTCAGGGCGGTGGTCAGTCGCGTGCTCTCGCTGGTGATCGAGCCAGGATCGTCGTACATCGGATCGGGCGTTCCATAGCGCTCGCCGTCACCGGCGATGAATTCGTGCAGGTGCGAGTGGCCCCATCCGAACGCGGCCTGGATGACCAAGTGAAGCTTGACCAAGGTGATCGTCTCGGGCACCAGCACGCGACGCCAGACCTTGGGCTTCGTGCCGCGCAACTCGATGTGCAGTTGGAGGATTGCCGGGGACGTCTTGATCCGATGTACCTTGGTCGCCATGCTCAGGCTGCTTCTCGTTGGTCGCCGGCGCGTCGGCCGATGTTCCACGGCAGCAACTCGTCGATGCGGTTGATGGGATGGTCGGCGATGCGCGTCAGCACATCGCGTAGATAGGCCTCGGGATCGATCCCATTGAGCTTGGCCGTCTCCACGAGGCTGTAGATCGCCGCAGCGCGCTCGCCTCCCGCGTCCGACCCCATAAAGAGGTAGTTCTTGCGCCCGAGGCTGACGCCGCGCAGCGCGCGCTCGGCGGCATTGTTATCGATCTCGATGCGTCCGTCGTCGACGTAGCGTGTCAGCGCCTTCCAGCGTGTGAGCGAGTAGCCGATGGCGGTGGCGATCTCAGACTTCGCCGCCACGCGGCCCACCATGGCGCCCAGCCAGGCGTGCAACTCGTCGAGCAACGGGCCGGCACGTGCCTGGCGCTGTCGTCTTCGTTCGTCGGGCGGCTGGCCACGGATGTCGGCCTCGACTGCGTACAAGGCAGCGATACGCTGGAGCGCCTGCTCGGCCACCGAGCCCGGCGCTCGTCCCAGACTCAGGTGCAGATCCCACCACGGTCGTCTCGCGTGAGCCCAGCAAGCAGCTTCCGTGACGCGGCCGCTGCCGTACAGCTTGCCCCAGCCACCATAGGCGTCGGCCTGCAGGATGCCGGTGAAGTTCCTGAGGTGCGTCTGCGGATGCTCGCCCTTGCGATCGGGCGAGTATTGGAACCAGACAGCCGGTGCGTCCTGGCTCGCTGCCGGACGATCGTCTCGTACGTAGACCCACAGCCGGCCTGTCTTCGTGCGCCCACGCCCGGGGTCGAGGACGCCCACCGGCGTGTCATCGGCATGCACCTTCGCACCCGCCAGCGCGTAACGCCCGAGTGCGGCCACCAGCGGGTCGAGCAACTCGTCGCCCTGGTTGACCCATCCGACCATCGTGGAGCGATCGATGAACACACCGTCGCGAGCGTAGATACCGCTCTGCCGGTACAGGGGAATATGGTCGCAATACTTCGAGACCATGACGTGCGCCAGGAGCCCCGGCCCGGCAACGCCACGCGCGATCGGCCGGCTCGGCGCGGCGGCCTGGAAGATCGTCTCACAGGCCACACACGCAAACTTCGGCCGGACATGACGGATCGCCTTGAAGTGCGCGGGAACGTACTCGAGCTGCTCGGAAACGTCCTGGCCGATGAGGCGCAGTCGGCCGCCGCAAGCGATGCAGCCGCACTGCCGACCGTTCGTATCATGGTAGTCGGGGGTCGTCTCGGGGCGATAGGTCTTCGTGTCGCGCGGCAGGTGCGCCGGCAACTTGCGATCCGGCTCTGGTGCGTTGGCAGCGTGCTTCTTCGGCGGTGTCCTGGACGCCGGAAGTTCATCCAGTGGTTGCCCTTCGATCAGGGCGATCTGAGGGCTGTTCAGCTGTTCGCTGGAGGCTCCGAACCGGGCACGATCGCGCCGCAGTACCTGCAGCTTGAGCTTGTCGAGCATCAACTTGAGTAACGCCACTTCCGCCTCGTACGCCTCGACGACGCGCAGCAGTGAATCGACGGTGTAGGGCGGGTTCGAAGTGGTCGGCACAGGGATCTACTGTGCCCGGCTCAACGCGCCTCGACATCGGGTCCACACCCGAGTCGAGTTCATACAGTGGTTCAGGCAGCGAGTTCCGGCTCGTGCGTGCGCATCGGCATGCGCCAGTCGATGCCTTCGAGCAGCATCGACAACTGCGCGGGTGTAAGCGACACGCTACCAGACGTTGCCTGTGGCCAGACGAAGCGACCGCGCTCCAGCCGCTTGGACAGCAAGATCAGTCCCTGGCCGTCGAACCCGATGAGAGTCCGGAGAAATACCGGGGTGCCCAGCGGCCGCATTACGCGCCGGCGCCTGACGGCCGAAGGACCTGGCAGCCGGGAGGATGCCTCCATGCAGCCCCTCCGCCACCTCGCCGTCACCGTCATCCAGTCCGCTGACAGGGCCTACCGTTGGCACGTGGCGAAGCTCGCCACAGTCGGCCACTGCGGTGGTGGTTGCGCTGGCCAACGTACTGTCGACCTATTCGTTTCCGGTTGGCTATGGGGAGCGCATCCGCTAAACGCATGGAGGGAGCCTGTCAGGAATCTTGTGTGTGAGGCATACATGACCAATCGGAGCATGTATGCCAAACAACAAGAAGCCGATGCCGCATTTGCCGGCGATCTTGCCGGCTAGATCCAAAGTGCGCGTGCTCGGCCCGATGTGCGCACCGCATCGTCCGACCCGACACCGACAAACTTCTCGTCTTGGCGGCCACGACGTGCGCGATCGAGAAGTTCTTGTCGACCGTGATGACCGTGCCGTGGAGGTGCACGGTATCGGCGCAGGTCGCCGACTGCAGCCGCAGCATCAATAAATGATCGTGACGGAGCCGTCGCCGCCGATGCCGAGTGCGCTGCCGAGGTTGCTGCCGTTGGTGCCGGTGGCATAGGTCGCGCCGCCGGGTCCCATGCTGCCGCCGCCGCCGCCGCCGCCGCCACTTCCGTAGTTGCCATTGAAGCCGCCCCCGCCGCCACCACCGAAGCCCCCACCTCCGCGCCCGCCCAGTTGTGCGCCGCTTCCACCCGTGGTGCTGTTGCCGTCATCGCCGGTACTCGAGGTGCCGATCCCTCCTCTTCCTCCGATGCTGCCGCCACCCGCATCGCCCCAGCCGGAGCCCGGCGCCCCCGAAGCCGTGCCGTGTCCTCCTCCATCGCCGTCGCCCGTTCCGCCCGAACTGGCACCGGCAATTATGAGGTCGGTCGCGACCCGCTTGACGCGCGTGGAGCCGCCGCCACCACAACCGAACGTCGCGGCGCCGCCGCCGCCGAGCCCGGCTTGGCTGGGACCGCCACCGCCGCCCACCGACAGGGGCAGTGTTTCGCCGGGCACGACCGTCAACGTCGCAGTCACCTGGCCGCCATTGCCCCCGTTGTTGCCCGAATACCCGCCGCCGCCGCCGAGTGCGGCCACCTGAATGGATGTGACGCTGGCCGGCACGGTCCATGCTGCGCTGCCTGCCGCGGAGAAATCGGTCTTGCGCTGGACCGTCAGCGAGGCGGACGCATGGAAATCGCCGGATGCGGCGGTGATGGCCGCATTGCCGCTGCTCACGCTTGTGGCGAGGCCTTCCGATCCAACCGCGTTGCTGATGATCGCGACAGCCGGCGCATCGGATGCCCAGGTCACCAGGCTCGTGATGTCCTGCGTGCTGCCGTCGCTGTAGGTGCCCGTTGCAGTGAACTGCGTTGTTCCACCAGAGGTTCCGCCGATGGACGCTGTCGCCGAAGAAGGCGTCACCGCAATGGATGCCAGGGTCGCCGGTACGACGGTCAGCCTCGCGGTCGCGACAGTCGTCCCGGCCAGAGTTCACCGCGGACGCCATCCGCGGTCGGGGAGTGATCGAAGGCTTTGTTGCTCGGTTACTGCGGAGGACGGGGCGCCTCGGCAGCTTTTGCGTGAGTTCCACGAGTGCCTTGAAGAGGGAGATCGGGTGGTCAACAAGCCAGTGATGGGGCTCGGTGACTACGCTGCCTTCGTGCAGATGAACGACCGCTTTCACTCCCTCATCATGCGGGGCTGCTCGAACATCGCCTTGCCGCGTGTGATGGAGATGCTTGACCGTCAATCATTTGCGCCTCCAAGCGCGATGCTTCCCATGCAATCGTCGATGGAGGAAGGCCATCAATGGATGAGGATCGCCCATCTGTCGCACCATGCGATGGTGCAAGCCATCGAGCGAGGTCAGGGGTCTCGAGCGCAGGCCTTGGGAGAGGAGCGCGTGGAGATAGCGCGGATGAACCTCGACGACGCCCTGGCCAGACCCGAACTGGCGGCGGAGCTCATGCGCGGAATGGCTCTGGTAGCTGGCAAGAGGCCGGGGTAAACAGCTACTCGCTGATGGAGGCGGGGAGGGGCGATGTGGCCCGCGTTCCACATGGCGCCAGCTATGGCGGATTGTGTCTAACTGCTGATGTCAGCTGGGTTTCCTTCTCGCCAAGCACGATGCGTAACGCCGCTGTGGGTGAGTGGCTTAAGCAGCGCGAGAGTGAGCGCCGGCGCCTGTGCGGCGTGAAGCGGTCGCCTCTACCACCATAGGCAGCTGGAACAAGAGATGCCGGTCCCTCATCGCTCTCGTGAACACCGCGTCGACCGGGCAGCGTCCAACGTGCCCCTCAGCGCTATAACGAAAAGGGTTGCAGCCCAAGCACGTGGCTTTGGCTCGAACTTCGCTGTCCGCAAGTCATCAGAAAGCCTCGAGCGCCAGCGCGTTCACGCTCTCGGCACCGTCGACGATGCTGTCGCGCAGGCCCGGCGCCTTCGCGAGGATGTGCTCGGCATAGAAGCGCGCCGTGGTGATCTTGGCCTGCATGAAGTCGACGTCGACGTTGTGCGAGGCCTGGTCCTGCGCCACGATCAGCGAACGCGCGAGCTGCCAGCCGGCCACCAGGTTGCCCGCGAGCATCAGGTAGGGCACGCTGCCCGCGAACACCGCGTTGGGCGAGGCCTTGGTCTGGCCCGCGACGAAATCCACCACCTCGACGAAAGCCTCGCGCGCGGCCTTCAGGCGCTTGTGCACGGCCTTGGCGGCGGCGCTGTCGCTCTTGGCGAGCTCGGCCTCGGTCTTCTCGATCTGCGCGGCGATGGCCTTGGCGGTCTGGCCGCCGTCGCGCGCGGTCTTGCGGCCCACGAGGTCGTTGGCCTGGATCGCGGTCGTGCCTTCGTAGATCGTGAGGATCTTCGCGTCACGGTAGTACTGCGCCGCGCCGGTCTCCTCGATGAAGCCCATGCCGCCGTGCACCTGCACGCCCAGCGAGGTCACCTCGAGGCTCATCTCGGTGCTGTAGCCCTTGACCAGCGGCACCATGAATTCGTAGAAGGCCTGGTTCTGCTTGCGCGCGTCGGCATCGGGATGGTGGTGCGCGGCGTCGTAGGCCGCGGCGGCCACGCTGGCCATCGCGCGGCAGCCTTCGGTGTAGGCGCGCATGGTCATCAGCATGCGCTTCACGTCGGGGTGATGGATGATCGCCGCGCTCGCGTTGATCGAGCCGTCGACCGGGCGGCTCTGCACGCGCTCCCTGGCGTAGGCCACGGCATGCTGGTAGGCGCGCTCGGCGATCGCGATGCCCTGCATGCCCACCGCGTAGCGGGCCGAGTTCATCATGATGAACATGTACTCGAGGCCGCGGTTTTCCTGGCCCACGAGATAGCCCACAGCGCCGGGCCCGGCGCTGTCCGCGATGCTCGCCGCCGTGCCGTCGCCGTACTGCAGCACGGCCGTCGGCGAGGCCTTGATGCCCATCTTGTGCTCGATGCTCACGCAGTGCACGTCGTTGCGCGCGCCCGGCGAGCCGTCGGCGTTCAGCAGGAACTTCGGCACCACGAACAGGCTGATGCCCTTCACGCCCTCGGGCGCGCCGCTCACGCGCGCCAGCACGAGATGCACGATGTTCTCGGCCATGTCGTGCTCGCCGTAGGTGATGAAGATCTTGGTGCCGAAGACCTTGTAGGTACCGTCGGGCTGCGGCTCGGCGCGGCTGCGCACCAGCGCGAGGTCGCTGCCGGCCTGCGGCTCGGTGAGGTTCATCGTGCCGGTCCACTGGCCGCTCACGAGCTTCTCGAGGTAGGTGGCATTGAGCTCGTCGGAGCCCGCGGTCAGCAGCGCCTCGATGGCGCCATCGCTCAGCAGCGGGCACAGCGCGAAGCTCATGTTGGCCGAATTCAGCATCTCGCCGCAGGCCGCGCCGATGGTCTTGGGCAGGCCCTGGCCGCCGAAATCGGCCGGATGCTGCAGGCCCTGCCAGCCGCCCGACACGTACTGCGCGAAGGCTTCCTTGAAGCCGGCCGTGGTCGTAACCTCGCCGTCCTTGAACGACGAGGGATTGCGGTCGCCCGCGACGTTGAGCGGCGCGATCACGTCCTGGTTGAAGCGCGCGCATTCCTCGAGCACGGCCTGCGCGGTCTCGAGGCCGGCATCCTCGAAGCCGGGCAGCCTGGCGATCTCGCCGATGTTGGCCAGGTGCTCGATGTCGAACAGCATGTCCTTGAGGGGGGCGGTGTAGCTCATCTCGATCTTGCTTTTGCAGCAATTCCAAAGTAGTCGGGAAGTACGGCCAGGCCCAACAGAAGGGACCGGCCAGGCGGCAGTGGGCCGCTCGGTATGAACCTGAAGGACTAGCCTTGCTTGTCCATCTTTTCGTGTGCATCCACGAGTTGGACCAGCAGTTTCATGAAGACAGCGCGATCCTCCGGGGACAGCGGCTGGATCAACAACTCCTGGGATCGGTGGATACTTTCCTGTAGGTCGTTGATCAGCTTCAGGCCGTCCTTGGTGATCACTGAAAGCCTGGAACGCCGGTCGTCGGGATTGACGCGCGTTTCGACGAGTCCCTTGTCGCCCAGGCGTTTGAGCACTTCCGCCGTCGTCGTCCGGTCCAGGGAAAGTTCCCTGCCGATGGCCTTCTGATCAAGCCAGGGATTCATCGACAGCGCCGTCAACATGCCGACCTGCAGCGGCGTGATGCTCTCTGACTTGCACAGGTCGAAGAAGAGTGCCTGGCCGATCTGGGTCAAGCGACGAATCAGGAAACCTGGACGCCGCCACATCACTTCGCGCAGCGGATTGAAAGGCTCGGGGCCAGGGGGCTTGGCCGCTTGCACCTCCGTCACGCTGCCTGTGTTCTTCTTTCGGGCCGGAGAACGCTTCGTCATCATCTCGAGATCGCCAATAGTGTCAGCCGACGAGTGTATCGGCTCCTCCCTATGCGAATAGAACGCCAATCTGCCTCCGGGCCCGCTACAGCAGGTCGACCTTCAGAAACTCGCCCAGCTGGCGATGAAAGTCTGCCTCGTCGTCCCAGGGGATCATGTGGCCGGCGCCAGGCACCGTGCAATGGGACAAGCCAGGCGCGAGTGCTTCAAGCTCGGCCAAGTCTTCCGCAAGTACCACGCCACCTCGACCTGCCGTCATGAGAAGTCCGGGCGTTTGCAACTTGGCAAGGTCGGTGTGGATGTCGTCGCTATGAAAACCGGCATGCGCCTGCATGATGGCTTCCTCGCTGCAGGTGTGCAGCCACTCGGCTCGCAGTTGCAGCTGTTCGTCCGTCCAGGTCGGCGCATAGGGCCGAAGTTCTTCGGCCGTGACGCCCTTGATGGCCATCCGAATCGATTCCACATACCAAGGCAGTGGCACGGGATACGGGCGGCGGCCGGGACCGGAGACTGGGGGGTCCACCAGCAGCAGCCTGTCGATACGCCGGGCGTCGCGCGCAGCCGCGCGAATCGCCACGCGCGCGCCCATCGAATGGCCCAGCAGCGTCACGGAAGACCATGCTTGAACCCCCAGCAACTCGAGCACGTCGGTCGCCATGACATCGAGACTCGCGTCCATGCCGGGCGCGCTCGAGGACAAGCCGCGACCCCGAAAATCCAGGACATGGACGTCGAAGTGGCGAGCAAGTCGCTCGGCGACGAAGCCCCAGGTGATCGCGGGGCTCGTGATGCCCGGCAGCAGGAGCATGCGCGGGCCCTGCCCACCATAGCGCAGCAGGTGCAGCCGCACCCCGTTCGCACGTACGTGATAGCCATGAAGAAAGGAACTCATTGCGACTCCGAGCTGTTCCATACACAGTCGCTCTCGCTCCCGGCTGGTGTTGAAGATTGCATCGATGAAAAAAGCCTGTCCACTGCGCCGGGCTGGTGACATCTGGCGTGGCGCGTATCAAGGCCGCTGTGGTTTTCCCAACCAGTCGCGGATGCGGTTCCAGAGCACGCTCCACATCATTGCCGCCATGGACACGGTGGGCTGCGGCTCGTTGGTCGACACCGCCTGGCCGCCCAGTCTGCGGGTGATCTGCTTTCCGAAGTCCGCCACCATGCGGCGCACGAAATCCTTCACGAGGCCAGAGCGGGAAAATTGCGCGAGCGGCCCCTGCAGCGCGTAGATCATGTCCACGTGCACTCGGGTGTTGTCGGCCGACAGCGCCTCGAGCCGATAGCTGATGTCGCCCTGGGTACGCGATTTGCTCAAGCTGTCCTGGCCCGCGCCCCGGAGGACGGCACGCTTGGCTGCGTCGTCACGCTCCAGCCGAGCAGCACCCGCGAAAGCCGCGGACATCGGGCCGAACTTGATGGCGATTGTGCCCTTGACTCTTTCGCCCTCGTGCGAGTCGATGGTTGCGCCCGGCAGGCATGAAGCCACGGCGGGCAAATCGCCCATGAATTCCCACACCCGATCGACCGGATACGGCACGTCGAAATGGACGTCGATCGCGTTGCCCTTCGCCTTGGCCTTGGCCATCGCCACCGGATCGACTTCCGCCATATCCGCAACAATGCTCGATGCGGACGCGGCCGACTTGCTGCTCGATGGAGCGGAGTTCGAAGTGGACGGGGAGGCCGATCCGACTGGCGCCACCGCGGCGACACGCTTCATCGCGACCGATCGCGGGGCGGTCAATCGTTGCCGCAGTTGCTCGAACTGTGCGTCGGGACTGACCCGCTGCTGCTGCAGGACGTCCAGAATGGCGTCCACAATGCCTTGGTAGCCCGTGCAACGGCACAGGTTCCCGGAGAGCTCAAGACGCACGCACGCCTCATCGGCCTCGGGCAGGCGAAGCACGATGTCGCGCGCCGTGGTGAGCATTCCCGGCGTGCAGAAGCCGCACTGCAGTGCGTGGTGGCGCGTGAACGCCTGCCGCAGCCGTCGCATGACCGCGTCATCTTCATAGCCTTCGATGGTGGTGACTTCACGGCCTTCGCAGGCCACGGCGAAGGTGATGCACGAGCGCGTGGGCTGGCCGTCAACGAGCACCGTGCAGGCGCCGCAGACGCCGTGTTCGCAGCCGAGGTGCGTTCCTGTCAGGTGTAGTTCGTCACGCAGGAAGTCGCCAAGGTGCATTCTCGGTTCGGCCTGCCGGCTGAAGCTGCGGCCGTTCACTTGAATGGAAATGGGGTCCAAGTCTCTTACTCCGCTTGTTTGGGGTCGGCAAAGATGCCGGACTGATCGAGTGCGCGCTCCAGGCAGGCCGTGAAGAGCTTCCGGTCGATGGCGTCGCGTTCGGGGAGTGCCGCATGCACGGCCGCGCGCAATGCCTCGCGTCCCGCCACGACTGCGCCCTTGAGCGCGATCTCCGCGGCCAACGCGTGCAGCAGCAGGGGAGGGCCATCGACGGCTCCCAGCACGATCCGGGCACGCTTTCGCGAGACATCGAAATAGACCGCCGCACTGGCTTCTGCAAACTCGCCCGGCTTGCGGCAGACCTTGTGGTATCCCCAATGCGTGGTGGGGGTTTGCGAAGGCACCGAGATGCTGACGATGAGTTCATCGGGCTCGAGCACGGTCGTGTAGGCGCCGAGCATGAACGCGTCGGCCTCGGCTGTGCGCTCGCCTCTCGGCGATCTGATTGCTACGCGAGCGCCGAGTGCCGCGAGGGTTACGACCCAGTCGGCCGCAGGATCGGCATGCGCCAGACTGCCGCCGACCGTACCTCGAGTGCGAATCGCGCGATAGGCGATTCCGCGCGCGACTTGGCGCATGGGATGATCAGCCAGCGGCGCGTGGACGCCGTCCTCGATCTCGGCATGGGTGACGGCAGCACCGATCTCGACCCAGTCGGCTCTGCGGCTTACCGCGCGCAAGCCGGGAATGTGTGCGACGTCGACCACCTGTGCGGGCCGCGCCAGCCTCAGGTTGAGCATCGGTCCGAGCGACTGGCTTCCGCTCATTGCCTTTGCGGCGCCGGCGCCGGCGGCCAGCGTTGTGATTGCCTCATCCACCTCGAGGACGCGCGCGTACGCGAATTTCGGCGCTTTCATCGTGCGTGCTCCTGTTCGCGCTTCGCACCTTCGATTGCCGTGAGCAGGCGGCGTGGTGTCAACGGCGTCATCAGCACCTCGGCGGCACCTGTGCCCCGCAGGGCATCGTTCACGGCATTGAAGATCACGGCCGGCGGTGCGATCGCGCCGCCTTCGCCCACGCCCTTGGCACCGAATTCGGTGTGTGGTGAAGGTGTCTCGAAGTGCTCTATCCGGATGCGCGGCACTTCCGTGGCGCCCGGCAGGATGTAGTCAGCCAAGGTGGAAGCAAGCGGCTGGCCTTGGTCGTCGTACGGGCTCTCCTCGTACATGGCGGTGCCGATGCCCTGCGCGATGCCGCCGATGGTCTGCCCTTCCACGATCATCGGATTGACCATGGTTCCACAGTCTTCGACGACGACGTAGTCGAGGATCTCGACTTCGCCGGTTTCGGTGTCGACGGCCACCACCACTGCGTGCGTCGCATAGGTGAAGGTGCCGGTATCAACGTTGGGTTTGTACGCCCGCGACACCTCCAGACCACCGAGATGAACGTTGGCAGGCAGATCTTGCGGCGTGAGGTACCACGCGCCACCGACGTCCGACAGCGGGATTGACTTGTCGCCGGCCACGGCGCGACCCTCGATCAATGCGACGGTCGGTGCATCCACGCCCATGAGGTAGCCCGCGATCGACTGGATGCGGGGCAGGAGTTCCTTGCACGCGACCGAGATGGCCCCTCCTGACATGACCGTGGCGCGCGAGGCGTAGGTGCCCGAGGAGAACGGGGTCAGCGCGGTGTCTCCATGCACCACCCGGATTCTGGCCACCGGGATGCCGAGCACGTCGTTGGCGATCTGCGCGAAGCTGGTCTCCATGCCCTGGCCATGCGAGTGCACGCCGACACGCACTTCGAGTCCGCCGTCAGCGGTCATTCTGACGACCGCCTGGTCGAAGCCGGGTACCACTGGCAGCCCCCAGTTGGCGAACACCGTCGTGCCGTGGGCAGACTGCTCGGTATAGGTGGCCGTGCCAAAGCCGATGAGACGGCCGTCCGGCTCACCGCGCGCCTGGCGCTCGCGTACCGCGTCCAGTCCGATCATCTCCACGGCGCGGCGCAGGCTTGCAGGGAAGTCGCCGCTGTCGAAGTGCTTGTTGGCGACGTTGACATAGGGCATGGCAGCCGCCGGTACGAGATTCTCCATCCGCACTTCCCATGGCTCGCGCCCCACTTCACGCGCCACCGCATCCATGAGGAGTTCGATGGCAAAGCAGACACCTGTGCGCGCGACCCCGCGATAGGCCATGAACCCAGGCTTGTTGGTCGCGACGCAGAGGGTCTCGCATCGATAGCCTCGAAAGGTGTAGGGGCCGGGTAGATTGCCGATCGCCTGTCCTGGCTCCAGGCCGACGAAGAAGGGATAGTAGGAATATGCGCCGCCGTCGATGGTGATGACTGCGTCCAGCGCCAGGAGCTTGCCGGTGCGGTCCGCATAGGCGGTGAGCTGATAGTGATGCTGCCGCGTGTTGGCGCCGACGATCAGGTGCTCGCGTCGATCTTCGAGGTAGCGAAACGGTGTGCGGTACGTCTTGGCGAGCCAGGCAACGCACAGGTCTTCAGGGTAGAGCTGACCCTTGTAGCCGAAGGCGCCCCCGACGTCCGGTGACACGACGCGTACGGCCTCTTCGTTCATCGAGAGGTGCTGGGCGATCCCCACACGCAGCAGATGCGGAACCTGGGTCGCACTGACGACCACGAGTTGATCGGTCTGGAAGTCCCAGTAAGCGAGCACCGACTTGCCCTCCAGCGGCACGATGCACTGACGCGACAGTTCGACCGTGCGGCTGACCTTCACCTCGGCCTTCGCGGCAAGCTCCTCGAAGTCGCGATTGGCCCGCAGCGTGAGAAACACGTTGTCCTTCCATTCGGGATGCATGAACTCTTTCGTGGCGGCGAGGGCGGACTCAGCGCTGTGGTAGACGGGCAGTTCGTCATACGAGACCTCCACTTCCTCCAGCAGGTCTTCTGCCATGGCGCGCGTCGGGGCAACCGCCATCGCGATGGCCTCGCCGACATGGCGAACCTTGCCGGAGGCCAGTGGCGGCAAGGCAGAGTACTGGTAGGTGGGCAGCGAAGACGGCGAGCCGATGTCTGCCGCGTCGGACATCATTTCCCGCAGGAACACCTTCCCGGCCAACGTCTCGGGAATCTCGACGCCGGTGACGACGGCATGGGCCAGTGAGCTCCGCAGGAAGGCAACCTCCTGTAGGCCCGGCAGCACGAAGTCGCCGACGAAGTTGCCCTTGCCCACCAGATGACGCGCGTCTTCCTTGCGCGGCACTCTGGCACCGATGCCTTCGCGCTTTAACAGACGCGCGGGGATGTCTGCGTGGTCCATCAGTTTTCTTCTCCTTCCGATTTCCATGTGCCGAGCTGCACCGGTTGTGCAGCGTCTGACACGCGAGATACGAACCAGCCAAATCGGTCGCGCCCAAGCATCCCAGCCACGTTCCCCACAAAGAGACGGCATCAAAGCTACTTCGCACGCCGTTCAGCGCTTGGATCGAGAGGCCGGCTCGCACGCGTAGTACCTCGATTCAAAGTGTTGGTCAGCCCGCTGGCGTTCCTATTAAGTCAGTTAACTGTCATAAGTGTACGCGGCATCGGTTTGCGTGGAAAGATGTTTCTCTGAAGCGCGGTAGACAGTGAGGAGATGTTCCATAAATGGTGCGTTTTGCCTATGAGAGTGCGCCATATCGATGCGAAAAAGCAGCTTTTGCAAGTCCATCCTGGGGCGTCGAAATTCCGTAGAAACCCGAACAAAAAACTTGGGACAAATCTCCATTTATGTCAGTACACTGACTACTTTTCATGCTCAAGATCAACAGGATCGAACGATGGAATGGATCAAGGTTGCTTCAGCGCAGGAGCTGAGTAACGACGAAGCGAAGACCGTCAACGTCGCGGGCCAGGGCGTCGCGCTTTTTCGTATCGAGGACGAGTTCTTTGCCACCGACGGCATGTGCACGCATGCCACGGCGCTGCTCTCGGAAGGCTATGTGGAGGATGGTTGCGTCGAATGCCCGCTGCACCAGGGCCGCTTCGACATTCGCACGGGCAAGGCGATGTGTGCGCCGGTCACCGTGGATCTGCGCACCCATCCCGTCAAGCGGGAAGGCGACGACATCTATGTGTTGTCGCCCCAGGCCCAATGACGTCGCCAAGTGTTCTCATCGTCGGCGCAGGCCAGGCGGCGGCAGTCGCGGCCCGTGCGCTGCGCGAGGGGGGCTTTCGCGGCGGTATCACGATGGTGGGACGGGAACGCCACAAGCCGTATGAGCGTCCTCCGTTGTCAAAGGCTGTCCTGGTGGCGGCGGAAGAGCCGCGTCTCGACGTACTACCGCAGGAGGTCTGGGCACTCGGCGACATCGACTTGCTGGCCGGCAGCGATGCAGTTGACCTGGATGTCTCGAAGCGGCAGATCCGCCTTGCCTCGGGCCAGGTGCTCGCATACGACATGTGCCTTCTTGCTACGGGCGGGGAGCCGAATGCACTGGCATCGGCTCCGGCTGGTCATCCGCATGTGCACTACATGCGCACCCTAGAGGATGCACGCAGGCTGCGCGTTGCCCTTCATGGCAAACCGCAGGTCGCTATTCTGGGAGGTGGTTTCCTAGGCCTCGAAATCGCTCACGCCGCGATGTCCATGGGCGCATCAGTGACCGTGTTCGAACGAGCGACGTCTTTGCTCGATCGCTTCCTGCCCCCCGAGGCGTCGATGTGGCTCGAATCCGGGCTGCGCGAGGCCGGCGCACGGTTGCTGCTCGGAGCCTCCGTTGGCGGCATCCACTCACTGCCCGGCGGTCGAATCCGCCTTGCCACGGATACGGGCGATCTGGAAGTCGACGAGGTCGTCGTCGCCATCGGTCTCTCGCCCAACGACTCGCTGGCCCGCGATGCAGGGCTGGCGATTGCAGCGGGAGGTGGCGTCTTGGTCGACGCGCTGTGCCGCACCAGCGACGAGCGAGTCTTCGCATGCGGCGATTGCACCAGCCAGCAACGACCCGGACAGGCCGCGCCCATGCGACTGGAATCTTGGCAGAACGCCAACGATCAGGCACGCACTGCCGCAGCCGCCATGCTCGGCGTGCCCATTCCCGTGCCGGCAGTGCCCTGGTTCTGGACCGACCAGGGGAAACACAACATCCAGATGCTTGGATTGCCGGCACTGGGTCTCGACTACCTGCGCCGAGGCGATCCGGCCTCAGGCAAGGCGCTATGGATTGGCCATCGGGGCGGCGTTCCGCTCCATGGCGTCGCCCTGAATGCGGGCGCCGATCTGCGCGCCATTCGCCCCCTCTTCGAAAAAGGGCTGCCCGTGCAGCTTGACGACTTCTTGCTGGACGCCACCAACCTGCGCGCTTGGGCCAGGCAGATCCAGGCCGGGGCCGCGGCCATCGTTTAACCACCTCTCAGAGCCAAGGAGCTTTCCATGTATCAATCGCAGGCGGTCATCGGCATCACCAATGCCAGAAAGAACCCGCCCCTGGAGCAGTGCGTCTGGCCCGCCGACGCGCTCAACAACATCCCCGACTGGGTGTACACCAGCCAGGCCATCTATGACCAGGAGATCGAGCGCATCTTCCGTGGGGACACCTGGAACTTCGTGGCCCTGGAAGCCGAAATTCCAAACCCTGGCGACTACAAGCGCGGTTATGTAGGCGCCACGGCCGTGGTGATCGTTCGAGCGGAAGACAACACGATCTCCGTCTTCGAGAACCGCTGCGCCCACCGCGGCGCCGAATTCTGCCGCGCCAGCCACGGGAACGCCAAGGAGTTCGTCTGCCCCTATCACCAGTGGTCCTACGACCTCAAGGGCAATCTGCAGGGCGTTCCGTTCAAGCGCGGAATCAACAAGATCGGCGGCATGCCACCGGACTTCAAGAACGCGGAACACGGGACTCGCCAGTTGCGCGTGGCGACACGCAACGGCGTGGTGTTCGCCACCTACTCCGACAAGACCCCGCCGCTGGAGGAGTACATGACCAAGGAGATTGTCGAGGAGTTCGACGTTCCCTTCTCGGGCAAGAAGCTCCGGATCCTGGGTTATTGCCGCAACGAGCTTCCGTGCAACTGGAAGATGTACCACGAGAACCTCAAGGATCCCTATCACGCGACGTTGCTGCACTCGTTCCTCGTGGTGTTCGGCCTTCTCGTGCCGGGTATCAAGTCGATCGTGTTCGCAGACAAGGAACATGGCCGTCACGGCTACATGGCATCGTCCAAGCCCGACCAGGTCTATGCCACCGTCGCCGCCGACGACAAGGCGGAGATGCGTTCGTTCAGCGACAACCTTCGGCTGCGCGACGAGCGGTTCTTGGACTATGTGCGCGAGTTCGACTCGCCCTGGTCCGCCAACATGATGACCATGTGGCCGAACCTGATCGTGCAGCGCCAGATGAACACGATGGGCGTGCGTCAGATCATCCCGAACGGTCCCAACAGCATGGTGATGCAGTGGACGATGTTCGGCTACGAAGACGACACGCCGGAGATGACCCGGCACCGCCTCCGCCAGGGCAACTTGATGGGTCCGTCGGGATTCCTCGGCCTTGAGGACAACGAGGCGCTGAAGTTCGTGCAGGAGGGCATCCGCAATTCGTCCACGGATAACAACGTGGTCAAGCTCGATGCTGGCCACCAGGGCACGGCACGCAACCTGATCTCGGAGTCGTGCATCCGCTCGCTCTACGAGTACTACCGAGGGGTCATGGGCATCCGTGTCGCGGAGATGGCAGCATGAAGGAGCAGCTCGCCTACACCCGCTCTATGGTGTTGCCCCGTCGCGCCGCCGAACTGCGCGCGGAGATCGACTCCTTCCATGTCGAGTACTGCGCCGTCCTCGACGCCAACGACGTGGAGCGCTGGCCCGAGTTCTTCAGCAAGGAAGCGAAGTATCGGATCACCTCGCGTCAGAACGCGCTCCTGAACATGCCCGTTGGCCTCGTCTATTGCGAGGGCCTGGACATGATCACCGATCGCGCGCTCGCCGTGGCGCACTCGCAGATGTTTGCGCCCCGCCACATGCTGCATGTCCTGGGCATCACACGGGTGCTGCAAGAGACGAGCGACGCGATCAGCTCGCAGACACCCTTCCTCTTGATGCAGACCCTCGTCGAGGGGCCTTCCACCGTGCATCTCGCCGGCATCTACCACGACCGTTTTGTGCGCGAAGGCGAACGACTGCTCATCGCCAGCCGCGAAGTGGTGCACGACACCGAGATTCTTGACACAGCCCTGGCCTACCCGGTCTGAACCCGATGAAGACAATGATGAATCGAATTCCCAAGATCGCGCTCGAAGAGCACTTCTCCGCCCCTGGCTTCGATGCGTACTCTGCCAAGTACACACGCGCATTGCCAGCCGACTTCGTGGCTCGGCTCGACGCCAGGCTGAGCGACTTCGACGACCTGCGCCTGGCCGAGATGGACGCCGGAAACATCGAGTTCGCCGTGCTGTCGCAGACGATGCCCGGCGTGCAGGCCGAGATGGATGTTGCTTCCGCCGTCCGGCGCGCACGCGAGAACAACGAGTTTCTCGCCGAGCGCGTGGCGCGCCATCCGAAACGATTCGGCGCCTTTGCCCATGTGGCATTGCAGGACCCGCACGAGGCTGCGCGAGAGCTGGAGCGCACGGTCGTAGAGCACGGCTTCAAGGGTGCGTTGATCAACGGCCATACCCTGGGGCGCTACTACGAGAGCGGCGAATTCGATGTGTTCTGGGAGCGCGCGCAGGCGCTTGGCGTGCCCATCTACCTGCATCCCAACGCGTTCAGCCAGCCACCGGCGCTGCTGGAAGGCATGCCGGTGCTCCAGGGAGCCGCCTGGGGATGGGGCGTGGAGACGGCAGGGCACGCTCTGCGCCTGCTGTTCGGCGGTGTGTTCGACCGTTTCCCGCGACTGACCCTGTTGCTTGGCCACATGGGCGAAGCCCTGCCATATCAACGCTGGCGCATCGACAGCCGCTTTGCTGCCTATCCCTCGGGCATCAAGTTGGCACGCAAGCCCAGCGAGTACATCGGCAGCAACATCCTGATCACGACATCTGGCGTGTGCTCCGCGCCGGCACTGCTTGGCGCGATTGGCGAGCTCGGTGCGCAAGCTGTGCTCTTCTCCGTGGACTATCCCTACGAGTCCACCGCCGAGGCTTGCACTTTCATTGAAGTGGCACCGCTCGATGAGCGAACTCGTGCGCTGGTCTGCTACGGCAATGCCCGCCGGCTCTTCAAGCTGGGCAGCCCGCAGGACCTGGCGCTCCTACAGATCTGACACTTTCAAACAAAGGACAAAAAATGCCAGTCAGCGACTATCAAATGGTCAAGGCCTGGGACCAGGTTCTGAAGCTTAGCAAAGTGGAGCGCGGACAGAAGGTCTCGATCCTGTGCGGTCCCCACACCCATCCGCAAACGCTTCAAACCGCCACCATTGCAGCTCAAGCCGCGGGCGCAGTCGTGACCAGGATCGAGCTGCAGCCTATCAACGCGGAGAAGGCCCCGAGCCGCGACCTCATGAACTACCTGGGGGAAACGCCGCTCACCAACAACCCCGTCGCGCTTGCGGCCATGAAGAACAGCGACATCGTCCTGGACTTGATGCTGCTGCTGTTCTCGCCAGAGCAGATGGAGATCCTCGAGTCGGGAACGAAGATCCTTCTGGCCGTCGAGCCGCCCGAGGTGCTGGTGCGGGCGGTGCCCACCGAGGCCGACCGCGAACGCGTGCTCGCCGCCTCGAAGCTGCTCAAGGCCGCTAAAAAGATGCACGTGACCTCGCCGGCCGGCACGGACGTGACTTTCAAGCTCGGCGACTTCCCGACCATCTCCGAATACGGTTTCTGCGAAGAGCCCGGGCGCTGGGACCACTGGCCGAGCGGCTTCCTCTTCACCTTCGCCAATGAAGGCGGCAGCGACGGCATCATCGTGATCGACCGCGGTGACATCTTGCTGCCGCAGAAGAACTACGTCTCCGACAAGATCACGATGCATCTGCGCGAAGGCTTCGTGCGCAGCATCGAAGGGGACATCGATGCAGCCTTGCTGCGCGAATTCATGGAGGCCTACAAGGACCCCGAGGCCTACGCCATCGCGCACATCGGGTGGGGGATGCAGCCGCGCTGTTTCTGGCACACGCTGTCCCTGGTGGACCGCGAGGCAACTTCCGGACAGGACGCGCGTGCGTTCGAAGGCAATTTCCTGTTCTCGCTGGGCCCGAACAACGAAGCCGGGGGAACTCGCACCACGCCTTGCCACCTTGACATCCCGTTGCGCAACTGCACGGTGGAGCTCGACGACGTCGTCGTGGTTCGCAACGGAAAGGTCATCGACGAGGCTTTCCAATGAGCACCGCTCCGGACATCTACAAGCAGCAGGGCTTCGGCCATGTCGTCGCGCCGAAGGCGCCGTATGGCGTGCTGATCATCGACTTCGTCAACGGATTCGCCGACCCGCTCACGTTCGGCGGCGGCAACATCGCGCCAGCCATCAAATGCACGCGGGGCCTGCTGGATGTGGCACGCGCGCGTCGATGGCCGGTCGCCCACACGCGCGTCGTGTACCAGGACGATGGAGCCGACGCCAACATCTTCGCGCTCAAGGTGCCGCCCATCCTCGCCCTGCGGGAGGACGCGCCGCAAAGCCAGATCGTTCCGCAACTGCAGCCCTGCAACGGTGAACTCGTGCTGCGCAAGATCCACCCGTCGGCGTTCTTCGGGACTTCACTGGCTTCCTGGTTTTCCCAGCGCGGGGTGCAGACTTTGCTGATCGCGGGATGCACAACCAGCGGGTGTGTCCGTGCCAGCGTGGTCGATGCCATGTGCCACGGCTTTCGTCCTCTCGTCGTCACAGACTGCGTGGGCGACCGGTCACTGCGGGCGCACGAAGCCAATCTGTTCGACATGCAACAGAAGTACGCGACGTTGATGTCCCGCGACGACGCCCTGCAAGCGACTGAAGCAGCACAGCCGCACGGCGAGCCGCCCTGAAGCCGGCCCGCGCCCCACGATTCCCGTCCCCACCTCTCGTCAATACCTGGGCGCATGGCTCGCCAGCGACCCGCACCACCCTGGAGAAGAACATGACCCTCAAACTCATGGCCGCGATGGCGGTCTCACTCGCGACGTTCGCCTTCCAAAGCCGCGCCGATGTCATCAAGGTGGGTGTGATCGCCCCCATGTCCGGACCGTTCTCAGCGGTCGGGCAGACCTGGGAGGGCGCCACCAAGGCCTACCAAAAGCTCAACGGCACCACTGCGGGTGGACACACGATCGAGGTGATCTACCGCGACCTGCCGGAGATCAATCCCGCGCAGGCCAAGGCACTGGCGCAGGAGCTCATCATCAAGGAAGGCGCGCAGTACATCGCGGGCTTGTATTTCACGCCCGATACGCTGGCTGTCGCCGCGCTTGCGCAGGAGGCGAAGGTGCCCGTCGTGATCTTCAATGCGTCGACCTCGTCGCTTCTTGAAAAGTCCGACTACCTCTTGCGGACCTCGTACACGCTGCCGCAGATGGCCGTGCCGGTGGCCAAGTACGCGCTCGAGAAGAACGTCAAGAACGTCGTATCCCTGGTCAGCGACTTCGGTCCCGGCCTCGACGCCGAGAAAGCCTTCAACACCGCTTTCGTCGCCGGCGGGGGCAAGGTGCTTGAAGCAATCCGTGCGCCGCTGAAGACGACGGACTTCGGCCCCCTGATGCAGCGCGTGAAAGCGCTCAAGCCGGATGCGCTCTATGTCTTCGGTCCGGGTGGGCCGGCCACCTACGCGATGGTCAAGGCCTACAACGAAGCGGGGTTGAGAGCTGCGGGCGTGCGCTTCCTGGGCACGGGCGAGACGGATGAGGACCAGCTGCGCGCGATCGGCCCCGAGCTGCTGGGAATCGAGACCGGTATGTTCTATTCGGCGACACACAACTCGCCGCTGAACAAGGCCGCCGTCAATGCCCTGGCCGAGGTTACGCCCAAGGCCATTCCGACCGTCCAGCTCGCGAACGCGTTCGACGGCCTGCATGTGATCTATCACATGGTTAAGGCGACGGACGGCAAGCGCGACGGGCCCAAGGCCATGGCCGCCGCCAAGGGATTTTCCTGGGAGAGCCCGCGTGGCCCGGTGAAGATCGATCCGGCCTCCCGCGAGTTTGTGCAGAACGTCTACATGCGAGTGGTGGAAAAGGATGCGGCCGGACGCTTCGTCAATCGCGAGTTCCGCACGTTCGAGATGCAGCCCGACTACGGCCGCATCCAGAATGCGACCAAGTAGTGCGGAGGCTGCAGCATGTCCGTTGCGCTTCTTAGCAGCATCCTGGTCGACGGTATCACGTACGCCATGATCCTGTTCATGATCACGGTGGGCCTGTCGATGACCATGGGTCTGATGCGGGTGGTGAATCTGGCTCATGGCGCCTTCGCGATGCTCGGCGGGTTTCTGGCGGCCAGCATTCCCCAACGCCTGGGTGTGCCGATCGGGCTGGGTTTCGTACTGGCGATCGCGATCGTGGCGCTCGTGGCGGTGCTTTTCGAGCGCATCCTGCTGCGCCGCTTCTACCGGCGCGACGATCTCGACCAGATGCTGGTGACCATCGGCCTGATGTTCGTCGCGACGGCTGCGGTCAACCTGATGTTCGGATCGTCGGTGACATCCGTCGCGCTTCCTGAGGCATTCGGCGGGTCGGTGGACCTGGGGTTTCGCTCCATTCCCCGCCATCGGCTCATCGTCGTTGCCTGCGGGCTTGCGGTCGTCGGCGTCCTGTGGCTGAGCGTGGACCGGTCATCCTTTGGCATCCGGGTACGCGCTGCGGTCGACAACGCGCCGATTGCGCGGGCCATCGGCATCGACACGACCAGGATCTATGCGGCGACTTTCGCGATCGGTGCCGCGCTCGCGGCGCTGGGCGGCATCGCCGGGGCAGAGATGCTGCCAATGGAGCCGACTTACGCCTCCAAATATCTCGTGATCCTTCTGGCGGTTGTCGCCGTGGGAGGCAACGGAAATCTGTTCGGCTCTTTCTTCGCAGCGTTGCTGCTCGGCATCGTGGAGACCTCGATGAAATACATGGTTCCGCAGCTTGCATCGGCTGCCTTTTTCCTGACGATGATTATCGTCTTGCTGGTTCGCCCACAGGGGCTGTTCGGGAGGCAGGCATGAGCGCAGTGATTCCGCCCATGGCGATGGCGACGCCAGCGCGCGTACGCCCGTGGAAGCAATTTCGCGCCGAGATCGTCCTGACGCTCGCGGGGTTGCTGGCTTTCGTGGTGTTCCCGCAGGACCTTGGACTGCTGACTAACATGGCGACGATGTCAATCTTTGCGCTGTCACTGAGCCTCGTGCTCGGACAGGCGGGCATCGCGACCCTGGGCCAGGCCGCGTTGTACGGCGCAGGTGCCTACGTCGCGGGCTGGACCGCGTTGTATCTGACGTCCGATCCCATCATCGGGCTGCTGCTCGGCGGGCTGGGCGGAGGGCTGATAGCGCTGCTGAGCGGTGCAGTCATGCTGCGCTCGACCAAGCTCACGCTCGTCATGCTCACCATCGCGGTGGCGCAGTTGCTGCTCGAGCTCGCCAATTGGGCCAGATGGCTCACAGGTGGCGACGACGGACTTGCCGGCTTCGAGGTCGCTCCGCTGTTCGGTATCTGGGAGTTCAACTTCATGGGTCACACCGGCTATTTCTACGCGCTGGGCGCGCTGGTGTTGATGTTTTTCCTCGTGCGCAACCTGGTTGAATCACCTTTTGGCTTGACGGCCAAAGCCATACGACAGGACCCGGGACGCGTCCAGGCGTTGGGCGGGCGCGTGTATCTGCACCTGCTGGCCGTCTACACCGTCGGCGGCGTCGTGGCGGGGCTGGCAGGAGCCCTGACGGCACAGACCAGCAAGGTGGCTAATCTCTTCATGCTGGACTTCACGACGTCCGCGGGTGTGGTGGTCATGATCGTCCTCGGGGGCACGCGCCGCCTGGCGGGTGCGGTGCTCGGCACCGTCGCGTACATGACGATCCATCACATCGCATCGACCTTGAATCCGTATCACTGGCTGTTCGTCATCGGGTCGATGCTGATTGTCGTGCTCATTGTCCTGCCGGAAGGCCTCATCGGACTTCTAGACCGGGCCGTAGCGTACGCCAAGCGGTTGGGCGGCAGCGGGGGAACGCGATGACCCATCGGCTGCAAACCCAGAACCTTTGCCATTCCTTCGGGGGCCTGGCCGTCACGCAGAACGTCACGCTCTCGCTGCCGCAGGGTGCGCGCACGGCGCTGATCGGTCCCAATGGGGCAGGCAAGACGACGCTGGTCAACCTGCTGAGTGGGGCGATGCGCCCGCAGTCTGGGGACATCCAACTGGACGGCCGCTCGATCGTCCAGCTACCGCAGTACGCACGCGTGCGCAGCGGCATCGTTCGCACGTTCCAGATCAGCCGATTGTTCAAGGACCTGACCGTGGCGGAGAACGTCCGGGTCGCGGTGCTGCAGCGGCTGCGGGCCTCGATGCAGTGGTGGCCCTCGCCGGCGCGTTCCGCGCGCGTTCGCGACGAGGTCCATGAGACGCTCGGCATGCTCGGCCTACATCCCTACGCGAACCGGGTCGTAGGACACCTCGCGCTCGGCGAACAGCGGCTTGCTGAAATCGCTCTGGCGCTCGCAATGAAGCCGCAAGTTCTGCTGCTGGACGAGCCCGGCGCGGGTGTGCCGCAAGGAGAAGGCGGTCGCATCATGAACGCCATCGAGAGCCTGCCGAAGGAACTGTCTGTGCTGCTCATCGAACACGACATGGACCTGGTGTTCCGGTTCGCTTCGCACATCATCGTGCTCGTTGCCGGTGCGGTGATGGTCGAAGGCACGCCGCAAGAAGTCGCCGCCAACGAACAAGTCAAGCAAATCTATTTCGGACGAGACGGCCATGCCCAAGGAACCCATTGAACTCCGGTTCGACGATGTCACGACCGGCTACGGCGGTGTGCCGGTCGTCGAGCATCTCAGCTTCAGCGTGCGCGAAGGGGAACGTCTGGGCCTCATCGGGCGAAACGGCGCCGGCAAGACCACTACGCTGGCAACCGCGATCGGCTTGGCCGACCTGATGCAGGGCCGGATCCACTTCGGCGGCAACAACATCGGCAGCGCCACGACGCATGCGCGCGCACGGGCTGGGCTCGGCTACGTGCCGCAGAGCCGCGACATCTTTCCTTCGCTGACGGTGGAGGAGAACCTGCTGTCGGGCCTGCAGGGGCGGTCGGCCGGCGTGGCTCTGCCACCGATCTACGCCCTGTTTCCGCGACTCAAGGAGCGCCGGCGCAACGGTGGCACGCAACTGTCAGGCGGTGAACAGCAGATGCTGTCCGTGGCACGGGCACTCGTCGGCCAGCCGCGCATCCTTCTGCTCGACGAGCCGCTGGAAGGCCTTGCTCCCATGGTGCGCGAGGAACTGATGGATGCCATCGTCCGGATGAGCGACCGGCTCGGAGTTGGCTGCGTGCTTGTGGAGCAGCACGTCGACGTCGTTCTCGACTTCTCCACGAACGTCATCGTGCTGGAGCGGGGCGTAGCCGCTTATTCCGGCTCCGCAGCGGCCCTGCGCGAAGAAGAGGATCTTTTGAACCGCACCATCGGTATCCAGAAGTGCTGAAGCCAATCCATGCGAGTGCGGTGGAGGCAGCTGCCGCCTCAGCGCGCATTGAGTGCGCCGGCAGTCTCATCCTGTCATGCAGAACCTTCGCGCACTCCTGAGCCCCCTGCGGGCGTTCGATGCGGTGTATCGGGCCAAAGGCGTGTCGCGAGCCGCGCAGTTGCTCCACGTCACGCCAGGAGCCGTGAGCCAGCAGATCAAGCAGCTTGAAACGGGACTGGGCGTGCAACTTTTCCAGAAGGCCGGTCGCGAGATCGAACTCACCGCGGTGGGCGAGCGACTCGCCACCCGCGTCTGCGACGCGTTCGATCGACTGCACGAAGCGTTGGGCGACCTGGCAGACAGCCAGCGGGAGCAGCGGCTACGTCTTAAGGTGCCTCCGAGCATCGCCATTCGCTGGCTGGTTCCCCGCCTGCACGGCTTCCATGCGCTTCATCCCGACATCGCGCTGGAGATCGCAACGATTGCACTGGCGGATGATATCCGGCTTGAAGGCGCGGACTGCGCGATTCGGCACGGGATGGGCGAGTGGGCCGATGTCGAGCTGGACCACCTTTTCGACGATGAGTTCGTCCCGGTCTGCACACCCGGCCTGGCGGAACAGTTCCAGGAGCCTAGCGATCTGCTGCGAGCCGACCTGCTGCACTCCATGCTGCGCCCTCAAGCCTGGCCGCTGTGGCTCGATTCGGCCGGCCTGCTGAACACTCCAAGTCTGCCGGGCATCGCGTTGGCGAATGCCGCGTTGTGCTATCAGGCTGCAGCGGACGGCCTGGGCGTGGCGATGGCGCAGCGGGCCTACGTGCAAGACGACCTGCGCACCGGGCGCCTCGTGGTTGCGGTGGACCATGTCGCGAAGACAGAGCTCGGCTACTACCTGGTCTGCGACCCGTTGAAAGCGGCCACGGCGCCGGTTCGGCTCTTTCGGGACTGGATCCGCTCGGTGCGCTAGGGGCGCCGCGAGCAGCGCGCCATCGCCTAGTCGGCTTTGAATCCCGAGGCCTTGACGATCGGCTCCCAGAACCCGCGCATTTCGGCGAACCGGGCGCGCGCTTCGTAGGGCGAGCTTCCCGTGTTCATGAAGCCGAGCTTGCGAACCTTGCCCGAGAACTGTTCGGTGGCAGCCGCCGTGCGCACGGCGGCGCTCCACTCGGAGACCACCCCGGCGGGCGTGCCAGGTGCCAAGCATATAGCAAGCACCCCGACCGCGGTGAGTTCCTTGCGGCCGAGTTCGCCGAAGGTCGGCACGTTCGGCAGCAGCGGCGAGCGCTCTGCGGAGGTGACAGCCAGCACGCGCAGCTTGCCAGCGTCGTGGTGCTGTGCAAAGTCTCCGACCGTGGACGTGCCCGCCGCGACATTGGCGCCAGTCAGATTCACGATCATGGGCGCCGCACCCGGAAAAGGGATGTCCTGCAGCGGTGTCCCGATGATCCTAGCGATCTGAAGTCCCAGGAAATGCGTCGGGCCGCCCGATGCGGCGTGGCCGAAGTTGGCCTTGTCCGGATGCGCACGTACCCATGGGGCATATTCGCCGAAGGTCTTGACGGGCGAAGAGGAGGGCACGGCCAGCGCCATTGGGAACTCGACCACCGTCGATACCGGCAGGATGTCTCTCTGCGGGTTGTAGTTGAGCTTGTTGAAGACGAAGGGGTAGATCGATGTGAAGAAGTCGGGGCACAGCATCGCCACGCTCCCGTCGGCAGGGGCGGCCCGCATCGCATCGATCGCGATCTTCCCGCCCGCGCCCGGCTTGTTTTCCACCACCACGGTGCGACCAAGCGGGCCATGCAATTGATCTGCAAGCGCGCGCGTCACCACGTCGAGCGTGCCGCCGGGCGAGAAGCCAACCAGGATCCTGGCGGGTGGACGGTCGGCTTGCTGCCCGAGGGCCGGTGCTGCGCCGACGAACGCGGCAACGATAAGTGCGAGGTTGTTGAGCCAGGCGGTACGCGGTGTCTTCAAGAGCTGCTCCAGGAGAACGCTCACATCGGTTGTTCGAGTGTCGAATCGTGCGTGCGAGCAAATCGAAGGCTTGTCCAGAGGCGCATTCGTCTTCCGGGCAAGGAGTTTCAACGGCCGCGAAAAACGGGGTGGCGCTTCTCGGCGAAGGCGCGACGCCCTTCCAGCCGGTCCTCGCTATCCCTGAGCAGCCCGAAGGCCTGGCGCTCCAGGGCCAGCCCGCCTGCCAGTGGCAGCTCGCGTCCATTCATCGCGAGGCGCTTTGCAGCGGTCATCGCGAGCGGGGCATTGGCTGCCATCGCGCCTGCGAGCTGCATGGCTGATTGCTGCAATTCGGAAAAGGGCACCATCTTGCTGACCAACCCGATGCGCAGCGCTTCCGCGGCGTCGATGCGTTCTCCGGTGAGCAGCATCCACATCGCGTCCGACTGGCCGATTGCGCGGATAAGACGCTGCGTGCCGCCGGCGCCCGGGATGCTGCCGACCCGCACTTCCGGCAAGCCGAACTGGGCGTTGTCAGAGCAGATGCGTATGTCCGCCAGCAAGGCCAGCTCCAGCCCGCCGCCCAGAGCGTAGCCATTGATGGCGGCGATGACGGGCTTGTCTGTCTGCAGCGTGCCGAAGTTGAAATGCCCGGTGCCGCAGCGAAAGACCTGCCGGGCTGCGCTGTCGGCGGGCGGCATGGTCTTCTTGAGGTCCGCGCCTGTGCAGAAGGCGCGCTCGCCCGCACCCGTGAGGACCAGCACGCGGATGTCCTCGTTGTTCGACACCTCGTCCCAGATCTCGAGCAATTGCTCGTTTGATTCCGGGTCGATGGAGTTCATGGCTTCGGGCCGATTCAGGGTGACGACTGCGATGCCGTTCTGGACGGTCTTCAGGATGGGCATAGCTGTGCTCAATTCTGTGAAGGGCTGAGGGGGATCACCGCATCGATGGTTGCGGCTGACATGCCGAGTTCGGCCAGCACCTCACGGGTGTGCTGGCCCAGGGTGGGGGCTGGACGTCTCGCCCGCGGCCGCTCGCCGACGGCGCTGATGACGCTGCGAGGCAGCGTCATCGGCCCGGCGGTCGGGTGCTGCAGCTGCTCCGCGAGGGCCGCTTCGAGGAAAGGCGCTGACTGCGCCACCTCCGCGTAGTTGTTGATGGGGCCGCAGATGATGTCGACGGCTGCGAACCTCTCCAGCCAGAAGGCGCGGGGCTGCGCGAGCATGCGCCCTTCGAGCAGGCGCAGCAGTGTCTCGCGATGCTGGAGTCGGCTCTTGTTGTCGGCGAACCGTGGATCGCAGGCCAGTTCCGGTGCCCCGATGGCTGAGCACAAGGCCTGCCACCGTGCGGGGTGATAGGCGGCCACCATGATCCATCCGTCAGCGCAGCGCAGGGCCTCATTCGGAGTCGAATATGGCGCTGCATGCCCTTGCGGTCCGGGCACAACGCCGTCCGCGAAGTAGGAAGCGAAACTCACGTGCTGAAGCGCGATGGCGCTGGCGAACATGCTGGCTTCGACGTGTTGCCCGTGTCCTGTGCGTTGCCGGTCCGCGAGGGCGGCCAGGACTGCGATGGCCGCCAGCGACCCTGTGACCAAGTCGACCACCGGCACCGGCACCTTGCACGGCTCCCCATCGCGTGCGCCGGTGACGCTCATCAGGCCGCTCACGGCCTGAAGCACACCGTCGACCCCGGGAAGATCCTTGCTGGCGCCGTGCTGGCCATACGCTGAGACCGAGCAGTAGATGAGGCGCGGGTTGTCCGCCGACACCGCAGCATAGTCCAGCCCCAAGCGCGCCATGACGCCCGGGCGAAAGCTCTCCACCAGCACATCCGCTTGCGCGACCAGCGCCTGCGCCGCCTGCAAGTGCGTTGCTTGTTTGAGATCGAGCACCACACTGCGCTTGTTGCGATTGAGCGCCATGAAGGCAACTCCCTCGCCATGGACCCAGGGCGAAAGGGCTCGCGAAAGATCGCCGACAGGCGCTTCGATCTTTACGACGTCGGCGCCCAGGTCGGCCATGCACAGCGTGCAGGTCGGACCAGCCATCACCTGCGTGAAGTCGATCACTTTCAAACCGCTCAATGCATTGGCAAGCATGCGATCTTCCGTCTTGTCGGATTGCTCATGTCGTGATGTCGACGCGCTATACGGAGGGACTGCCGAGGCTGCGCCCGCCGCAGACGTACAGCAGCTGGCCGGTGACGTAGCTCGAGCCGGGTTCCGCGAAGAACCGGACGGCGCGGCCGATGTCCTCGGGCTGGCCGATGCGTTCCATCGGTACGGTCTTGTGGAGGCCCTGTCGGACTTCCTCGGTCAGCGTTTCGAACAGCGGCGTCTCCACGATGCCGGGAGCGATGGCGTTCACGGTGATGCCCTTGCGCGCATATTCGAGCGCCAGCGAGCGTGTCAGGCTCACCACCGCTCCCTTGGAGGCGGCGTAGGCCGCCTGGCCGCGGTTACCCAGCCATGCGCGCGAGCCGATGTTGATGATGCGGCCGAACCGGTTCTCCGCCATTTGCGCCAGTACCGCCTTGGAGCAGATGAACTGCGAATGAAGGTTGACCTCGATCACGCGGGTCCAGAATGCGAGATCCATCTTGGAGACGAGCTTGTCGCCACCGATGCCTGCGTTGTTGACCAAGATGTCAATGCGGCCATGAGACGCGAGAAGCCGGGCCACGGCCGCCTCCACCTGCTCCACCGAGCTGACGTCGACCTTGAAGGTCCGCACATTGAAGCCTTCGCCCGAAAGGGCTTGTTCTGCTCCGTCCAGCGCCTTCTCATCAAAGTCCCAGAGCGCGATGCGGCATCCGGCCTGTGCGAGCTCGCGGGCGATGCCGAGGCCGATGCCCTTGGCGCCACCGGTCACGACGGCAACGAGGCCGTGCAGCGATGCAGGCGCGCTTGTGCTTGTAAGGTTCATGGTACTTGCGATCAAAGCGAAAGAATGTTGATGGAGCAGGCGGCGTGGTCCACGCCCCAGATGCCTCCGCCTGTCACCTGCGTGAGGCCGATGCGTGCCGCGTGGACCTGCCTTGCGCCGGCACGGCCTTGCAGTTGCTCGCAGACTTCGACGACCTGTGCGACACCTGTCGCCCCGGGCGGATGCCCCTTGGCGATCAGTCCGCCGCTGGGGTTGACCGGCACGCGTCCGCCAAGCGTGGTCGCACCGCTTTGCAGGAGGCTCGCCGCATCGCCTCGGCTGCAAAGTCCGAGGGCCTCGTAGTAGAGCAGTTCGGAGATGGTGAATGCGTCGTGCACCTCCAGCAGGCTGAGATCCTGCGGTCCGATGCCGGCTTGTTCATAGGCTAGCCTGGCGGCGCGCGCTGTGATCTCGGCCTCAGTCATGTCGACCGGTGCGGTCTCGAACAAGCCAGATTGCACCACCGACGCCAGCACTCGGACCGGCGTTGCGACGCCCTTGGAAGGCTTGGTGCTGAGCACCAGCGCCGCCGCCCCATCGACCACTGCGGGGCAGCACTGGAGCAGAGTGAGCGGCTCGGCCACAGGGCGGGACGCCAAGATCTCCTCGCGGCTCGCCAGCTTGGCGAACGTGGCGATGGGATTCAGGACGCCGTGCTTTCGATTCTTGACGGAGATGTCCGCCAGCGTCTCAAGCGTAAGGCCGTGATCGTGCATGTACCGCCTGGCGCGCATGGCGTACAGGGCCGGCATGATCATTCCGCGCCGGTTGTTCCAGTCCTTCTGGCTGAGCTGCAGCGGCCCCCCGCCGAGGCTGCTCAGGTGGTCCATGCCGAACACCACCACGGTGTCGTACTGGCCCACCTTGAGCGCCTGCAGCGCGAGATTCAACGCAGTGGCGCCGCTGGAGCAAGCGTTGTCCACATTGTAGACAGCGCCGCCGTCGACGTGCAGCTCGCGCAATGTACGCTGGCCGGGCAGCATGGCTCCGAGCGCGTTGCCGCAGTAGAACGCCTGCACCTCCGAAAGCTGCGTGCCGGCATCGGTCAGGGCGTCGAGAATTGCTGCCTGGGCCATGGCCTCTTCGGTCAATTCAGGAAAGCGTCCGAAGTCCGTGATGCCGACGCCGGTGATCAGTGGCTGCTTCATCTCGTATTACTCCTGGAAGGCATAGTCGGGGGTGCCGTCCGGCAGCGTGAAGGGCACCACCCGCAGGCGGCTGGCGATGGCGGGCGGCTGGTTGCCGAACAGCAGTCGCCCGAACGCACGGACGCCGGGCGCGAAGTCGACCATGGCCAGGCCATAGGGCTGCTTCTCCTTGCCGGGGTGGACGATCGTGAAGCTGTAGAGGGAGCCTGTGGGGCCGAGCTCGATCTCTTCAACCTTCTGGTCGTTGTGAACGAATTCGAGCGGCGGGAACTGGGGTGGCTGGCTCGCCACGCGTGTGGCGACAAGCACCATGCCGCCGGGGGTGTCGCGGAAAGGGGATTCCGTTCGCTTGATGATCTTCAAAAGGTGTCTCCTGTTCGTGTGGAACTGGCCACAGCGACAGGAAGTATCGAGACGCAGACTGTCGTGGTCATTGGATTTCTGCTCGGCATTCTTTAGCGGCGCTAAAGCATCCGAAGCAAGCAGACCGGCTAAACAATGGTCAGCCAAACTGAAAGGACGGCGGGCCGAATGCAACTGCATACTGGGCCGATGAAAGAACAAATCAACGTACCGGTCACCTTGATGCGCGGTGGCACCAGCAAGGCCGTCTTCCTCGCGCAGCAAGATGTGCCCGCCGATGCGGATGCGCGCCTTCGATTCCTGCTGGCTCTGTTCGGCAGCCCAGATGTGCGCCAGATCGATGGGCTAGGCGGCGCCGACATCCTGACGAGCAAGTGCGCCATCATCGGGCCGCCGTCGCGCCCCGATGCAGACATCGACTACACCTTCGTCCAGATCGGCATCGATCAGCCGACGGTCAGCTTCGAGATCGTCTGCGGCAACATTTCGTCAGCTACGGGGGTTTATGCGTTGCAGGAAAAGCTGGTTCCGGTGCAGGAACCCGTCACCACCGTTCGGGTTCACAACACGAACACCGGCAAGATTCTCCGGATGACCGTGCAATGCGTCGATGGCGAGCCGCGCGTGGAAGGGGACAGCGAAGTGGATGGCGTGCCGGGCACTGGTGCCGAGGTGGCGCTGGATTACTCTGACACCAGTGGCGCTACGACTGGCAAACTGCTGCCCACGGGGCAGACGCGCGACTGGGTCCACGTTTCGAAGCTCGGCCATGAGATACCGGTGTCCGTGGTCGACGTGGGTACCGCGTGCGTTTTCATCCGCGCGGCGGATCTGGGTATCACGGGAACGGAACTGCCCGACCAAGTCGGCCCCGAGGTCTACGAGATGGCCGAAGAGGTGAGGCGCTGGGTCGCCAAACGTTGCAATCTTCCTTCGACGGGGTTCCTGACGCCGTACCAGATTCTGATCAGCGAGGCGCAGGACTATCGGACCATTGCCGGCGACCGCGTCGTGCAGTCAGCGGAAATCGACTTCGTCGCGCGCATGGTGCTCAACGGTGGCGCGATGCATAAGGCGTTCCCGGGCGGCGGCTCGGTCTGCCTTTCGGTCGCGGCGCAGATCGCAGGAACGATTCCAGCGGAAGCGCGAGGCACGCATGCCGGCCCGACGCGCATTCGCATCGGTCATCCAAGCGGGGTGCTCAAGATCTTTGCGAATGTTGAGCATGCAGAGGAGAACGAATGGGAGGTGCGCGAAGTTCACTTCACGCGCACCGCGCGGCGCCTGTTCGAAGGAACGGCGTATGTGCGGCGGTCTCGTCTCGCAGAGCCCGCCGAAGAAGGTACGTCCATGAGCGCCAGCGCAGCGGTGGCGTCGCCATGAGCGCCCAAGATCTCTTTTCGCTGCAGGGTCGTACGGCGCTTATCACCGGTGGCTCGCGAGGCATCGGCCGCATGATCGCCGAGGGCTTTCTGGCGCAGGGCGCACGCGTCTACATCAGCGCGCGGAAGGCCGAGGCCTGCGACCTTGCCGCGCGAGAACTCGCGGCAACGGGTCATTGCGTATCGCTGCCGCACGACGTGTCCACCGTCGCGGGCTGCCAGGCGATGGCCGAGGCTTATGCCCATCACGAGTCGACGCTGGACATCCTCGTCAACAACGCCGGGGCTGCATGGGGGGAAGACTTCGATTCGTTTCCCGAGAACGGTTGGGACAAGGTGGTCGACCTGAACCTCAAGACACCTTTCTTTCTGACGAAGGCGCTCGCCGGACCGCTGCGCGCAGCGGCCAGGGCACGGGTGGGGAAGATCATCAACATTGCTTCCACTGACGGCATCGGGCTCAATCCTCAGGAGAACTACTCCTACGTTGCAAGCAAGGCAGGACTGGTTCACCTGACGCGACGCATGGCAATGCGTCTGGCGCAGGACAACATCGCTGTCAGCGCCATCGCGCCGGGAGCATTTCCCTCAGAGATGAACCGCAATGCTCGCGACCATGGTGAGGCGTTGTCGGGGCACATTCCGGCCAGGCGCATCGGTACGCCCGACGACATCGCCGGCGCAGCGATATTTCTGGCATCGCGCGCGGGAGACTACGTGATGGGTGCCACGCTCGTAGTGGACGGCGGCGTGACCCACGCGCGCCCCTACCGGTGAAGGCCTTAGACGGAAATTCGCTGCACTCAAGCCTGCAAGGGCCTGATGGCAGCCGATAGTGCGAGTTCGAGCGCCTCTCACCCTCCGGCGATTCGTTGCTCATCATCATTGGGTAAAGCCTTCGCGCCTACTGCGTTGGCGGCCTCCCGCACGGTCGACGGTTGACCCCAACCGGTCCGACTGGTGCAGACCCGGCTGGCAGAAAGCTTGGTGCATCGAGGCGCCCCGGAGGCTGGCGCTCACCAACGCTGAGCTGGATCCTCCAGAACTCAGCCCACCGAACCGACGCCTTGGCTGACTGGCAGCACCACTACAACTGGCATCGCCCGCATAGCGACATTGGCGGCATCGCGCCTATCTCCAGACTCAACTCGTCAAGAAACAACCGCTTGGCGCTTTACACTTAGTGAATCGCCCCGGATTTGAACTGCCCCCAGAAGTTTGTCCAACTTCTGGGGGCAGTTCAAATCCGGGGCGGTTCAAGGCGTGGAACTTTCATTGTTCTGCAAGGCTTCGGACGAACTCGCCCTCGCAGGTGTCGCGGATGTTCGTGACAGGGTACGGCCGGGCCGGCGGCGCATTTATCGAGTCTGGCTGGATTTCCGCGCGGCCACGATCTAGGCCGGGAGCGCGTAATTTCGAAATTTGTGGGCAAGACCTTTTATTCGTTTATCGCGACGCGCCGCTAAGATTTTTTAATCGATGGAGTTCATTTCGGGTGAGCGAACGGAGCTTGATTGATCCGGAAGCCGCCAAAAACCAAGTGCAGCGCTCAATAGCAGCCGTAATTTCTCCCTTGGCCTCCAATTCTTGCACCTCCAACATACATTCTGTGAAGATGGTCAGTTGGGACTCCTCTAGGCGTTTGGCTATGGCCGAGCTGTATTGAACACCAGACGTCGTTCTACGGAGCGAGTCAATCACCTCGAGTATCTGAGCCATCGCGCTTCCAAGCTTCGAGCGTAGTTCTGGAAATTCGGCCAGGGCAAGACGATCCACACTGTGATCTATTAGCTCAAGCGCTACTAAAAGGGAATCGTGCGAAGATTTGCGGGTTGGCATAAAGATAACGGTCCTGAAGGCGCCATCTTCATTGAAAAGATCATCGCAAATATCGTTATGTTCAGTAACGATGGAAAAACAACCAATTTCCGTAGGCGTTTAGGTTGGCTTCGAGAACGCGCTCGTGACAAAGTTCACATACGATCGCCATATTCGATATATTTGATCAGGATTTATCGTGAAATAAAATTCCGTTTTCTGATCGACTTGAAGTGGTCTTGCCGACACGCGTGCCAAGCAGGTGCCTTCCTCAGGCGGATCTGAGGCCTTCTCGGGCGAGGTTCGCAACTCTCGGTCCCAGCAACGGCATTGCCGATGTCAACATCACCCCCCGTACCCGACAACGCCAGCCGTAGCGCCGTCGGCTCATCGCACAGCGCGCAGCTCGTCGACGGAGGAGTTCAGAATGTTTGGAACACCCCAAGAGACCGGCGAGGAGTGGGACAGCCATACAACCGTGACGATGAACGCCATATCCTTCATCCTCTGATGCCGCGGATGCATTAGCCCAAATTTGATCAAAAAACGGGCGTATGCCTCGTCGAGGGGGCTGCGCCTCCTCGCCTGAGCAGTCTGCTGCGATCACCGTATCCTGCAGTTGCCTCGCACCTTGACCAACGAGGGCGGTCCATGGTTGCGCCTCGTGCCTTGCCAAGGGCGATCAGCCTGTAGCTCGGCGTTTCCTTCGAGGTTCACCAGTCATTGGCGTCTCCGTTTTTCGACGTGGCTGGTTTTTCCTGCCGGCCACCAGTTCAGCGCAAGAAAAAGGAGGCGTGCTGCTGAAAAACTGGGTCCTGCCCGCTGCTGAAGTCTGTCGCCGACGGTCTATGCAGCCAGGTCGGGCTCCTCTTCGGCGATCCATCTGAAGGCATCGGCCTTCAAGGCTTCCAGGAGTTTTAAGCGGAACTTGTGGACGCCCGAGTCGGTGAGCGTGAACCTGACGCTATCGCCCCGGCAAATTGCCGCGCGGCCAACCAGGGTGCCATTCGATCCAGCGCGGGTGACGGTGCAGCGCACCTCTCCCAGCCGTTGCGGAAGAACTGGGCGAAAAGGTCGGGTGTTTGCATGATCCTCTCGCTGTATTGGAGACACGAAGCGTTGGGTTCAGCCTCGCGCCTCCGCGTCAGTGGGTGGACAGGGACGGCGTAGTCGGCTTCCGAGCAGCTCGGTAGGGCGCAGGTGCAATGCCGTTGCGGCCTGGACCCCTCGGCACTCCTGAAACCGATGCGGCACACTTGAATGGCCATCGCCCACTCCCAGGGGCGGGAGCGACTACCATCTCGAAAACATCGGCTCGGCAGTTCACGACCCGCCTCCGGGCGAAGCAGGTCGCCACAAGGACACCGAGGAGAGAGGGCTCCATGAGGGTTGCGTTGGATGACAAATCAACGGTCGAGGATCGCCTGTTCGGTACGGCTCGTGCGGGTGGCACGGGTCGGCGCAGTACCCGCTTGGCGGCGGGCCCGTCGCCCGCTGGCTATCGCCTCTCCGCGCGACAACGTCCGGGATCGTCTGGGTTACGTCGCGCTGCTCGTCCGTGCTGCCTGTGCCAGGACCAATGCCCCGCCCACCCGCGATCCGAGGAGGGATATCCTCCTCCAACCAGCCTCTCGGCTATCCCGGAACGTGAAAACGCGCCGAGGCTCGCGGAGCCGGCTCCGTTTCCTTCCGGCGCTGCGTCAATTTGATCAAGGCGCGTCGGCGATTCGACCCGCACGAGTCCCCGTGAGCGATCGCTTCGACGATGGCGCAAACTCTTGTGCCTCCGATCGAACGTTGAGTGGCGGTGCAGTTCGTAGATCAGGGTTTTCCAGGCGCTCTGCGCCGGCGCCGTAACAAGATGATGTTCTTCAATCCTCCTCGCGAGCACTTTTTCCGGCCTTTGACGCATGACAACCGTGAGCTTTGCGCCGCCGTGTTGCGCGCCCTGCACGAACGTGTTCACGGGGCGAACGCTGACTATGCCGAGGTCCTGACGCGTGAGCTCGTACTCGAGGTGATCCAGCATGCGCTTGTCAGTCCGGCCTTGCGTGGCCTAGCTTTTGAGGCTGGACAGACCGTGCGCGCGGAGGACGAGCGTGCCTATGCCAGCGATTTGCTGCGCAAGCTCAAGGAGCATGGCTGGCTGGAAGACTACCGCGATCCCATCGATCTCAAGCCGACGCTCAAGCTCAGCCGCGCGGGCAAAGCCTTCAGTGAGACCTTCGCCAATCTTGACGACTCCCGCGCCAAGACCCGTCAGCGCAACATGCGCTCGGCCCGTAAGGCGATCGCGGCCTTTCTTTCCACCCGAGATGCCGATGAGCTGCTGGATGCGCACGAGTTCGCCAGCCGCGTGGTGCAAGACCTCCAAGACGACATCGAGTACTTCCGCCACCTGATCCAGAGCCTGACGCGTGAGGCGCTGGCACAGAAGGTGGCCTGGAACGAATTCAATGATTTCATCGAGAAGCGCTTCGCGCGCGAATATGCGGTGCGGCTGGTCGCAGATTCGGCCGAGCGGCATCGCGGCCAGATCAACGAGGCCCTGGAGGAGGTGCGCGCCCTGGACGGCGAGCAACGTGCCTCGGTGGACGCCCACCTGCTGCAGCGCGCGCCATGGCTGGAAGAGACGGCACAGGGTCGCAGTCCCATGCTGTGGCTCGCGGACCGCGTCGAAAGCATGGTCGAGGCCGCCTGCAGCCTGAAACTGCCGATGCTGCGCTCGGAGATGAGCAACTACGTGCGTCGTTTCACCAGCTTGTTGCGCCAGGCGCTGTCCCTGGACTATGGTGCCGGGTCGCCCTTGGGCCGCACCATGGCCTGGCTGAAGGAACAGTCGGGGTCCTCCCGGGACGCGCTGCTCGACACCCTGGCCCGACGCCTGGCAACGACTGAGATCCGCCTGCCCGGCGGCGTGCTGCGCTGGACCGTGCGCGACCGCGAAGCCGAGGCCGTGGCGTTGGCGCCTTTGGTTGTGGATGCGGCCAGCCGCATGAATGCGCTGCTGCGCCGGGCCGAAGCGGAGGCGTTTGCCTTCAGCGATCAACAGGTGCTTCAAGCCCTGTTGGCGCACATGCGGGGCAGGCCTATCACGCTGGCGTCGCTGCCAGTGGAAACAGCCGAGGACGCCGTCTGCCTGCTGCACGCCGTGGGTGCTGCGCGCTCGGCCGAGGGCCGCGGACTGCTGCAGGCCCGTAAGACGGCCGGTCAGGTACGCACGCCTTACTTTGAGGCCGATGACTACGAACTGCGCGTCGAATCAGTGGGCGAAAGGAGCGTGGGGGACGTGGCAGAGGTGAGTTCCGGACCGAGGGGCGGCGGGCGCTGAGCACACCATGCTGCAATCCTTGTCTCAATACATCGAGGGACGGTTGGCGTCCGAGGGCGCCGGCAACGTCAAACCCGCACGCTTTGCCGAACTGGCAGGCCGGCTGCTGGCCAGCGGTGTGGTGTGGCGTGAGTCTTCGCGGCCGGAGGCCGCGCTGTACGACGACGCCATCCAATGTGAGCAACTGCTTCGCGAATGGTTCGCCTGCATCGGCTTCGTTCTGGTTCATGACAGCGACGCCCAACTCCTGCGCCTGTACCCGCCAGGCGAGGGCGGCGGCGATGACGAGGAAGAGGGGGTGCGTCGTTTGCGCGCCCGCCTGTCGCGGGACTTCGTGGCTGCGGTGATCGCCTTGCGTTTTTTGTACACCGAGGCACTGACAGGGCGCCGCCCGTTGGTGGACGAGCGCCTGGCCATCAGCCTGGAGGAGCTGTCACAGACGGTGGTCTCGCTTCTGGCCCACAAGCTGCCCAATGCGGCCAGCGAACGCATGGCCCTGTTGCGCGACCTGCGCAAGCACCGCGTGCTGAATTTCGTGGAGGGTGACGATGCTGGAGACATGCAGATGGGCCTGGCCGTGTTGCGTCCGGTCATGAGTTTCGTCAGCGATGAAGCGCTGGAAGATGCGTTGCGGCTGGTCGGGCGCCAGGTTTCCCTGGCGCCTGTCGGTCAACCGTCAAGCGAAGGCGAAGCATGAAGATTGCCAAGCTGCTCACCTGGCATTGGGGTTCCCTGGAGGACCGGGAATGGCCGTTCGCGGACGCCGTGCTGCTGACCGGCGAATCGGGTTCGGGAAAATCCACGCTGCTCGACGCCATTCAGACGGTGCTGACCGCGGCACATCAGCACGTGGTGCAGTTCAACATTGGTCAGGACGAGTCCACGCAGAGCAGGCGCGGCGGCAAGGAGCCGCGCACCCTGGCTGCCTACGCGCTGGGACAGCAAGCGGATGGCGTGTTTCTTCGTACGCGCTCGACCAGTTACGCCGGCATCGTGTTCCAGGCTTCCGAGCACGCCGGCGAGCAGGTCGAGTCGTTCACTGCGCTGGTAGGCGTCGAGGCGTTCGAGGAAGGTCGACGCGCCGTTCAGCAGGGCGCACCTCAGTTCTTTCTCGTACGCCGGGTTCTGTCGCTGGACCATCTGACACGTCGAGCAGGAGAGGCAGTCGCCCCGGCCCCGCTGCCGCTCAAGGAGCTGTATGTCGAGCTCAAGCACCGCTTGCAGGCCGATGCGGACAAGGCCGCCACGGTGGTGCAACGGTTTCCCGACAAAGGAGGCTACCTGCAGCACTTGTATGGCGCGTTGATGGGCAAGACGGCGGTGGGTGAGCACGACGCCACGCGCGCAGCGAAGTCCGTCGTCAAGGCGATGGCCTATAAGGAACTGGGAAACGTCCACGACCTGGTGCGCGACGAGATCCTGGAGCCACACGACTTCAGCAAAGACCTCGACAAGATGCGCGAGCTGATGCGCTCCATCGCGGGTCTCAAGCTGGAGGCCGAACGGCTGGCATTGAGTATCGAGCGGCTGGATGCCGCTCAAGCGAGCGCGGATCAGGTTCTGGGTGAGGCACGACGCTTCGTCACGACCACTATCGCCCACGCGCTGCGCACGCGCAGCGAAGCCCAGGACGAGCTGGCGTCGGTACAACGTCAGATCGTTGTCCAGGACAACAAACAATCGCTCTTGCAGGAGAAGCTGGCCTCCCTCGAAGCGCAGCAGACCCAACTGCGGGAGCAGCTCAAAGGGGTTGAAAAGCGCCTGGATGACAGCGATGTCGCCCGCGAAAAGCAGGCGCTGGAAAACCAGATCCAGCTGCAAGCGGACCAGTTTCGTCTGCACTGGGGGCATGTGCAAGAGGCTTCGCACGGCATCGATGGAATGGTGGGCCAGCTCGAGCAGCTGCTAAAACTGGACCTCTCAAGCGTGCCGGCCCTGGCGACCGCTGTGGAGGCGTTACGGCCTGGGGCGCAGCTGATCCTTAAGCCCTGGCCGGCGATGGCGCGGGCTTACGCGCGCGAAAGCATGCTCGACGCGGAACTGCCCGCCTTCGAGCTGGAGGTCTTTGACGCGCAACTCGCCATCTTGAGCCAGGGCATCCACGAGGGCGACGATTCCGTGCAAGGAGCCGTGCTTCAGGCCTTGACGGACGTGGGCGTGCAGCTGAACCAGCTCAAGGACGATACCGAACAGCGCGACGCAGAACTTCGCCGGCTGCAGGCCGGCAAGGTCCAGGGCCCGAAGGATGCAAATGAGGCGGTGGCGCTGATCGAGCGTGAAATCCCCTCGGCGCATCCCCACCTGCTCGCTCAGTTGGTGGAGCCGCGCGTCGGCACGGGCTGGCAGAACGCGATCGAGGGCTACATGGGCGGAGATCGCTTCGCCATCATCGTCGAGGCCGGCATGGAGGCGCGATGTGCCCGGCTGGTCAAGCAACACTACCGCGTGCGCTCGCCGAAGGTCGTGCAAGGCCGAAAGGCCATGGAAGACACGGAGGGTCGCCAGTTGGAGGCGCGTGCCATCCTGCACGAACTGGTTTGCCGCCATCCAGTGGCGCAGGCTTTCCTGCTGGCGCAGTACGGGCGCGTGCGCAAGGTGGACAGCGAGGAAGAGCTGGCACGGACCCCGCAGGGCCTCATGGAAGAGGGGCTTGGCAGCCGCGGCTACGGCATGTTTGCCTGCCGCGCGCCCGATGGCGAACTGGCTTTCGGCGAGGCCGCACGCCAGCGGCGTCGACAGTGGTGCGAGGATGAGCTGGCGCGGATGGCGTCGGAGACGCGGACTTTGGAGGGCCTGCGTCAGTCCCTGCTAGCGATCACCCGGATGTTCAATGGCCCCGTGTTCAGGCCGTTGACCCCCTTGGTGCTTGCGGTGCTGGAGAGCCAGGCCCAGCACGCCTATGCCGAGCAAGCGCTCAAAGCGCTGGACCTGTCTGCGATCGATGACTTGCTGGCGGAGCAAAAAGCACTGAAGACCCGTATCGGCACCGTCACTGGCCTGCGCGATGAAGAACTGAAGCAGGTCGGGGCGACGGACAGGGAGCTCGCGGAGCTGCGACGCCGAGAGAAGGGATTGACCGAGCGTTTGCCCGATCTGGAGCTCGCTTGCACCAACGCGACGGTTTGGGCCTCGCGCTTCGCGGGTGCAGTTCCCACCCTGGCGACGGAGACACAGCTTCTGGACGAGGCCTTGGCCCTTGCAGCCGAATCCGAGACGAGCCTGGATGCGCTGCGCCATCGGGTACAGAGCTTGCGCGACGGTTTGCCGCGCACCTTGCGGGAACTGGCTCAGGCCGTGGGCACCTATCTGTCGGGGGCTCGCGAAGACAGCGAACGCTTTGCCTGGGTCGATCCCCCGCGCAACGTCGACCGCCTGGAAGAGCTGCTCCCCCTGGTCGAGCGAACCCGCGCCGCCATTCTCGACCAGGCCCAGCGCCAACGCGCCATCGGCTTGGCGGACAACGCTCGCGCGCTGCGCGACGCAGAAGGCCAGTTCAATCACGTCTTCACCAGCAGCTTCTGCTTCAAGGTGCGCGACGACGTCAAGCAAGGCGCGCTGACGTTGCAGCGCCTCAATCGCCATCTGCAGGACATCCGATTCGGCAGCGACACTTTCAAGCTGGAGTGGGACTGGGTGCCGCGAATGCAGAAGGTGCAGGAGTTCTTCGAAGCTGTGGAAAGCGCAGTGGAGGGACTGGAGCAAGATCGCGGCTCGATCTTCACCTCGCCCCGGCTCACCGACGAACAGCGAGCCACCGCGCAAGAGATCCACCGCCTGCTGCTGGCAAACGATCAAGGCGCCAGCGAACGTGCGCTGCGCGAACTGGCCGACTACCGGAACTACCGGCGCTATGACATCCTGCGCACGAGCCCGGTGGGTACGACGCGGCTGTCCACCTGGGGTACGGGCTCGGGCGGTGAGCTCGAAACGCCGTTCTATGTCGTGCGCTCGGCCGTACTGGCCCATGCGCTCGGGCATTTCGGTCGCGATCGCCGTGGCGCGCCCGCGCTGCGCCTCATGCTGAGCGACGAAGCGTTTTCCAAGATGGACGAGACGCGCTCGCGCAACGTGCTGCAGTTCCTTTCACAGACCCTCGGGCTGCAACTGGTGGTCGCGATGCCGACGTCCAAGTCGGGCGCGGTCAAGCCGGAGTTCGACAAGGAGTTCACGTTCTCCAAGGTGATGGGTCGGAGGCCGAGCGGCGCAGGGTTCCAGGAGTTGTTCATCAGCGAGGCGCAGGAAAAGACGCTCAATCGCCCGGCACTGGCCCGGCTGTGGGCGGTGCATGCCGAACGAGCCCGCGAGACGGCACGCGCCCAATGGCAGTCGGAGCAGCAGGCGATGCCGGCTCAGCCCCCAGCGTTGCAGGCATCCCGATCCGTGGAGGGGCGCCCGTCATCCGGTCCAGCACAGGAAGAAGGCAGCGGCAGCCGTATCGTTGACACTCCGCAACCTTGACCATGGATACATCCGTACCGGCTCAGGCGACTGCTTCGCCCTCGCCGCACCCATTCCTGCTCCGGGTGGGCAGGCTGCTGCTGGCCAAGGCGGAGCGCAGCACGGCGCAGGGTTCGGTGCGGTTGGCGCTCGATCGCAAGGCTGCGGCTGAACTGCATGACGCGGTGGACGCCGACGAGATCCAGTTGCTGCGCAGGCAGCTCGATGACCTGTGCGCGACGGGGTGGGTCACCTTGCTGTTGGACGCGCCGCGCGCGTTCGCGAGCTTCAGCGATCGCAAACCTCGTTTGGAGCTGTGCGATTTCGAGGCATTGGCGGCCTGGGCGGGATATACCCCTCAGGCCCAGCGTTGGCAGCAGCAATGGCGTGTGCACTTGATGGAGCGCTGGGCAGCGCATCCACATGAAGCACCCGTCGATCCTGCCGCTGTGCTGGACCATCTGACTCGCAGTCCCCTGGTGTCAATGGAGGGGCTGCCACTCGAAGAAGCGACGCGGAGCCTTTCCACGTTGTCCACCCTATGCCGGTCGGGCCAGGTGATGGCTCTGCGCGAGGCCTCTGCGCGCGCCTTCCAGGGACGATCCAAAGTGCTGGACCATCGCGAAGAACTGCTGCGGCTGCTTGGATCGGCACCAGGTCAGTTTGTCGAGGCGCCGATCCAGTTGCTGTTGGCGCCGCCGGTCGACGCGGCTGATGGCGGGGCGGGAGCCTTCAAGGACGTGCTGTTCATCGAGAACCTTGTGACGTTCGAGCACATGGCCGATGCCCGCGCTCCTGCTTGGGCCGAGAGCCTGCTGGTCTTTGCAGCGGGATTCAGGGGCAGCGCCCGCAGGTTACGGACTCGCGCCGGCTGCCGCCTGTACTTGCGGGCTCGGGCATCTGAGGCGACATTGCCTGCGATCGAAGGCTGGTTGTTCGAGCCGGCCGGCGATGTGCGGGGTGGTTTGGCGGTTACGCGGGTGTACTTTTTTGGTGATCTCGATCACGCCGGCATGCAGATTCTTGCGAGCCTGCGCGAGGTATTTCCTCTGGCGAGCGCTTGGCGTCCCGGATATGCGCAGCTTGCAAGCCTCCTGGCAGTGGGCGGGGGCCACCCCCCGGAACTGGCCGCGAAGGCCCAGCAGATGGACCCAGGTCGTACCGGCTGCGGCTATGCGGTCGACGAATTGCTTCCATTGCTGCGCAGCCTAGGGCGCTTCATAGATCAAGAGGCTTTCAATCTTGGCGGGGTCGATGGGGCGGCTCGATGATCGACGATAGCTCGTACTACGAAGGGAGGTTCGCTGCTTAAATAAATAGCAGGGTAGGTTGAACACCTGGCTCACTTTTACTTTGGCACCACCTAAGAAACTGGCCCAGTTTCTGATCTGAAGCGCCCCGGCTTTGAACTGATCCCCCAGAGTTGGACAAACTTCAGGGGGCCCCATGAGGAAGTACGAAACAAAGTTCCACGGATTGCGGGTGGCGCCTTGCTGCACCGACTCGGTTTACCTTGCCGGGTGCTCAGGATGTGCAGCGTTCCGAGGTCGGTAGTGGTGGAATCACTGGTGCAATGATGTCCGGCTGCCCCGCACCGGCGGCGGGCATGAAGCTCGCCCCGCCACCCCCGCCACCGCAGGCGCTTAGCATCGCGGCAAGTGAAAGAATGACTGCGAAGCGAACGCTCCAAATCGTGTGAATCTGCATAGGTGCTCCTTGATTGCGGGAAACAATGCTTGGATGGAACGGCCCGATCACAGCGTCTGCTTCGGCGGGCATGGCTCGGGCGCATCCTTGGCGAGCACTTCAAGAAACACGGCGTCGGGCGGCCCTGCCTTGTCCTTGCCGTTGACTCCTTGCACGTAGATGAGATGTTTGCCGGGCGCAAACTTCGAGGTGTCGATAGTGCCCGATACATCGAGCTTCGGCCCCGAGCCGAATGTGGCGCCTGCTACGGGACTCAGCGCGATGGCTTTGGCGCCGCTGTCCCAGGGAAGCAGGTTCACGTACGCATTGGCGCCCCTGATCGGTTGTGGATCGTGTTTCATGGGCGGCTGATTGCCGGCGAAGCCCTTGTCATAGAGAAAGCGGTCGTCGTCGATGGTTGCTGTCAGCGTGACGGGGTCACCCTGCTTCACCACGGTCGCCGAAAGCTTGATATCAACAGAGTCAGGCCCGAGCGGCAACTGATAGGGCGCCTTCAGCGTCCGCGCCGCGTACTGCAACGAGGCGACGTTCTTGGGGAATGTGTCACGCTCGAAGCTGTCGCAAGGCTCGTAGAACGAGGTGCCCAACTCAATGGTGAACGATGGCGCGCCTAGTTCACCATAGAAGGTATCTGTGGTCGTTCCGTCGGTGTCGTAGTTGATCATCTGCGTCGCGCGATAGCCGTTGTACCAAGCCATGCGCTGACCGAAGGCGGCCATACCATCCTCGTTCGCAGTCTGCGAATTTCCGCCGAGCGAATCGCGCCGTATACCCCAAGGCCAGAGCACGAGTTGCGAAAAGCTGTGGATGTCGATAAACAGGCCTTCGTAGTCCGAGGCTGCGCCGACGGCGAAGTCGTTGGCTGTTGCCGATCGCCTGTCGAGCAGGATGCCTCCCAAATAGTTGCCGTCGCGCTGCCGGGTTCCCGCCACGTACTTCACGATGGCTTGAGTCTCTGGCTCAGAAGCCGCAGAGGTGCCACGGAAGGTGGCTACGCAAGCCTCGCCACTCGATCCCATTCCGTTAGTGCTGTCCCATCCGAATGGAAAATTTCGATTCAGGTCTACACCCGAGTCCACGGGTGACTCTGCGCAGAAAGCGCTTTCGAGGTTAACGTTCTTGCGCCACCCGCTGCCCCAGTTCTGCGGCACTCCCTGCTCGGCTAACTTTCGGCCATCAGGGTTGGCATGTAGGATGAAGTGGAACTCGCTATTGTTGAGCAGCCAAGTCGCTGTTGGGTGAGTACCGTAGTTCTTCACCAGCCATTCGGTAAAGCGAGTGGAGATTTCGGAGGGGGTGTACTCGCGCGCGTGTATCGAGGAGGTGGTAACCATCCGCGGCACGCTCCTGCCCTTGATCGTCGCGCGATTTCCGATAACCACGGCGCGCAGATCGTTGCCGGCGCTGTCGGGCAGCAGATCGAAGTCGATCAGGCTCAGCAAATCGGTTGGTAGATACTTGATCAACAGGTTGCGAAACGAGAGCATCTGTTTCTGCACCCAGGTCTGCCCGAGTGGGGTGACGTGTATCAGCTCAGGATAGCGCTGCGCAAGGGCATCAATGTCAAGATTGGCCTGTTCCACCGTGCGGTAGCAAGCCGCGTTGCCGTCGAACAGCGGCTCGCCAGGTTTCGCGAGCGACTGCTCCTGTCGATTTTGTCTGCCACTCTGACCCAGGTTTCGCTGTTGCAGGAGTTCCTTGCGCTGGCTGAGAAAGTCCTGCAGCGCGCGAGACTTCTCAGCATCGACCTCCACCTTGAAACCCATGACACGCAAGGCGTTGATCGCAGTGGAGGATATTTCTAGTCGAATGGTCTTAGTGGCCTCGTCGATGCGCATGTGGTCGACGGCGCGCGAGAGCCGTTGAACGTCTTCACGACTCTCGTAAGCAACCTGCACCGACCAGACTTTGCCTAGTTCCAGGCTTTGCGAGGCGGCGCCAACGCTGGCGACTTCGCCTTGTGCAGATGAGGACGGCGCGATGACAAGCGCCAGACTGGTGAGCGCGAGACAAAAATATCCATTGCGCCAGTTCTTAATTCTACGTTTCATAGTGTTTTCCTTCCCTGGTATATGAACTAAAGAATTACGATGACAGGAAGTGGTGGCATTTCTGTTTTTTGATTTGTCCTTTCGAGTGATCTAAAAATATGGTGACGTCGGAGAATCTGGGCGATGACTTAGGCCGCTCGCTCTACTGTCGAAAATCCACTCCGCATAGAAAATTCGCGGATGGATGTAGCCAAACGCTTGATAAGGATTTGAGAAATGCCGATTGACTACGCCTATTGAAGTGTCGTCATCGAGATTGGGCGAGCCTTGCGCACGAGCGGCATATCCAGTGCCGTCTCAGCCAGATCTAACGTTACGGTTTGCCCATTTCGGCTGTTGTACGCCTCTATCACCACAGAGATGCTCTGTCCAGGCAAGACCGTGAAATCGCGCGGCATCATCTCGATGGATATCTTGTACGCCGAATCTTTTCCGATAGCCTCAGGCTTCTCCAGTGACTTGTAAAAGCTGGGGTTGGCCCAACCCCAAGTCACTGGTTCGCCATCGACGAAAAGCTTAGCCTTCAGATCGACTTTACCTTTGGGAAACTTCGTCATCGCGGTGACGTAGATCGTGCCGGCGAAGCGCGTGGCGTTGTTGAGTGGCGAGGTCACGAAGCTTCCGCTGTCAACGCTATTGCCGAGCGTCAGAGGTCCTTCTACTGATCCTTCCGCTTTGTCGGTTGTCAGCAGCAAACTCTTGCCCGCAGCGCCGCTACGACGAAGGTGGTATGAGATGACCTCCGTTGCTGGCCATTTCTCTTCTTTCACCAGGATCCCACCGGAGGTGACGCAATCCCGTGGGTTGTGCGCGCCGGAGCGGGGCTGATTGCAGTGACCAGTGAGCGCATCGCTCATATCTGTCCGAGACTCGCCGCCCAGGTTTCCCGCAACCTTGTCTCCGGGTGGCGTCTCGCGAACATAGCTGGGCTGCGCTTCCACACCATTGTTTACACCAAACAGATAGCGTGAGTACCACAACATGAGCTGCTTCTGCCATTCCTTTTGCCACGCCGGATCGTCATGATCTTTGGCGTGGAACCACAGTTGCACGGGCTTTTCCTCGTTCCGGAGCTTCTGATAAAGCTGTACGGCATTCTTCGTCTTCACGTTGTTGTCGCTCTGCCCATGACCGATCAATGTTGCCGCCTTGATGTTGCTCGTCAAAGACAGTGTGTTGCGTTGCTTCCAGAAGTCAGTGTAGGCGAGTGTTTCATCGTCAACACCCACGTCCAGTTCTGCAAAGTTGGCTTGGCAATTAGCAGGAGGCTGCTGCATGCTGGATGTTTTCGCGTAGCCATTGAGCGTGACGACTCCCAATTCATCAGGAATCACTCCGTTGTACCGTGCAAAATAGTCGTAGGCGTTGCTGATGCCGTCCACTGGAACGATGGCTTCGAGCCCGGCCACCCCCGTCACCGCACCCATGATCGGTAGGGTTCCGCCGTATGAGATTCCCTCCATGGCGACGTGATTTGTTGACCAAGTGGCGGTCATCGCGACACCGTTGTCGTCGAACCCTTTTGCATTGGGATCGCCAGCCAGCCAGCGAACGATCTCCGCCATTGCTTGGCGTTCTGCGCCATCCATGATGCTTGCGCAACCATCCGATTGATAGCTGCCGATGGTGTCGGCGTACACGATGGTGTAGCCCATTCGAAGGTATTGATCCTCACCAAGGAACGGTTGTCGCTTTCCGATATAGCTTGGGTCGCCGTAGTAGATGGATGGGCGAACGATCACCGGTGTCTTCAATCCTTCGCCGACCTCGGCTGGTTGCACTATTCGCAGTGCCAGACGATCAGGTTTGCCATTGTTGTCGGTGTCGAGCGTTGTCTGAACCCTGACATTGAACTTCAGCGGCGCTCTTTTTGGCGTGAGCCATGGCAGGACCATGCCATCCTCGACGACGGGGCCTTCGTGACCGGGATAGAGATTTGCGAGCGAAGGGTAGGGTATGCCTGTTGGTGATTTCTCAAACTGGGAGCCCACGTCCGGGAGTGGTACGGGTGGCGGTATCGGGCCAGGGAGCGGCTCGTCCGTGATGGTCTGCGGATCCGTCGTCGCGGTTGATGGGTAGGTCGCGAGTGATGCGTCGTTGTCACCGCCGCCGCATGCGCTGATGGTCGCGCTGACTAGCACGGCGGCAGCGGCAATCACGACAGCTTGGAGCCTGCCTGCGGTTGACCATCGAACTTGCCTGTTCGCGCCGGTCGAGATATCGAGGTCTTTTCTCATTTTTGTGCTTCCCTGGTTAATTGAGTACGTGATGGCCGTACGGCCGGACACTGGCTGACAACTTGAATGGGATAAACGCCGATAGCGCTTGAACTTCAAGCAGCATTACTAGACCAACTTGGGAATCCAGGATCGATTCCTGAGATTCCGCTCGTTCGTGTCGCGTCTTAGCTCGGATATATGGATTCTGGATACAGCGTCAACTGAAATCGTCAATGCTGCCAATGAGTCGGCGCCCGAGTCCGGTCAGTCAATGTAAATTTGCGAGGCGAACGCTTCTGCGAGCTTCTTCTGGCCTGAGGCATTGGGCAGGTCGCAGTCCGCGCTCCAGTCCTCGGGCGCGAGCTTGCCGTAGACCTCGGCCACCTGCACGCCGTTGTCGCGCGCGACTTCGCGGATCACGTCGTTGAGGCCCTTGGCGAACCGGCCGCCGCCCTCGAGGTAGTCGTCCACCAGCTGGCGGGTTTCCGGCGCGCCCTCGGCGAGCTTGCAGGCCCGGTACGGGTTGTCGTAGGTGCCCAGCACGATCGGGCTCTTCGGTGCCGCAGCCTTGAGCTGCGAGACGATCGACTGCAGATAGGCGCGCACCACGACCCAGTCGCCCTCGGTCGAACGGATCGCATCGATCTCCTGCAGCACCAGGTAGCGCTGCAGGTTGTCCGGCCGTGTGGAGGGCTTGAGGAAGGCGAAGCCCACCTCGTAGCCTTCGTGCACGGTGATGGCGCGCGGGTTGCGAACCTTTTCGGAGGTGTCGCGCTGGTAGGCCGCGATCAGCTCGAGCAGATAGGGCAGGCGCTTCTCGACCAGGTTCTGGATCGTGGCGCGGTTGTCGTCGAAGCCCATCGCCGCCGACTTGGCGTTGTTGACGTAGCGGACCGGCCCGCCCTGCTGCGATGCGAGCGTCTTGTTGAGCAGCGCGCCGTAGGCATTCGCATCGGGTGCCAGGCCCTGCCCGCCGAGTGCCCAGGCATCGCCGGCGGCGATCTGCAGGGGCATCTCCTGCGCGCCCTCCAGCGGCGCATTGGGCTCGTAGGTGGCATCGATCATGCGCACCGCGAACTGCGCGATCCAGTGCGACAGCATGTAGTCGAACTGCTTGTCCCAGCGGTCGCGGTAGAGCAGCTGATCGCCGAGCAGCCGGATCGCCATGGCCCGTAGCGTCTTCTGGTTCGTGGTCTGGTGGATCCACCACAGGGCGAACGAACGCGACCAGTTCTGCGCCGTCATGTGCCACGAGGAATCCGAGGTCACGTTGATCGGCTCGACGTAGAAGCTGTCGGGCACGCGCGCCTTGAGCCATTCGGTCTGCTCGCTGCCGAGCACCCGCGCCACTGCGGCCAGGCGCATCAGGCACGGCGCGAAGAACTCCTCCGGGCGAGCGGCGTCGTTGCTCACGGGACAGCTTTGGTCGAACTCCGGCTTCATCAGGTTCGAGGCCACGAAGGTCTTCGCGAATGTCGACAGCGACTCGTCGCGGACCCAGTCGCCCCAGAGCTTCAGATGTACCAGCGCCCATGGCAGGTTGGCGTAGTTGTGGGCCGTGAAGTATTCGAAGGGGTACTTGGCGCGGTCGTAGGTGACGGTGCGCAGCTCGATCTCCTCGGGCGTCAGCCGGGCGACGAGTTCCCTGATGCGCTTGGCGGCGGCATCGCCCAGCGGTCGGAAGTCCTTGTTGCCGGTCGCGAGTTCGCGCTCCTTCGCGAGGGCCAGGAACCACGAGAGCCCGTAGAAGTCCTCCGCGGTGTTGCCGAACACGCCGCTGTCGCCGGTGGTGCCCTGCATGTTGGTCATGTAGGCCAGCTCCTGCTGCACGAGTTCGGGGCGCAGCACGGCCTCGACCGCCTCGAGGTACTTCCTGTCCCCCGTGTGCCTGTGGATGGCATAGAGGGAATAGGCGGCATGCACGGCCGAATGCCAGTCGACGCAGCCATGGAACATCGGGCTCTTCGGATTGACGTCGTCGACCCTCGGCAGGCAGTCGAGGATCGGCGGCGCCAGCTGCTTCAGCATGTCGGCGCGCTGTTCCTCGAACAGCGGCCCGAGCGCGGGCAATGGATCGGGCGGCACCGGAGCGACGGGTGCCGGCGGCGGGGACGCGGCGGCGGTCGGCACCGCAACCGGCACAAAAATCGGAGCTCCACCGCCGCCTTCCCCCCCGCAACCAGCGAGGGTCGACAGCAGTGCAGCTGTAACGGCCGAGACTTTCATTTTTGATGCAAGAGATAGCGTGACTCTCATGATTCGATGCACCCTCCATGTTGCAAACAGAAATCGACGTGACGTGAGCGCCCCCGCGATGCGGTCGCATCGCGTGGAACGGTCAAGGTCGTGAAGAGTTAAGCGGCGCTGGAGTCCGGACGCTGAACTAGCGGCGGTACTGCGGCGGCTGAAGGCCAGAACGGCACGGTTTTGGTCATTTGCTTCTTCCCTGATAGATGGCGAAAGCCTTATGGCCTGCCGTCAAGCAAAACCTGGGCCAATCATTCAATGATTGAGCAGGATGTTTAAACACACTTCTAATAGTTGTTCAACAATATAGCTTCGGACGCTTTGGGGCATAAGGGTTAACCCTCTGTGTCGCGATTCGTCCTCATACTTGGTTCCATAGATGACGTTCGAAGTGCATCTGGGGCAATCGCGCATGGGCCCCGATGTGCGCGTGCCGGGGGACGGTCAAACGGGCGCGTGCTGGAGTTGCTTTCAGAATGAAAGTCTCGGTCGAGTACAGAGGAGGTGTTTGCTCGATTGGCTCCAACCACTAGCCAATATGCTTTCCTTGACCCTCTTCGTTGTGACCGCTGCGCAGCGAGCGCGCGATCGCAGGTCCGATGCGGGTGGCCTCGGTGGTGTCAGCGCCAAGTGAGCCGCGATTTGCTGCAGCAGTCGCAACAAGCGCGCTCACCTACTGCACGAAGGCATCGCTAAAGCGCTCGAATTGCTCACCGGCAGGTTGCTATCCGCACCGACGACCTTGGTCTGAGTCTCGTGTGGTACGGGAATGTGTGCGTGGCATGGAAGACGCGACACCCTTGCCCACGCCTTCAAAGTCAATCAGTGCCTATCATTGTCGACGCCCTGTGCGTCGCCAAGCCCGGCTGCATGGCGGCCGTGCAGTCGCGTAATGTGGCCTTAAGGCTTGCCGAGCATTCAGCGAGCAAAATCAGTGTGATGCACGGGGGTGCGGCAGAAAACTTGGACGGGTTATGTAGCGAGCCCAAGGTTGCGCCGGTACTCGATGGGGCTACGGGCTCCCAGCGAGATCTTGATCCGGTCTGCGTTGTACCAAAGGATGTAGGAGTGCAGCGCCGCGATAAAGTCCTCGATGGTCGTGGACAGTCAGCTGCGCGCGTAGAACAGCTCGGTCTTCAGGCGGCCGAAGAAGCCCTCACACGCAGCGTTGTCCGGCGAGCATGCCTTGCGAGACATCGAGCGCGTAAGCCTCGCATCAGCGATCCGAGACAGCCATCCAGGCCATCGGTAGTGGGCACCGCGATCGGAATGCACAACCGGCCGTTCGTTGCTGGCTGAGACGGTCCCGATGGCCGCGTCCAGCATCGTGTTGACGAGCTCGGCGTCCGGTCGCGTTCCGATCGTCCAGCTGACGA
>JAESGN010000362.1_pt1 | contig 51919 bp, 50 predicted proteins | sample 9269731 | NCBI WGS metagenome assembly JAESGN01 (sample SAMN15720683, study PRJNA650826) | algae metagenome | isolation source: Mojavia pulchra JT2-VF2 and co-occurring heterotrophs from desert soil | place: USA: Cadiz Valley, Joshua Tree National Park, CA | collected 1998-06-08
CCTGCTCGATTCGATCACGCGCCTTGGCCGCGCCTACAACACCGTGGTTCCGTCCTCGGGCAAGGTGCTCACCGGCGGTGTCGACGCGAACGCGCTGCAGCGGCCGAAGCGCTTCTTCGGTGCCGCGCGCAACATCGAGGAAGGCGGCTCGCTCTCGATCATCGCCACGGCGCTGATCGACACCGGCAGCCGCATGGACGAAGTGATCTTCGAAGAGTTCAAGGGTACCGGCAACTCGGAAATCGTCCTCGATCGCAAGGTGGCCGACAAGCGCATTTTCCCGGCGCTCGACGTCGGCAAGTCGGGCACCCGCAAGGAAGAGCTGCTGGTCGACAAGTCCAAGCTCACCAAGATGTGGGTGCTGCGCCGCATCCTGATGCAGATGGGCACCGTCGATGCGATGGAGTTCCTGCTCGACAAGATGAAGGATTCCAAGACCAACGAGGATTTCTTCGACAGCATGAACCAGTGATCGTCCGGACCCTCCTTTCGGGGGAGGGGCGGACGGCGGATCGGGAAAGGCCGGGCATCACGCCCGGCCTTTTCTTTTGCCCGCGTCACGCTAGGGCTTAGCGATGCTCGACTTGCTCTTCAGCGCCGCCGCGGCCGGTATCGGTTCCCCGCTCGATATCTGGAACCATATCGTCGCCGATTTCTCGAACCTCGGCGATCCGTCCGCGCTCGCCGCCTTCGGCTCGGTGCTGATGATCGACCTGGTGTTGGCGGGCGACAATGCGATCGTCGTCGGCGCGCTTGCCGCGGGCCTGCCGGCGGAACAGCGCCGGAAGGTGATCCTGATCGGCATCGGCGCCGCGCTTGTCCTGCGCATCCTGTTCGCGCTGATCGTCAGCTGGCTGATGGGGATTGTCGGGCTGATCTTCGCCGGCGGGCTGCTGCTGCTCTGGGTGAGCTGGAAATTCTGGCGCGAGATCCGCGAGGGCGGGCCGCATGCCGATGAGGTCGAATCCGGCCTGAAGCCGGCCAGGAGCTTCGCTGCCGCCGCCTGGGCGGTCGCCGTGGCCGATGTCTCGATGAGCCTCGACAACGTGCTCGCCGTGGCCGGCGCCGCGCGCGAGCATCCCGGTATCCTCGTCGTCGGCCTGCTGCTCTCGGTGGTGCTGATGGGCATTGCCGCCAACCTGATCGCCAAGCTGATCAACCGCTATCCATGGATCGCCTATATCGGCCTCGTCGTGATCGTCTTCGTCGCCTTCCGGATGATCTATGAGGGCTGGGTGGGCACGCACGAGACGCCGGGCATCGTCAGCTTCTTCTGAAGAACGGGCTGGATGCCCTTGCAATGGCCCTGGACATCGCTGCTGGTGGTCGTGGCCATGGCGGTGGTGTCGCGGGTCGTTGCATTCCTGTTCGGAAAAGGGGAGGCCGGCCCGGCGCCCATCGCCGAAGCCGCTTCAGGCACATGAAGCCGTTCCCTTGATGGCTGCGCACGAGAGGCTTGCCGGCTTCCGGGCCCGTGGCGGCGATCGTCCGGCACCGCAAGCGGATGCGGAGACGGCGGTGCTGGGCCTGGATCCTCTGCTGCGAGGAGGGCGAGGATTATGGCCGGGTCGCCGTTATCGGCGCGGGGGATCGCCGGGTCGCCGACAGCTTCACCGGCTTCGTGAAAGCCGATGTCGCCGACGCGATGTCGGTGTGCTGAGGCAATCGCAAGTGGCGCGCCTCAGCACATGAATTTCAGTTCCCTATGATAGATTCCTCGCAAAGAACTCCGCGGTGCGTCCATCGGCCAGCTTAGCTGATTCATCCGAGCGGCGCTTGCCGAAGGTATCGGCGAATCCGTGATCCTCGCCCGGATAGTCGAACAGCGTGACCTTGGGATGGTCGTCCAGCCCGGCATGCATCGCCGCCTGCGTCTCGGGATCGACGAAATGATCGGCCTGCGGGATATGGAGCAGCACCGGATGGGCGATGCCGTGCTTCTCGCCGAGCAGATTGTCGATCCCCACGCCATAATAGCCGACGCTCGCATCGCTGTCGGTCCGGGCCGCGGTCATGAACGCCAGGCGGCCGCCCAGGCAGAAGCCCACCACGCCGACCTTGCCGCCAGCGCCGAGCGATGCCCGGGCACGCCGGATCGTCGCTTCGATGTCACGGATGCCGGCATCCTGGTTGAACTTGCCCATCAGACCCAGCGCCTGCTGGAACTGCTCCGGCACATCGGGATCGAGCTGGATGCCCGGCTCCAGGCGCCAGAACAGGTCGGGCGCGAGGCTGAGATAGCCCTTGGCCGCCCAGTCGTCGCACTTGCGGCGAATGCCCGGGTTCACGCCGAAGATCTCCTGGATCACGATGATCGCGGCGCGCGGCGTGCCTTCGGGACGCGCGACATAGGCCTGGAAGCTGCCGCTTCCGTCGATCGTGTCGATGCTGATCATCTCGCTCATGGCAATGTCCTTCCGGCGTGGCGCCGCTCGCGCTCGAGCGGCCAGGATCTGGTCTTCGGTCCGCAACTGCCGAACCGGCCGCCCTTGTGAGCCCGGTCCGGGCCAATGGGCGTTGCGATCACGGCACGGTCGCGCGCATAGATGGGTTCGAACTAGCAGCCACGGTGCTGCCCGCGCAACGGAGACGGCCATGAAGATCAATGTCGAGGTGGATTGCACCCCCGAGGAAGCGCGCCGCGCCATGGGGCTGCCGGACCTCGCCCCGGTGCACGAGCGCTATGTCGCGATGATGGTGGACGCGATCGACAAGCAGGGCAGCCCCGAAGCGTTCCGGGCGATGCTGCAGAGCTGGGCGCCGATGAGCGAGGCCGGCATGGGCTTCTGGCGCGCGATGTTCGACGCCGGGAGCAAGACCGAGAAATAATGGACACGATCTACGCGGTCTCCAGCGGCGCGCTTCCCGCCGCGATCGCCGTGCTGCGCGTGAGCGGGCCGCGCGCTTTCGACATGGTGCGCGATTTCGCCGGCGACCTGCCGGCGCCGCGCCGCGCCGCGGTGCGGGCGCTGGCCGATCCCGCCGATGGCGGCCTGCTCGATCGCGCGATCATCCTCTGCTTCCCGGGCCCGCGTAGCGCGACGGGAGAGGATCTTGCCGAATTCCATCTCCATGGTGGCCGCGCGGTGGTGCGTGCGGTCGAGGCGGCGCTGGCCCGCCGGCCGGGGCTCCGACCCGCCGAACCGGGCGAGTTCACCCGCCGGGCGCTGCTGCATGGTCGGATCGATCTGAGCGAGGCCGAAGGGCTGGGCGACCTGCTGATGGCCGAGACCGAGGCGCAGCGCCGGTCCGCGATCCGATCGGCGGAAGGGGCGGTTCGCCGGGCAGTGGAAGGCTGGACCGATCGGCTGCTGATGCTTGCCGCGCGAGTCGAGGCCGAGCTCGATCACAGCGACGAGGAGGATGTCGCCGACGCCACGCTGCTTCCGGCGATTCGATCCGGCGCCGCGGCGCTGGCGGAGGATATCGCAGCGGCGGCGGATCGGCCGCCGGTCGAGCGACTGCGGGACGGAATCCGCGTCGTGCTCGCCGGCCCGCCCAATGCCGGCAAGTCGTCGCTGCTCAACGCAATGGCCGGGCGCGACGCAGCGATCGTCTCGCCGATCTCCGGCACGACGCGGGACCGGATCGAAGCGCCGGTGGTACGCGGCGGCATTGCCTGGCTGCTGATCGACACGGCGGGCCTGGCGGCGCGGCCCGGCGACGAGATCGAGGCGATCGGCATCGCGCGGGCCCAGGCTGCCCAGGCCGAGGCGGACATCCTGTTGTGGCTGGGGGACGATGCACCCCCGGCACATCATGGCCGCAGCCTCTGGCTCAATCCGCGCGCGGACCTTCCCGGACGCTTGGCCGCGACGGACCGATTGTCGCAATCATCGCTTACGGGTGAGGGGCTGGACAGGCTGTGGGATGCAATGGCGGCGCTCGCTGCCGACATGCTGCCGCCGCCCGACCAGATGACGCTCAATGCCCGCCAGCGGGCGCTGGCGCAGAACGCCGCCGCGGCGCTGCGGGCGGCGGCGGGGGAGGGCGACCTGCTGCTGATCGCCGAGCAGCTGCGCAGCGCGATGCGTGGCTTCGACGCGATCACGGGCCGGGCCGGGGTGGAAGCGATGCTCGACGCGCTGTTTGCCCGCTTCTGCATCGGCAAATGACCCTGTTCCACGTGGAACGGTTTTGACGCGGCCGCGCGCATTCTGTAGCGCGCGGCCAATGGATTTCGACGTCATCGTCATTGGCGGCGGGCACGCCGGCACCGAAGCGGCCGCCGCCTCGGCCCGCCGGGGCGCGCGTACCGCGTTGCTCAGCTTCGACCTGACAAAGCTGGGAGCGATGTCGTGCAATCCGGCGATCGGCGGCCTGGGCAAGGGGCATCTGGTTCGCGAAGTCGATGCGTTCGATGGGCTGATGGGCCGGGCGACCGATGCCGCGGGCATCCATTACCGCATGCTCAACCGGTCCAAGGGCACGGCGGTGCAGGGGCCGCGCGTCCAGGCCGACCGGGTGCGCTATGCCGCCGCGATCCAGCAGATGCTCGCCGAGCAGCCGAACCTGCACTTGGTCGCAGGTGAGGCAGCGGCACTCGAGCTCGCGGGTGGTGCCGTCGCCGGCATCCGCCTGGCCGATGGCATGCTGCTTTCCTGCCGCGCCGTGGTGCTCGCCACGGGTACCTTCCTTGGCGGCCGCATCTTCCGGGGCGAGGAGCGCGAGACCGGCGGCCGGGTGGGCGAGGGTTCCGCCCTCCGCCTTGCCGAGCAACTGCGCGGGCTCGACCTTCCCATGGCCCGGCTCAAGACCGGCACGCCGCCGCGCCTGGACGGGCGCACCATCGACTGGGCGCGGATCGAGGAGCAGCCCTCCGATGCTGATCCCTGGACCATGTCACCGCTCACGCCGCGCCGGGAGCTGCCGCAGCTCCATTGCGGAGTTACTCGCACCACCCATGCCACGCACGACGCGATCCGTGCCGGGCTCGATCGCTCACCGCTGTTCACCGGCGCGATCGACGCGCAGGGGCCGCGCTACTGCCCCTCGATCGAAGACAAGATCCATCGCTTCGGCGATCGCGACGGCCACCAGATTTTCCTCGAACCCGAAGGCCTCGACACCCATCTGATCTATCCGAACGGCATGTCGACGTCGCTGCCGGTCGATGTGCAGATGGCGATGGTCAATTCGATTCCCGGGCTGGAGCGGACCGTGATCGTGACGCCGGGCTATGCCGTGGAGTATGATCATATCGACCCGCGCGCGCTCGACGCGACTCTGGCACTGCCGGCGATCCCCGGCCTGTGGTGCGCCGGGCAGATCAACGGCACCACCGGCTATGAGGAAGCGGCGGGGCAGGGCCTGGTCGCCGGGCTCAACGCCGCCGCCCATGCCCAAGAGCTCGCGCCGCTGATCCTCGATCGCGCGACTTCCTATCTCGGGGTCATGGTGGACGACCTTGTGCTGCAGGGCGTCACCGAACCTTATCGCATGCTCACTGCCCGCGCCGAGTTCCGCCTGCGCCTGCGCGCCGATAATGCCGGATCGCGTCTCGGCCCGATTGCCGCCGGACTGGGATGTCTGGGGGCCGAGCGGCTTGCCTGGCTCCAGGCCCGCGAACAGGGCAGGGCCAGGCTGGACCAGGCCTTTGCCGCGGAACGCACCGCCAGCGCCCTGGCGGCCAGGGGCGCTACCGTCGCGCAGGACGGCGCCCGGCGCCCGGCGCGCGAATGGCTGCGCTTCCCGGGTATCGAGCTCGCGCATCTCGATATCCATTCGGAGGCGGATCCCGATCTGCTCGCCGAATATGTCGAGGATGCTCGCTATGCCCCCTATCTCGAGCGCCAGGAAGCTGAGGTCGCCCAGCTGCGCGCGAACGATGCAGTGAAGCTGCCCGCCGGCATGGACTTCGCCGCCATTGCCGGCCTCTCCAATGAGATGGTGGAGAAGCTCAGCGCCGCGCGGCCCGAGACGATCGGCGCCGCCGCGCGCATTCGCGGCATCACGCCGGCGGCGCTGTCCGCCATCCTCCTCCACGCGAAACGGCGCGCTGCATGACCGAAGACGAAGCCCGAGACTGGATCCTGAATCGCTTCGGTGTTCCACGTGGAACGCTGCTGGAGCGCTTTGGAGCGATCCTCCGCGAAGAATCGACTCGGCAGAACCTGATCTCCGCGGCGTCCTTCGAGACGCTCTGGGCGCGGCACTTCGTCGATTCGGCCCAGCTCATCCCGTTGGCGGCCGAAGCGGGGGAGGGGATCTGGCTCGATATCGGCACGGGTGCCGGCATGCCTGGCCTGATCGTGGCGCTGCTGATCGATCGCCCGGTGGTGATGGTGGAGCCGCGCATCCGCCGCGTCGAGTTCCTTCGGGCAGCGGCCGAGGCGCTCGGCATTGGCGATCGGGCCAAGGTCGCCCATTGCAAGGTCGAAACCTATGTGCCGGAGGGCAAGGCCGCAATCGTTTCCGCCCGGGCAGTCGCGGCGCTGCCCGATTTGTTCCGCGCCGCGGCGCATTGCACTGACTCGTCCACAATCTGGTTGCTGCCAAAAGGGCGAAGTGCGCAATCGGAGGTGGATGCGGCGCGCGCGAAATGGCAGGGTGCGTTTCACGTGGAACCCAGCATCACGCAGCCGGAATCGGGTATCGTGGTCGCGCGAAAGGTACGCCCCAGATGATCTGCATCGCTATCGCCAACCAGAAGGGTGGAGTGGGAAAGACCACTACGGCGATCAATGTCGGCACCGCGCTCGCCGCGACCGGCCAGCGCGTGCTGCTGATCGACTTCGATCCGCAGGGCAATGCCTCGACCGGCCTGGGCATCACGCGTGCGGAGCGCGAGCATTCAAGCTACGACCTGCTCGTCAGCGATGTGAATCTCGAGGACGTCGCCACGCCCACCAAGGTGCCGGGGCTCGATATCGTCCCGGCGACGCAGGACTTGTCGGGCGCCGAGATCGAGTTGATCGAGTTCGAAGCGCGCACGCACCGGCTTGATGCGGCGATCGCCCGCCACCATGCCAATCGCTGGGATGTGATCCTGATCGATTGCCCGCCTTCGCTTGGCCTGCTCACGATCAACGCGATGGTGGCCGCGCATGCCTTGCTGGTGCCGCTGCAATGCGAGTTCTTCGCGCTCGAGGGGCTCAGCCAGCTGCTCACCACAGTCGAGCGCATCCGCAGCCGCTTCAACCCGGGCCTGTCGATCCTGGGCGTGGTGCTGACCATGTATGATCGTCGCAACCGCCTGACCGATCAGGTTTCGGACGATGTCCGCGCCGTGCTTGGCCGCGTGGTGTTCGACACGGTGATCCCGCGCAACGTGCGCCTGTCCGAAGCGCCCAGCCACGGCCTGCCGGCGCTGATCTATGATCATCGTTGCCCCGGCTCGGAAGCCTATATCGCGCTTGCCCGCGAAGTGATCGACCGCCTGCCCAAGCTCAAGAAAGCCGCATGACCGACGCCAACCGCAAGCCTCGCCCCGGCCTTGGCCGCGGGCTCTCGTCCCTGCTGGGCGATGCCGTTCCCGAAGCGCCGGTCTCGGGCACGCCCGATGCCGCTTCCGGCCTGCGGATGCTCCCGGTCAGTTCGCTGGTGCCGCATCCGGACCAGCCGCGCCGCCATTTCGACGAGGATAAGCTGGAGGAGCTGGCCCAGTCGCTCAAGCAGCGCGGGCTGATCCAGCCGATCGTCGTGCGGCCGACGGGCCATAACTACCAGATCGTCGCCGGCGAGCGCCGCTGGCGCGCGGCGCAGCGCGCCCGGCTGCACGAAGTCCCCGTCATCGTTCGCGATTTCGACGATGCGGAGACGATGGAAATCGCGCTGGTCGAGAATATCCAGCGCCAGGATCTCAATGCGATCGAAGAGGCGGAGGCCTATGCCCGGCTGATCCGGGAGTTCGGGCACAGTCAGGAAGCACTCGGCAAGCTCGTCCACAAGTCGCGCAGCCATATCGCCAACCTGCTCCGCCTGCTCGACCTGCCCGAGGGCGTGCGCCAGATGGTGGTGGTCGGCGATATCGACATGGGCCATGCCCGCGCGCTGATCGGCGCGCCCGAGGCGGAGCGGCTTGCCCGAGAAGTTGCCGCCAAGGGCCTGTCGGTGCGCGAGACCGAGAAGCTGGCGCGCAACGCCAAGCCGGGATCGCGGCGCAAGGCCGATCCCAAGATCCGTGACGCCGACATCACGGCGCTCGAGCATCAACTGGGCGATGTGCTCGGCCTCAACGTGCGGATTGTCCACGGCGCCAAGGGCGGCACGCTCACGCTTTCCTATTCGACGCTCGACCAGCTCGACATGGTCTGCCAGCGGCTGAGCGGCGAACGGATATAGATCGACCGAAATGGATTAGTCTCGACGCTTGAGGGAATTGCGCACTTCGCGTTGGTCGAGTCATCTCTCTCTAGTTGTGAAGGGAGAGATAGATGACGGAGCATGCCCCGCTAACGCCTAGTCAGCGCGAATTGTGCAACAAGATCGCCGCCGCTCCGATGAGGATGACGAGTGGAGAAATGACATCTGCTGATAGTGTCGGAAAGGACGCCACGTTCCTGATGAACGCAGGCTATCTTAACGGCGCCGTTGTCTATGTTGCTCAGGAAAGCCGGGACAGCGTGATCGAACTAGTGCGTTCAGGTAAGGCGCTGCCTGTCTAGGTTCACGATTCAATCAGCAGATATCGTCATCCCCGCGCGGGTGGGGATGACGATGACCCGTCCTTCAACAGGGCTGACAGAGACAGCCGGGGCTTAACCTCGCGCCCGCGCCGCCTGGCGCGCGATCGTCACCGCCTCGGCATCCGCCAGCACTTCGCCGGCGCTGCCCGAATGCATCATCGCCCGTTCGGCCTCGCGCACCCGATCGATCGCGCGGGCGAGCTGCACGCCGTTCCAGCGGCGCAGCGCGCGGCCGGTGGCGGCTTTCTCGCGGAAGAAAACGCGATGTTTCTCAAGCACTTCATCCATATCGCCGCCGCGATCCAGGTCGATCCGCATTTCGGCCATGGATTGCAGCCGCCGGGCGAGCTGGCGCATCAGCGGCACGCCGATGCCTTCGCCCAGCCGGGCGAGCTCGGTGCCGATATCGCCGACACGGCCATCCACCACCGCCGTGATCGCATCGCTCAGGTCCGAATCGCCCAGATCGGCGCCGATCGCGTCGAGCGCAGCGCCATCGGCATCCCTGGGCCGCTCCGGCGCCGCATCGAGATAGAGCGCCAGCTTCTCGATCTCGCGCGCCAGGATCGCCCGGTCGCCCGCGGTGGCGGTGGCGAGCCGTTGCGGCACGTCGCCGGTTAGCCGCAGGCCGTGCTCGCGCGCGATATTGGCGGCCAGGCGGGTCGCGTCGATGCCCTCGGGCACATAACAGGCATGGGCATAGGCGTTCTGCGCGGCGATCACCGATTTCACCAGCTTGCCGCTTGCCTTCAGCCCGGGGCCGATCGCTACCACCGGATTGCCGGCGCGCTCGGCGTTCAGCAGCAGTCCGATCGCTTCCGCCGCGCCTTCCTCGACGCCCAGCACGCGGACATAGCGGGCGCCGCCGAACAGCGAGAGCGATGCCGCTTCGTCGGCAAGCCGGCCGGGCTGCTCGCGCAACGCCTTCATGTCGAGGTCGATGCGTTCGGCTTCCGGCCCCAGCGCCTTGCCGAGCCTCGCGGCGAGATCGGCGGCGCCGGCCTCGTCAGGACCGTGGAACAGGTAGAGCCGCGTGTCGGGGTTGAGCTTCTCGATCGCGGCGCGGATCTGCGTCGCGTTGGCCTTCACTGGCTGCCCGTCCCGGGCGCGTTCTGCGCATAGCGGGCGACGCGCGCGACGATCTGGTCGGCGACGATGCCCGAAAGCCGCTCGAGCGCGCTCTTCTCGGCCGCGATCGTGGCATATTCGCTGCCGACCACGTCGATGCCGGCATCGGAGCCCGCGGTGGCGTCGAGCACGACATTGCCGTTCGAGAGGTCGATCAGCTGGTAGCGCGCACGCAGCGTCCGCCGCTCGCGTGCCACCGAATCGTCGCGCCGCACGCCCAGGCCCGCGATCTGGTCGTCCAGCGTCACTTCCAGCCGATAGCGGGCAGGGGCGTCATTATGGTCGAGCCGGTCCTTGAGCGCATTGGCGACCAGCCAGCCCGACTGGCCCTTGATCGGCGCGACTTCGACCGCGGAGAGCGTGGAGCGCACCGCGCCATCGGGCCCGCCGCCATAGAGCGGGCGAAGGCCGCAGCCCGACAAGGCGAGCGCGGCGGCGGCGAGGAGCGCCAGCTGCCTCATGCGACGATGTTCACCAGACGATCGGGCACGACGATCACCTTCCTGGGTTGCTTGCCTTCGAGCGATCGAACGATCTTGTCGCTGGCAAGTGCCGCGGCTTCGACCAGATCCTTGGCCGCGCCCTTCGGCATTAGCAGCGTATCGCGCAGCTTGCCATTCACCTGCACGGCGATCGTCACTTCGTCGTCGACGAGCAGCGCGGGAGCCACGGCGGGCCATTCGGCATCGGCGATCAGGCCCGGATTGCCCATGGCCGCCCAGGCTTCCTCGGCGATGTGCGGCACCATCGGCGCGACGATGCGGGCGAGGGTGCGGATCGCTTCCGTTCTGGACGCCGAAGGCTGCGCCTTCTCGATCGCGCCGACCAGCTCGTAGAGCTTGGCGACCGATTTGTTGAAGGCCAGCGCCTCCACATCCTCGGCCACGCCGGCGATGGTGCGGTGCAGCCGCTTGTCGAGCTCGACATCGCGGCCGGTGCCGGCTTCGCCGTCCGAAAGGCTGTCGAACAGGCGCCACAAGCGGTTCACGAAGCGCCAGGCGCCTTCGATGCCGTTCTCGGTCCACTCCAGGTCGCGCTCCGGCGGCGAGTCCGAGAGCATGAACCAGCGCACCGCGTCGGCGCCATATTGGTCGACGATCGGCTCGGGATCGACGGTGTTCTTCTTCGACTTGGACATCTTCTCGATGCGGCCGATCTCGATCGGCTCGCCCGAGGCGAGGCCCACTGCGCCGGCGCTGTCCTTGCGAATTTCCTGGGGCGAGAGCCAGCGACCGTCGAGCGACTTGTAGGTCTCGTGCGTCACCATGCCCTGGGTGAACAGGCCGGCGAACGGCTCGGTCACGTCGAGCTTGCCGATATGGCGCAGCGCCCGGGTGAAGAAGCGGGCATAGAGCAGGTGCAGGATCGCATGCTCGACGCCGCCGATATACTGGCCCACCGGCAGCCATTGCTCGGCCACGGCCTTGTCGAACGGCTTGTCGCTCGGCTGGCTGGCGAAGCGGATGAAATACCAGGAGGAATCGACGAAGGTGTCGAGCGTGTCGGTCTCGCGGCGCGCGGGCGCGCCGCATTTCGGGCAGTCGACATGCTTCCAGCTCGGATGGCGGTCGAGCGGGTTGCCGGGCACGTCGAAGCTGACATCCTCGGGCAGCACCACCGGCAGCTGGTCGCGCGGCACCGGCTGGGCGCCGCAGCTCTCGCAGTGGATGATCGGGATCGGCGTGCCCCAATAGCGCTGGCGGCTGACGCCCCAGTCGCGCAGGCGCCACACCGTCTGGCCCTTGCCCCAGCCACCTTCCTCGGCGCGCTGGATGACGGCGCGCTTGGCGTCGGCCACGTCCATGCCGTCGAGGAAGTGCGAGTTCACCAGCGTGCCCGGGCCGGTATAGGCCTCGGCATCGCGGAATTCGGGCGCGGTCTTGTCGCCTTCGGAGACGACGCGACGGATCGGCAGCGAATATTTGCGCGCGAATTCGAAGTCGCGCTGATCGTGCGCCGGCACGCCGAACACCGCGCCGGTGCCATAGTCCATCAGCACGAAATTCGCGATATAGACCGGAACTTGCCAAGCGTTATCAAAGGGATGCGTCGCGGTGAGGCCGGTGTCGAAGCCCAGCTTCTCCTGCGTCTCCAGCTCGGCCGCGGTGGTGCCGCCCTGCTTGCACAGCTCGATGAACGCGCCAACTTCCGGGTTCGAAGCGGCCAGCTTCTGCGCGATCGGATGATCGGCCGCCACGGCAATGAAGCTCGCCCCGAAGATCGTGTCGGGGCGGGTCGTGTAGACCTGGAGCTTCTCGCCGTCGGAAAGCGTCCAGTCGAACTGCAGGCCCTCGGACTTGCCGATCCAGTTCTCCTGCATCAGCTTGACCTTGTCCGGCCAGTGCTCGAGCCCGCGCACGCCTTCCAGCAGGTCCTCGGCGAATTCGGTGATCTTGAGGAACCACTGGCTGAGCTTGCGCCGCTCGACGAGCGCGCCCGAGCGCCAGCCGCGCCCGTCGATCACCTGCTCATTGGCAAGCACGGTCATGTCGACCGGATCCCAGTTGACCGCCGATTCCTTGCGGTAGACCAGGCCGTTCTCGAAGAAATCGAGGAAGATGGCCTGTTCATGGCCATAATAGTCGGGCTCGCAGGTGGCGAGCTCGCGGGTCCAGTCGAGCGCGAAGCCCAGGCGCTTCAGCTGCGCCTTCATCGTCGCGATATTGGCGCGGGTCCAGCTGCCGGGATGGACCTTCTTCTCCATCGCGGCATTCTCGGCCGGCATGCCGAACGCATCCCAGCCCATCGGATGGAGCACTTCCATGCCCTGCATCCGCCGGAAGCGCGCGAGCACGTCGCCCATCGTGTAGTTGCGGACATGGCCCATATGGATGCGCCCCGAGGGATAGGGGAACATCTCGAGGACGAAGCTCTTGGGCTTGGGCGAATCGTCACGCGCGGCGAAGGTGCGGTTCTCTTCCCACACCTTCTGCCATGCGGCGTCCGCCTTCAACGGGTTGAAGCGAGACAAATCAGTTCCTGCTGTCTTCTCGCGGTGCCGGCCTGCTTCGCCGGGCGGGAGAGCAGGCTGGAACCGTCACTAGGGGATCAGTTGGTGGCCACGGCGGCGCGGCGCAGGTCGCGGGCGCGCGTGAGGATGATGTCCTCGAGCTTCTGCACCGTTGCGGCCTGGACCGGCGCGGCGACCCAGGCGCCGCCCCGGTTCACTTCGCGCAGCGCCGCGACGCGCAGCGCATCGGCGCGCAGATCCTGGTCGAGGATCGTCACGGTGACCTTCATCCGCTCGGTCTGGACATTGGGATTCACGTACCAGTCGGTCACGATCACGCCGCCGTTCGAATCCGTCTGGAGCAGCGGCATGAAGCTCAGCGTGTCGAGGCTGGCGCGCCACAGATAGGAGTTGACGCCGATCGTCGTCACCTTCGAGGCGGCGAGATCCGCCTCGGGGCGCTTGGTGTGACCGCCGCACGCGGTGATCGAGAGAGCAAGCGACCCCAGGATCGCGGTGCGCAACAGGCGGTTCATCGTCACATTCCTACCAGGCGAGAAAAGTCGGGAGCATCTATAGTGGCGCATGTGGCGGGAGCAAGGCGGGAAGCCATGCCCCGATTCGCACGTTTGAAACACTGCTGGTTAAAGGGGCTGCAAGCAGATTCTGTGGGTCTGGTGCAACACCGTCACGAAATTTGTGCCACCGGTGGAACCATGGTTCCGAATCATGGTAGGCGACATCATCTAGGGATTCATGACGATGCGAGTCGGACGGACGAGGACGGGAATTGCACTGGGAGCGCTCTGCGCTGCCGGGCTCCTGCTCGCGCCGGCGATCCAGGCGCAGACCAGCAGGGTCGATCGCGTCGTCCCGGCCAAGCGCGCCGCCGTGCCGGCGCGCGGCGGCATCGGCATCTTCACGCCGGCTGCAGCCGATCCCAAGCTCGCCGCGGTGCTCGCCCGTTCGGGCCTGCCCGAGGGCAGCTTCCGTTTCACGCCGGCCGAAGCGCGTGGCGGCAGCCATGGCGTGACCGTCGCCGTCCGTGCCACTTCGAGCCGTGCGGTGCGCGGCCGCGACGTGGCGCATGAGGTTGCCGTCGCGGCGGCCGCGCCGGTCAACCTGGCGCCGATCTCGTACAATCTCGGCGTCTCGGTCGGCTGGAAGCGCCTCGCCGTCTCGGGCGATGTGACTCGTGTCGAGCTGGTGGACCAGCCCGGCAGCCGCGAGCGGGCCGATATCGGCGTCAGCTACACCGGCAAGCGCCTGAGCGGCCGGCTGAGTGCGTCGGCGGATCGTCCGCTGGCCAACACGCCGGTGCTGATCGGCGACAAGCCGAGCTATTCCATCGATCTGGGCGGCAGCTATTCGCTGACCCGCAACCTGGATGTGACTGCGGGCGTGCGCTATCGCAGCGAGGAAGATCGCCTGCCCAAGCTCAACGAGAGCCGCCGGGACAGCCAGGCAGTCTATGTGGGCACCGCCTTCCGCTTCTGACGGCGCGTCCGTCCTTCCCAACGCCTGACGTCATCCCCGCGAAAATTGCTTGCCGTAAGTCCGGATGCCTTTCCGTTGTCGCGACGGCGAAGCTTCGGGATAGTCCGGAGCAAGCCGCGCCCGCTCTGCCTGCGGCTCCGGATCCCTGTCCTTGCCGGGGTGGCGGAGACAGGGTCGGGTTCTTGATCCACGGGCACGCCTTAATCAGCAAACCCCGTCATCCCCGCGAAGGCGGGGTCCAGGGTAGCTCGGGACAACGACGCCACTAGGCGGGCGCTCTCCGGAAAGCGCAGGGCTCGACTGCGTGCAATCCGCCCCTGGCCCTGGATCCCCGCTTTTGCGGAGATGACGAAGGAAATCGATACGGCGAATGAAATCAAAGGCTTTGATCGGGTTTTGATCCTAGTCTGTCGATCCGGCCCAGGCGTCGATCGCCGCCCATCCATATATCCCGAACGGCCCGAGGCTGGCCGCCCTGCGCGCGTCCATTCCGCCCAGAGCGATCACCGGCACGCCGAGCCCCCGTGCCAACAGGCCGAAGCGCGCCCGCCCGAGCACCCGGGCGCCCGGATGCGAGCGGGTGGGAAAGGCGGGCGAGACGAACAGCGCGTCCACGCCCGTCCGCCGCGCGGCGATCGCCTCGCGCCGGCTATGCGCGGGCGCCGTGCGCAGGCCCGGGCCGCGCCCGCCATGCACGCCCGATTCGCCGCGCATCGGCTGCGCCCCGGCCCGAATGAGCGTCAGCCCGCGCCGGCGTGCCACCTTCAGCACCTTCGCGAACAGCGCCCGCCGCTCGGCCGGCGGCAGGCCGTAATGCCGGAACACCACGCCACCCCCGCGCGGCAGCCGCGCCAGCGCATCCCACAGGGCATCGCCCATGCGTTCGTCGGTCATCAGCCAAAGGCGCGGGAGGGGGTGGCGGCGGCGCATCGCCCTGCCTATAGCGCGGGCCATGCCGATAGACGAAGCCAGCCAGCGCCTTGCCGATGTGCGCGCCCGAATCGCGCGCGCGGCCAGGATCGCCGGGCGCGAAGCCGACGCGGTCACGCTGATCGCCATCTCCAAGACGCATGATGCCGACGCCATCCGCCCGCTCATCCGGGCTGGCCAGCGCGTGTTCGGCGAGAATCGCGTGCAGGAGGCCGAGGGCAAATGGCCGGCGCTGCGCGAAGCGGCGCCGGACGTGGCGCTCCACCTGGTCGGCCAGCTCCAGTCGAACAAGGCCGAGGACGCCGTGGCGCTGTTCGACGCGATCCATTCGGTCGACCGCGCTTCGCTGGTGCATGCGCTCGCCCGGGCGATGGACAAGGCGGGCAGGCGCCCCGCCTGCTTCCTCCAGGTCAATATCGGAGACGAGGAGCAGAAGGGCGGCTGCGCCGTGGCCGCGCTGCCCGAGCTGCTCGCCGAGGCGCGTGCCGCGGATCTCCCCGTGCAGGGGCTGATGTGCGTGCCCCCGCTCGATCTCGAGCCCGCCCCCTATTTCGCCCTGCTCGCCAGCATCGCCCGCGATCACGGCCTTGGCGGGCTCTCCATGGGCATGTCGGGCGATTTCGAGACGGCGGTGACGATCGGCGCGACGCATGTCCGCGTCGGCACTGCCCTGTTCGGAGCGCGCGCGTGAAATATGATGCGATATTGTTCGATTTCGACGGCGTGCTGCTGGAGAGCGAAGCGGCCGGCAACCGGCAGATCGCGGCCTATCTGACCAGCATCGGCCATCCGACCACGCCCGAGGATTCGATGGCCAACTTCATGGGCCTGTCGGGCGCGGATTTCCTGGGCGCGATCGAACGCTGGATCGGCCGGGCGATACCCGAGGATTTCCACGCCGCCCGCGCCGAGGAGGATGCGCGCGTGCTGGAGGAGGGGCTGCCCGCCGTTGCCGGGGCGATTCGCTTCGTCGAGGAATTGCCCGCCGGACTGCCCCGCGCGATCGCCTCGTCGAGCTCGACCCGGTGGATCAGCCGGCACCTCGCGCATCTCGGCATCCGCGCCGCGTTCGGCGAGCATATCTATAGCGGTCACGAGCATGTCGCGCGGGGCAAGCCGGCGCCCGATCTCTATCTCCACGCCGCGGCAGCGATCGGGGTGCCGATCCGGCGCTGCGTGATCCTCGAGGATTCGCCGGTCGGGGTGACCGGCGCGGTCGCCTCGGGTGCCGATGTCATCGGGCTGTGCGCCGGCTCGCATTGCGCGCCCGACCATGCCGAGCGCCTGCGCGCGCTGGGCGTGACGCTGATCGCGCATGATTTCGACGAAGTGGCGCGGCTGGTCGCCTGACCGGCACCGCAACGACGCGGCGAAGCGTGAGAAAGCGCCGTGGGCTAGAGGCCCCGCGCCTCGCGGGCGAGCAGATGCTCCCGCAGCGCCATGGCGTCAGCCAGCGCATTGTGCGGCCGCTTGCTCATCGCCGCGCTGTCGAAGCCGAAGGCGTCGCACAGCTCGAAGCGGATGCGGTCGATCGGATGGCGCCGGCCCGGCGCGACGATCAGCAGCTGCGCGGCATGGGCGATGTCCTCCGGCCAGTCGGCGACGAGCAGCGGGTCGGGGTCGTTGCCCAGATAGGCGGCAAAGGCCTGGCCCATCGCTGCACGCGATATCGGCGCCGTATCGAGCACCGGCAGGATGTGCGCCGCCACCCAGGGCGTGGGGTCGGGGCAGGGCAGCGCTTCGTAGAAGGGGGTGCTCCCATCCTCGGGCACCAGCGCCAGCGCGATCAGCGGCCCGCCAACGCCGTTGAACTCGGTGTCGAGGAAATATCTCAGAACTGGTGCCCCGTCCGGTCGCGCTTGGTGGCGAGATAGCGTTCATTGTGCGGGTTGGGCGGCAGGAAATGCGGCACCCGCTCGGCCACCCGGATTCCCGCCGTTTCCAGCGCGGCCACCTTGTCGGGATTGTTGGTCAGCAGCCGCACCTGGCGCTGGCCGAGCAGCGACAGCATCTTCGCCGCGGTGGCGAAGTTGCGCGCGTCGATCGCGAAGCCCAGCCGGGTATTGGCGTCGACCGTGTCGAAGCCCTGGTCCTGCAGCGCATAGGCGCGCAGCTTGTTGATCAGCCCGATCCCGCGCCCCTCCTGGCGCAGGTAGAGCAGCACGCCCCAGCCGCTGGCCCGGATTTCGCGGATCGCCGCCTGGAGCTGGGGCCCGCAATCGCATTTCAGGCTGCCCAGCACGTCCCCGGTCAGGCACTCGCTGTGCAGGCGCACCAGCGGCGGCTTGCCGTTCGGCTCGCCAATCAGCAGCGCGACATGCTCGCCGGGCATCTCGTCGGTGCGAAAGGCGACGATCTCGCTATCCTCGGCATCGGCGACCGGCAGCCGGGCGCGGGCGACGATGCGGAGGCGGTCGGCATCCTCGTGCGCGTCGATGTCGGCGGGGGTGATCGCTTCCTCGCCGGCGGCGCGGCGCACGAAGAAAGCCGGCAGCAGCCCGGCGACGCGCGCCAGCCGCAGCGCGGCGGCGGCCAGTACGGGCTCGGCCAGCGGAATCGCGCGGAAGGGGCCCTTCAGGGGCGTGGCGAGATCGAACTGGGGATCGGCGAGCGCCGTCGCCATGTCGAAATCGAGCCAGGGCGCGCGCGCCACCAGCACCGGCGCATCGGGCGTCGCCGCATCGCGCTGGTTGGCGAGCTTGAGCGTTGCCGCGCGTCCGGCCGAGAGCAGCAGGTCGGCCGTGCCCGCTTCGTCGAACGCCGCGAGCCGCCGGGCATCGCCGGTCTCGACCGCGAGCAATGCGAGGTCCCCGATCGCCACGGGCCAGCCCCGGCGCAGCGCATCGATGGCGCGGGCGGCCTGGTGCGCGCTCAAAGATCGAACTCGGTGACGATGGGCACATGGTCGGAGGGCTTGAGCCAGGAGCGGCAGGGCTCGCACACCTTGTGCGACACGGCCTTCGCGGCGACGTCGCGGCTCGCCCACATGTGATCGAGCCGGCGGCCGCGGTCGGACGCCGCCCAATCCTTCGCCCGGTAGCTCCACCAGCTATAATAGCGCGCCGGCGCGGGGATGAAGTGGCGGCCGAGATCGACCCAGTCGTTCGCCGCCTGGAGCCGGCCCAGCGTCTCCACTTCGATCGGCGTATGGCTCACCACGTCCAGCAGCTGCTTGTGGCTCCACACATCGCTTTCCAGCGGCGCGACGTTGAAGTCGCCGGTCAGGATCGAGGGGACGTCCAGCCCTTCGGACCAGGTGATCATGCGCTCGAGGAAATCGAGCTTCTGGCCGAATTTCGGGTTCACCGCACGATCGGGAACATCACCCCCGGCGGGGACATAGACGTTCTCCAGCCGCACGCCGCCCGGCAGCCGCACGCCGACATGGCGGGCCTCGCCGTTTGCCTGCCAGTCGAACCGGTCGTCCTCCACCACCGGCACGCGGGCGATGATCGCCACGCCGTGATGCATGCGCTGGCCGTGCTTGATGATGTGGTCATAGCCGAGCGCACGGAACGGGGCCTCGGGGAAGTCCCCGTCGATCACCTTGGTTTCCTGGAGGCAGAGGATGTCGGGCGCTTCCTCGCGCAGGAACTGCTCGACGATCTCGATGCGGAAGCGGACGGAGTTGATGTTCCAGGAAGCGATCTTCATCGGGCGGGATTTAGGCGGTGTTTCGCCTCCGCACCAGTGGGGAGGCCCGGACAAGGAAAGGCCCCCGCTCCGGGGGCAATGGAGCGAGGGCCGACCTAGCGTTCGTCACGCAGGCGGGAAGTGAAGATCCCGAGCAACAGGGGGAAAATCCCGGGTACGCCCTCACATCCGCAATACAGGTTCTAGGCTGGCCAACCTGTCGCCAGCATGAACGATGTTCAGCTTAGCGCGGCCCCTGGCGGCGGGGATCGTTCCAGCGGAACGTTCCGTCGCTGACGTTCGTGTTGAACGCCTGGTCCGACAGGCGGATCGTCGTGCGGTTGTTCTGCGAATCGAGCGCCACCCAGCCCTGGAGCATCAGCCCGCCCGGCGCCGAGGCGTTCTTCTGGAAGATCAGGGTGATGCGGCCATATTCGGGGTGATCCGTGTCATGCACCTCCACCGAGACGAGCTGGTCGCTCCCGGTGGGGATCACCTTGGCGTATCTGGCGATGTCCTTCTTGGGGTTGAGCAGCACGGCGAGCGGCGAGTTGCCGATCGGCCAGCGCTCGACCTGGCGGACCTGATAGTCGATGAAATAGAGGCTGCGCCCGTCGGCGACGATCAGCTGGGGCACGCCCTTCTGATACTGGAAGCGGATCTTGCCCGGGCGCTTCAGCGTCATCGTGCCGGTGAGCGTGCGGCCGTTGCGGTCGGTCTGCGCGAAGCTGGCAGTCATCGAGCTCACGGCTTCGAGATGCTGCTGCACCTGGGCGAGCTGGTCGGCCGGCGCCGGTGCCGAGATCGGTGCCGGCGCGGGCGCCGCCGAGATCAGCGCCGGGGCTGAAAGGGCGAGGCTGAGGGCGAGGGGCCGGGCAAACACGTGTCGATTCTCCGAAATTGCGGCTGATGCCCTGAGGGCATGGGCTTGAATGCCCCCTGAACCCGCCAGGCGCGGTTTTCGATCCCGTCTAGAGCTGCCGGCCGTCGGTATCCATCAGCACTTCCCGGCGGCCGACATGGTCGGGGCGCGAGACGAGCTCGTCCTTCTCCATGCGCTCGATCAGGCGCGCGGCGCTGTTATAGCCCACGCGGAGCTGGCGCTGCAGCCAGGAGGTCGAGGCCTTCTGGCTCTCCGCCACCAGCTGGATCGCGCGGCGATAGAGCTGGTCCTCGGGCGAATCGTCACCCTCCGGGGCGCCGTCCAGGCTGAAGCCGCCATCCTCGGGCTCTTCGGTGACCGCGGAGATATATTCGGGCGTGCCTTGCGCGCGCCAGTGATCGGACACGGCCTGGACTTCGTCGTCGCTGACGAACGGGCCGTGCACGCGGACGATCTGCTTGCCGCCCGGCATGTAGAGCATGTCGCCCTTGCCCAGCAGCTGCTCGGCGCCCTGCTCGCCCAGGATGGTGCGCGAATCGATCTTGCTGGCGACGTAGAAGGACAGGCGGGTCGGCAGGTTCGCCTTGATCACGCCGGTGATGACGTCGACCGAGGGGCGCTGCGTCGCCATGATCAGGTGGATGCCCGCCGCGCGCGCCTTCTGCGCCAGCCGCTGGATCAGGAACTCCACTTCCTTGCCCGCGGTCATCATCAGGTCGGCCAGCTCGTCGACGATCACCACGATCTGCGGCAGCGGCTGGAGGTCGAGCGCTTCCTCCTCGTAGATCGGCTTGCCGGTGTCGGGGTCATAGCCCACCTGCACCTTGCGGCCGAGCTTCTGGCCCTTGGCCTTGGCCTGGCGCACCTTGTCGTTGAACGAGGCGAGGCTGCGGACATTGGCATGCGCCATCATCCGGTAGCGATCCTCCATCTGCTCGACCGCCCATTTCAGCGCGCGCACCGCCTTGGCCGGCTCGGTCACCACATCGGCGAGCAGGTGCGGGATGTCCTTGTACATGCTCAGCTCGAGCATCTTGGGATCGATCATGATCATCCGGCACTGCTCGGGCGTGAGCCGGTAGAGCAGCGAGAGGATCATGCAGTTGAGCCCCACCGACTTGCCCGAGCCGGTGGTGCCGGCGACGAGCAGGTGCGGCATCGGTGCCAGGTCGGCGATCACCGGATCGCCCGCGATGTTCTTGCCGAGCACCAGCGGCAGCGTCGCCCCCTGGTCCTCAAAGGCCTGGCTGGCGACCAGCTCGTGCAGATTGACCGATTCGCGCGCCGCATTGGGCAGCTCGATGCCGATCACGCTGCGCCCGGGGATAGTGGCGATGCGCGCCGAAGTGGCGGACATGTTGCGCGCCACGTCGTCGGCGAGCTGGATCACCCGGCTCGCCTTGATGCCTGCCGCCGGCTCGAGCTCGTACATGGTGACGACCGGGCCGGGCCGCACCTCGACGATCTGGCCCTTCACGTTGAAATCGTCGAGCACGCTTTCGAGCAGCCGGGCGTTGCGCTCCAGCGCCGCCTTGTCGATCCCGGCATTCTTGTTGACCGGCGGCGGCTTGAGCAGGTCGATCGAGGGCAACTGATAGCTGTCCTTGAAATCGAGGCTGGTCTGGGTCGGCGGCTTGGTCCGTGCAGGCGAGGGGGTGAGGTTGCGATCGGCGATCACCGGGCCGGGCCGGGTGTCGGGCACCACCGTCTTGCGCGGTTCGCGACCCTCGCGGATCTTCGGCTCAGGCGCGGCGAGCAGCTCCTTCTCCGGCGCGCCGAGCAGGGCCGTCTTGCCCGGCCCCTTGAGGCTGGGGATGCCCGGCAGGCTCACGCGCTCGGGCAGCGAGAAATCGAGGCTGCGCCACCAGATGAACAGGCCGATCAGCCCGCAGACCAGGCCGAGGCCGCGCCCGGCCCACCAGCTGATCACCGGATCGCCGGCAAAGCCGATCAGCCAGTTGAAGAAGCCGGCGATCGACAGGCCGACCACGCCGCCCCAGCCGCCCGTCAGCGACAGCACCGCGTCGGCGGAGAAGAAGGCGAGGGCGGTGGCGGTGAAGACCACGCCCAGGCTCACGCCGCGGAACATGGTGCCCCAGTTGCCCACCGGCCGGTCCTTGAGCAGGCGATAGGCGACGATCAGCCCGATCGGCAGGAACAGCACCACTGCGGGGCCGAGCAGCGCGAACAGGAAATCGGCGGTCCAGGCGCCGGGCTCGCCCATCCAGTTGCGCGCGGGGCCGGCGGCCGCGGTGTTCATCGACGGATCGGTCGGCTGGTAGCTGCCCAGCGCCACGCCGAGCGCGAGCACGCCCAGGAACAGAGCGGCTCCGCCAATCACCGCGCCGCTGCGGCGCGCGCCGGCCTTCATGGTTTCGCGCCAAAGCGGCGCCTGTGCCCGGGACGCCATGCCCAGCCTCCAGATTTTCAGGGGTGCGGGCCGGTTAATCGCCCGAGCGGACTCCGTCGTCAAGCGTTCCCCGCACGTTCCGCCGCATCTCGCGCGGGGATGACGGACGGGAAGGGAGGCGCTACGGCGGGGCCATGGATCGCGCAGACGTTCTCATCCTCGGCGGCGGGCTGGTCGGCTCGGCGCTGGCTACCGCGCTCGATGCGCATGGCATTTCCTCGATCGTGATCGATCCCGCCGATCCGGCGCAGATCCTCGCCGCCCGGCACGACGGCCGCGCCTCGGCGATCGCCAGCGCGCCGATGCGGATGTTCGAGGCGATCGGCGTGGCGGCGCGGCTGGCGGGCAAGGGCTGCCCGATCGCGGGCATCCGCGTCTCGGACGGGCTCGACCCCGGCAAGCTCGATTTCGCGCCTGGCGAAGGCGAGGGCGCGCTCGGCCACATGTTCGAGAACCGGGTGCTGCGCACTGCGCTCTACGAAGCCGCGGTCGCGGCGCCCCTGGCCGATATGCGCATGCAGACGCGCGCGCTCCGCGTGGAGCGTGGCGCGTTCGGCGTCTCCGCCGAGCTGAGCGACGGCACCACGGTCCATGCCCAGCTGCTGGTGGGGGCCGAGGGCCGCAACTCGCCGACGCGCGAGGCCGCCGGGCTCAGCACGGCGCGCTGGAGCTATGACCATGCCGCGATGGTCGCCACGCTCGGCCATGAACGCAGCCACGAGAACATCGCCTTCGAGATCTTCTATCCGACCGGCCCGTTCGCGATCCTGCCGCTCCTGGACGACGCGCACGGCCATCGCTCGGCCGTGGTGTGGACGGTCCATGCCCGCGACGCCGCCGGCATGATGAAGATCTCCGAACGCGCCTATCTGGCCGAGGCGGAGAAGCGCATGGGCGGGTTCCTGGGCAGGCTGGGCCCGCTGACCGCGCGCTTCAGCCATCCGCTCGGCTTTCACCATGCCGCCTGGATCACCAGCGACCGGCTGGCGCTGGTCGGTGACGCCGCCCACGGCATCCATCCGATCGCGGGGCAGGGGGTGAATGTGGGCTTCCGCGACGTCGCCACGCTGGTCGAGGTGCTGGTGGACGGCAAAAGGCTGGGCCTGGACATGGGCGACCCGCAGCTGCTCGCGCGCTACCAGCGCTGGCGCGGGCTCGACACCTTCATGGTCGCGGCGGCGACCGACGGCCTCACCCGGCTGTTCGGCATTCCCGGCAAGACCGCCAGCGCCGTCCGCCGCTTCGGCCTCTCCGCGGTCGACCGGCTGCCGCCGCTCAAGCACTGGTTCATGGCCGAGGCGCGCGGCGAAAGCGGCGACGTGCCCAAGCTGCTGCAGGGGATGCCGGCCTAGAGATTTCGGGGAATGGCAGGATGAGCTGGGATTTGTACGCGCAGGATTTTCCGCCCGTCGCTTCGGTCGAGGACATTCCCGAGGACTTCGATCCCCAGCCACTGGGTCCGCGCGATACGGTGATCTTGAAGATCAGGGCCGTGCTGCCCGACGTCGATTTCAGTGACCCCGGCTGGGGCCTGCTCAGGCGTGAGGGCTGGTCGATCGAGTTCAATTTGGGAAACGATGCGGAATGCAGCGGCGTCTCGCTTTACGTGCGCGGCGGTGGCGCTGATGCGATGGAAGTGGTCGATTCGATCCTGCATGCGATAGGTGCACGCGGCATCGACCTCCAGACCAGCAGGTTCTTCACGCTGGAAGCCGCCCGAAAAAGCTTCGGGACATGGCAGGACTATCGCGATCAGGTCGTGGCCGAATATGCGCCGGCACCCAAACGCGGCTTGCTTTCCCGCCTTTTCGGCAAATAGGGAGCACCCTATTGCAGCGTCCCCTCGTCGCCATCGTGGCGGCCGAAGAACTGCATCAGCTGGACGATCAGCTCCGATCGCTCGGCGAGCGAATCCGCCTCCAGCAGCGCCTGTTTCGACGCCACGTCGAACGGCGCGATCTGGGCGATGCCGTTGACCAGCGATTCGTCGTCCAGCCGGCTCACCGCCTCCCAGTCGACCGCATAGCCGAGGCCATCGGCAAAGCGCCGCGATTCGATCTCGAGGGCGGCGCGCTCGGCCATGGCGAGCACTTCGATGTCGCCCGCCTGTTCCAACGCGGCCTCGACCTGGCGGAACGGCGTCGTGACGTCGAGCTCGCGCACCAGGGAGAAGCGGGCCAGCCCCTCGAGCACGATGTCGAAGCGCCCGTCGTCGAGCGCCTCCACTTCGGCGATGCGCCCGACACAGCCGATCTCGAACAGGGCCGGCGAATCGCCCGGGCCGCGCGGCTGGATCATTCCGATCCGCCGGTCGCGCGCCAGCGCGTCCGAGACCATCGCCCGGTAGCGCGGCTCGAAGATGTGGAGCGGCAGGTGCATGCGCGGGAAGAGCAGGGCCCCGCCCAGCGGGAATATCGAGAGGCGCGAGAGCGTCCCGCCGGGAATCATCCGAACAGGATCGCCGACAGCTTGCGGCGCTGCGCCGCGACCCAGGGATCCTCGATCCCGGCGGCCTCGAACAGCTTCAGCAGCCGCTGGCGCGCCGCGCCCTCGTTCCATTCGCGATCGTCGCGGATCATGCCCAGCAGCGTCGCGGCCGCCGCATCGCGATCGCCCGCCGCCATCTGGCCGCCGGCGAGCTCGTAGCGCGCTTCCATGTCGCCGGTCGCCGCCTGCGCGGCGAGGCCGCTCAGATCCTCGACGGGGCGGGCCTCCTTCGCCAGCGCGATCGCGGCGCGCGCCTGCTCGATCTCGGCGCCCTTGGCGTCCTCGGGCAGGGCGGCGAGCACGGCTTCGGCTTCCTCGGCCCGGCCCAGCGCCAGCAGCGCGCGGGCGCGGCCGGCGGCGACCGCGCCATGCTCGGGCGCCATCTCGGCGATCTGCTCGAAGATCGCGAGCGCGCGTTCGGCATCGCCTTCGGCCAGCACCTGCTCGCCCATCGCGATCAGCGGCTCCAGCTCGGCCTCCGCCTGCGCGTCGGCGCTCTGCACCGGAAGCTGGCGCAGGATCTGGTCGAGCATGGTGCGCAGCTGCGATTCGGTGCGCGCCGAGCTGAGGTCGGCGACCAGCTGGCCCTGGAACATCGCATAGACAGTGGGGATCGAGCGGACCTGGAACTGGTTGGCGATGAACTGATTCGCATCGACATCGACCTTGGCGAGGGCGACGCCCTTGCCGGCATAGTCGGCGGCGACCTTTTCGAGGACCGGTGCCAGCGCCTTGCAGGGGCCGCACCATTCCGCCCAGAAATCGATGATGACGAGACTGGTCATCGAGGGCTCGACGACGTCGCGGCGGAACGCGTCGACGGCATCCTTTTCCGCGGGGGTGAGTCCAAGCGTGGCCAAGGCGCGTGCTCCTGAAAAAATGCTTCGTGGTTTCGCGGCGATATGTGGGCTTTCGCGCGTCACGAGCCAAGCCTCTAAAAAAGTTGCACCCATGGGGTTGCCGACCCCCAAAGCCGGTGCTAGTGGCCGCGCCTCACCCGCCCGGTGCGCTGATCGCCCGGGCCAAAACGCCAGAGCGGGCGTAGCTCAGGGGTAGAGCACGACCTTGCCAAGGTCGGGGTCGAGGGTTCGAATCCCTTCGCCCGCTCCAGCGTTTCCTGCCGGATCCCCGGCACTTTCCAGGAAAGCTCCGAAATCGCCCCGGCCGCTGCCGATGGCGTTCCGGGTATCGCCCGGATCGGGGTGCTGCGCCTGGCCGTGGAGCCGGGCCGATCCGTCCGATTCGCGCATGCGGGCTGCCGGCCATTTCAGCCTGGGTACAGATTCCGGCGGCGATAAGCCCCGCCATGTTCGGCAAGTCCTTCCGGGCGATCCTGCCCGCGCTCGCGCTTTCCTCCACGCTGGTCGCCCCCGCGGCGGCCGGCTCGCCATCCGATGCGCCGATCGCCAGCGAGTGGCGCAATCCCGGCAACAGCGTCCATGTCCGCATCGACGAATGCGGCGGTGCGCTGTGCGGCACCATCACCTGGGCGAGCGACGGGGCGATCGCCGATGCCCGGCGCGGCGGCACCGAGCAGCTGGTCGGCACGCGCCTGTTCCGCGACCTCAAGCCCGCGGGCCCCGGCAAGTGGAGCGGCAAGGTGTTCGTGCCCGATATCCGCCAGACCTTCTCGGGCACCATCCAGTTCCAGAACGGCGACAAGATGGTCGGCAAGGGCTGTGTGCTGTTCGGGGTCGTCTGCAAGACGCAGACCTGGTCGCGGGTGCGCTGACCGGGTTTGGCCGCAGCCTTCGGGCTGGCGGCGCGGCGCGGAGCGGCTAGGGTCGGGCGCATGAGCATGGCACCCATTCGAGTCGGCATCGGCGGCTGGACCTTCGAACCCTGGCGCGGGACCTTTTATCCGGAGGGGCTCAGCCAGAAGAAGGAGCTGGAATATGCCTCGCGGCAGCTGACTGCGATCGAGATCAACGGCACCTATTATTCCAGCTTCAAGCCGGCGACCTTCGAAGGCTGGGCGAAGACGGTGCCCGACGGCTTCGTCTTCGCGGTGAAGGGCTCGCGTTTCTGCACCAATCGCAAGGTGCTGGCCGACGCCGGCGAATCGGTGGCGAAGTTCGTCGGCCAGGGCGTGGTGGCGCTGGGGGACCGGCTGGGGCCGCTGATGTGGCAGTTCATGGCGACCAAGAAATTCGACGCCGCCGATTTCGGCGCCTTTCTCGATCTGCTGCCGCGCGCGCATGAGGGCGTGGCGCTTCGCCACGCCGTGCAGGTCCGTCACGAGAGCTTCGCCGTTCCCGAATTCGTCACGCTGTGCCGCGGGGCCGGCGTCGCGATCGTCTATGCCGATTCGCCGCAATATCCCGCGATCGCCGACGTGACCGGCGACTTCGTCTATGCCCGGCTCGAGGCGGGCGAGGACGACAATCCCTTCTGCTATCCCGAAGCCGATCTTCCGCGCTGGACCGCGGCGGCGCAGGCCTGGGCTGCGGGCGGCCGCCCGGAAGGCCTGCCCTATGTCGAGGACCGGGACCCGCCCGCGGCGCCGCGCGAAACTTTCCTGTTCTTCATCCATGGCGGCAAGGTGCGGGCACCCGCGGCGGCGCGGGAACTGACCCGCCGACTCGGCCAGTCAAGCTGACCAGAACGCCTCCGAAATGGTTTAAAAAATGCCAGATCGGTAGTAATCTGAGAGGTTTCGACACAATTTTGCAGTCCTGCAACTTGGTAGAAACATTACAGCCAAGATGCGTGCTTTTCTGGATACAGAAGAAAGGCAAAACGCGAGCCGGCATCTTCGGCGCTTTACGCGCGAATCCGCGACTCTCATCCCGAAGCCAGTCCATGCCGTTCCGGCGGCACGGCCGGCTCACACCCCGCGCAACGCTAGCGCTGGGCAGTAGGGAAAGGGTACCATGTTCAAGCGTAATATCGCTCGTACGCTCCGTGCGGGGACCGCGCTCTCGGCGCTGTCTCTGGCCACGAGCCTCCTCGCCGTCCCCGCCTTCGCGCAGGACACCGCCCCCGCCTCCACTCCTACCCCCAGCCAGAACCAGCCCGCGCCGGCGGCCGACGACGCCGAAATCGTCGTCACCGGCTCGTTGTTCGCGACCCGGGTGACGACGTCGCCGGTAACCACCGTCACGGCCGAATCGCTCGATCAGCGCGGCATCAGCACCGTCCAGGACGGCCTGCAGCGCCTGGCCGCCAACAACGGTCCCTCGCTCACCAACAGCTTCTCGGCCAATGGTGCGTTCGCCGGCGGCGCGTCGGGCATCTCGCTACGCGGCCTGACGACCAACTCGACGCTGGTGCTGTTCGACGGCCTGCGCGCGGCCTATTATCCGCTCGCCGACGACGCGACCCGCAACTTCGTCGATCTCAACACGATTCCGGACGATATCGTCGACCGCGTCGAGGTGCTGAAGGATGGCGCTTCGTCGAGCTACGGCGCCGATGCGATCGCGGGCGTGGTGAACATCATCACCAAGCGCAGCTTCACCGGCCTCTCGGCCCGGGCCGAGGCCGGCGTGTCGCAGGACGGCATCGCGGCGACCCAGCGCTTCTCGCTGACCGCCGGCACCGGCGACCTCGATCGCGACGGGTTCAACGCCTATATCAGCGGCTTCTACTATCACGCCGACGCGGTCAGCACCCGCGACCTGCCCTATCCGTTCAACTCGGACGACCAGACCGGGATCGGCGGGCCGAACAACCTGATCAACGGCGACAATTTCGGAACGACCTCCGCCGGCTCGAACCTCTATGTCGCGCCGAGCTCGGGCGGTCGCTACCAGCTGCTCGGGAGCGGCTGCGCCAATGGCACGCCGATCCAGACCACGGCGGCCCAGCAGGCCGGCAGCGGCCTGGTGCCCCTAGCGATGTGCCAGCAGGACATGACCAACCGCTACGGCGTGGTCGCGCCGGAGATCGATCGCTTCGGCTTCACGGCGCACGTCGCCAAGACGTTCGGCGATTCGACCGAGGCCTATCTGGAGCTCAACTTCCAGCAGTCGCGCAGCCAATATTCGGGCCTGCCCTCGTCGATCTACGCCAATGCGCCGGCGGGCATCTTTTCTCCGCCCTATTCGACGCGCGGCAGCGGCCCGAGCTTCGCGCCGGGGTCGGGCCCGCTGACGCTGCCGGTCTATGTCTGCGCCGCGCGCGTGAACTGCACCGCGGCCAACGGCACGCTCAACCCGAACAATCCCTTCGCGGCTTCGGGCCAGACGGCGCTGCTGATCGGCGGCATGCCCAACATCACGCGCTATGACGAGACGCGCAGCCGCGTGTATCGCGCCGCCGCGGGCATCAAGGGCAGCTTCGGCGACGACTGGAACTACAAGATCGATGCCACGGCGATGCACACCGATCTGCGCCGCACGTCCAACGGCTATATCTATATCCAGCATCTGCTCGACGTGATTGCCGACGGCACGTACAATTTCGTCAATCCCTCGGCCAACAGCGCTGCGATACAGAGCTATCTGGCGCCGGAGCTGAACGTCGATGCCTCCTCGGATCTCTACCAGGTCCAGGCGAGCGTCAGCAAGGCGCTGTTCCAGCTCCCGGGCGGTCCGGTCCAGCTCGCCGTCGGCGGCTCGCTCTTCTACGAGGCGGTCGATGCGCCCTCGGCGAACAGCGACATCAACGGGCCGACCCAGCGCTACTTCACGATCAACGCGTTCGGTACCGAGGGGCACCGCACGGTCGCCTCGGCGTTCGGCGAACTGAGCGTGCCGGTGTTCGAGTTCCTCGAGCTCAACGCGTCGGGCCGCTATGACCATTATTCGACCGGTCAGAGCAATTTCTCGCCGAAGGTCGGCGCGAAGATCAAGCCCTTCGAGATGCTGACCCTGCGCGGCAACTGGTCACGCGGTTTCCGCATCCCCAGCTTCGGCGAGGCGAACGCGCTGCCGACCACGGGCTATGTCACCAACTCGGCCGGCCTGTTCAACGATGCGTATCTGGCCCAATATGGCTGCTCGGTCGCGACTTTCAGCACTGCCTGCCCGCAATATCTGCGGACGGCGAGCTATGGTCAGACCACGCTTGCCTCGCCGGACCTGAAGCCGGAGAAGTCGCGCAGCATCACGCTGGGTGCCGTCTTCCAGCCGCTGCACAGCGTCTCGATCAGCGTCGATTACTTCAACATCAAGAAGACCGATGCGATCACGTCGCTCTCCTCGGGTGTGGCGCTCCAGGCCTATTACGCCGGTAATCCGATCCCGGCCGGCTATACGATCATCCCCGACGCCGCGGATCCGGCCCATCCGGGTGCGCTGCCGCGCGTGGCCTATGTCCAGTCGCACTATGTCAACGCCAACACGCAGAAGGCGGAAGGCATCGACTTCGCCGCGAATGGGCGCTTCCGCTTCGGCGACGTGACCTGGACGAGCAACCTCGACGCGACGCTCATGCTCGAGCTCAGCACCACGCTGCCCGACGGCACGCGCCAGACCTATGTCGACACCCTCGGCAACTTCAACCTGACGGCGGGCACGGGCACGTTCCGCTGGCGCGGCAGCTGGCTGAACAGCTTCGCGATCGGCAACTATACCCTGAGCGGCACGGTCAACTACACCTCGGGCTACAACCTGTCGGCGATGGACCAGGGCAATGCGTATGAGGATTGCGGCCTGGCGCCGTCGCCCGCCTATACCGGCTGCCGGGTGAAGAGCTACATCACGTTCGACCTGAACGCGACGGCCAAGATCGCGGACAAGTTCACCATCTATGCGAACGTGCTCAACCTGTTCGATCGCCTGCCGGGCGTCGATCCGGTCACTTATGGCGCGTATCTCTACAATCCGGTCCAGGCCGGCGACAACATCTATGGCCGCCGCTTCACGGTGGGTGCGAAGGTCAATTTCTGATCTTCGGACAGGCCTGAAAGGAAAGAGGGCGGTCCCGAAAGGGGCCGCCCTTCTTCGTTGCCCTGTTGGCCCGCGTCAGGGCCGCCTGGGGCTGGCCCGGTCGGCGGCCATGCGCTCGCCGTCGATCATGATCGGCGTGGCGATCCCCGGCAGGCCGTCACGCTCGATCTTCATGCCCCGCGCCACCACCTGCGGATCGGCGAACACTTCGTCGACTCCATTGATCGGCCCGGCCGGCACGCCCTCGGCCTCCAGCGCCTCGTAGAGATCGGCCTTGGCCCATTGCCGGATCGCGGCCTCGAGCAGGGGGATCAGCGCCGCGCGGTTCACCACGCGCTGGGGATTGGTCGCGAAGCGCGGATCGGCGCCGTACGCGAGCCCCAGCACCCCGCACAGCTTGCGGAACTGCGAATCATTGCCCACCGCGATGATCAGCTCGCCATCCTTCGCGTGGAACGCCTGATAGGGCACCAGATTGGCGTGTCCGTTCCCCATCCGGTGCGGCACCTGGCCCGATGCCATCCAATTGAGCGCCTGGTTGGCGAGCACGCCCACCTGGGTGTCGAGCAACGCCATGTCGATATGCGCGCCCGCGCCGGTAAGGTCGCGCTTCCTGAGCGCCGCCAGGATCGCCACCGCCGAATAGACGCCGGTGAAGATGTCGGCATAGGCGATGCCGGCCTTTTGCGGCGCGCCGTCGGGTTCGCCGGTCAGCGACATGAAGCCGCCCATGCCCTGGATGATGAAGTCATAGCCCGCGCGCGGCGCATAGGGCCCGGTCTGGCCGAAGCCGGTGATCGAGCAGACGATCAGCCGGGGATGGCGCGCCCGCAGCGACGCCGCGTCGAGCCCGTATTTCACCAGCCCGCCCATCTTGTAGTTCTCGATCACCACATCGGCGTCCGCCACCAGCGCGTGCACCGCGGCCTGCCCCTCGGGCGTGGCGATGTCGATGGCCCGGCTCGTCTTGCCGCGGTTGCAGGCGTGGAAATAGGCGGCGTCGCGATTCTCGCCCTCGGCATCGTGGAGAAAGGGCGGCCCCCAATGGCGGGTGTCGTCGCCTTCGCCCGGCCGCTCGACCTTCACCACTTCGGCGCCCAGATCGGCGAGCAGCTGGCCGCACCACGGGCCGGCGAGGATCCGCGCCAGCTCGACGACCCTGATCCCCTCCAGCGGCTTCATGGCCGGGAAATCGCGTAGATCAGGTGCGGCTTCATCTCGCCCGCCATCATCCGCTCGACCGTGCCCGGCCGCACCACGCCGCCGATCTTCTCCATCGCCCGGCGCGAGCGCAGATTCTCCACGCCCACGGTGAACACCACGGTGCGCACGAACCGGTGGATGTGATCGAGCATCAGCCGCTTGATCTCGCGATTGTAGACGCCGCCCCAATAGGCCCGCGCCAGATAGGTCCAGCCGATCTCGATCTCGTCGGCCTCGGGCACCCAATTGTCGAAGCGCGACGAGCCGATCACGGTGCCGGTCGCCTTGTCGAGGATGGTCAGCGCCCCGCCGCTGGCGATGCCGGCGTCGAAATAGGCGCGGAACACCGGCTCCTGCCAGCGGTCATGCGCCGGATGCACTTCCCAGACGAGCGGATCGGAGGCGACCGCGAACAGCGCGTCCCAGTCCGCCGGCGTGCTGGGGCGCAGCACCACCAGCGCGCCTTCCAGCACCGGCTGCCGATCGGGTGCCATCAGAACGCCGCGATCCCGGTGATCGCGCGGCCCAGGATCAGGCCATGGACGTCATGCGTGCCTTCATAGGTGTTGACCGTCTCGAGGTTGATCGCGTGGCGCATCACATGGAACTCGGCCGAGATGCCGTTGCCGCCATGCATGTCACGCGCGATGCGGGCGATGTCGAGCGCCTTGCCGCAATTGTTGCGCTTGATGATCGAGATCGCCTCGGGCGCGAGCGTCCCCTCGTCGAACATCCGGCCGGCCCGCAGCGCCGCCTGCAGCCCGAGCGCGATCTCGGTCTCCATGTTGGCGAGCTTGAGCTGCACCAGCTGGTTCGCCGCCAGCGGCTTGCCGAACTGGGCGCGATCGAGCGTATACTGCCGGGCGGCGTGCATGCAGGCCTCGGCAGCGCCCATGCTCCCCCAGGCGATGCCGTAGCGCGCGCGGTTGAGGCAGCCGAACGGCCCCTTCAGTCCCTGCACCTCGGGCAGGAGCGCGTCCTCGCCCACTTCCACGCCGTCCATCACGATCTCGCCGGTGATGCTCGCGCGCAGGCTCAGCTTGCCTTCGATCTTGGGCGCCGAAAGGCCCTTCATGCCCTTTTCCAGCACGAAGCCCTTGATGCCGCCGCCATGGGCCTCGCTCTTCGCCCAGACGACGAACACGTCGGCGATCGGCGAGTTGGTGATCCACATCTTGCTGCCGGTCAGCCGGTAGCCGCCGTCGATCTTCGCCGCGCGGGTGCGCATGCCGCCGGGATCGGAGCCGGCATCGGGTTCGGTCAGCCCGAAACAGCCCACCCATTCGCCGGTGGCGAGCCTGGGGAGATATTTCCGCTTCTGCGCCTCGGTGCCATAGGCGTTGATCGGGTGCATCACGAGCGAGCTCTGCACCGACATGGCCGAGCGATAGCCCGAATCGACGCGCTCCACTTCGCGCGCGACCAGCCCATAGGAGACATAGCCGAGCCCCGCGCCGCCATAGGCTTCGGGAATGGTCGCGCCGAGCAGGCCCAGCGCGCCCATCTCGGCCATGATCTCGCGGTCGAACCGCTCTTCCAGATAGGCGCTGGTCACGCGCGGCAGCAACTCGCCCTGCGCATAGTCGCGGGCGGCATCGCGGACCATCCGCTCCTCGTCGGTCAGCTGCGCATCGAGCCCGAAGGGGTCCGACCAGTCGAACCGGCCCATCTCTGCCATTTCCTCGTCCTTCTCTCGTCGGCCCGGCCAAGGCCGGGTGTTGCTCCGCCGTCCCGCTTAATGGCTCCGGTTCCCGGCGCGCGTCGGGATGACGGCATGGGGTATGCGGTGCGGCTATCCCGCCTGCCGGGCGGCCGGCGACGGCACGTCCATCGCGGCGCGCTCGATCTCGGCAAGACCGGCGCGGGCCGCGACATAGCGTCGGGCGGCGCCGGTCCAGCTCTCGGCGACCGCGACGCCGGGCATATGGGCCACTTCGGCGAGCGCCGCCTCGACATCGCCGCGGTCGAGCGCGCGGCGGGCGCGGCGCAGCCGCTCGGCGGGCAGCGGGCTCGGCGTGTCGGCCTGGCGCAGCACCACCAGGTTGCCGAGCATCCGGCGCACCCGGTTCCACAGGCTGTCGCCCGGATCATTGGCGAGGCGCGGCCCCAGCGTGTCGAGCGCGAGCCGCAGATCCTCGAGCGTCACCGGCTGGGCGGCGGCGCGCAGGATCGCGGCGACCGCGTCGCCGTCATGCTCACCGAAACGCTGCTTGAGCTGGCCCTCGAGCGGCCCCAGCGGCTGGCCGCGCTCGAGCGCGCGCCGCGTCGCGAGGACGATCAGCATCCGCTCGGCGCGCGTCGCATAGGAAGCGGCATTGCGGGCGCTGCCGTCGGCGTCGCGCAGGCGCAGCTCGATCTGGTCCAGCTTGCCCGCCAGCAGCGTCTCGCGCGCGCTGAGCGTGGCGAGATCGGTGCCTGGCGGCAGCGTCGGCACCATCGGCTGCGCGCTGGCGTTGGGAGAGGGCAGGGGCGCCGGCGCGGGCGCCCGCGGCGAAAGCCCGCCGGCCAGCCCGACGGCGGCGATGGTCACGCCGATCCCGCCGGCGAAGGCGATCGTGCCGATCAGGCTGGCGCTGCGCCACCAGGGCACGCGCGGCGCCGCGGGCGCGAAGGTCTCGTCGCTCATGGGGCCCTTATTCGCCGCGTGGCCCGGCCCGGTCAATCGGCGAGCTGCAGGGCGAGTGCGATCAGTGTGTCCGCCCGCATGTCGGCGGCGACGGCGACGCGGAGCCAGCCCCGGCCCGCCGCTTCGGCCGCGCGCGCGCTGATCGCCGCGATGCCGGTGGTCGCGCGGTGATCCGGCGCCACCAGCTCGGCGAGCCGTGCCCCGGCCCGGGGGGACTGGACGAGCGCGACCGCGCCGTGCAGCCGCGCTGCCTGTTCGCGCGCGATCGGCAGCGGTTCGCTGGCATAGACGGTGAGCGCCCGGGCGATGATGCCGCCGGCTTCGAGCATCCGATCGCGCCCGCCCAGCAGCAATGCCCGGCGCACGCCGGCGGCTTCGGCCGCAGCCACCAGCGCGGCCCCGTCGCCGGTGCCGGCATGGGCGACGGCGAAGCCCGCCTGCCGCGCCGCCGCAGCAGTCGCGCCGCCCACCGCATGGACCGGCAGGCTCCGCAGCGCGGCCAGCTCCGGCCCGCCATGGCGCAGGGCATTGGCGCTGGTCAGCAGCAGCGCGTCGAACGCTGCCGGATCCGGCGCGTGCCAGGCGACCGGCGCCGCGGCGAACAGCGGCAGGCGGATCGCCATGCCCCCCGCCGCTTCGATCGCCGCGACGGTCGCGCCGTTGCCGGGCTCGGGCCGGAGCACGGCGATCGGGCGGCTCACCCCTCGAACAATCGGCGGACCGCTGCCGGTGCGCGTGCCAGCAGGTCGCGGGCGAGCGCGACGGGCAGCGCATGATCGAGCGGCGCGCCTTCGATCGCGCCATGGACGTGCGCGGCGCCGTCCTCGGAGAGCAGCTCGGCTTCGAGCGTCAATATGCCCCCTTCGATCGTCGCCAGCGCGGCGACGGGGGAGTGGCAGCCGGCCCTGAGCGCGGCGAGCAGCGCGCGCTCGGCGGCGATGCAGCCATGGGTCTCGACATGGTCGATCGCGCGCAGCAGCTCGCGGGCATGGGCATCGTCAGCGCGGATCTCGACGCCCACCGCGCCCTGGGCCGGGGCGGGAAGGAGGATATTGGTGGGGATCGGCGCGCCGACGTCATGGCGTCCCAGCCGGGCCAGCCCGGCGGCGGCGAGCAGAGTCGCGTCGGCTTCTCCCTGGGCCAGCCGGGCCAGCCGCGTGTCGACATTGCCGCGGAACAGCACGATCGACAGGTCGGGCCGCAGCTTGCGGATCTGCGCGGCGCGGCGCGGCGAGCTGGTGCCCAGCACGCCGCCTTGCGGGATCGCCGCGATGGATGCGGCGCCCACCAGCCGGTCGCGCACATCGGCGCGCGGCAGCATCGCGGCGATCGCGATCATCTCGGGCCGCAGGGTCTCGACGTCCTTCATCGAATGGACCGAGGCGTCGATCTCGCCGGCGAGCAGGGCGCGGTCGAGCTCCTTGGTCCACAGCGCCTTGCCGCCGATCTCGGCGAGCGGACGGTCCTGCACCTTGTCGCCGGTGGTGCGGATCACGACGATCTCGAAGTCGGTCACGGGCCGCGCGTGCGCGGCGGCGAGCGCGTCGCGTACCATCTCCGCCTGTGTCAGCGCGAGCGGCGAGCCCCGGGTACCCAGTTTGAAAACGGCCATGTCGTTCGCCTTACCGGCTCGGATGCCGCTTGTCGAAGCGGACACTTTTGTTCGCGCAGAGAGCGCAGAGGGTTTCGAGGCCGCTACGCGGCGGTTTTACTGCTCCGCGCTCTCTGCGCCTCTGCGCGAACCAAAAATCCCGAACTTCGACAATCGCGCCCCGACACCCTAGATGCGCAAGCAACGGAGTATGAAACGAACGACATGGCCCTGATCCTCGGCCTCGAATCGAGTTGCGACGAAACCGCCGCCGCATTGGTCACCACCGATCGGCGGGTGCTGGCGCACAAGCTGGCGCGGCAGGAGGCGGCCCATCGCCCCTATGGCGGCGTCGTGCCCGAGATCGCCGCGCGCGCGCATGTCGAGGCGCTGGGCCCGTTGATCGAGGGCGCGTTCGCGGAAGCGGGCGTCACCCTTGCCGATGTCGACGCGGTCGCCGCGACGGCCGGCCCGGGCCTGATCGGCGGAGTCATGGTCGGCCTCGTCGCCGGCAAGGCGCTGGCGCTGGCGGGCGGCAAGCCGCTGATCGCGATCAACCATCTGGAAGGGCACGGCCTTTCGCCGCGGCTCACCGATCCCGATCTCGCCTTTCCCTATCTGCTGCTGCTGGTCTCGGGCGGCCATTGCCAGCTGCTGCTGGTCGAGGGTGTGGGCCGGTACCGGCGCCTCGCCACCACGATCGACGACGCTGCCGGCGAAGCGTTCGACAAGACCGCCAAGATGCTCGGCCTCGGCTTTCCCGGCGGCCCGGCGGTGGAGGAAGCGGCGGCGCGCGGCGATCCCGGGGCGGTGCCGCTGCCGCGTCCGCTGCTCGGCTCGGCGGAGCCGCATTTCTCCTTTGCCGGCCTGAAGAGCGACGTGGCGCGCAAGGTCGGCCGCTACGGCGTCGAGGATATCGCGGCTTCGTTCCAGCAGGCGGTGGTCGATTGCCTGGTCGATCGCACGCGCCGGGCGCTGGCGAAGGTGCAGGCGACGGCGCTGGTCGTCGCCGGCGGCGTCGCCGCGAACAAGGCGGTGCGCGGTGCGCTGGAACGATTGGCGGCGGAAGCCGGCATGCGCTTCGTCGCGCCGCCGCTCTGGCTCTGCACCGACAATGCGGCGATGATCGGTTGGGCGGGGGCCGAACGGTTCCTCGCCGGGTTCAGCGATCCGCTCGACACGCCGGCGCGGGCGCGCTGGCCGCTCGATCCGGATGCGGAGAAGGTGCGCGGCGCGGGAGTGAAGGCATGAGGATAGGCGTGATCGGCGGCGGTGCCTGGGGCACGGCCCTGGCCCAGGTCGCGGCGCGTGGCGGCGAGGACGTGCTGCTCTGGGCGCGCGAAGACGAAGTCGTCGAGAGCGTGAACACCCGCCACCGGAACGATCTGTTCCTCTCCGGCGTGCCGCTCAGTCCCTCGATCCGCGCCACCCAGGCGCTTTCGCAGCTTTCGGATCGGGACGCGCTGCTGGTGGTCGCGCCCGCCCAGCACGTCCGCGGCGTCCTTTCCCAGCTCCCCGTCGGCACGACGCCGCTGGTCCTCTGCGCCAAGGGGATCGAGGCCGGCACCAAGCTGCTGGTCGGCGAAGTGGCCCATCAGGTCGCCCCCGGGGCGCCGCTCGCGGTGCTGTCCGGACCCACCTTCGCCCATGAGGTCGCGGCCGGCAAACCCACCGCCGTCACGCTGGCCTGCGAGGACGAGGGGCTGCGCGCCCGCCTTGCCGAGCGGCTGGCCGGCCCCGCTTTCCGTACCTATGGCTCGGCCGACCTGGTGGGGGCGGAGATCGGCGGGGCGGTCAAGAACGTCCTCGCCATCGCCTGCGGCGTGGTGGAGGGCGCCGGCCTCGGCCTCAACGCCCGCGCCGCGCTCATCGCCCGGGGCTTTGCCGAGATGACGCGCTTCGGCCTCGCCCGCGGTGCCCAGGCGGAGACGCTCACCGGCCTGTCCGGCCTGGGCGACCTGGTCCTCACCTGCTCCTCCACCAATTCGCGCAACTTCTCCCTCGGCCTCGGCCTTGGCCAGGGGAAGCAGGCGGCCGCGCTGATGGCCGACCGCAAGACCGTGGCGGAGGGCGCCTTCACCGCACCCGTCCTGCGCGAAGCCGCGCGGGACGCGGGGATCGACATGCCCGTCACCCGCGCGGTCAACGACCTGCTCGAGGGCGCCCCCGTCGCCCGGGTGATCGAGGAGCTGCTCAGCCGGCCCTTGCGGGAGGAGCTGCAGTGAAATGGGCGGCGATGCTCCGGGGCATCAACCTCGGCAAGCGCCAGCTCAAGTCGGCGGAGCTCAAGGCGGTGGTCGAGGATATGGGCTTCACCGAAGTCAGGACGATCCTCGCCTCGGGCAATGTCGTGTTCGAGGCCGGCGACGCGGCGCCCGAAGCGCTCGAGCGCGATCTCCACGCCGCGCTGGAGAAAGCCACCGGCCTAAAGTCCGAGGTGTTCGTGCGCAACCGCGCCGATCTCGAGAAGCTGGTCGAAGCCAATCCCTTTCCCGAGGAAGCCAGGGAGCGGCCGAGCTATCTGGTCGTCAGCTTCCATCGCACCGCGCCGGACCGGGCGGCGATCGACCGGCTGGCCCAAGGCTATGACGGCCCCGAGCGCATGGTGGTGGTCGGCCGCGAGCTGTTCACCGATTTCCCCGAGGGCCAGGGCCGTTCGAACCTGATCCCCGCCCTGCAAAAGGCCAGGCTCGCGCACGGCAATACCGGGCGCAACTGGAACACGGTGCTCAAGCTGCTCGCCGCGCTGGGCGACTAGAAATCGACGGCGATGCCCTTCAGCTCCCAGTCGCCATAGCGAGTGGGATCCTGGCCGAGCGGGTCCTTCGTCTCCTGCGCCGGCGCGGGCTCGGGCACCGGCGGGCTCGGCGTCAGATACGCGGGCGGTTTCACATTTGCGGGGCGCTGGGCCATAGGCGGCAGATCGTCCTTCCCATCGCCGAGGTCAAGTGAAGCCGCCGCGCCACCATTCTTCCCGCCCTGCTCCCCGCCAGGCGCCCGATGCCCCCGGTGTTCCCACGCGCCGCGCCGCGCTCAGGCTGCTCGATGCCGTGCTCCGGCGCGGGCTGGCGCTGGAGCAGGCGCTCGACTCGGCCGCGCAGGGCCTTGCCCCCAATGATCGCGGCCTTGCCCATGCCATCGCCGCCGAAGTGCTGCGCCGGCTCCCCGATCTCGACGCGCTGATCGATTCGGCGACGAAGCAGCGCCTGCCCGATGACGCCAAGGCGCGCTTCGCGCTGCGCATCGCGCTCGTCCAGGCGCTGGCGCTCGGCACGCCGGGCCATGCCGCGATCGCCACCGTGCTGCCGCTTGTCGATGGCGGGCCGCGCAAGCTGGTGCACGGCGTGTTCGGCGCGCTGGTTCGCCAGGGCGCGACTCTGCCCGAGCCGCCGACCCTGCCCGATGCGGTGGCGCTGCGCTGGCACGCCGCCTGGGGCGACCATGCGATCGAGGATGCCGAGCGCGCCATCGCGGTGCCGCCGCCGCTCGATCTCACGCTGCGCGATCCCGCGATCGCGCCCGACCTGCCCGGCGCCAGCCTGATCCCGGGCCATCTCCGCCTCGACGAGAAAGGCGTGGTGGCGATGCTTCCGGGTTATGCCGAGGGCCAATGGTGGGTGCAGGATCTCGCGGCCTCGCTTCCCGCCCGGCTGATCGGCAAGGTCGAACCCGGGGGCGATGGCACTGCGCTCGATCTCTGCGCCGCACCCGGGGGCAAGACGCTCCAGCTCGCCGCCGCCGGCTGGCGGGTGACCGCGGTCGACGTCTCCGAAAGTCGTCTGGCGCGACTTCACGAGAATCTGGAGCGCACCGGCCTCGGCGCCGAGGTGATCGCCGCCGATCTGCTCGGCTGGGCGCCCGCCGCGCCGGCCGACGCGGTGCTGCTCGATGCGCCGTGCAGCGCCACCGGTATCTTCCGCCGCCATCCCGACGTGCTCCACCGCGTCCGGCCGAGCCTGATCCGGGAGATGGCCGAGCTGCAGGGCAGGCTGCTCGCGCGCGCGGCTGACTGGGTGCGGCCGGGCGGCACGCTCGTCTTCTCGACCTGCTCGCTCGAGCCCGAGGAAGGCGAGGCGCAGCTGGCGGCGTTCCTCGGGGCGCGTTCCGACTATGCGATCCTGCCGGTCCGGCCCGAAGAGCTCCCCGATGGCGTCATGCCGCGCGCGGACGGGAGTTTGCGCCTGCTCCCCGGAACGCTTGCCGATGCCGGGGGGTTGGACGGTTTCTTCATCGCGAGGCTCGTCCGCAACGGCTGAGGTTGCGCGCGAATCGCGGGGTGCCTAAGGATTCGTCATGGCCGTCCGCATCGCACCTTCGATCCTCTCCGCCGATTTCGCCAGGCTCGGCGAGGAAATCCGCGCCATCGACGCGGCGGGAGCCGACTGGATCCATGTCGACGTGATGGACGGGCATTTCGTGCCCAACATCACGATCGGGCCGGGCGTGATCAAGGCGCTGCGCCCGCACACGGCCAAGCCGTTCGACGTGCATCTGATGATCGCGCCGGTCGATCCGCTGCTCCAGGCGTTCGCGGATGCCGGTGCCGACTGCATCTCGGTGCACCCGGAATCGGGCCCGCACCTCCACCGCACGCTCCAGACGATCAAGGGCCTGGGCAAGCGTGCCGGCGTGGTGCTCAATCCCTCCACGCCGGTCGACGCCGTCGACTATGTGATGGACATGATCGATCTCATCCTGGTGATGAGCGTGAATCCGGGCTTTGGCGGGCAGAAGTTCATCGAGAGCCAGCTCGGCAAGATCGCCGAGCTGCGCAGGCGGATCGATGCCAGCGGCCGGGCGATCGACCTGGAAGTGGATGGCGGCATCGACCGCGAGACCGCGCCGCGCGCCGTTGCCGCGGGCGCCGATGCGCTGGTCGCCGGCACCGCCACCTTCACCGGCGGGCCCAGCCATTATGCGGCGAACATCGCCGCGCTGCGAGGCGGGTGAGCGATGACGGCATCGACTCCGCGGCCGACGGAGTCGAGCAGGGCAAGCGGCTCATCCGCACCGGCGGGGAACATGGGCTCAGCCTTGCCGAGCGCATTTCCGAGCGCTTCCAGCGGCTCGCCTGGCGCACGCCGCTCCACAATATGCGCCTGAAGGGCCGGCATCCCCTGAAATTGATCGCGGTCGGCGAGGACCCGTTCTTCGGCGATGTCGAGCGCGGCAACGCGCTGCTCGACGGTCATATATCGTTCCGCGGCGAGCAGCGCGCGATCGCCGGGCTCGACTTCGCCCGGCCCGACTGGTCGGCGGCGATGGGCGCATATCTCCACGGCTTCAGCTGGCTGCGCGATCTCTCCAGCGTCACCACGCGCGTCACCGCGGCGCCGATCGCCGAGGCGCTGACGCAGCGCTGGCTCGCGGTGCATGGCGACAAGGTCTCCGATCCCGCCTGGCGCGCCGATCTGGTCGGCCGGCGCATCCTGGCCTGGACGGCCCATGCGCCGCTGATCCTCTCGGCGAACGATCTGGTCTATCGCTCCTCGGTGCTCCATGCGCTCGCCAAGGGTGCGCGGCACCTCGATCGCGCCGCCGATCGCGTCCCGCTCGGCACGCCGCGCATTGCCGCCTGGTGCGGCGTGCTGGCCGCCGGGCTGATGATCCCGGGCGGCGATCCGCGCCGTTCCTTCGGCGAGACCGGGCTGCGCCGCGCGCTCGAACAATCGATGTTCGACGATGGCGGCACCGTCGGCCGCTCGCCCGCCGGCCAGCTCGACGCGGTGCAGCTGCTCTCGGTCCTGGCCAATGCCTATGCGGCGCGCCGGCTCGAGCCGCCCGCCTTTATCGGCTCGGCGCAGGCGCGGATGGTCACCGCGCTGCTCGGCGTCTGCCATGGCGACAAGGGGCTGGGCAGCTGGCAGGGCAGCGCGCCCGTGCCTGGCGCGCTGATCGAGCAGGCGGTGGAGGCGACCGGCGTGCGCACCCGCCCGCTCAAGCAGGCGCGCGAATGGGGCTATCAGCGCCTGGGTGCCGGCGGCACCGTGCTGATCGTCGACGCAGCGCCGCCGCCGCTCGCGCGGCTGGCCGCGGGCGGCTGCGCCTCGACGCTCGCCTTCGAGCTATCGGACGGGCCGCACCGGATCGTCGTCAATTGCGGTGGCGCGAACATGGCCCATGCCGCGATCCCCGCCGCGCTGAGCGAGGGCCTGCGCACCACCGCCGCGCATTCCACCCTGGTGCTGGCCGACAGCAATTCGACGGCGATCCACCCGGATGGCTCGCTGGGCCGCGGCGTGGTGGAAGTCGAGCTGGCCCGGACCGAGAGCGAGAATGGCAGCCGGATCGAGGCGAGCCATGACGGCTATGTCCGCCGCCTGGGCTTCGTCCATCGCCGGCTGATCGCGCTGGGCGGCGACGGGCGCGACGTGCGCGGCGAGGACATGCTGCTGCCCGCCGACAAGCGGAGGCGCAAGGCGAACACGCCGTTCGCGATTCGCTTCCACCTGGCGCCCCAGGTCGAGATATCGCCCACCGCGGACGGGCAGGCGGCGATCCTGCGCCTGCCGAGCGGGCATCTCTGGCAGTTCCGCTGCAAGGGCGGCCTGCTGGCGTTCGAGGATTCGCTCTGGATCGACGGCACGGGCAAGCCGGTGGCGACGAAACAGCTGGTGATTACCGGCGAATCGCTCGCGGGTGGTGCAAACGTCAGCTGGCTGTTCCACCGCGCGAAGTGATAAGGCCTCGCCCGCGGATTCGGGGGAGGAAGCAAGATGGCGCAGGTCGAGGTGTTCGATGAGGAGGAAGCGCGCGAGCCGCTCTTCGTCGGCGAGTTCGGGTTTCTGCCGCGTGCCGGCGAATGCCTGTCGATCGAAGTCGACGGTGCGTTCAGCTATTACCGGGTGACGGAAGTATGGTTTCGCCACGACGAGGAAGGCGAGGCATTCCAGCCTTGCCTGCGCGTCGAGCTCGAAGACTAGCCGTTAGGGGGTTGCGCGGTGCGCCCCGATCCGTAGAGGGGCTTGCCGCATGGATCAGGTGAAAATCAGGCGCGCACTCCTCTCTGTCTCCGACAAGACCGGGATCGTCGAACTCGCACGGGCGCTGGCGGCGCAGGGAGTCGAGCTCGTCTCGACCGGGGGCACCGCCACCGCGCTCCGCGATGCCGGGCTCGCGGTCCGCGACATCTCCGACCTCACGGGCTTTCCCGAGATGATGGACGGGCGCGTGAAGACGCTCCATCCCAGGGTGCATGGCGGCCTGCTCGCGATCCGCGGCAACGAGGACCATGAGGCCTCGATGGCCGAGCACGCGATCGCGCCGATCGATCTCGTCGTGGTCAATCTCTATCCCTTCGCCGAGACGGTGGCGCGCGGCGCGAGCCGCGACACGATCATCGAGAATATCGATATCGGCGGCCCCTCGATGGTGCGCTCGGCGGCGAAGAATCACGAAAGCGTCGCGATCCTCACCGATCCCGCCGACTATGCGCTGGTGACGGACGGCACGACCACGCTGGCCCAGCGCCGCAAGTTCGCCGCCAAGGCCTATGCCGCCACCGCCGCCTATGACGCGATGATCGCCAGCTGGTTCGGCCTGGTCGATCAGGGCGAGGAATTCCCCGACACGATGCACCTTGCCCTCAAGCGCGGCCAGCAGCTGCGCTACGGCGAGAATCCGCACCAGAAGGCCGCCTTCTACATCCATGGCGGCCCGCATGTGCAGGGGATCGGCCAGGCGCGCCAGGTCCAGGGCAAGGAGCTGAGCTACAACAATTATAACGACGCCGATGCGGCGCTCGAGCTGGTCAGCGAGTTTCGCGACGGCCCGCCGAGCGTGGTGATCGTCAAGCATGCCAATCCCTGCGGCGTGGCCAGCGCGGAGACGCTCGCGGACGCCTATGCCGCGGCCTTTGCCTGCGACACCGTCTCGGCGTTCGGCGGCATCATCGCGGTCAATCGCCCGCTCGATCGCGCCACCGCCGAGCAGATCACGTCGATCTTCACCGAAGTGGTGGTCGCCCCCGGTGCCGATGCGGAAGCGCTGGCGCTGTTCGAGGCGAAGAAGAATCTCCGCCTGTTGCTGACGGAGGGCCTGCCCGATCCGGCGCGCGGCGGCCTGACCGCCAAGTCCTTCGCGGGCGGCTGGCTGGTCCAGAGCCGCGACAACGGCATCACCGCGCGCGAGGACCTGAAGGTGGTGACCCGGCGCGCGCCGACCGAGCAGGAGCTGGCCGACTGCCTGTTCGCCTGGAAGGTGGCCAAGCACGTCAAGTCGAACGCGATCGTCTATGCCAGGGACGGCAGCACGGCCGGCATCGGCGCGGGCCAGATGAACCGCCTGGAGAGCGCGCGCATCGCCGCCTGGAAGGCGAAGGACGCCGCCGAGAAGGCCGGCTGGGCGCAGCCGCGCACCATCGGCTCGGCGGTCGCCTCCGACGCCTTCTTCCCCTTTGCCGACGGCCTGCTCGCCGCGGTGGAGGCCGGGGCGACGGCAGTGATCCAGCCCGGCGGCTCGATCCGCGACGACGAGGTGATCGCGGCGGCCGACGCGGCCGGCCTGGCGATGGTCTTCACCGGCATGCGGCATTTCCGGCACTGAGCAATTCCCCCTCCCCGGCAAGGGAGGGGGGCTAGAGCGGCCCTTCCGTCGGCAGCGTCGCTTCGCTGGCCGCCGGCATCTTGCGGAACAGCGCCCGGTCCTCCGGGCCGAAGCCGAACTTGATGATCACGAACAGATAGGTGACCAGGATCGCCGGCATGCCGATGCTGAGCTCGGCCCATTCATATTGCTTGGGCAGGGAAGTGAACGCGCCGCCGACCAGGCCGGCGATCGCGATCGCGGCGAAGAAGCTCGGGCGGATCGAGACGACCGATGCGCCGGTGAGGCGATAGAGCAGGGCGGCCTTCACCGCCGAGCCGATCGTCAGCGACACGGCGAGCGCCAATGCCGGCCCGGCGGCCTGGACCGGCTCGGGCCAGCCCTCCGCCCGTGCGACGAAGACGAACACGAAGCTCAGCACGATCTGCAGCAGCAGCACGCACACCGATATCGCCAGGTTCTTGTGCCGGGCGATATAGACCAGGCCGGTCTCGCAGACCGCCCCGGTCGAGGCGAGCACCTCCGCGACGAGCAGGATGCACAGCGCGCCGGCGCCGATCACGAACTCCTTGCCGATCAGTCCCATCACGCCCTCGGCCGGGAGCGAGAACATCACCGCCAGCGCCGCCTGGGCGCTGGTCACCCAGAAGCCGACCTGGCGCACCTGCTTGGCGACCGCCACCCGGTCGTCCTCGGCCAGCGCCTTGGTGACGACCGGCCCCAGGATCGGATCGAAGCTCGATTTGAGCCGCTGCGGCACCGATGCCACCTGCTGCGCCATATAGTAGATTCCGACCACCGCCGGGCTGAACAGCAGCGCGAGGATGAAGCGATCGACGTTGCGTGTCGCCCATTCGATCGCGTCGGCGCCGGCGAGCGGCGCATTGGCGCGCGCGAGCCACCAGATTGAGCTGGGGCGCGGCCGCCAGCCATGCGGCAGGCCATATTCCTTGATGAAGGGCACGATCGAGGCCGCGAGCGCCGCGACCATCGACAGCGCATAGGCGAAGATCAGCCCGTCGCGCGCCGAGACATAGGAAAAGGCCCAGGCGGCGATGCTGATCGTCCAGGGCTCGATGATCGCCCGCGCGGTCACCGCCGCGCCGATATTGTGGCGATAGGCGCAGGCTGACAGCGCGACGTCGGAAAGCGCAGGGCACAGCACCACCAGCGCGACCAGCGGCTCGAGCCCGGTCACCTGGCTGTTGGGAAACATCGCCTGGGGGAAGACGACCAGCACGCCGCTGGCGATCAGCGACGCGATCAGCGCCACCACCATCGCATCCCACACGACATGGGCATGCGGCCGATCGGTACCGGCCAGCGCCTGGGCGAGCCCGCGCTTGAGGCCCAGCGTGGCGAGCAGCGCCGCGACTTCGATCACCAGCACCGCGATCGCATAGCGGCCGACAATGTCCGGGCCATAGGCGCGGCCGGCGATGAACAGGAACGGCAGCCGGGCGGCGAGGCGCAGGACGAAGCCGAGAATGTTGGTTCGCCCGCCCTTGGCGAGCGCGTCGATGTCCTCGCCCCCCGACGGCGCGGTCACGGCCTGGCTCAATGCGCCGCGCCCCAGCTCGGGCCCACGCCGATCTCGACGCCCAGCGGCACGCTGAGCCTGACCGCCGGCTCGGCGGCGGTCGCCATCACCCGCTGGATGACCGGCCGCGCCGCCTCCACATCGCCCTCGGGCAGCTCGAACACGAGTTCGTCGTGCACCTGGAGGAGCATCCGGACGTTCGGCAGGCCAGCTTCGAGCAGTGCCGGGCCCATCCGCGCCATCGCCCGCTTGATGATGTCGGCGCTGGTGCCCTGGATCGGCGCGTTGATCGCCGCCCGCTCGCTGCCGGCCCGCTCGTTCGGATTGGGCGATTTGAGCCGCGGGAAATGCGTCTTCCGGCCGAACAGGGTGGTGGTGTAGCCGCGCTCCTTGGCCAGGTTCAGCGTGTCGGCGATGTAGCGGTTGATGCCGGGGAAGCGCTCGAAATAGCGGTTGATCATCGCCTGCGCCTCGTCGGGCGTGACGTCGAGGCGGCCGGCCAGGCCCCAGCGCGAGATGCCGTAGAGGATCGCGAAGTTGATCGTCTTGGCGCGGCCGCGCGTATCGCGGTTCACTTCGCCGAACAGCTCCATCGCGGTGCGGTTGTGGATGTCCTCGCCCTGCTCGAACGCTTCCCGCAAGGCGGGCACGTCGGCGATATGCGCCGCCAGGCGCAGCTCGATCTGCGAATAGTCGGCCGAGAGGATCACATTGCCCGGTTCCGCCACGAACGCATCCCGGATCTGCCGGCCGGTCTCGGTGCGGATCGGGATGTTCTGGAGGTTGGGGTCGGTGGAGGAGAGCCGCCCGGTCTGCGCGCCGGTCAGGCTGTAGCTGGTGTGCACGCGCCCGGTCGCCGGGTTGATCTGCGCCTGGAGCGCATCGGTATAGGTGGATTTGAGCTTGGTCAGCTGGCGCCAGTCGAGCACCTTCAGCACCATCTCGCGGCCCCGCTCATTCTCGGGCGAATCCTTGTCGGCCGCGATGCGCTCCAGTTCGTTCACGTCGGTGGAATAGACGCCGGACTTGCCCTTGCGCCCGCCCTTGATCCCCATCTTGTCGAACAGCACGTCGCCCAGCTGCTTGGGGCTGCCGATGGTGAACTTGAAGCCGGCCAGCCCGTGGATCTCCTCCTCCAGCGCGGCGATCTGGTGCGAGAAGTCGGTCGAGAGCCGGTGGAGCACCTGCGCATCCACCTTGATGCCCGCGCGCTCCATGCCCGCGATCACGCCGACCAGCGGCCGGTCGACCATCTCATAGACTCGGGTCGATCCCTCATAGGCGAGCCGCGGCTTGAAGCGGCGCCACAGCCGCAGCGTCACGTCCGCGTCCTCGGCGGCGTAGCGGGTCGCGGCCTTGAGATCGACCTGGCCGAAGCCGAGCTGGTTCTTCCCCGTGCCGACCACGTCCTTATAGGCGATGCAGCTGTGCGAAAGATGGGTGGCGGCCAGCTCGTCCATGCCGTGCCCGTGCAGCCCGGCGTCGAGATCGAAGCTCATCACGATCGTGTCGTCATAAGGGGCGACTTCGATGCCGCAGCCGCCGAGCACGATCAGGTCGTATTTCAGGTTGTGGCCGATCTTGAGGACGGCGGGATCCTCGAGCAGCGGCTTCAGCTTGGCGATCGCCACCGCGCGATCGATCTGCACCGGCTTCTCGGCGAACATGTCGGTGCCGCCATGGGCGATGGGCACGTAGCAGGCCTTGTTCGGCGCCAGCGCCATCGAGACGCCGACCAGCTCGGCGCGGGTGGCGTCCACGCCGGTGGTCTCGGTGTCGACCGCCAGCCAGCCCTGGTGCCGGGCCTCGGCGATCCACCGGTCGAGCGCGGCTTCGTCCACCACGGTCTCATAGCCGTCGTGATCGCAGGGCGGATCTTCCTCCAGCCCGGGCGTCTCGTGCGTCTCGGCCGGCGCGTCCGCCACCGCCGAGAGCCGGTTGAGCAGCGTGCGAAAGCCGTGATGCTCGAGGAATGCGCGCAGCGGCGCGTCGGGAATGCCCTGCAGCGCGAAGGTCTCGAGCGGTTCGGGCAGCGGCACGTCGCTGGCCAGCTCGACCAGCTGGCGCGACAGCCGCGCCATGTCGGCATGCTCGATCAGATTGTCGCGCAGCTTGCCGGCCTTCATCGCCGGCGCGGCGGCGAGCACCGCCTCGACATCGCCATGCTCGAGGATCAGCTTGGCCGCGGTCTTGGGACCCACCCCCGGCACGCCGGGGACGTTGTCGACGCTGTCGCCCATCAGCGCCAGCACCTCGCCCAGCTTCTCGGGGCCCACGCCGAACTTCTCGATCGTGTTCTCCGGCCCCAGCCGCCGGTTGTTCATGGTGTCGAGCATGTCGACGGACGGGTCCGTCATCAGCTGCATCAGGTCCTTGTCGGAGCTGACGATGGTCACGCTCCAGCCCTGGGCCAGCGCCGCCTTGGTATAGCTCGCGATCAGGTCGTCGGCTTCCCAGCCCGCTTCCTCGATGCAGGGCAGCGAAAAGGCGCGAGTCGCGTCGCGGATCATCGGGAACTGGGGCACCAGGTCCTCGGGCGCGGGCGGGCGGTGCGCCTTGTACTGGTCGTACAGCTCGTTGCGGAACGTGTGCTCGCTCTTGTCGAGCACCACCGCCATATGGGTGGGGCCGTCGGCCTTGTTCAGCTCGTCGACCAGCTTCCACAGCATGGTCGTATAGCCATAGACGGCGCCCACCGGCTCGCCATGCTTGTTGGTGAGCGGTGGCAGCCGATGATAGGCGCGGAAGATATAGCCGGAGCCGTCGACGAGATAGAGATGGGGCATCGCCGCGCCGGGATAGCCGAGCCGGTGCGCCGAACAAAGCCCGCTTTGCTCCAGTTTGCGTCGGGGACGCCGATTCCCGGCACGGGCAGCGCTCCGGCGCGCATTTCGCCGGCGTCATCGGCCATTGGCGGGATGCGGTCGCCGCGGTCATGCGCGCGGCGTGCTCCGCCGCGTTGCCGCGCGCTAGTCGCGATGGGCGACGATCGCCTGCGCCACCTGCTGCATCAGCAGCTGGCGCTCGCGCACCGGGCGGTGGGTGTCGCCGATCATGATCGCCAGCGCATAGGATTTGCCGTCGGGCGCCGTGAGGATGCCGACATCGTTGAAGCCCGCGGTGCGCGCGCCCAGATCCTGGCCGGTGCCGGTCTTGTGGCCATAGGTCCAGCCCGGCGGCACCGCGCCGTGCACGCGGGCGCGGCCGGTCCTGGCGCCGTCCATGGTCTGGAGCAGCCAGGCAGTGGCGGTCGGCGACAGCAGCTCGCCGCGCTTCAGCCGGGCGAGCGCCACCGAGATGCCGGCGGCGGCGGCGCCGTCGGGCGGATCCTTCACATAGGATTCGAATGCCGCGAGGCGCACGGCGGGCGAAAGGCGCGAGCGGGCGATCGCGAAGCTGTTGCCCATCGAATATTCGGGCTTCCACGCCAGGCCCGCGGTGCCGGCCTGGAGCAGCTTCTCGCCGGGGCCGAAGCGCACGCCGGTAATGCCCTTGCGCGCGAGGAAGCTGCGAACGGCGTCGGGCCCGCCGACCAGCCGCAGCAGCTTGTCGTTGCAGGTGTTGTCGCTCATCTGCATCGCGCGGCGGATGATCTCGCCGACGCTGGCGGTATAGCCGGCATCGCCCTTCACCAGCGCGGCGACCGGCTGGTGGAACAGCGTGAAATCGGCCCGGGTGATCGTGATCGGGTCCTCGAGGCGGATCCTGCCCTGGTCGACCTGGTCGAGCACGGTCATCGCCACCCAGAGCTTGGACACGCTCTGCTGCGGCATCGGCCGCTCGCCATTGGCGGCGACGATCCAGCCATCGTCGATGCTGGTCACCGCGACGCCGACAAGGCCCTCGAAATTGCCGGTGATGCCGCGGATCGCCTGGTCGAGCGCGCGGGGCGCCGGCGCGGTCGGCTTCCATGCCGAGCTCTTCGCCTTGGCGTCGCCCCAGGGAAAGGCCAGGCTCACGCCATAGGCGGCGGGCAGATAGGTGGCGAGCGACGGATCGCCGTGCACGGTGCAACCCACCAGCATCGCCGGGCCGAGGCCCGCGATGGTCACTGCACGTTGAAACGTCGAGAAGTCCTCGAACTTAAACACTTAACACGACCCCTTGCCCGTCTCCGACCATGCGGCGGATGTGTTTCGCGGGAAAGTCCGCGCCATGCCGGGTTGCGACGAATACCCGTCTTGTAGCGGTGAAGCGTGAACGCAGCGAAAACGCACCGCGATTTTTCGGCGGAATGCGGGGAAAGTCCGGAGGTTCAGTTGCCGCTGGCGCGAAGCCATGCGTTGATCTCGGGCGCGGCCGGATCGGGCGTGCAGCCGCCGGCGCGGCGCAGGACGCAGCCGGGCGCGTCGGTGAGGCCGGGGGCGGCGCAGGCCTCGAGCCGATATTGCTTCGGCAGTTCCCCGGCATGGGCACGCGGCGCCACCACCACGTCGAAGGCGCCCGCATGGCGCGCGGCTTCCGCCGGCGTCCGAACCAGGTAGATCGGCGTAGCGCGGCGATAGAGCGCATAGGCGCCCGCAACGGTGTCGCGCGGCCGGTAGAGAGCGAGGCCGCAGGTGGCGGCCGGCCGGCCGGCGCGTTCGAGCGCGGCGGCGAGATCGGCCTCCAGCGACCAGTTGGGGCGGAAATGCCCCGCCGCGAGCGCCGCCGAAGCCGTGCCCCACAAGGCGAGCGTGCCCATGGTCGCCAGCGCCAGCCGGCGGCGGGGCACGCGGCGGAGCAGCTCGGCGCTGCCGATCGCGGCCAGGATCACCAGCAGCGCGGTGCTCGCCAGCACGAAGCGATATTCCTTGTGCCCGATCAGCGCATGGAAGCCGAGATGCGCCAGCGCCACCCAGAGCAGCACCGGGTAGCGCTTCGCGCCGATCCAGGCGAGCAGCAGGATCGGCGCCGTCGCGAGATACCAGTACCAGGCGATCAGCGAGAAATAGCCGGTGAGGGGCATCTCGCCATAGGCACCGGCGCGCCCGGCGATCAGGTTGATCCGCGCCGCCTCGATCATCCAGCGGAAGGGCATGGCGCCCATGGCGAGATTGGCGGCCGCGTCGATCGCCAGCGCCCCGCAGCCGCCCGCGATCAGCGGCAGCCAGGCGCCGCGCCACTCCCGCCGCGCGGTGAGGATCGCCAGCGTCAGCAAGGCGGGGGCATATTGGATGCGCGCGACGAAGCAGAGCCCCATCAGCAGCCCGGCGACCGCGAACTGGCGCGGCCCCGGCTTCCCACCCGGCTTCCCACCCGGCTTCCCACCCGGCTTTCCGCGCGCGAGCAGCAGCCAGATCGCGCCCATCAGCAGCGCCAGCCCGATCGGTTCGGAAAGCGCGCGCGGGGCGAAATAGACGAGCTCGAACCAGGTCGCCGCGACGAACCCGGCCACGATCCCGTGCAGCCGCGAGAGCCGGAGCCCCAGCGACACCGCGCTTCCCACGATCACCAGCGACAGCGCCGCGAGCATCAGCCGCGCCAGCAGCAGATGGAGCGTGGTGTCGGGCGAGAGCGCGTGCCCCAGCGCCATCGGCCCGGCGAGCAGCTCGGGGATCAGCCAGCTGCGCAGGCCTGCGCGATAGTCCCAGGTCTGCACCCAGGGGCCGGCGACCAGGTGCCAGGCGGGCTCCAGATACTGCCAGATCTCGTCGAACCAGCCGACCGTGAAAGGGATCGCGGCGGCGATGCGGAGCGCCGCCGCCAGGGCGATCGCGCCCCAGAAGATCCGCGCGCGGCTCAGGGCACCAGCACCGTGTCGACCGCCACCGGCAGCATCTCGGGATAGTCGAGCGTGTAGTGGAGGCCGCGGCTCTCCTTGCGGTGGAGCGCGGAGCGGACGATCAGGTCGGCGCTCTCGAGCAGGTTCCTGAGTTCGATCAGGTCGGGCGTCACGCGGAAATGGCCGTAATAGTCCGCCACTTCATCGCGCAGCATCTTGATCCGGTGCGCCGCGCGCTCGAGCCGCTTGGTGGTGCGCACGATGCCGACATAGTTCCACATGAAGCGGCGGATTTCGGTCCAGTTCTGCTTGATGACCACTTCCTCGTCGGA
>JAESGN010000204.1_pt1 | contig 51099 bp, 47 predicted proteins | sample 9269731 | NCBI WGS metagenome assembly JAESGN01 (sample SAMN15720683, study PRJNA650826) | algae metagenome | isolation source: Mojavia pulchra JT2-VF2 and co-occurring heterotrophs from desert soil | place: USA: Cadiz Valley, Joshua Tree National Park, CA | collected 1998-06-08
AGCTTCGCTTTGTCAAATTGCAACACGCGTGCTGGTGGCCAGAGCCATCGATGAAGCCGACCAGCGTGGCAGCAATGTGCCGGTCGCGGTCAATAAGTGGCATCTGTTCCGGACGCTGACGGCGATCCGAGAACGCCTGGGCGTGACCGATCGGGCGCTTGCGGTGCTGAATGCGCTGCTGAGCTTCCATCAGGAGACGGCTCTGACGCTGCCAAGGGCGTCACGAGCGGATTCCAATGGTGAAGGACAGTCAGAATCCTGCGACTTGATCGTCTTCCCGTCTAACCGGCAGCTGCAGGGCAGGGCGCACGGCATGGCCGAGACAACGCTGCGCGGCCATCTGGCGGCGCTGGTAGCGGCAGGGCTGATACTCAGGCGGGACAGCGCGAACGGAAAGCGTTATGCGCGCCGACAGGAAGCAAAGGACGAGCGCTTCAGCGAAGCCTACGGCTTTGATTTGACGCCGCTGGTGGCGCGTGCCGGCGAGTTTGAAGCGCTGCATGAGGAGGTGGCGCGCGAGCGCCGCCTGATCCAGACCCTCAAGACACGCATCACGCTCCACCGCCGGGACATTTCCAAGATGATCGCGCTCGGGCTTGACGAAGGCCTAAGGGGTCCCTGGGAGGACTATCGGCAGCTGTTGATGGGCCTCGTGACGCCGCTCAGGCAGCTCAAAAGCCTTGCCGCGATCGAGCAAACCCACGCCGCGTTGGGTGCCTTGCTCGCAGACATCACCAACACCCTGAATTCCGACATCAATGTTCAAAATACAGCTGGCAATGACGCTGAAAACCGTTGGCATATATCTAATTCCAAAACAGAACACTTCCAGAATCTTGAACCTTCATCCGATGGTGACGGGGCGAATGTCTCGGCCTCACTGGAAACAGTCGAGCCTCCACAAATATCGCAAGATGCCGGTACCCAATCTAATCTGCCTCTGGCCCTGGTGCTCGAAGCCTGTCCGGACGTGACGGACTACCACCATGCCGGCGGCAAGATCGCATCCTGGTCTCATTTCCAACGGGCGGCCGAGGCGGTGAGGCCGATGATCGGAATCAGTCCCGATGCCTGGTTTGAGGCCTGTCGGGTGCTGACACCGGTTGGAGCGGCCATGGCGGTTGCGATGATCCTGCAGCGCTGCGAATACTCGTCCGAAGCGAGAAATGTTCCCGGGACAGCGCCAGGATCGACCGTGACAGTGGTCAACGGTTCGCCCGTCATCGTTTCGGCGGGCGGCTATTTGCGGGCCCTGACCGACAAAGCGAAAGCCGGAGAATTTACGCCAGGGCCCATGCTGATGGCGCTGATTGGCCAGAGGACAAAGGCGAAACGCGTTCAGCCACAACCCTTGCAGAGCCATTCGGCATGACCGGATTGTGGCCAGTGTTGGAGGTGGTTGCCCTACAGCCCCGCAGCCTTGGTCAGGTTGACCTTGAAGCGTTCACGCGTCTGTCGGTAGCCGCGGGTCATCTCGGCGGAGGCATGGCCGAGCTGGCGCTGGATATGGGCTTCGTCGATGGCAGCAGACGAGGCAAATCCGGAGCGCAGGGAGTGGCCGGAGAACAGCGCCAGGCGTCTGGCTTCGGGCAGATCGGAGCGCACACCGGCTTTCATGGCGCTGGTCTTGACGAGCCGCGCCACCTGGGCATCGACGAGGCGGTCTGCGCCGACATCGCTGTTGGCCTGGCGCACACGGCGGAACACCGGTCCCTTGGCGATGCGCGCCAGTTTCAGCCAGGTTTCCAGTGCATGGACAGGGCAGGTACTGTCGGAGGAACCGCGTCCGATCTCGACCAGCCGCCAGCCCGTCTTGCCTTTGATGGTTAGGAGGCAGCCTGCGTCTAGCACCTCGATCCAGCCGCCGGAATCCTCGGTCTGGGACGGGCCGCAATCGAGCCCGGTGATCTCCGAGCGGCGCAAGGCCCCGGCAAAGCCGATCAGCAGGATGGCCCGGTCGCGGTAGCCGCGTAGGTTCTGCGGCAAGGTCGCCACCATGCCGAGGATATCCTTGGGGTAGAGTGCTTCTTTCTTGGCCGGCGGCCTGCCATGGGTGCGCCTGATCCCGGCCATCACGTCTATTATGTGGCGATCCTGACGGGGCAGAGGCGTGCCAAGGGAGCGATAGGTCGTGGTCAGCGCCGCCAGCCTGCGTTCGATGGTTGATGCGGCCGCCGCCTTCATGCCTTTGCCGGCAGCGGAGGCGGCGAGGTATAAGCCGACCACCTGCGGATTAGGCTCTCGCGCATCGAACCCCTGCCGCCGGCACCAGCGCTCGAACAGTTTCCAGTCCGAGGCATAGGCCTTTTGGGTGTTCGAACTTGAGCGCGCTGCCACATAATCACGCGCGGTCTCGGTCAGGCGTTCGAGGCCGGGGGAGGGCAGGGGTATTGGCATCGTTTGCAGTGCCGGGACGAGAAGCTGAGTGCCTGCCTCGGCTGGATCGGTATCATTTGTCGGTGTCGTCATCATGGATTCACTGCCATGTCGCCAGAACCGCTAAAATTGCGAGTATGAGTTACATGGAAATTGGAACAGAGGAACGAACGCATGGCCGCAAAACTCACCCGCAGCGCGTTTGTGGCGCAGGTCGGCGATGCGCTCGACCGGGCGCTCTCCCAGCCGGTCATTATCACCAAGCATGGCAAGCCGAAGAATGTTGTATTGTCATATGACGCGTATGAGCGGCTGATGGCGCGCGACCGGCGCATCATCCGGCCAGATGACTGGCGCGAAGAGGATCTGCGCGCCCTTGACAGCCTCGCGATGGAGCCCGGCCATGCGGCATTGAACGCCGAGTTTAACGCCTGATCGGCGGAGGCTGTATGATCGTGAACAGACGCACCACCATTGTCGGGAGATTCTTCGGAAACCGCCATGGTCACAGATGCCAGGGGTTGATGATCGAGACGCCAGTGTCCTCGAAGTCGGCGACGTTGCGGGTGACCAGGATGAGATCATGCACGCGTGCCGTGGCGGCGATCAGCCCGTCGGCGGTGTTGCGGCTGCGCTCGGCACTGAGACGACCCCATTCGAGCGCGACGGCTTTCGTCACCGGCAGAATCGTCTCGCGGTGAAGCTCGCGCAGGGCGATCAGCCATTCAGCGAGGATTGCTGCTGCTTTCGGGTCCTTGCGCTCCTTGATCTGGATGCCGCGCATGATTTCACCAAGGGTGATGACGCTCACATGCAGAGTGCGGCCCTTGACAGAGCGGATCCAGGCCGTCGCCTCAGGCGAGCCACGCCGGGCTTCGGAAACGATGTTGGTGTCGAGCAGATACATGGTAACTCCGGCTCACAGGTCCAGCCTAAAGGTCGATGTCACGCGGTCCAGATGGATGGCGGGTGTTCACATCCACGACAAAGGCATCATCCCAGGCCGGGCCACTCAAGAGGTGATCGGCAAGCGTCGGCCTGGCCGCAGTCAGCCGGTCATAATCCTCGGCCGAGACCACGACAGCGGCGCGATCACCACGCAGGGTGACTGTCTGCGGCCCCTCGCGCCTTGCTTTGTTCACCAGTTCGCTGAAGCGATTTTTCGCGTCCTGCAGCTGCCAATCCATGACTGTGTCCTTCCGATAATAGCTAGACTGTCTAGATACCATCAGACGGCACGAATGTCGAGCGACTGGTTCACGCGTGGCTTGCCCTGAGCACGATGCCTGTCCGGCGGTGATAGACGAGGGTGATCCCCACGCGCCTCGTAATGAATCGTACGGCTGCCAGAACCCGACACCTTTCCCCTCGCTCTGAATGCGGGCGAGCGCGCCAGCGGATATTTCCAGTTTCCGGAGCGCTGCTTTTGGCCCGATTCAGGGCTGCACGTCACGATCACTGAGCCTATCTCAAAAACCTCCGATAAAGCAAACTTATTGGACATGAAATAGATCATACAGACACGGCGTTAAAGTCTCAGTGTTTCTTGATATCCGCCGTCTTTGAGCTACGTTGACCCGATGGATTCGGACATTATAACTCTGCCAGAAGGCCCTAGCCGCACCCCGCGACGGCGCGGGACAGCACGCAAGGTCGCATCGTCCCTGCCGGTGCCCAACCCTCTGACATTGCAGCCGCTTCCGCGCTGGATTGGCACTTCGACGGCCCCTGAATCCAAGGCAGGGCAGGGGGCCGGCACGCCCGACACGCAAGCTGCCTTCGCGGCGGGCGCTGCCAGCTTTGCCCTCGACCAGATCCCGCGTGCCGAACCGGCCTGGATCGGCTGCCTTTCCATGCGGCAGGCGCTCAAGGCTGCGGCGGTCGCAGCAAAGCTGCTGCGGCTGAATGCCGACGAGGCTCACCTGCGCGATGCCGAACACCTGACCCGGCCCGGCGACGACCCCGGCCCGGCCGGACGGCTGCACCGGCTGCTCAGGCAACTGGCCTCGCGTCCAACCCGGCTGGCCGACGAGACGCTGTCGGCGATTGCCAGCGAGATCGAAGGCGCTGCAACTGATGCTGAGGTGTTGGCACTGCTGCGGGCCGACATCATGCTGGCCGAACGGCTCGGCTGGGAGCGCCCGCTGCTGCTGCATATGACCGTGATCCTCGACCCGGCGCTCAGGCAGGGTGCGCGAGGAAAGCGCCCGCAGGCCGACGGGCCGGATTGGGTAAACCTGCAGCATATGGTTCTTGCTCATGCCGCCGTCGCGGCCCATGCGCAGGCCGTGACGCTTACCCGCAAGACACAGGCCCTGACCACGGCTGCCAATGGCTTGCGCACCCGCGACGGAGGCCGAGGTGTTGGCCTGATCCTGTCCGATGACAGCGTCGCGCCCTGGCGAATGGCCGGGAATCAGGGTTCGGACAAGGCTGGGCTTGGCTCCGACCGTGCTGCCCGCCGCCTGTGTGAAAGCCTGCATGGGCTGGGGGCGCTGCGCCTGCTGACGGATCGGCCGACCTTCCGGCTCTACGGGTTGTAAGCGCGATGGCCAAACCCGCGTCTGCACCGCAAACTACCCTGTTCGATGCCGAACTGGTTGACCTGCCAGAAACAATGCGCTGGCGCGAATGGATGGGCCGCGTCGAGGCGGCCGTGTTCGCCTCCGCCGAGCCGGTGCCGCGCGAGGCGCTGGCGCGGCTGGTCGGCAGGGAGTGCGTCCTCGACGACCTGATCGCCGACATCTGCGACGAGCTGAAGGGCCGGCCCTACGAGCTGGCCTTCGTCGCCGGCGGCTTTCAGCATCGCACACGGGCCCGCTTCGCGGACGCCATCCGTGCCGCGGCGAATGTGCCGGACCATAACCAAGCGCCGGATCTGACGAAGCTGGAGGCACTGGTGCTCGCCGCAGTCGCCTACCGCCAGCCCGTGACACGCGCCGCGCTCTCCGAGGCGCTCGGCCGCGAGGTCTCGCGCGACGTGCTGGCGAGGCTCAAGCGCATCGGCCTGATCGGCGGCGGTCCCCGCGTCGCCCAGGCTGGCGCACTGCTCACCTACGTGACGACGCGGAGGTTCCTCTCGGTGTTCGGGCTCGCGACGCTGCGCGATCTGCCGGAGATCGAGATGGTGCAAGGCGGTGGGGCTATGCAAAGTGACATGGCACATCCCGGCAAACCCGAAGATGGCAAGTTCGATGAAGCGACGACACCCATTCGTCAAGCAATGGGATCTATGCCGCGGCGATGGAGCTAGACGAAAGCCTCTGATGCTCTATCGGCTCGCACTGAGGCTGCCGAATGAATGTGTGGATAGCGCGGCGGCTCACTTGCCGGGCCATGAAAGGGTATGACAGCTTCGTTATGTCATGTCGTTTTATGCTCACTCGCTCTCTGAGTTACCAAAAGAGACATGGCAGCCGCTCACCGAGCATCTGGCCAATGTGGCACGCCTAGCCGGGCAACGCGGTGCCAAGTTCGGCTGTGGGGATTTGGCTGCCATCGCGGGCAGCCTTCATGATCTGGGTAAATACTCGCAGCAGTTTCAGCGCTATATCATGGGGCTTGCCGACAGTCCTGACCACGCAACTGCGGGCGCGCAAGTTGTCATGCAAGCCGGGGCCAAAGACGAGGACCATGTTGCCGCGCAACTGGCGGCTTTCTGCATTGCCGGGCACCATAGCGGGCTTCTCGACCGCGAAGCCGAAGTGGCCTCCCTGTCAAGGCGGCTTTCCAGCGTCGTGCCGGCGCTGGACCATGCCTGGAAACAGGAGGTGACATGCACGGTTGAAGGATCGTTTCCAAGAACCTTCAAACAGCAGCGTGACGCCAAGGAGGCGGGGTTTCAGGTCGCGCTTCTTGGGCGAATGATATTTTCTACGCTGATTGATGCCGACAGGCTGGATACCGAGGCGTTCTATGCCGCCGTCGAGGGGCGGGAGGTTGACAGGCAATGGCCGCAGCATGGCGAGATTGCGTCCTCATTGGTCGAGCGTTTCGAAGCCTTCATGCAGCAAAAGCGCGCGGACACAGAGCTGAACCGTCTGCGCGCCGATATCCTTACAGCGGTTCGTGCCAAGGCGGCCCTGCCAAAGGGCGTGTTCACGCTCAATGTGCCGACCGGTGGCGGCAAGACGCTGGCATCGCTCGGCTTCGCGCTGGATCATGCGCGCGTGCACGGCATGGACAGGGTCATCTGTGCCATCCCGTTCACATCGATCATCGACCAGACAGCGGCCATCTTCCGCGATGTGCTGGGCGAAGGGGTCGTGCTGGAGCACCATTCGGCCATCGAGCAAAGCGACGCTGGTTTCAAAGCCTGGACCGCGACTGATCCCCTGCGGCAGGGAGAGCAGAAACTGCGGCTGGCGATGGAGGACTGGGCCGCACCAGTCGTCGTCACCACAAATGTCCAGTTGTTTGAAAGCCTGTTTTCGCATCGCCCCTCCCGCTGCCGCAAGCTGCATGCGCTCGCCAATGCCGTCATCATCCTTGATGAGGCTCAGACGATACCACTGCCAGTGCTGAAACCATGCGTGGCGGCACTGGAGGAGCTTGCGCGCAACTATGGCGCGACGATTGTCCTGTGCACGGCAACGCAGCCAGCTCTTGCCGCCCCCATTGATGGCAAGCGGGGCTTTGCAGGCGGGTTTTCGCCGCCTCCGGTCGAACTGGCACCCGATCCAGCCGCGCTTCACGAGGCCTTGCGGCGTGTCACCTTGGTCATTGCGCCCGAGCCATTGTCTGACGCCGATGTGGTGAGCGAGCTTGATGGCTACCCTCAGGCGCTGGTGATTGTGAACAGCCGCAAGCATGCGCTGGCGCTGTACCGGGCAGGCGTATCCGCCGGGCTGACCGGACTGGTTCACTTGAGCACGCGACAGATCGCCGTGCATCGGCGGGTGGCGCTTGCCAATATTCGGAAGCGCCTGAACGGCGATGGCCCCTGCCGGGTGATCGCGACATCGCTGGTGGAAGCGGGTGTCGATCTTGATTTCCCGCGCGTGTGGCGCGCCGAGGCGGGGCTTGACCAGATCGCGCAAGCAGCAGGGCGCTGCAACCGCGAGGGCAAGAGGCCGGTGGCGGACAGCATCGTCACCGTGTTCAAGCCGGCTGAGGCCAAGCCACCTGCCGAAATCGCAGCCTTCGCGCAGGCCATGCACCGCGTGGCGGAGCGGCATGCTGATCTGTTTTCGCCGGCGGCGATCAACGCCTATTTCGAAGAGGTCTACTGGGTGCGCGGACCCAGTGGACTGGACAAATATGACGTTGCTGGCGCGTTCCGCATGTCACAACTGGAGCTGATGTTTTCCTATCAGACAGTCGGCGAGGCGTTTCGTCTGATCGAAAGCGGCATGGAACCCATCATCATTGCAGCAGATGAGACTGCAAAGAAGGCCGTGGACGGATTGAAGCACGGGTGGCTCAAGCCGGGTGCTGCGGCGCGCAAACTCCAGACCTACACCGTGCAGGTGCCGCCCAAGGCCCGCAAGCTGATGATCGAGCTGGGCCGGGTGAGATTCGTGGACAAGGCGCAGCAGTTCGCCGTGCTTGATGATGAGAAGCTATACACGCCCCAGCTGGGACTTCTGTGGGAGGATGCTGACATGCTCTCGATTGACGACTTGATGATGTGAGGGACAAATGACCCACGGAATCCATCTGCTTGTGTCTGGCGACCATGCCTGTTTCACTCGCCCCGAGATGAAGGTGGAGCGCGTGTCATATGACGTGATGACGCCGTCAGCTGCCCGCGGCATCTTGGAAGCGATCCACTGGAAGCCTGCGATCCGCTGGATCATCGAAGAGATCCATGTCCTGAAGCCGATCCGGTTTCAGTCGATCAGGCGCAATGAAGTGGGGGCAAAAGCATCCGTCAGTTCTGCAAAACGCGCCATGAACAGCGGCGATATCTCCGACCTGATGCTGGTCATCGAGGACAACCGCCAGCAACGCGCGGCAACTGTGCTTTCAAACGTGTCCTATGTCATCAAGGCGCGGTTCGAGATGACGGCGAAAGCCGGGCCGGAGGACAATCCAGGCAAGCATGCCGACACTTTTCGCCGTCGTGCCCGGTCCGGCCAGTGCTTTCACCAGCCTTGTCTTGGCACCCGCGAGTTTCCCGCGCGGTTCGATCTGCTGGATGATGATACCGCGCTGCCCCAGCCGATCGACGAGACACGCGATCTTGGTTTCATGCTTTACGACATCGACCATGGCGGTGACCGGTTTTCGCTGTTTTTCCGCGCGAAACTGGAGGGCGGCATCGTCAAGGTTCCACCTCCGGAGTCACAGGAGATCCGCCGATGAGCGCGCTTGCATCGCTTGCCCGTGCCTATGACCGCATGGCGGAACGAAAGGAAGTGCCGAGCTTCGGCTATTCGACGCAGAACGTCGGCTTTCTGATTTCACTGAACGCTGATGGCACGGTCGCCAGCCCGCCCATCGATCTGCGCACCGGCGAGGGGAAGAAGCGTGCCCCGGTGCCGATGGCTGTGCCGCAGCCTGCCAAGCGGACCTCCGGCATTGCGCCAAACTTCCTTTGGGACAAGTCGGCGTATGTGCTGGGCGTCATAGCGGGCGAGGTCAAGCGAACCGCCGAAGAGCACGCCGCCTTCATTGCCAGACATGAGGAATGGCTGGCGGGTACGGAAGACGAAGGGCTGAAGGCACTTCTGCTGTTCCTGCGCAACTGGACACCCGGGCAGTTTGCCAGTTCGGCCTGGCCGGAAGAGATCAAGGATCAGAACATCGTCTTCGCGCTTGAACGCGAGCGTCTGGACCAGTTCAATCTGCATGATCGGCCAGAGGCGCGCGAGCGTTGGTCGCGCATGGCGGCACAAGGGGCAGGGGCCAGTGCGGTCTGTCTGATCACCGGCCTGAGCGCGCCGGTGCAGCGCTTGCATCCCTCGATCAAGGGCGTCTGGGGCGCACAAAGCGCCGGGGCCTCGATCATTTCGTTTAATCTGGACGCCTTCACCTCCTATGGGAACGAACAGGGCAACAACGCCCCCGTCTCTGAAGCAGCCGCCTTCGCTTACACCACCGCGCTCAACCGCTTGCTCGAGAAGGGCAGCAAACAGCGTCTGCAAATCGGAGATGCGTCGGCTGTGTTCTGGGCCGATGCCAGCGATGCTGCCGCCGCAGTCAATGCACAGGGCATGTTCGCCCATCTCATGGGCATCGTCGATGAAACGGCGGAAGCAACAAGGATCGGAACGATCCTGGGCCAGATGCGCGATGGACGCCAGGTGGCCTCGTTCAAGCCCGACTTGCCAAAGGGTGTTCGGTTCCATGTGTTGGCATTGGCACCCAATGCGGCAAGGCTCTCGGTGCGTTTTTACATCGAGGATGATTTCGGGATCATCGCCACGCGTTATCTCGACCATCTCGAGCGCATGCGGATCGAGCCGCCTCCGAAGGATGACAATCCCTCGATCTGGCGCTTGCTGATCGAAACCGCCGTCTTGCGCAAGTCCGAAAACATCCAGCCCAATCTCGCTGGTGAATGGCTGCGCGCCATTCTGACCGGCGCGCCGTATCCGTTGACGCTGCTGTCAGCACTCATCATGCGCATGCGGGCTGACCACGACATCAACGCCCTGCGCGTGGCGACCCTCAAATCCATCCTGATCCGCAATTTCGGCCTGACAAAGGAGGCACCCGTGTCGCTCGACCCCACCAGTATTGACCAAGGTTATCTGCTCGGCAGATTGTTCGCGACCTACGAAAACGTTCAGCGCGCAGCCTTGGGCACCGAGGTCAACGCCACCATCAAGGACAAGTTTTACGGCTCTGCGTCAGCTCAGCCGCGCAAGGTCTTCGCGTTGCTGGACCGCGGTTCAGCCAATCATCTGTCCAAGGTTGGCAAGAAAAGGCCTGGCCAGAAGATCAACCTCGAGAAGCTGATCGGCGAGATCATGGGCATGATGTCTCCTGATTCCGATCCGTTCCCGGCCAGCCTGCCCGACAAGAGCCAGGCTCTTTTCGCGCTCGGATACTATCACCAGCGCTCGACCTTTTTTGCCAAGACCGACAAATCCGAACCCGAGGACGCATCCACATGACACCTCTCGCCAACCGCTATGACATCGTCTTCCTGTTTGACGTCATCAACGGCAACCCCAATGGTGATCCCGACGCCGGCAACCTGCCGCGCATGGACCCTGAAACCAGCCACGGCCTCGTCAGCGACGTTTCGCTGAAGCGCAAGATCCGCAACTACACCGAATTGACGAAAAGCGATCAGCCTGGACACCGCATTTATGTGCAGGAGGGATCGATCCTGAATGAAAAACATCGCGAAGCCTACGTTGCTCTTCGTCCGGGCCAGGACAAAGTTGCCAAAGAAGCGAAGCTGAACCCGCAGAATGATGCGGAGAGCAAAGCACTCACCAAGTTCATGTGCGACAATTTCTTCGATGTGCGCACCTTCGGCGCGGTGATGAGCACCGGCATCAATGCCGGGCAGGTGCGCGGGCCCGTACAGGTCGCGTTCGGCAAATCCGTCGAGCCCATTCTGCCGCTCGAAATTTCCATCACGCGCATGGCAGCCACCAACGAAAAGGAGAAGGCGGACCGCGAGAAGGGGGGCGATGGCGATGAACGCACGGAAAACCGCACCATGGGCCGCAAGCACATTGTGCCCTACGGCCTGTACCGCGCACACATCTTCGTCAATGCCAGCCTTGCCGCCCGCACGGGCTTTGGCGAGGAGGACCTCGCCCACCTATTCGAGGCGCTGGGCAGCATGTTCGAACATGACCGCTCTGCCGCCCGCGGTGAGATGTCCTCACGTCGTGTGATCGCTTTCAAGCACGCGTCAATGCTGGGCAGGGCATCCGCGCACAGCCTGTTTGACCGTGTGATTGTGCAGCGCAAATTCGGACAGGAACTTTATCCCATCGGTAGTGCGCGGCTCGACAACATCTCGCCCGCACGCAGCTACTCCGACTATCAGATCAGTCTGAACCGTGACGGCTTGCCCGACGGCGTCGAGATTCTCGAGATGGTGTGAGGAAGCCCCCGTGCATGAAGTACCGGCACCGGTCCTGATTTCCGCATTACAGCATGCCGTGTTCTGCATGCGGCAGGCGGCGCTCATTCATGTCGAGCGGCTTTGGGAGGAGAACAGGTTCACCGCCGAAGGCAAGGTTCTGCACGAGGTTGCTCATGAAGCGGGAGAGCGGAAGCTTCGCGGCGTGCGCCGTGTCATGGCCTTGCCACTTGAAAGCCGACGTCTGAACCTTGTTGGCACATCGGACCTGGTCGAGTTCCTGCGTGACGGTGATACCGAGATTGCCTTCCCGGTCGAATACAAGCGTAGCAAGCCGAAACTTCATCGCGCTGACGAGGTTCAGCTCTGTGCCCAGGCGATCTGCCTCGAAGAAATGACCGGACAGCCTGTGCCGCAAGGCGCGTTGTTCTACGGCGAAACCAAACGTCGGCAGATCGTCGTCTTCGATGCCGAACTGCGCCGGTTGACCGAGGCCACGGCGCGGGAATTTGGCGCCCTTGTCCAGGATGGACGAACACCGGCGGCCGTTTACCGTGCCGAGCGTTGCAGATCCTGCTCCCTCATCGAAATCTGCCGCCCCAAGGCCGGAAGCAAATCCGCCAGGTCCTTCATGCAGGGGGCTGTTCGAAAGCTGCTGCTCGATGCTGCGCAGGAAAATCCGTGAAGAAGCTCCTGAATACGCTCTATGTCACGACCGAAGGTTCTGTTCTGCGCAAGGACGGCGAAAATATTGTGGCGGAGGTCGATGGCGTCCAGCAAGGCAGAGTGCCGCTTCACATGCTGGGTTCGGTTGTGCTGTTCGGGCCGATTCATATCTCGCCTCAGCTGATGGGTGCGTTGGCGCGCGGCGGGATTTCGCTGGTCCTGCTCGACCGACAGGGTCGCTTTGAAGCCCGTTTGGAAGGGCCTGTCAGCGGCAATGTTCTGCTACGGCGCGCACAGTATCGCATGGCCGACAATGCGGTCGAAGTCGTCAGGGGATTTATATCAGGAAAGATTGCAAACCAGCGCACAGTGCTCCAGCGCGCCTTGCGCGATCACGGACACGATCTGCAGCCTGCCCGGCATGATGCCCTTGCTGCTGTGATTGACCGTCTTGCCCATGTCCTGCGGCGTGTCGCGTTCAGCGAGGAGACAATCGACGGATTGCGTGGTGCCGAGGGCGAAGTTGCGGCAGCTTATTTCTCAGTTTTCAACGACATGATCCGCTCACCCGATCATGAAATCTGTTTTCGGGGTCGCACTCGGCGTCCCCCGTTGGATCCCGTCAACGCGCTCCTGTCTTTTCTTTATGCGCTGCTGACGCATGATTGCCGGACGGCTTTGGAGGGCGTCGGTCTTGATCCGGCTGTCGGGTTTTTGCACCGTGAGCGCCCCGGCCGGCCAAGCCTTGCGCTTGATCTGATGGAAGAGTTGCGCCCGGTCTTGGCTGACAGGCTCGTTCTGTCGCTGTTCAACCGCCGTCAGTTGCGCGCTAGCGATTTCGAGACACGCGACGGCGGTGCCGTCATGTTGAGCGATGCGGCTCGCAAGACTGTTTTGACCGCTTGGCAGGAGCGCAAACGTGAAGAGCGCAAGCATGAATTTCTCGACGAGGCCGCGCCGCTAGGGCTGGTTCCTCATCTGCAGGCTCTGTTGCTGGCACGTCATCTCCGTGGTGACCTGGATGCCTATCCGCCATGGTTCTGGAAATAGCTGACGCCTGGAGGTTCGGTGATGATGATCTTGGTCACTTACGATGTCCGTACATCCGAGGCAGGAGGGGAAAGACGTTTGCGGCGGGTGGCCAGGGCCTGCCGTGATCATGGGCAGCGTGTCCAGTTCTCGGTGTTCGAAATTGAAGTTGAGCCTGCCCAATGGACAGCGTTGAAAGCGCGGCTTGAGAACTTGATCGATGCATCGACTGACAGTTTGCGATTTTACAATCTTGGTGCCAACTGGCAAAAACGCGTGGAGCATGTGGGAGCAAAACCCGCTGCCGATCTCAACGGCACGCTGATCGTGTAGTTTTTCAGCAGTGCGCGAACCACAAGCGTGCGACGTTAGGCCCAGAGGTTCGCGCACGCCTCAAGTAACTGAACTTGAAGCGAAAAGTCAGTTGCTTCTGACACAGGTGCAATGCTGAACGCTGATGATTGTCACGTATCGCGCTGCTGGCACACTTTTCGACGGGATATCTGTTGTTTACAAGCGGTGCAGGTCGCCCCTTCACGGGGGCGTGGATCGAAACAACGTGCAGTTGGCCCATGACGCGCCCAAAGCGTGGGTCGCCCCTTCACGGGGGCGTGGATCGAAACATGACCGGCCCGGTGCGGCTGTCGTTCCCGTCGGGTCGCCCCTTCACGGGGGCGTGGATCGAAACCTGATCACGACGTAGGAACCGCCGGGCCGCGCGTGGTCGCCCCTTCACGGGGGCGTGGATCGAAACACGATCACCATGCCAGCCGTTCTCGGAGTGTCCCGGTCGCCCCTTCACGGGGGCGTGGATCGAAACGGCTTCGCCGTGTTCGGGGCCGTGCTGGGGCTGGGTCGCCCCTTCACGGGGGCGTGGATCGAAACCTGTCCGGCGGGCGGCGGCCGACGCTCAACCCGACCGGTCGCCCCTTCACGGGGGCGTGGATCGAAACATCCGGTCCGTCCATGCCACCGCGCGGCAGATCGGTCGCCCCTTCACGGGGGCGTGGATCGAAACATCTTGCCCGGGTCGCCCTGGGCCTCCGTCCAGCGGGTCGCCCCTTCACGGGGGCGTGGATCGAAACACCTATGCGCCGGTCATCGACGCGCGCGGCGCCGACGGTCGCCCCTTCACGGGGGCGTGGATCGAAACATTGCCGCGGTCAATGTCGCGACATGGAGGCAGCGGTCGCCCCTTCACGGGGGCGTGGATCGAAACAGGCCAAGGGCGAGATGACGTCGATCCTGACCTGGTCGCCCCTTCACGGGGGCGTGGATCGAAACATCTTGCCCGGGTCGCCCTGGGCCTCCGTCCAGCGGGTCGCCCCTTCACGGGGGCGTGGATCGAAACGGCTTCCGGCGCGCGCGCTTCGCCGGCGACGGCGGGTCGCCCCTTCACGGGGGCGTGGATCGAAACCTTCGACGGCGAGATCAGCCGCCTGGCGCTGCCCTGGTCGCCCCTTCACGGGGGCGTGGATCGAAACAGCCCCTCCACCCAAGGCCGCATCGGCAGCGACGAAGGTCGCCCCTTCACGGGGGCGTGGATCGAAACAACGAAATGCTGCTCCGTACTGGGCTGCATTTCCGGTCGCCCCTTCACGGGGGCGTGGATCGAAACTTCATGGGCGAGCCGATCAGCCTGCCGTGCAGGCGGTCGCCCCTTCACGGGGGCGTGGATCGAAACCGGTTCTCGAACATGGGCGACGGCGCATGGGTGGGTCGCCCCTTCACGGGGGCGTGGATCGAAACCGGTGCGCGACGGCTTCGGCCGCCCCATCGTGGTGGTCGCCCCTTCACGGGGGCGTGGATCGAAACAAGCGCTACGTGCTGGACCGGGACGAGCCGTTCATGGTCGCCCCTTCACGGGGGCGTGGATCGAAACTCGAACGATACCAGCCTGACGCGGACCAGCGCCGGGGTCGCCCCTTCACGGGGGCGTGGATCGAAACATCTTGATGGTGTCGATGCGGGCCACGTCCAGCGGGTCGCCCCTTCACGGGGGCGTGGATCGAAACAGGACCACGACGACCGCATCGGCGTGCTGGAGACGGTCGCCCCTTCACGGGGGCGTGGATCGAAACAGACCAGCCTCGCCTATGACGGCGCCCCCGCCGAGGGTCGCCCCTTCACGGGGGCGTGGATCGAAACTCGCCGGGGAGAAGGGCCAGCCGATGACGAAGGGGTCGCCCCTTCACGGGGGCGTGGATCGAAACCCAAGACTGCGCTGCCGGGCGGCCTCAGCGTCGAGGGGTCGCCCCTTCACGGGGGCGTGGATCGAAACTCGATCAGCGGCCCGTCCTTGTCCGGGTCGATGCGGGTCGCCCCTTCACGGGGGCGTGGATCGAAACCTGATGCTGACGAACATCGTGTTCTCGCCGATCAGGGGTCGCCCCTTCACGGGGGCGTGGATCGAAACCAGACCGTGCGCATCGCCCAGTCTTCGACGATCGGTCGCCCCTTCACGGGGGCGTGGATCGAAACACGACCAAGTCGAAGTGGTAGATGTCGCGTTCGGGTCGCCCCTTCACGGGGGCGTGGATCGAAACACATGGGAGACATCGCTCAACAACGCCGTCTGGGAGGTCGCCCCTTCACGGGGGCGTGGATCGAAACCTTAATAAGACAACCCTCGCAACCCTCGCAAACTGGTCGCCCCTTCACGGGGGCGTGGATCGAAACGTCATAGGCGGTCGGCGGCAGGTGCTTGCGCAGGCCGGTCGCCCCTTCACGGGGGCGTGGATCGAAACTCGATCCGCTTGATGCCGGCGACGATGAGCGCGGCGGTCGCCCCTTCACGGGGGCGTGGATCGAAACTTCCTGTCGTCAATCATCATGTCCGTGTCGGATGGGTCGCCCCTTCACGGGGGCGTGGATCGAAACTGGGAGATCTGCGTCGCGCACCTTGCCGCCACGGGCAGGTCGCCCCTTCACGGGGGCGTGGATCGAAACCTTGAACAGCGGCTTCGCGCCGAAGCCATAGGGCGGGTCGCCCCTTCACGGGGGCGTGGATCGAAACGCCATCCTATGATCAGGGTCAGCATCGCGGACGGGTCGCCCCTTCACGGGGGCGTGGATCGAAACAATCGTGCTGCCCAGGCAGCGGCGTCGGCGGCATAGGTCGCCCCTTCACGGGGGCGTGGATCGAAACCTTGGCCCATGCCTGCATCTGGCAAGCCGCCGCGTGGTCGCCCCTTCACGGGGGCGTGGATCGAAACATCTCCGCGCCGCCGGGCATCAAGGACGTGCAGCGGGTCGCCCCTTCACGGGGGCGTGGATCGAAACTCGAAAAGCCGTGGTCTGTTCGCCGTCGCGGCAACGGGTCGCCCCTTCACGGGGGCGTGGATCGAAACAATACTGCGCGCAGGACGTGCGAACCGAAATCGATCGGTCGCCCCTTCACGGGGGCGTGGATCGAAACTTCAGCGCAACAAGGGCCGCCGCTGCCTGCTGGCGGGTCGCCCCTTCACGGGGGCGTGGATCGAAACAGCGCATTCTCACACGCGCCTGTATATTGCCTCAACGGTCGCCCCTTCACGGGGGCGTGGATCGAAACCCCCTACGCGGCGAACCCGGCGGGCAGCGCCTACAAGGTCGCCCCTTCACGGGGGCGTGGATCGAAACATCCGGGGCGTCAACACGGTGACGCTGTCGGCGTCGGTCGCCCCTTCACGGGGGCGTGGATCGAAACTTCTTCATGTCCTCGGAGACGCCCTTGACGTCTGGGTCGCCCCTTCACGGGGGCGTGGATCGAAACAAGGTCTCGCTTGACTGGCTGCTGACCGGGCGCGGGGTCGCCCCTTCACGGGGGCGTGGATCGAAACGTTGCTGGCCTGCGCCAGCCGCGCCATCAGCGCCTTGGTCGCCCCTTCACGGGGGCGTGGATCGAAACACACAATCTCTTCGCCTGAAATGCAGGCCGCTGCAAGGTCGCCCCTTCACGGGGGCGTGGATCGAAACGCCGAAGCCGTGCGGCTGAAGCTTGAGGCGGCCGGGGTCGCCCCTTCACGGGGGCGTGGATCGAAACACTTCGAGCGCTGCATCTTCGGCGAGCCTCTGGCCGGTCGCCCCTTCACGGGGGCGTGGATCGAAACAACATCGGCGCTGGCGGCCAGGGCGGGTCTCTGGGTCGCCCCTTCACGGGGGCGTGGATCGAAACATGCCTGCCTCGTGCGGGACAGGCTGCCCCCCGTGGGTCGCCCCTTCACGGGGGCGTGGATCGAAACATCCTCACCCCCGCCCCGAACGACGTGCCGCCCGCCGGTCGCCCCTTCACGGGGGCGTGGATCGAAACAAGGTCTCCCTCGAATGGCTGCTCACGGGGCGGGGGTCGCCCCTTCACGGGGGCGTGGATCGAAACATGAACCACAAGCAGATCGCAGCCGGAGCGGCCAAGGTCGCCCCTTCACGGGGGCGTGGATCGAAACAGCTTCCCGGAGTTTGACGCCACGATGATCTGCGGGTCGCCCCTTCACGGGGGCGTGGATCGAAACATTCGGTCCGATGTCACCAAGTTGCAGCTCAACAGGGTCCACGCCTTGAACCCGCCTCACGCGTTCACCGCGTTGCAGCGAGCGCTTCGCTCAACAGTGATGGCAATCACTTTATCACGCGCTGACCTAGCCGCCTCGGCCGCATCAGCGAACGCAGGCAGGCGCAGCGTCTTGGCGCGCTCGGACAGTCGCCCGGCAATTTCGACAATCGCAGCCTCGGCGTCCCTGACCGTAAGACCGATCGTGCGGGCCAGCGCGAGAAAATCCTGGCGCGTAAGCCGGTCATCCTTGCCGTTCAGCTTCAGAGCCATCCTGTCGCCGCCAAGCCCCGGAAAGACGCGCGTTGTGACAGCGTCGTAGAGCGGCGCGAAACGTACCGTCGTGAAGGCCTTGGCACCAACGTCAGCCGTCTTAAGCATCGCGAGGTTTTTTAGATGCATGTCGCCATCGGCAATCAGCCAGGCGAAGACCGCGCGGCGGAACAGGATGTCGAGATCGGCGGCAGAATCGGTCGAAAGCGGGCGCAGGCACCGCGCCATGCGCTCGATCGTGCCGTCATACTTTGCAGAAGCTGGAAGGTCCAGGATGGAACAGAAATCCTCCATCGCCATACGACGGTCGTCTTTGGGACCGTGGCGGATATCGAACCGCTCGACGACCAGGGCTGGCGACATGCCGTCGGGCAACTCGATCAGGGCCGCGTCGGGCACCTCGAATCCAGCGGCGCGTCCAAGCTCCAGGCACAGCCATTCGACAATCGGCAGCATCTCGAATCCCGCCGTCCCTGCAGGCTTGAGAATGTGGGTGAAGGGCTGGTCGATGGCCGGAACGAGCGCGCCATCCGGCGTCAGGCTCATCGGCGCCTTGATCTGGACGCCCGACAGGCGTGGCGTTTCGGCGCGCGCGAACATATGCGCCAGGTTCTGCTCGAAGGTCTCCTCTATCTCGCCCCGCGCCGGTCCGGCGTAAACGCCGGTGAAACGGCCGGCGTCTACAAAGCTGGCGAGCGTAGTGGTGAGAACATCGGCAGGCAGTGTTGCCAATTCCTCACGGGCCTCGACGATGATGATGTTTGACATATAGCGTCGGCCACGCCGCAGCGCCTCGCGATCGTCGCGTTCATGGAGAACCTGGGCAAGCCAACCCTCAGGCAACAGCGACTCGATAAACGCCGGCAACCTGCCCGGCGTCGTCTCGCGCACCAGCGCCGGACCAACCCGTCTCTGAGCTTTCCAGCGCCATTCGAAACCATCATGGATCAGGTGGCCCAGAAGTTCGCCGTGCCAGGCGACCAGAAGATCGAGCGCCGCCTTATTGACGGGGACTTTGGCCGCTCCGGGTTGGGCCAACAGAAAGCGTTCAGCGCCCTCTCCCTCCCGGTACCATTCATTCTCACGCGCCAGCGCCCAGACAGCGTCAGCCGCCGCGCGTGGTGTTCCATGCTCCTCTACCAGCCGGGCTGCCATCTGGGCGCGCATTTCGACGGTCACGGCGCTGGCGTGTTCGCTTCTCAGGCGGAAGGCTTCGAGAAAGCGTTGGCGTGGCGACGACGCGGCGACGCGTAGTTCGCCCAGATCATCGCCAACTACCGCAGTCGCCGTCGAAGGGTGCGCCGGGGCTTGGTTCTGAACGATCTCAAGCGTGCGCAATCGCGTGCGCTGGTTGCGGCGACCACTGATGAACAGGCGCCCGTCTGGCGTGGGCGCGAGCAGAGCCGCGCTCGCGGAAGAGAGATAGGCGTTGGGATATAGATAATGGGCGATGCGGACAGCATGGCCCATTATGCTTGCATCTGCGTCGCTGTCATGATCGACATAGACGCCCCGGACGAGCTGGATCAGCTCTCCACCCTGCGCGCGTTGATGCGCCCGCTTGGCATTGATTGTTTCTCCCACCAGGTGGATGGTCACAGGATTATCTCGTATTTCAGGTGCGTATTAATCCCAAACTCTGGACAAGGAGTCAAGGATTATCGTGCATTTGAAATGCGGGATAATCAGTATCCTCTCGCCGTTGAAGGCAGCGCATGGTTTGCCAACAAACACCCGCATAATGCTTCATGTTTCATCCATGTGCCATCACTTTGAACCGTCTCGAATCTATCGGAGATGTTTTGTTGAAGTCGCACTGCCAATGTCAGCTCGTTCGGGATCCCGCCTCATCCGTAAACTTGTCCAGCAAGTGGAGAGCCGCGACCAGCGACATCCGCGGGCGCGCACGCTGGACGCTGCGATGCGGTCGGTTTGGCCTGCGGCGATCAGGAAGGCGTCCAGCACATTAGGGGAGTGCCGGACCAGCTCCATGAAATGATCGCCGCTGGGCCCGCTCTTGCCGGAAAACCAGTTCTTCACGGTCCGCTCTCCAGCACCGGTCCATCGCGCCACGACCTTGATCGCGGACGGACGATCCCCCACTGACTGGCGCAGTGTAACAGCGATGAGCGCCGCGAACGGACCCGTCCCGTCGGCGTGGGCTGGAAGAACTCTGCCCTTTTTTGGAAAAGACATTCCAGCCTCCTGTCGATTGAATGCAATTCTGGCCGAAATGGAGTTTCGGCTTGCTGGCAAGAGACAGAGGCAAAGTGGCGTGAGTTCAACGGCGATAGCAGCGCAAAAAGACAGCAGCGGCGCAGATATTCTGGTCCGCGCGGCTGTCTATGTGCGGATGTCGACCGATCTGCAGCAGTATTCGACCGAGAACCAGCTCAGTGCCGTGATGCGCTTTGCCGAAGCACGGGGCTTTGAAGTCGTGCGTGTCTATGAGGATGCCGGCAAAAGCGGTCTCAGGATTGAAAGCCGCGAGGCGTTGCAGGCCCTGATGGCCGATGTCGCCTCGGGGCAGGCGGGCTATGCCGCAATCCTTGTCTACGACATCAGCCGCTGGGGCCGATTTCAGGATGCCGATGAGAGCGCCTATTATGAGCATCTGTGCTCGCGGGCCGGTATTCATGTCCACTACTGCGCCGAGCAGTTCGAGAACGACGGCAGCATGACCTCCAATGTCATGAAGGCGATGAAGCGCCTCATGGCAGGCGAATACAGTCGCGAACTTTCCGCAAAAGTGTTCGCCGGCCAGTGTCGCCTGATCGAGAAGGGGTTCCGCTAGGGCGGCATGGCTGGATATGGCCTGCGCCGCGTGCTCGTCGATGAGCGCGGCGATCGCAAGGCAGAGCTTGAGCATGGCCAGCGCAAGAGCCTTCAGACCGACCGCGTCATTCTCGTGCCCGGCCCGGCAGATGAGGTGGAGACAGTCCGCCGGATCTACCGTCTCTTCGTTGAGGACTGTCTGGCGGAAAGCGCGATTGCCGCGATTCTCAACCGGGAAGCCATCCTGACCGATCTTGGCCGGTCCTGGACACGCGGTACCATCCACGAGGTGCTGACCAATCCCAAATACATCGGCGACAATGTCTTCAACCGCGTCTCGTTTAAGCTGAAGAAGCAGAGGGTGATCAACGGCTGCGATACCTGGGTCCGGGCGACAAGCGTCTTCGCTGCCATCGTCGATCCCGGCATCCATTGCGCCGCACTCGAGATCGTCGCAGCTCGCAGCCTGCGCCTCAGCGACGAGGAACTTCTGGCACGGCTGCGGTCTTTGCTGTTTGTGGTTGGCGCGCTTTCCAGCCTTGTGATCAACGAGCGCGACCGGATGCCCTCATCAAGCGTCTACCAGAGCCGGTTTGGCAGCCTGCTCAGAGCCTATTCGCTGGTCGGCTATGTGCCGGAGCGCGACTATTCGTACATCGAGATCAACCGAGAGCTCAGGCGACAGCATCCTGAAGTTGTCCGCGATGTGGTCATCGGCATGCAGGCGACGGGCGGGCACGTTGTCATCGATAGTGATTCCGGGCTGATGACCATCAACGATGAGTTCACGGTATCGGTCGTGATCGCGCGCTGCCTGATGACCGGGGCTGGGTTTCCACGCTGGCAGATACGTCTCGATACAGGGCTTGTGCCCGACATCACCGCAGCCGTACGCATGGACCCCTCCAATCAGTGTGTGCTCGACTATTATCTCTTGCCGCGCATCGACATGAGTTTGCCCAAGCTGAGGCTGGCGCACGAAAACGGCCTGTCCCTCGACGGCTATCGTTTCGAGACCCTCGACTTTCTGTTCGCATTGGCGGGGCGCGCCAGATTTGCGGAGGCGGCATGAGCAATCCAGAACCAAAGGAAGTCCAGACGATCCCGGTTGAACGCATCACGGTCCTCAACCCGCGTGTGCGCAACAAGCGCAATTTCGTGGACATGGTCGAAAGCATCCGCCGTGTCGGCTTGAAGCGCCCCGTCACCGTCACGAGGCTGAACGATGTCGATGGGCAGCCCACCTATGGCCTCGTCTGCGGTCAAGGTCGTCTCGAAGCCTGCATCCAGCTTGGCCAACACGAGGTGCCTGCCATCGTCATCGATGCAGCGGAGGCCGAATGCCTGGTGATGAGTCTGGTCGAGAACTGCGCGCGGCGCCACCATCGCGCCATCGACCTGCTTCAGGATATCCAGACCCTCGCCAAGCGCGGCTACACCGATCAACAGATCGGTGACAAGATCGGTCTTGGTCATGAATGGGTCAACATGATCCGAGGTCTATTGGCCAAGGGCGAGCAACGTCTGCTGATGGCGGTCGAAAGCGGCACGATTCCTATCTCGGTCGCGGTCGAGATCGCGCGCACCGAGGACGACGATCTTCAGGCGCTGATGACACAAGCCTATACCGAAGGGAAAGTGACCGGTCCCAAGCTGATCAAGTTGCGCTGGATCCTGGAGCGGCGCGAGCGGATCGGCAAAAGGGTCTCCGAGACGCAATTCGGCAGGACCAATCTGGCGCGTCGCCCAACCTCGACCGATGCGCTCATCCGGGTTTATCGCCAGGAGGCCGATCGGCAGCGATTGCTGGTGAAAAAGGCTGAGGTCACACAGACGCGGCTCCTATTTGTGGTTGAGGCCGTGCGCACCCTTCGCGATGACGACAATTTTGTGAACTTGCTCAGGGCTGAAGGTCTGGACGACATGCCGAGCGAACTCGCCGACAGGCTCGTCTTCGGAGGCATGCGCTCATGAGCGCGTCAGCCAAGGGTCCGGTGGCGTTCGGGTTCGAGACCGAGTGCTTGCGCCTGCCGATTGCTCGACTTTTGCCGGTCAAGGCGTTGCGGCCAACCGTGAAGATCAGCGCCAAATATCAGCAGATCGCCGCCTCGATCCGCGAGATCGGACTGGTCGAACCACCCGTTGTTTCGCGCTCCTCGGCCGGGACCTTTCTAATCCTCGATGGCCATGTCCGTGTCGAAATCCTGAAGGACCTCGGGCATATCGAAGTGGAATGCCTCATCTCCACCGATGACGAAGCCTTCACGTACAACAAGCGCATCTCCCGGCTGTCGGCTGTGCAGGAACACAATATGATTGTGCGGGCCATCGCCCGGGGCGTGCCCGAGGACAAGATCGCCCGTGCGCTCGCCATTAACGTGCCCACCATCCAGCGCAAGGCACGCCTGCTTGATGGCATCTGCGCCGAGGCGGCCTCATTGCTCAAGGACAAGCAGTGTCCCATGGCGCTGTTCGAGGTTCTCAAAAAGATGAAGCCGATGCGGCAGATAGAAGCCGCCGAACTCCTCAACAATGCCAACAACTACACAGTGCATTACGCCGCTGCCCTCCTTGCTGGCACGCCGCAATCTCAGCTCGTAAACAGCGACAAGCCGAAGAAGGTCAAAGGCATCACGCCCGAGGCCATGGCCCGCATGGAGCGCGAACTGGCGCGGCTTCAGGAGCAGGTAAATTCCGTTCAGGACACCTACGGCCGCGAGCACCTGCAGCTCACCGTCATCAAGGGCTATCTCACGAAAATGCTCGGCAACCCGCGCGTCATCCGCTACCTGCTGCAAAACAGGCCAGCCTTCTTGTCGGAGTTCCAGGCGATCGCGGAAGCGAATTCGACGTTGCCGGCTAGTGATGAGCAGGGAGTGTGTAGTCGGCCTGAGATGTGAAGAAGTCGCTCAATTCGCTGGATTTCCAACATACTGAATTCCGCTACGCTGGTTCCGCTCCTGCCCCCGACCCACCCCATGGGCAACGGGGCTGCTGGTTACATCGTGAGCGGACCCTCACGGCGCAGATGCCTGCCAAACAATCGTAACCTGGTTAAACTCTCGCTTAAATGTTTGGCCGGGCTGATATCTTCTCGACTAAGTTGACGATCGCTTCGCGCTTTTCGGGGTCGTCGATCTCAACAAAGCAACGTGCAAGGCGCACAAACTCTGGAGAAAACCAAATGCTGTCGCCGCGTGCGTACGGCTCCAACGCCTCATCTGCAATGGTTGCACCGGCAAACAAGTCGCTGATGCTGACGCCCAGCACGATTGCAGCTTTCTGGATGAGAACTGCACCCAGTCGCTGCCGTCCTGCCTCGACATTGGCGAGAACGTCGGCACCAAGACCCAGTTTTGTTGCGACATTTTCGAGGCTCAAGCTGCGTTCATGCCGTAACGCTGTGAGGCGGCGGCCAACATGAGCATCAATTGTGTTTGGCTGAATTGACGTTGTCTGCGCCATGAGGCTCCCCTGACCCGTTTGCTGCTATTATTCAAGCTGCAGCTTAATCGCGTCTGCGTTATGGCGGAGATCCCTAAGTTGGAATAGGGAAAATTTCACACGTCAAGCAAGTTGATACGAAAGTGCAATGGTAGCGCAGCACAAGGATGAACAGTGCCGGAACTGCTTGCCGAGGTGGCTACTTGTTGGCGGTTCCACCCTTTTTCAAGCGCTCATCATATGCCACTTGAACCCTTGCCACTTCACACGTCAGTGCGCAGAAATGCGCAGCCACAGGGTGCCCGCAGCGGATATACCGTGTCTGCACCAAGGCGGGTTTTCCATTCGCCGCTTGAATTCGACAGATACTGGGCGAAGGTGAACGTGGTGCCCGATCCGTCACGCCGATGGACCGGACTGATCGCAAGATCCGGCAAGGCAAGGCCAGGGTTCAGGGCACGGATCTGTGGGTCGGACCAATTGCCGATCTTGCCGAGAAAAATGTCGGCGATGAGCGATCCGCTGAGTTTCAACTGACCGGGTGCGATGCCTTCCAGATTGGCCACCACCGCGACCCCACCGATCACGATCGGGAACTGAAAGTATCCGCGACGTGCGAGCTCTTCCGGAGGCAACGGCTGATCGCTGGCCGCGAAATCGATCTCGGGCTGTGCAAGCCGCATGAGGCCGGCCAAAGAACCAATGACCTCATAATCGACACGCCAATCCGGGGAGATAAAGTCGCCACCATCGGCCTTGAACGACCGATAGTTGTCTGACCACTTCTGGATGACAGGTGCTGCGAATGTTGAACCTGCACCACGAATGGGTTCCGCCTGGGCGACCCCAGCCATAAAGACGGCGGTAAGGGCGAAAATGGCAGCGGATAATTGACACAGCGTCACGCACATCAGACGAACAAACGAAGATACTGACACAGTCACTGCCGTTCACCTTTTTTACTGTGAATTTCAAGTTACGTTGTACCCACGACGTTTCAATGACAACAGGTGTCTACTTGTTTCGAGTTGGCTATGATGCCCGAAGTAGGTGGACATACACCCGAAATGGCGGCGGAGCAGGTATCGATAGTCTCACTGGCGTGGCGAAAAGCTGCATCCGGAATCGTTTTTCCAGGCCGCAAAACGTCTCAGCGGCGTTTTAAGCTAGAACTCACGGCTCAGCGCAGTCGCAACCAGAGACAGTATTCACGGGATCGCCACTCTCACAGCGATGGTAGCGATGCCCCTCTGTAAAGCAGGACGCCAACAGCGCCGCGTAAAGCTGCAAAAAGAACAAGCAGGCGCCTTCCCGAGTATCATGGCTCGGTAACTTGCCGCGCACCTTCCATGTCAGGTGCAGCCATGGCGGATTGAACACCGGCAAAGGCCAACTGGAGTTCTGCTTGTGTTATCGTCAGCGGCGGCGAAAAACCGACCGCATCTCGACCCTTCATAGCGAATGACACACCTTGGCCAAGACCGGCGTTGACTGCGTCAGCTTCGGAGGCAACCGACAAGGGACGGGACAGGGTCAGAACGCGAAGAAGTCCCAGACCACGTGCTCCTGAAATCACCGAGTTGCCGGCAGCCATAGTATTCTGGACGAGCATGTCCAGTTCGCGCCCGCGGTGTTCGGCCTGTTTTGTCAGGTCTTCGTCATCAATGATCTCGACCGTTGTCAGTGCCGCGCGCGCCGTCACCGGGTTCTTCTCATGGGTGTAGTGACCAAGCGCCAGATCCGGAGCGACATCGAGATTCACATCTGCCAGCACGGCCGCAATCGGCAGGATGCCGCCACCAAGTGCCTTGCCCAGCACCACAATGTCAGGGGTCATGTCGAAATGCTCATGCGCAAAAAACCGTCCTGTCTTGCCAAGGCCCGAGGGAATTTCGTCGAAGATCAGCTTCACACCGTGCAGCTCACACAAGGCGCTAACGTCGCACCACATCCCGACCGGCGGCACGATGCAGTTCGAGCGCATGGGCTCCGCGATTAGGCAGGCGATGTCCTTGCGGTTGCGGAACAGGATCTTGATCTCGTCAATCATGCGGTCGGCCCCACCCAGCGCCTCATTCCAGTACGGCGTGACATGGTGGATGTCGGGCATCTGGCTGCCAAGGCGCGGATCAAGGGTGCGTGACGACAAGGCAAGGCTGCCAAAACCGTGTCCGTGATAACTGCCGTCAAGGGCTACGATGCCCGACTTGCCGGTTGCCGCGCGCGCCAGACGCAAGGAGATTTCGATCGCGTCCGATCCTCCAGTCGCGAGCAGCATGCGAGAATGCCCCCGGTGGAAACGTGCCGTCAGTTTCTCGCCAAGTGCGATGGCCGTCTCGTTGCTGTAGCGGCGCGGGGAAAACGCCAAACGGTCCAGTTGGTCCTTGATCGCCTGGATCAGGCGCGGATGGGCATATCCGATGTGGTGGGCCGTGTTGCCGTGCAGATCGATGACCCGGCGCCCATTCTGGTCTTCAAGCCAGACGCCTTTGGCGGCGCGCAGGACACCCAAAGCTGGCGTGGAGCCATGTTGATGGAGGAAAACATGCGCGTCGCGGCCCGCCGCCTCAGCTGATCTCTTCACGCGTGCGCCTCGGTCTCGCCCAGCGCCAATGTGATCGCCTCATGCAGCCGACGATCACCAGCTGCGAGGATTGATCCGGCCATCAGCGGCGCTGAGCCATCCAGCGCCGTGATGACGCCCCCGGCGCCAGTGACGATCGGCACTTGCGCAGCGATGTCATAGATGGCGAGCCCGGTCTCGATGACGGCGTCGATATGGCCTTCCGCCAGCATCGCCATCGACAGGCAGTCGCTGCCGTAGCGTAGCATCCGCGCCTGACCCACCAGGCGCTGGACGCGCGCGAACAGAACAGGCTTCGTCGTGATGGTGGAACTGGCCCAGATGTTGGCATCGGCCAAGGCGACGCCGCGCCGTGACTGCAGCCGGCCTTCGCCAAACCGCCCGGTGCGGACCGCCGTCGTCATCTGACCGATGAAGCGCTCGCCCAGATGGGGCTGATCGAGCACGCCGAGCACAGGCTGGCCGTGGTGAAGAAGGCCAATCAGCGTGCCCCATGTCGGCATGCCGGACATGAAGGCGCGGGTGCCATCAATGGGATCGATCACCCAGACATAGTCGGCATCGGCTCGCACCTCGCCATACTCTTCGCCAATGATTCCGTGCGAAGGACAGTGCCGTTCGATCAATGCGCGGATCGCCAGTTCTGCGGCGCAGTCTGCGGCGGTGACGGGATCAAAGGCGCCGACCGTTCCCTTGCTCTCGACGCGCAGAGGTTGGCGATATAGCGGAAGGATGGCGCGACCGGAGGCATCCGCCAATTGGGATGCGAAGGCCGCGAGCGGGTGGTTCAGGTTGTGCGGAGCCGCCAGCTTTGCCTCCTCAAGATCCATGCGCGCACCAGCATCTGAAGTGCTGTCGCCAACAGGCAGATCAGCATGACCAGCACTGCGAGCGCCGTCGCCTGCCCGAAGCGGCTGCCTTCTGCCATGTTCACGACAGCCACCGCAGCGACGCGGGTCTGCGCGTTGAACAAGAACATCAAGGCCGAAACAGTCGTCATTGCGTTGACGAACAGATAGCCGGCAATATCGACCAGCGTTGGTCCGAGGATCGGAAGATGGATGCGCCGCCCGGTGGCGACAGGACCGGAGCGCAGCGCCTGCGCCGCAAGATCGGTTTCACGGTCGAGCTTCACCAGGCCGCCGACGGCCATCAAGTGCGGCACGGTGTAGAAATGCGCAATTGTGCATAAGACCAGCAGCAGCATCGACCCTTGCAGAATGTGCAGCGGATTGGCCGGATTGTTGAACAGGAACACATAGCCCAAACCCAGCACGAGGCCTGGCACCGCGACGGGGATCATGGCCAGCCCCTGCAAAGTCTGCGTCAGCGGCCCGGCGAAAACCTTGCGGCTCACCATCCAGCCGCTGAGCACGACGAGCAGCGTGCCGATGAAGGCGGTGGATGTTGCAAGCACGAGGCTGTTGACGATAGATCGCAGCTCGTCTGGGTCAGAAATGGCCTTTTCGTAGTTGTGCAGGCCGAGCGTGAGATTGTAGGGCCAGAACCGCACCAGCGAACCAAAAAGCGCCATGCCGATGATACCCAGAATGCTGGTAGCGACCAGGGCGACACATGCAAATAGCCCGGCATCACGCATCCGGTTGTGCCCCGGCTCGACCGGCACGGAGCGGCCGCTGAAAGTCGAGCGCTGGATGCGCCGCGCCATCACGTCGATCACATAAGCGACCAGCGCTGGAACCAGCAGCATCATGCCGACCACAGCGCCAAGTTCGAAATCGAAACGGCCGATGACCTGCTTGTAGATGTCTGTCGCAAGCACATTGGTGGAGCCGCCGATCACGGTCGGGATGCCAAAATCGGTGAACACGCTCACGAAGACCACGCAGGCCGCGCTGATGATCGCGTACTGGCTGGCCGGCAGGGTGACGCTCACGAAGGTCTTGAGCGGCGACGCCTTCAGAGCCCGCGCCGCTTCATAGATGCGCTGGTCTCCGCTGGCGAGTCCGGCGGACAGGATCAGGAATGCATGCGGCAGGGCATGGAAGACGGACGCCGCCACAATGCCGATCGGGCCATAGATGGAGTTGCCCAGCAGCACGGATTTGAGGATGCCCTGATTGCCGAAGAGGTAGATCATGCCGAATGCTGGCAGCATTGAGGGCGCCAGAAGCGGGACCAGCATGATGATGCGGAACAGGGCTTTGGCCGGGATATGGCTGCGATGCAGCGCGTAGGCGTACGGAAAAGCGATCGCGATCGTCAGGATGGTCGAGATCGTCGACAAGGTCACCGAGTTCCAGATCGCGACCGATAAACCTGGTTCGGTCACATAGCGCGCGAAGTTCGCAAGACCGATGAACTGCCCTTTCTGATCCATCACGCTCTTGAGCAGCAAGGCGGTGATCGGAGCGATGATGGCGATGAGCAGGAGCGTAATCAGCGCCAGCGGCAAGGCTTGCGCCGTCACATGATTGAACCAGACCGGTAAAGAGCGTGCCGGCGCGCGCGTGGCTGACTCGATAAGGGCCACGGCTCAGGTCTCGTCAGGAAGAAGCTGGACCTGTTCGGGCGGGCAAGCGATGGTGATCTCATCATCCACACTAGGCAGCTCGGGCAGCCGGGATGACGCAAACTCCGCATCGACCAGAGCATCCGCATGTCCGGTCACGGCCAGTGTCAAACGCACGGTGTCTCCCAGATACAGCACATGCCTGACTGTCGCCGCGACCGGACAGCCAGATGCCACAGCATCGGCGCCGACGAGGACGGCGCTGGGGCGTATGCAAAGGTGCAGGCCATTTGGATCGGCGGCCAAGGCGCTGCTCCGCGGAACGGCGACCGGGCCTCCCCTTATGACGTCTTCATCGACCGATGACACAGCGAAGGCGTTCATCTCCCCCATGAACCGCGCCACAAACAGATCAGCCGGTTTCGAAAACACCTGTTGCGGGGTTCCGATCTGGACGATACGGCCACGGTTCATCACGATGATCCGGTCGGCGACAGCCAGAGCCTCCTGCTGGTCATGGGTCACCATCAGCGCCGTGACGCCGACGCGCCGTTGCAGCGCCAACAACTCCAGCCGGAGCCGCGCCCGAACATTGGCGTCGAGCGCCGAAAGTGGTTCGTCCAGCAAGAGCAGGCCTGGCGAAAGGGCCAGCGCGCGCGCCAGAGCGACACGTTGTTGCTGACCGCCGGAGAGCTGGCTTGGGTACTTGGCCGCATGCTCGCTGAGGCCGACCAACGTCAGCAGTTCCGCCACCCGGGCGCGCTGCTGGGCGGCGCTCGCCCTGGTCGCTTCAAGGCCAAAGGCGACATTGCCCGCGACCGTCCGGTTCGGAAACAGTGCGTAGGACTGGAACACGATGCCGAAATCCCGCTGCTCGGGCGGCTGGCCCGTGACGTCTCCGCCGGCGATGGCGATCGATCCGCTATCCGCCTTCTCGAAGCCGGCGATCAGCCGGAGCAGGGTTGTCTTGCCGCACCCCGAAGGACCCAGAATGCAGACGAACTCCGAACTGCTGATGTCGAATGCCACCTGATCAACCACGGTCGTGCCGCCGAACCGCTTGCTCAGATTGCGGACCGACAGGAACGGGGCCGCTTGCGCGGCCCCGGTATGACTTTTCAGTGCTGCAGCGTGGATGTTCACGGCCAGATCCGTCGCGATAGGCTCAGCTGCGCGGCGGAACCTTCGATCCGTAGCGCCGCTGCCATTCGGCCATCACGGCATCGCGGCTGGCTGCAAGCTTGGCAAAATCCATCTTGAGGAGCTTTTCGCTTTCGCCAGCGGGGTAGTTGCGGGGCAGAACCTTGATGTCGTCATAGGCTGTGATTGGCAGAAACCGGGCCGAGATCTCGGCCGCCTCACGCGAAGAGATCCAGTCAGCCATCAGCTTGGCGTCGTTGAGGTTGCGTGCGCCCTTCACGATGGCGGCAGCTTCGATCTCCCAACCAAGACCTTCGGACGGCAGGATGATCTGAAGCGGTGCGCCCTCGTTGATGAGCTTTACGCCGGGCGTTGCGTAGGAGATGCCGATGATGGTTTCGCCTGAGCCGGCCAGCCGGCATGGCGCGCTGCCGGAATGTCCGTACTGCGAGACGTTCTCGTGCAGCTTGTCCATGAAAGCCCAGCCTTCCGCCTCGCCAAAGGCCGTCAGCCAGCCATTTACGGCCAGAAGCGCGGTGCCGGACGATAGCGGGCTCGGCATGGTGATGTGACCTTTATAGATGGGCTTGGTCAGATCCATCCATGACGTCGGCGCGGGAATGTTCCTCTTCGCTGCTTCGGCCGTGTTGAAGCACAGCGACGAAGCCCAGGCGTCGATGCCAACCCAAACGGGCTCGGCGCGGTTGTCGCGCATCAGCGGAGCGACCTTGTCGTAATGGGCCGGCTTGTAGGGCAGCAGCAGACCACGCGCATCGGCGGCCATCAGCGCTGACACGGCGTTGCCCATGATGATGTCGGCCTGTGGGCTGGCAGCTTCAGCAATCACGCGCGCGATTATTGGCGCAGTGGAGCCAAGGATGGCGTTCACCCTAATCGACGGGTTCGTTGTCTCGAAGCCCTTGATAAGTGCCTTTGCCTGATCCTCGTCAAGCGAGGAATAGACCGTCAGCACGCGTTGTTGTGCCTGCGCGGCCATCGGGAAAACCGAAGCCAAAGTGATTGCAAGTGCCGCAAATCTGCGCGTTAACGACGTCATGGTGATCTCCCCCCGGCTGCCTGCCGAGGAATAGTCCGTAGAGCCCGACAGTTTTATGACAACCGCGCAATCCAAGCGTGGTCAGTGCTTCAGCGAACCCGCGCGCCGTGGACCGGAAACAGGTGATCGCCACGTCTTTTCACCCGCAGCTGTTGGCGGAAAGCTCCGGCGCGGGCCTCGAAGATCTCGGTCACCGAGGCGTCATCTCGAATATCAGCTGAGATCAGACTGGCACCGCGCATGCTGGCAGGGGCATCAAGTCCAAGCAGATCAAGGATCGTCGGCGCAATATCGATGATACCGCATGCCGCATCGGTCGATTCCGCAGTCCGGAAGCGCGCAGCACCTCCAAGAATGAGCACTGTGTTGAGTTCGTGTCGATTGAGTCCGCCATGCATTCCGCCGCCGACCGGAACGCCGCCTGTGATCAGCCCGATGCCAGGCAGCCCATGCGCATCAGCTTCGGCGCCCGAACGCAGCACGTAGACCAGTTCAGGTTGGCGCGCGTGATCTAGACCAACGAGTGTTGTGGAAAAGGTGCCCTCGACAGCACCCTGAAAGGGATCATCTGACGGCGTGAACACCATGCCGATCTCGTCGCGCTGCATCAGCCAGCGGGCAATCACGTCCCTGCGCTCCATGTCGCCGTCGACCATGCGGATCTCGCCCATATTGCCGCCGGTGACGGTGATAGCTTCGTCATTGATCGAGCGGGTAGAGGCCCGTGCCGCCTTGTGCCCGGCGTCAGTCAGCATGCTGGCGATATCAGCTACGCCAGCGCTTGAAATCTGACCATGGTCGGAAGCGACGATGATGACGACGTCGTCCGCGTCGGGCCGCGTCTTGATGGCTGCAAGGATGCGCCCGAAGGCGGCATCGACGGCCTTCAGGATTGCATTGGTTTGTTCGGAGGCCAGGAATTTGTAGTGGAAAGACGTGTCCGGCTCGTTGAACCAGATCAGTGCCACATCAGGGTTCAACTCACCGAGCACGTGCTCAGTGAACACGCGGGTCGCATAATCTGTTTCTTCAAAACGGGGAAGGTTGCGCGGCGGCAAAGGGCCGAACCGCGCAATGACCTCATCAACCGAGTGTGGTGTCCGCGTTGCGCTTCGGCCCATGACAGAGAAGGTCCAGTGGCCATGGGCGGCGGCACGTGGGTTGATCGCATATGTCGAGCCCGCAGAGCCGGAATGGACCACGGCGAACCTCTTGTCGTGGGCTGCCAGTCTGTCGCCAAGTGTTTCAAGCGTGATCAAGTGCCCGCCTAGGCGCCTTTCGGCCAAGGCGAGATCCTCAGCCAGGGAGGTGTCGAGGACGAAATCGCGCGTGACCGCAGGACAATAGAAGCTGTTGCCGACAATGCCGTGAAGGGCTGGCGGTGCGCCGGTTGAAATCGACGACGTTGCCACGCGTGTCATCGAGGGGAAAACCGAGCGGGCCTCGCGAAACCAGAGGCTGTCTTGCGCGAAAGCGGTTAAATGCGGCATCCGCTCAGGGGTAACGATATCGGGCCGCAGCCCATCGAACACGACAACGACAATGTGCGAGGCTTTTTGCATCATTTCACCTGGGCGCTCGATTGCGCGTGTCACGCACCCGGTCACTAAAAAAATAATCTCGGTGAAGCGTGTAGACACGGCAGCGGGTTCACCGCTTCGGAAATCTATTGGGCGAGACCAAGCGCCATGAGGTAATCGGCACCAGCGCGCACGATGTCCTTGTTCCGCACTTCAAGGATGAGCCGTGGATGGCTGTCGAGCTTGCTCAACGCACGGAACACGGCGTTCCAGCAGATATTGCCCTCACCCGGGTTCCAGTGGCGGTCGGCGTAGCCATCGGTGTCCTGCAGGTGCACATGCTGCAGCATCTCGCCTGCAGCATGCACATAATAATCGACGGGTGGGCCGCCGGTCGAGCCGTGCGCATAATTGGCGTGGCCTGTATCGATTGAGACGCGGACAAACTCACTCTCGAACGAGCGGGCAAGATCGACGCGGATATGGGCGTCCTTGTCCTCGATGTTTTCGATCACCAGCACCACGCCCATGTCGGCGGCGCGCCTGACGGCATCTCCGATGGAGGCATGGGATAGTTCGATCATCAGCTGGCGCGAACCGGGATTGTCATCGAGGTTGTTGTAATCCCACGTCGAGTAGGGCGAATGGATGACCATTTGCGTAGCACCCAAGTGGGCGCAGACATCAAGGCCCTGGTGCATGCGCTTCGACACGACCGCGCGCACGTCAGGATCTTTTGAGGCAATGTTGAACCCCCAGAAGGGCCCGTGAATGCCGAGCCGTCCGGTGTGGCCGTGAAGTTCCTTTTTGACGTCGTCGGCAAGTGGTTTCCAGTCGCCGTTCAGCACATCTCCGGGCCAGAAGTCCTGCACTTCGATGTCGCGCTGTTTCTCCATGATCCAGTCGCGGTGCATGCGGATACCAGCAAGCGGCAGCGCGACGCCAAGAACGGGCAAGGTCTGATGTATGGTCATGAGGGCTGTCCGATGTGGAGTGGGAGCGGCTGTGATCTTGCTTGAGCCGCTAGCCAACTCGCATGACCGGGCAATGACAGCCAGCCGAAGACACCCGCAGATACCATGCGGGGGCATGGCGCTTTTTTCGTCTCGCCGTCACCAGACAGAATCAAAACTGCCACAGAACCTCAATCGCCCTGTCATGCTAGGCCCCTATCCCCGCCTCGAGACCGCCAGTCAAAAACGGCAGATGAGGATTCCCATGTCAAAGAAGCTTTTCAGCATCGCAGCGCTTGCGTTGGCTGCAACCATCGGCACGGCGCAGGCACAGGCACCTCGTGTCAAGTTCGAGTACTGGTATGGACTGACCGGACAACTTGGCGAGGTCATGGCCGACCACTGCAAGCGCTTCAACGAAGCCCAGACGAAGTTCGAGGCCGTCTGTGTCGGGCAAGGCGGTTATGACCGCGCCGAACAGAACACCATAGCCGCCTTCCGCGCCCGTCAGCACCCGACCATCGTGCAGATCTATGACGCGGGAACGGTGAATTTCATGCTGTCGCAGGCGACATATAATGCGGTCCAGTTCGCCAAGGACTTCAAAATGAAGATCGACTGGAATGATTATTTTCCGGGCATCCGATCCTACTATGCCACGTCGAAGGGAGAGATGTGGTCCTTCCCCTACAATTCGTCTACGGCCGTGATGTACTGGAACCGTGCGGAGTGGGCCAAGATTGGGCGCACGGAGGCCCCCGCCACATGGGAGCAGTATGAGCGTGACATGCGTGCCCTCAAAGCCGCCGGCAGCACCTGCGCCATGGGTTTCGATATGGATACCTGGCAGAACATGGAGCAACTGTCGGCAATCCACAACCAGCCGATCGCCACCATGGGCAACGGCTACGAAGGGCTCGGCGCAGAACTGGTGATCAATGAGGGACTGTTCCCGCGCCATGTGGCCAATCTCAAGCGCTGGCAGGATGAAGGCCTCGCCCGGGTCCAGACGGCGCAGACCGGCAAGACCATCGTGCAGGCCTTCGCCGATGGATCCTGCGCCTCGATGCTGTCATCTATCGCCAACCACGGCGTGATCGGCTCTACGGGGCGCGAGGGTCTCGATTGGTCGGTGGCGATGATCCCGGTTTACGAGGGCTTCACCCGCCATAACTCGCTGGTCGGCGGTGCTTCTCTCTGGGTCATGGCCAACAAATCGAAGGACGAATACGAAGCAGCAGCCGCTTTCCTCGATTTCGTGCTGACGCCGGCTGAAGTAAAGTGGATGCCGAATGTAACCGGATATATCCCGATCACGGTGCCCGCATTCAACCAGATGCGCGACGAAGGCTTTTATGCACAGCCGAAGTTTCGCGGGCGCGAAGTCGCCATGCAGTCGCTGACCTTCACCCCGCCGACCCAGTTCACGCGCGGCATCCGCCTCGGCAACCTCACCTCGATCCGGTCGGAAGTGCGCTCGGAACTCGAAGCCATCATGAACGGCCAGAAGACGGTCGAGGTCGGTCTGAATGATGCCGTTGCCCGCTCCAACCAGATCCTGCGCCGCTTCGAGCAGACCTTCCGCGGCAAGACGCTGCCCTGATCACTCCCTGACCCTTCTGCAGCCGGGCGCATCCTCGCTCGGCTGTTTGTTTTTCGCAGTTGCGGCTCTGACAGCCGCAGGAACAACACATGACCGGCAAGCGCGTCACGTTTTCGAACACCTGGCTGGCTGCACTGCTGATTGCGCCGCAGTTACTGCTGGTCTTCACCTTTTTCTACTGGCCCGCTGGCGAAGCGCTTTACTGGTCGTTCACACTGGAGCCCCCGTTTGGTGGCGAGAACCAATGGGTCGGCTGGCAGAATTTCAAGACGGTGTTCGAAGATCCGCTTTACTGGAACTCGGTGCGGATTTCAGTGATCTTTGCCCTGTCCTCGACCGTGCTGGCCATGGGCATCGCGCTCATCCTTGCAATATTCGTCGATCGGCGCCTGCCCGGATACCAGGCTTATCGTTTCATGTATTTCTGGCCATATGCGGTCGCTGCCCCGGCGGTCGGATTGGCTTTCCGTTTCATCTTCGCGCCTGATGCGGGTTTTGTTTCCGCCCTCAACCAGTGGTATCCGGGCATCTGGAACCCAGCGCGCGATGGTGTCGATGCGGTGATTCTGATTACACTGGCCAACGCCTGGTCGATGGTGGCCTACAACTTCATCTTCTTCCTGGCAGGCCTGCAGTCGATCCCCCGAACGTTGACGGAAGCTGCCGCAATGGATGGCTCGGGCGTGCTGCGCCGCGTGGCCGACATCCAGTTCCCGCTATTGGCTCCCACGTTCTTCTTTCTCGTAGTGATCAACCTGACCGACAGCTTCGTCAACTCGTTCGGCATCGTCGATATCACGACCGGTGGCGGGCCCGCGAGGGCCACCGACCTGATGGTCTACAAGATCTATTCCGACGGCTTCAAGGGCAAGGACTACTCGCTCGCCGCCGCCCAGTCGCTCGTCCTCATGCTGCTGGTGGTCAGCCTGACCTTCATCCAGTTCAGGTTCGTCGAACGCCGCGTTCACTACACCTGAGGCAGCCATGGTTGAACGCACACCCATCCTCAACATCCTGACGCACCTGATCCTGCTGACCGGGCTGATCATGCTCCTGGTCCCGCTATGGATCGTGTTGGTCGCTTCGACGCATGATTTCCGCACCGTGAACACCGTGCCGATGCCGCTCTGGCCCGGCAACCAGATGATCGAGAACTATACCCTAGCCTGGAACCAGTCGGGGTTCGGCCCAAAGATGCTCAACTCATTCATCGTTGCCATCGGCGTCACCGCCGGCAAGATCGCGATTGCTGCGATCTCCGCCTACTCGATTGTCTACTTCAATTACCGCTTCCGCAGTCTGTTTTTCTGGATGATTTTCGTCACGCTGATGCTGCCGCTCGAAGTGCGCATCGTGCCGACTTATGCGGTCGCGGCGAATGTGCTCAGGCCCTATCAGGCGCTTCTGGACTTCGTCGGCATCAGCGGCCTCATCAACATCGTGGCGGGCATCCGCGTTGCTTTGCCCGAATGGTCGATGCTGAACTCCTACACTGGCCTCATTTTGCCGCTGATCGCCACGGCAACGGGCACGTTTCTTTACCGCCAGTTTTACCTCACCGTGCCGGATGAGTTGGCCGAGGCGGCCAAGATGGATGGTGCCGGTCCGCTGCGCTTTTTCTGGGATGTGCTCCTGCCGCTATCCAAAACCAACATGGCAGCGCTGGGCACCATCATGTTCGTCTATTCGTGGAACCAGTATCTCTGGCCGCTGCTGATCGTCACGGATATTGCCAACTATGGCACCGCTGTGATGCAGCTCCAGCGTATCGTCCCTGGCCCGCTGTTTGGCGAGCCGCCGCGCTGGCATATCGCCATGGCGGGCACCTTGATGGTGATGACACCGCCCTTGCTGGTGGTGATCTTCATGCAGCGCTGGTTCGTGCGCGGCCTTGTTTCAACCGACAAATAGGAGGCTGCGATGGCCCGCATCGACATTCGAGATGTCACCAAGTTCTATGGCAAGACGCAGGTCGTGCACGGCGTCGATTTCACCATCAATGACGGCGAGTTCGTCGTCATCCTCGGGCCGTCCGGCTGCGGCAAGTCCACGTTGCTGCGCATGATCGCTGGCCTCGAAGAAATATCCGGCGGGACTGTCTCCATCGGTGGCGATGTCGTCAATGACAAGGAACCGCGCGAACGTGGCTGCGCGATGGTGTTCCAGAACTACGCGCTCTACCCGCACATGAGCGTGGCCGAGAACATCGGCTATGGTCTGAAAGTGGCAGGCGTTCCGAAAGCCGAGCGCCTCACCAGGGTTCAGGCAGTGGCCAAGACGGTCGGGCTCGACGAGTTCCTCGATCGCAAGCCCGGGCAGCTCTCAGGTGGCCAGCGCCAGCGTGTCGCCATGGCCCGCGCCATGATCAAGGAGCCGAAGGTCTTCCTGTTCGATGAACCGCTATCCAATCTCGACGCCAAGCTGCGCGTGCAGATGCGCATCGAAATCCGGAAGCTGCACCAGCGCCTTAAGGCCACGTCAGTGTTCGTGACGCACGACCAGGTCGAGGCGATGACACTGGCCGACCGCCTGGTGATCATGAACAAGGGCGTGATTGAGCAGATCGGAGCACCGAAGGACGTCTATGATCGGCCCGCAAGCGTATTCGTGGCCGGGTTCATCGGAGCACCCGGTCTCAATCTCATGCCCGCTGAGATCAACGCGGACGGTGCCTCACTCAACCTCGGCGATGGCCAGCGCCTTGCCATCGACACCGCCCGCTATCCGGCACTCAAGCCTGGCCCTGTCACCATCGGCTTCCGCGCCGAAGCCTTGAGCATCCGATCCCACGGGCCCTCCCACATGGCGGTCGGGCAGCTCCACAGCCTGAGGGCAAGGTTTGACTTCGTAGAGGAGCTCGGCGTCGGCCAGCATATTCACGCGGAAGTCGCAGGCCATCCGTTGGTCATCCATGTTGATGGCCGCCATCCCTATGCCGCTGGCGCTGTGCTCAGCATCGATCTCTCGCCCGGCGACCTTCAGCTCTTTGATGCAACGAGCAGCCTCAGGTTGCATGAGGTTGACAGCCTGCTGCAGGTCGACGAAGCAGCTTGACGGCGACCGGGCTTTGCCCACGCCCCATGCTTTCACGTCGCCGTAAGCTTCAGGGAAGTTGATGAGGCGTGGTGGACAAGGTCGCGCACGCCGATAGCCTTCCGGGAACGTCCGCGCTATTGCATTTAACGAAACGTGCCTAGTCTGCTTCGGGTCCAATTGCAGCTATTGGCGGCAGCAGATTGAGAGTCCGCAATTGGCGCGTTGTGCCCAGTGAAGCACAGCGCAGCGGCGCGGAATAGAGCCTGATCGCCGTGGCGACGCGCTATGAACAACTCTGATTGTAAAAACGCGTCTCTCTTTGCTGGAAGCAGCTTTTCTCATGAAGCCCGTGATTTCCGATAAGCAGCCGGCGAATGTCCCATGACATTGCGCATTGCCGTTGTCATGTGGGCCTGACTTGAGAAGCCCATGGCAAGAGCGACTTCGACGATCGGCAGGTGACCAGTAGCCAAGAGCACTTGCGCCTCTTCCAGTCGCCGGCGCGTGACATAGACGTGCGGTGTCTCGCCTGTGATTTGCGACCTTGGCCCGGACCAATGCGCGACTCCCTGGGCTTCGAGAAAGGCGCGGCCAGCCCATCGAAAAACGCAGCGCGATTCGACGGCTTCCTCGCACGCTACGAGAAAGAATTGGCGCGTGATCGCCGGGCCGACCGCATCGAACGTGCCGATGAGCTTCGTCATCGCCGCATGCACGATCCAGTTCGCCAGATCGCGCACATCGATCAGCTGAACGAGATCGCTCGGTCGATCGGGCACGAGGACGTCGCCCCCACGCGCGAGCCGCAACGGCCAGTAAGTGAAGCGGCCTGTGGGATCTTCCGGCCCCGCGATCAGTCCCGCCCTGCAGATGAAGGCGTCGGCGCCGACAGCCAGTTCGCACGCGCGCTTCGCAGGTCCATAGGTCTCGGCGGTCGCGTGCGCGATCTCGGGTCCGGTCGGCGGATGCAGTGGAGCGGTTTCAGCGCGCTGGCCGATGGTCGTCTCATCGGAATACACGCTCACGGTCGAAACATAGATCCAGTGGCGGGCGCGGTGCCGGAGCGCCGCGACGGCGGCGCGCACCTGCCCCGGCTGACGCGACACATCGACCACCGCGTCGAAATGCTCGCCATCGAGCGGCGCCAATCCATCCGGCTGATCGCGGTCGATCTTCACGAACCGCGCGCCCGGAGGCGCAGCGCCCGCGACGCCGCGGGCAGCGCACACCACGTCCGCGCCCATGGCGCAGGCGTGCGCGGCGATGGCGCGGCCGAGAAATTGCGTGCCTCCGAGGATCAACAGCCGCATCGTTCTTCCCCATCCCTCGCCGCCGATTCAGCGACGACCACTGGAGCGATCTTCGCATTCATGGCGCGCGCATCAGGTTCCATGGCGGCCTCTGGTCGCATCGGCTGCATCATAAAACTCGATCTGATCGCGATGAGCCTTCTGGAACGACGGTCTCTTCGTGATCCGTTTCACGTAGGCTTCGGTCGCCGGATGATCTCCAAAGTCACGGACCCTGGTCACGCGGAGGACATCCGCCATCAACAGGTCCGCGACGGTGAAGCGGCCGGCGGCCAGCCACTCCCGCGCGTTCAGGACCCGCTCCATATCGCCGAGGCGGCCTTTCAGCCAGTCTGTCAGGCCGTTTTCCTTGGCGCCCGTCACTTCAAGAAACCACCACGGAACCGAGACCATCTCGATCGTATTCAACGCGGCGATCGTCCACTGCAGCGCCTCGGCTTCTCCCACCGGATCGCGTGGCATGAGGATCTCGCTCTTTCGGGCGATGTGCAGCAGGCACGCCCCGCTCTCGAAAATCTGCAAGCCGTCGTCATCGAGGTAGGGAACCTGGCCGAAGGGCTGGCGGTCAAGATGGTTGGTCTCGCGGTCATCGAAACCTATCAATCGAACGTTGTAGGCGAGGCCTGCTTCCTCGCAGGCCCAACGCAGGCGCAAGTCCCTGACGAAGCCACGTGGCCCATCTCCCAATGGAACCCAGTCGAACGTCCAGATGTTGAGTCCACTCATCGATCCAATCCCATCAGGTCATGTCGCGCAGGATGTCACGTCGGGATTCTTCTCCCCCAGGCGGCGCAGGTGCATCAACCCGTCGGTCATGAGATGTCCTCAGATTCGCCTGGTGCAGCAAACCCGAGCCCTACCCTAATACCCCTGAACGGCCGCCGTCATCCGGCAGAAGGTCCCCAAGCCCGCATTGTTGACCAGTTCGGACTCTAGCTTGGCCCGCTGATATGCGCCGGGTCCATTCTTGCGCAACGACTGCGGCGCTCCGGCAGCTGCTCTTCCTGCCTGCTTGGCGGAATGCCAGGGGAACTCCGGGGCGGGATCGGCTGCTGGTGTGCATCCTGTGAGCATTGATGAGACAGATCTGAAGATCTCGGCAACGGAGGTTTTCTGGTCCATCGTCATGCCAAGGAGCGACGATGAGACAGAAGCAGGCGACGCCCGGCAACTTGGCGGAGGGGGCGATCAAGGATATCCGGCGCGCCAACCGGCTGCACGGGGTGACTGCGCAAGAATGGACCTGGCGGGGACGGTCGCTGTCGCAGAACGATCCGCGAGTTATCGAGATGCAAAGTGGAGTGACGTCAGCAGCCTGCTGGTTTCGGAAGCGGCGGATTTCAATAACTGAAAGCATTGAAGGCGGCGAGGGTGCGCGACCGCTGCCGGCCTGCCCCTTTCACGAACCAAAGAGTTGCAAGATATGCACGACATCACGACGAGCCCGGTCTTCTACGACGCAGACGGCCTGAACATGGTCGCCCATCTGGCGCGACCGCACGGCGCCGGTCCTTGGCCTGCCGTTCTCATCGGACACGATGGCGTTGGTCTCGACGATTACCAGCGGAGCCGCGCCGATGATCTCGCCGCACACGGCTATGTCGCGCTCGCGATGGATTTCCATGGCGGAGAGACATTCTTCGGCAGGCCCGAAGCGATGCTGGCGCGCACGATGCCATTGTTGGGCGACGCCGCACGGATGCGGGCGATTGGCCACACGGCGCTGGACCTCCTCCTTTCAACGCCAGGGATCGATGCCACCCAGCTGCTGGCTCTCGGCTATGGCGCCGGCGGCCGCATCATTCTGGAGCTTGCGAAGACGGGCGCTGCCTTCAAGGCCGTCGCGGTCGTTCACCCCGCCCTGCCGCAAGCCGACGCCCATGACTGGCGCGATGTGAACAGCACGATCCTGCTCTGCACGGGCTCGATCGACCCTCTTTGCACCCCTGACCAGATCATGGCCTTCGGTCGCGCCTTGCAGGAGGCCGAGGTCGATTGGCGCGTGAATATCTATGGGGGCGCCAAGCACGCCTTCTGGGCGCGCCCGACACGTCCGGACGGGTCGCCGGCTGAAGGGCTGACGCATGTCCAATCGACCGTGCCGGGTGTCGGCCATCACCCGAAACATACGGAGCGGGCATGGCGCGCGGTCCTTGATCTGTTTGCGGAAGCCTGCGGGTTCACCTCCGAGCGGTCGATCCAGATGCGGATGGCGAACCCGTGACGCTGCACATCGGTATTGTCGGCTGTTCCGCCGAGGGCGCCGCCTTGTGCTACCGGACGATCTGCGCGGAAGGCGAAGCTCAGCTCGGACCGCACGCACATCCGGAAATCTCCATGCACACGCCATCGCTGGCCGAATATGTCACGTGCCTTGATCGCGGCGATCTGGCTGGCGTCGCCGATCTCATGCTGGCGTCTGCGCGCAAGCTCGCTTCTGCTGGCGCTGAGTTTCTGATCTGCCCGGACAACACCATCCACCAGGCTTTTGATCTCGTGCGTCCTCGTTCCCCGCTGCCCTGGCTTCACATCGCTGACGTGGTGGCCAGGGAGGCGTTGAAGCGAGGCCATCGACGCCTGGGCCTCACCGGCACGAAGTGGCTGGTGGACAGCGACGTGTACCCTGCAATGCTGACCGCACATGGACTGGGCTTCGCACGCCCGGAAGAGGCTGACCGGGTCGAAGCGAACCGCATCATCATGAACGAACTTGTCTACGGCCGCTTCGAACCAGCATCGATCGAGACGTTTCAGGGGATCATTGCGCGACTGAAGGACCAAAGGTGCGACGCCGTCGTCCTGGGCTGCACGGAGATCCCCCTGATCATCAATGACTCGAACTCGCCGTTGCCAACCCTGGACTCAACGCGACTGCTGGCGCGGGCGGCGCTCGACAAGGCGGCTTCAAGAGAGCTTTGACGCAAGAATCGACCTAGCAAGAACGGTCGCCAGCGAAAATTGATAGGCAGGACTCGCCGAGCCGGAGCATCGCTGGAGAACGACCATGGCGCCATCGTCAGGACTGGACCGCCGGAGCTTCAGCGCCGCCTCTGCAGCCGCAGTTTTCGCGACACTCACTCCGTGCGCCGCTCTGGGACGGGGGCCAGCCTACGTTCGCCTAGGTGACGCCGGCTGGCCATCCGAAAGCGACTGGGCGGCCTTGGATCGGCGGGTCGGCGGTCGGCTGCTGTGGCCGGTCAGCCCGCTCGCGGCCTGCGCGGAAGCGCCGGATGGGCGCGCCTGCCGAGCGGTGCTGGCCCAGATGCAGAACCCGTTCTTCATTGGCGACGAGCCGGCGCTGACGCAGGCGAGCGGCTGGGCTGGCGCCTGGACGTCGACCCCAAGCGCCTATGCCGTCGCGGCGCAATCCGCGGCGGACATGGCGGCGGCGGTGGACTTCGCCCGCCAACATCGCGTGCGGCTGGTGATGAAAGGCGCCGGCCACAGCTACCAGGGCACGTCTTCAGCGTCCGACTCGCTGCTGATCTGGACGCGGTCGATGCGCGACATCGCTTTGCATGACGCCTTCGTCGGCATGGGCTGCGCCGACGCCGAGCCGCTGCCGGCGGTCTCGCTCGGGGCTGGTTGTCTCTGGCTGCACGCCTACGACGCCGTGACGACGCAGGCCGGCCGTTACGTGCAGGGCGGCGGCTGCACGACGGTCGGCGTCGCGGGGCTCATCCAGAGCGGCGGCTTCGGCTCGTTCTCCAAATGTTTCGGCCTCGCGGCGGCAAGCCTTCTCGAAGCCGAGATCGTCACCGCCGACGGCGTGGTTCGCACCGTCAATGCCTGCCGCGAGCCGGATCTGTTCTGGGCTTTGAAAGGGGGAGGGGGCGGCACGTTCGGTGTCGTGACACGCCTGACCTTGAGGACGCATCCGCTGCCGGACCTATTCGGGGCCGTCTTCGGGCGCATCCGCGCGCGTTCGGATGACGCCTGCCGCAGGCTCATCGCGCGCTTCGTCGCCTTCTACGCCGACCACCTCCACACGCCCCACTCGGGGGAAACGGCAAGGTTCACGCCCGACAACAGCCTGCACATCACGATGGTGTTTCAGGGGCTCGATCAGTCCCGCGCGGAGGCGCTGTGGGCGCCATTCCTGCAGTGGCTCGAAGACAACAGCGCCGACTATGAGGTTCAGCAAAGGCCGACCGCGCTGGCGTTGCCGGCGCGGCGCATGTGGGACGCGCGCTGGCTGCGGCAGAACGCGCCGGACCTCATCGCGTCAGATACGCGGCCGGGCGCGCCCGAAGAGCATTTCGTCTGGAGGGGCGATGTGGCGCAGACCGGCCAGTTCATCCACGGCTACCACTCGCGCTGGCTTCCGGCCGCGCTGCTCCGGCGCGACGATCAGCCCGCTTTGGCCGACGCCCTCTTCGCCGCCTCGCGCCGATGGGCCTTGGCACTGCATTTCAACAAGGGGCTTGCCGGCGCATCCGACGAGGTCATCGGCGCCGCGCGCGAGACGGCCATCCACCCCGGCGCCATCGACGCTTTCGCGCTGGCCATCAGCGCGGCGGAGGGGCCGCCGGCTTTCCAGGGCCTGCTAGGAGCCAGGCCCGACCCGACAGCGGCGGCTGCGCGCGCGACGCAGGCGAAGGCCGCGATGGCGGCGCTTGAAGCCGTCTCGCCAGCTGCCGGATCATACGTAGTGGAGAGCGACTACTTCGAAGAGGACTGGCAGCGAAGTTTCTGGGGTGCGAATTACGAGCGCCTCGCTGCGATCAAGCGCCGCTACGACCCGACCGGGATATTCACGGTCCATCACGGTGTCGAGGCATGAACATGCCATCAGTCAGGCTCGTCATCGCAGCAGCCGCCATCCATCTTGGTTCGACTGGAGGCGCGCCTGCCCAGGGGCCAGAGCCGGCCCCTCGCCATTTTGCGGTCGAGACCGTGACGATTCTGCCCATGACGGTCGATGGCGCGCCGATCCCGGACGCGACCCTTGTCGTGCGGGACGGGCGCATCGCGCGTATCGTCATTGGAAACACCTCGGACATCGACCCGGATCTGCCGCGTGTCGATGGGCGCGGACGCTTCCTGATTCCGGGGTTGGCGGACATGCACGTCCATGCGCTCAACCGCGGCTATGGGCGCGAGCGGGGCGGCCAGCCGTTCAGCGCCGACATCATGCGGACGGGCGACGCCATGCTGCCGTTCCTCGCCAACGGCGTCACGCAGATCCTTGAAATGGGAGCGCTGCCCGAAAGCCTGCAGCAAAGGGCGGAGATCGAGGCGGGGGGCGTGCTCGGCCCGCGCATCGCAACGGCTGCGATAGTGGATGGGGCGCCACCCATCTGGGCGCTGCACGCCCAAATCGCGACGACGCCTGAAGAGGGCCGCAAGGCGGTCCGGCACATCAAGGCCGCCGGCTTCGACTTTGTGAAGGTCTATGCGCGCCTTGAGCTGCCGGTCTTCGAGGCAGTGCTCGACGAGGCGCGCATCGCGGGCATCGGCGTCGTCGGGCATGTGCCCGCCGGATCGCGCGGGCATGCGGAGCGGGTGCTCGTGCCGGGCTTCGGCATGGTGGCGCATGCGGAGGAGTTCGCCAAGCTGGATGCCTCGCCCCAGCCGGCCGACATGTCCCGATATGCGCGCCTGGCCCATGCCAACGACGTCTGGGTGGCCACGACGTTGACGACCAATATCTGGATCGCGCGTCAGAGCCGCGATCCCGGCGTCCTCGCCGACGCGCCGGGATCCGCCCAGGTCCATCCGTTGCTTCGGTGGCAATGGCTGAATGCCAACCGCTACACGGCGAGCGTGACGGACGGACAGGTCAAAGCCCGCGAAGAGCTGGTCGAGTTCAACCGCAATCTCCTGCGCCGGCTGCGCGATGAAGGCGTGCGGATCGTGGCTGGAACGGATGCGATCATACCGGGCGTCGTCTACGGGTCGAGCCTGCACGACGAACTTGCGCTGATGGTGGCGGCGGGCCTGAGCAACCGCGAGGCGCTGGAGAGCGCGACGCGGCTGCCCGCCGAGTTCCTGAAGGTCGCAAAGGACCGCGGCGCCATCGAAGTGGGAAAGGCCGCGGACTTCGTTCTGCTCGAGGCCAACCCCTTCGACGACATCGCGAACACCCGATCAATCGCAGGAGTCTCCGTGCGCGGACGTTACCTCGCGCGATCCGAGCTCGATGCGCTGATGGCGGATCTGGCCAGACGCTACCGCGAGATGGACCTTCGCCCCTTCATGCCGCCTCAGTAAGAATTGCCGTAGCCATTCGCGGAGCGCAGATGTGCCCTAATCATTCCGCGCCATGACACGTGCTGACCTCCCGCTCGTCATGCGCTGGCGGCGCACGCCGGATGTCCGCGCGTGGTGGGGCCATGCGGAGGCTGGAGTCGACGAGGACGACCTGGCGAACCCGCACATCGCTCAGTGGATCGTCTCGTACGACGGCCGGCCGTTCGCCTTCATTCAGGACTATGATCCTCATACTTGGCCCGGACACCATTTCGGGGACCTCCCTTCTGGCTCGCGCGGCATCGACCAGTTCATCGGCGAGCCCGGCATGCTTGGCCTCGGCCACGGGTCGGCCTTCATCCGTGCGCATGCCGACCGGCTTCTCAAGGCCGGGGCGCCCGCGATCGGCACGGACCCGCATCCTCGGAACACCCGTGCGATCCGGGCCTACGAGAAGGCCAGGTTCGTGCAGGGCGAAGTGCGGCAGACCGCGTGGAGTCTCAGCCTGCTGATGTACCGCCGAGCCGGAGACGTTAGCAAAGCGGTCGACTCGGCATCCAGCGAACAAGGTAGAGGCTGAAGCAAGCCGGAGCGCAGGATGGTGCCTGTTCCGAGAACCTGGGATGCCGCAACCCGGTCGGGCTCGACCATGTCCTGGTCTCGGCCGCTCTTGCCGGCAACAACAAAGCCGAGAAGGTGCCGCTCGGGCGCATGGGGGGCACACGACCCGCCGGGGAACGGTTTCCCGATCCCTCGCTGGCGCTGTCTGATCACTGCCCATTGAAGGCTATCGTGAAGCTGCCTTAGAGCATCCCGCCATTTGACGGAATCGGGATTCCCCCTCTGGCGCAAATCAGCTTCAGTGCACTGACCGTTTGGAGGGTTGTGCAGATGACGAGACCCTATTCGATGGATTTGCGGGAGCGGGCGATGGATCGTCTTGCCGCCGGGGAGACGAGCTACGCAGTTTCGGCAGCGCTGAAGGTTGCCGTTTCCAGCGTGATCAAATGGGCTCAGCGCAAGCGTGCAACCGGCAGCGTGGCGCCGGGGAAGATGGGCGGACATCGACCGCTAATGATCACTGGAGGGCACCGTGACTGGGTGCTGTCCGAGGTGGAGCGCATGCCCCACGTGACGATAGCCATGCTGACGGAAGGCCTTGCCGCACATGGCCTGAAGGTTCACCCCGCCAGTGTCGGTCGCTTTCTGCACCGCGAGGGCAAGAGCTTCAAAAAAAACCGTGCTTCCCGCCGAACAGGTGACACGGCCCAAGCTGGCGCGCCGCCGCGAGCAATGGAGGCGCTATCAGGGCACGATTGACCCCGCACGGCTGGTTTTTCTCGATGAGACATGGGTCAAAACCAACATGGCTCCGCTCAGGGGCTGGGGTGAGCGCAGCAAAAGGCTGATCGCGCATGTGCCGCACGGGCACTGGAAAACCATGACATTCATTGCCGCCCTGCGTATCGACAGGATCGATGCGCCATGGGTGATCGACGGCCCTATCAACGGCGATGCCTTCAAGACTTATGTTGAAAGAGAGCTTCTTCAGACACTCCAGCCAGGCGATGTCGTCGTGCTCGACAACCTGGGCTCGCACAAGGGCAAGGCCGTCAGGCAGATGGTCCGGGCCAAAGGCGCAAAGCTCTTCTTCCTGCCGCCCTACAGTCCCGATCTCAATCCCATCGAGCAGCTCTTCTCCAAGATCAAACACGCCATGCGCAAAGCCATGGGACGAACCGTCGAGACCGTCCAGCACGCCCTCAAGCTCGTGCTCGAAGCAATCCCCAAACACGAATGCGCAAACTACATCGCAAATGCCGGATACAAATCAACCTAAATGCGAAATGATCTAGTCGACTGAAAACAATCGTTTGGCGTCAGCGTTGGCGGTCGACCAACGCAGACACCTGATCGCCACTCAGCATTCGTCATCTCCCCGGCGCAAGAGTTCAGCTTCTGCCTTGGGTTCTCCCGACAGGTTCCTGAAGGGCGAGGAGAGGTTCCCCGCCCGGCCTGTCGCGGGAGCACCCGACCATGACCATCCATGTCGCAGAACGGACAATCGCCGTTCCACTCGATCAGCTGTCGCTGTCGCCGCTGAACGTCAGGAAGCGTCCGGCCACACCGGAGCAGGACGCCGAGCTCAAGGCCACGATCCTTGCCAAGGGCCTGCAACAGAACCTCGTCGTCATTCCTGGAGAAGATGAGGAGCATTTCGCGGTCGTCGCCGGCGGGCGGCGTCTCAAGGCGCTGCAGGACCTCGCCGGCGAAGGCGCGATCGCGCCGGACCATCCCATCCGCTGCATCGTCGTGCCGATGGAGGAGGGCGCCGAGCACTCGCTGATCGAGAACGCGGTTCGCGCCAACATGCACCCGGCCGAGGAGGTGCTGGCCTTCCGGGACCTGATCCTGGCGCAGGATTGGAGCTTCGACGCCGTGGCTGAACGCTACGGCGTTTCGCTGCGCGTCGTCAACCAGCGCATGAAACTCGCCAATGTCGCGCCAAGCATTCTTGACGCCTGGCGCGACGGTGGGCTGACACAATCGCAGGTCGAGGCCTTCGCGCTGTCCGATGATACCGAGAGGCAGCGGGCGTATTTCGAGGATTCGTCAGACTGGGCGTTGAAGCCTGACTCCATCCGCAAGGCGATGATGGACAAGGCGCTGGCCATCGGCCGCGACCGGCTCGCCACTTTTGTAGGCCGCGAGGATTATGAAGCGGCGGGCGGCAGCATCGTCACCGACCTTTTCGCCGAGAGCGTCTATCTGCAGGACGCGGCGCTGGTGCAGGATCTGGCAGTAAAGAAACTGCAGACGCTCGCTGATGAGATCGTCGGGCGCGAAGGCTGGGCCTGGGGCAAGACAGCGCTCGAATTCTCCTACCGCGAATTCGAGAAGCATGGCCGCATCTACGGCAAGGCGGCTGAAGACACCGAGCGAGACCGATTGCAGGCTGCCCTCAATGAGGCTCAGGCCGCCTACGACACCCGTGAGACCGCGATCACGGAGGAGCTGACCGATCCAGAGACCGGCGAGATCGACGAGCAGGCGTTCGAGGCGGCCTGCGACGGCGATGCCGAGCTGGAGCGCATCAGCGCCGGGATCGAGACGGCGACGGAAGCGCTGCAACGGCATGGCACCAATTCTGGCATGATCTACGACCCGGCCGAGAAGGCGCTGGCCGGCGTGGCGCTCTCGATCAGCCATGATGGCAGGCTCGAGCTGAAGCGCGGGCTCGTGCATCCGGACCAGATGTCGAAGCTGAAGGAGCTGCAGGAACGCGGGCGCATCCGCGAGCGCCTGATTGCCGAACGCGAGCGGCAGGGCAGAGACACGCTTGACGAGGATGATGGCACCCGTGGCGACCGGGACAGACGTGCAGCTGGCGATAACGGTGATGGTGACGTCGCCATCCGCGAAGACGGCGACGGTGGTGGTGATGCCGGTCTCTCGCCCGAGGACGAGCAGGCAGCAATCGACGCCGCGGTCGAAGCTGAACTCGCCCGCCAGCGCGAAGCCGCTGCGACCCGCCAACGTCAGGAGGCCGAGCACGCCGCCGAAATGAAGGGCGACCTCTCCGCCGCTCTGGTCGGATCGCTGACCCTGGAGCGCACCGCCGCCCTGCGCGCCACCGTCGCCGGACGTCCCGATCTTGCCTTGCGCCTTGTCGTCTACCAGTGCGCGCTGCGGACGCGTCAATGGCCACGCGACCATGCGCCGGTGATCGGCATCGAGATCCGGCACACGGGGCTTGGCTCGCATCATGACGGGCCGGCCGGCAAGGCCTATGCCGAGGCCGTCGCGCGGTTGAACGAACACCTGCCTGACGACGCGGATCAGCTGTTCGACCATGTCATGACAGCGAATGACGACGAGCTGTTCGCCATCCTCGCCGTCGGCGTCGCCGGCACCCTCGACGCGCATATCCCGGGGCCGCAAGAGAGCACCCGGGGCAAGAAGCGTCTGGCCGACCGGATCGCCGCGGCCGCCAGCCTCGACATGGCGGTCTGGTGGCAGGCAGACGAGGCATTCTTTTCCCGCGTGTCCAAGGGCGTCATGATCGAGGCGCTGCGCGAGGCTGCGCCGATGATGGCCGAACTGCCGTCGGACCACGCGCGAGAACTGGCGCTGGCCGATCTATCCCGCATGCCGAAAGCCGAATTGGTCAAGGCCACGGCGCAGGCGCTCGAAGGCACGGGCTGGCTGCCGAAGCCGCTCAGGACGCCGGGGATCAATGACGGCAATCGGCAGTCAGCAATGGGCAGTCGGGTCGAGCACGGCGATGACAGTGATGCCGTAGGGCGGCGCGCTGTTTATGCGAACGGCGATCCTCAAGCGGCGACTGATGAAACCGGTTTCGATCAGGTCGCGGCGGACGGATCGGACGCTGTTCACCCTGCGCCACTCGCCGAACTGCCGCCTTGGCTGGCAGAGGGGGACGATACGGACCAAACGCCGGAGGCTAAGGCTACCGAGCCGAGCGACATGGACGGCGACGCCCTCGTCGATCACACTGGCGACGCTGCCGGGTCAATGCAGGCCCTGAAGCCTTCGAAGGTGGCCAAATCGTCGGCGAAGGCAGTCAGGACCGCCAAGGCGAAGCCCGCGAAGTCGGGCGAAGCCAAGGGCGCGACAAGCGCTGCGCACAAGACCGTGGCGGGCAAGAAGCGCAAGCCGCCGCTGCCGAACGGCGCCGCCAGCGCGGTCTGAAGCTGGATCGCTGGCCCCAGGACGTTGCGCTTCAAGGCGCGGCGTCCGCCTTATCCGCCCGGTCGCCAGGGCGTTGGTGGTCGTCTCACGGGCGGCAGCAATCTTCGGTCGAGCGACCCTTCTCACTCAGCAGCGGCAGCACATCGGCGGTTCTGCGCGACGGCCCACTGCCGATTGCCGACTGCCCCAACCGAACAGGAGCCTTCTATGTCGGATTACACCACCCCCACAGTCGTCATCCCGCTGATCCCTGAGGCCTGCATGACGCCGGTCGAGCGTTTCATCCTGACCAGTGTGTTCGAGCACGCGCGCATCCTCGAGAAACAAGCCCTCTATCTCTTTGCCGAGACGGGCATCGACGAGGAGGTCTTCGTCAGCCGGGCCGCCTGCGAGTCGGCGTTCGACGCGGTCGAGAACGGCACAGACCGTCTGGCG
>JAESGN010000372.1_pt1 | contig 49462 bp, 60 predicted proteins | sample 9269731 | NCBI WGS metagenome assembly JAESGN01 (sample SAMN15720683, study PRJNA650826) | algae metagenome | isolation source: Mojavia pulchra JT2-VF2 and co-occurring heterotrophs from desert soil | place: USA: Cadiz Valley, Joshua Tree National Park, CA | collected 1998-06-08
GCTCGACCTGAAAGGCGAGACCAGAACGGCTAGCAAGAACGAGAGCAGCGTGATCATCACCCGATCATAGCCGATTCCATCAACTCAGAGAGCTGGATAGAGTTTTCGGCACTGACAACGCCGCCCACGAGCGCGTCGTTCCCAGGAAGGCCGGCGCCAAAGCCTAATGTCGGTCGGAGGCGTTCGTGCGCACGATGAAGCGCGATGATGCCAACGTGTCGTTTCTGCCGGACGCAGCAGCGGTGATGCCACAGCTGCCAGCCTGGTTCGAGCACTACAATACGGTTAACCCGCATCGAGTTCTCAGTTATCGTCCACCGCGCGAGTTCATCGTCTCGCGCCCAAGCCCGGAGAACACGTCCAATCTTTAAGCGGCAACAACAGGGCCCATAACTTTGAAAAAATGTGATTACGGCATCATGTACGACGTGCTAGACTTGAACTTGCGTGGATTCCGGCCAAAGTCCTCTCGCAGCTATTGAGAATAGCGTCCGACACCCTTTGCAACTATTGCATACCGGCTAAGCGATGTATGATCCGGATCATCAGCCGCAGAAAACTCCGTGGCAAGAATCTCTATCGCGCCTACGTTTGGCGGATTGGGTTATCGGAGCTATCGGTGTGACAAGCGTCTTTATGATCGTGTTCGTAGGCAGCGTTTTTACATCGAGATAACGTAATTGCCGTTCGCGGTTTGAGCAAGACGTAGAGACGTCTATTGCCAGCGATAAATTTCCCGCTTTTGCGAAGCGAGTCTTAGCGAGGCATCTTGACGAAGAAACCGTCCTTTTCCAGCCGATCCCATATTTTCTTCGCCGCATCGCCTCCCCGCGCTTTGACTCGAGCCTCGTCGTCGAAGGTCAAGTTTCCGTCGCGAATTTTCCTTTCGCCGTCGATCAGGAGGCCGCTGACATCGATCGTGCAGAGTCAGCTTTTGCGCCCGCCTCAATGCGCCCGAGATCGTTGCGGCCGAGACCCTTCGCGCCGGCAAGAGTACCGCTCTTCAGGGCATCCCAGATCGTCGTCTCTTTCATCTTGACCGGGCCCGTCTTGGCGAGAAGCATTGCGCGGCCGCGGCCCTGGATGACGGCCAGCTTCATGTTCTCGACATAGTAGTTGGAATGAGTATCAAAGCCGATCGAGGTATTGACGCCCGCCGCCAGCGCTTCAGGGTAAACTTGGGTCGATGAGCGCTGACCGGCGCCTGCTGCGGACGGCAGTGGATGAAGGAGAAGTTCGGATTGGTCATCACCGCGAGGTCCTTTTCCGGATCTTCAAGATAGCAATGCGCACCGAACACACGCTGGTTCAACAGCCCTGTCTTCTGCAGCACATCGAGCTCGCCCGTTTTCCAGTATTCGTGAATCTGTGCCGCGAACGCCTACCGCAATTACGTCATCGTGCCCAATATTGGCTCTGACTCACTTTTGATGAAGCTCGAGCGCCGGCTCGCGTTGGTTTCAAATAACAATCAACAAGATGCAGCGAGCGCGTCGAACTACTCGGCAAGCTGCGCGATGGTCCGATCGCCTTCAACAGCGGCAAGCGCCACCTTCGCCTTGAAGGCCGGTGTGTGGTTCCGGCGCGGTCGTCTCGACATGCTCTCTCCTGATTCGCAGGCACAGCGTGCCTGCCGTCAGGCAGAAAATTCCAATTAACATCCTGTGCAAATTTCCGGGTCTGTAAGCCAAGATTAACCCCGGCCTGCCAATCTCTTGAAGCGTTGTTTAGGTATTTGCATCCAACGCTCAGCAGGAGCCTCGGAGTGGCCGGAACCACTCCGAGGCCTTTCCATTATTGCGCTCCGTCCCGAAGCGTTCGCCTCAGGGCGTCTGACAAAAGCGCCGCGCGTGTGGGCGGCTGTGGCCGAAGGGCAAGGCTCGACTGCCGTTGAGAATCTACGTCGCTACAAACGGCCATGAATCTGCTCGGGCTGCTTGCTGAGCCCGCGCGATGCGATGGCCCCAATGGGGTGCGGCTGTCTCGACAGCAGCCGCAATCTTGCTCAGAGACGCAAGCTCAGCTCGGCTCGAATTGACTGTGACATCTTGCTCGGCTGGCGAGCTGTGATGCTCGGAATCTTTGCCTTCCGAAATAAGAAGCTCCGCCTTTGTAAGAGCGAACAGCAATATGTTAGACGATACCTGACCGACGCTTCTCATGGTCATGGTGAAACCATTGCTTCGAGCAATCTGAATCACCCAGGTAACGGACCCGAAGCGTCCGGAGTATTTCTCGATTTCTAGCTGAAATGTATCCGAAAGCCGATTGCTCGGGTCAACGTACCATATGGCAGCTCGACCCTCGGTCGGATGGGTGACGCCCAGAGATGCCTCAAATCCCAAAGCCTCAAAGCGCTTGGTGGCGCGCTCCAGAGTTGCGACATCACGCGGTTCAAATGGCGCGGGAGTATTCATTGGAGACTTCCACAACCAACCAGATCACTGCAGTAAGGTCATAAAGGTCGAGCTTCATTTCCGCCAGTCTTGAATGATGTTGGCCAATCGACGGTCACACAATTTCAAGCGTTCGCGCCAAAGTGGGTCCTTACTAGGTCGTTAGAGCATGTTGACACCAGCGCCGTCGACTCATAGCTTGAGCAAAAGAATGCGCGGCTCCCGCGCCAGCGCGACGGTGATCTCAAGCTGACGGCGTTCGCCATTGGCGAGCGTCGCCACGGAAAGATGACCGCGGCCGGACAGCCCTCGTGCTTCTGGCTCGCGATATAGGCTTCGCAAGCCTCACGCTGCGCATCAAGTGAATTGAATTCCTGCTCCAGACGCTCTTCGCTTGATTTGCGCGTTTAGACCACGTAGCGGAGTTTTCGCACGATCAGCCTCTTAATCGCGCCACTCGCTGGTTTTTTGGCCCGAAGAGAACAAGTCCTTTCCAGCGAGTGCCGGTGATGGCCCGCGCGATGGCCGATAACGACTTTTAGGGTCGACCCTGGTACTCGTAGCCTTCATCACGCACCGTCACGCAGTGGTCGATGCCCTTGTCGCCGATATCGGCGCGGAAGATGATCTCCACCGCGCCCCTTGCCCACATCACCGTGATCTGCGCGGTCGGCCAGGCATAGTTGAGGTCGCCGCCGACATGCTTGGACGCCATTACCGCATAGGCGCCGCCGAACGCCTTGCGCGTGATCACGGTGACGAGCGGCACCGTCGCCTGCGAATAGGCGAACAGCAGCTTCGAGCCGTGCTTGATCAGCCCGCCATATTCCTGCGCGGTGCCCGGCAGGAAGCCCGGCACATCGACGAAGGTGACGATCGGGATCTCGAACGAGTCGCAGAAGCGCACGAAGCGCGCCGCTTTCCGTGACGCATCGGAATCGAGCACGCCCGCCAGCACCATCGGCTGGTTGGCGACAAAGCCGACGCTGCAGCCGGCAATGCGGCCGAAGCCGGTGACGATGTTCTTCGCAAACGTCGGCGAGATTTCGAAGAAGTCGCCCTCGTCCACCACTTTCGAGATCAGCTCCTTGATGTCGTAGGGCTTGTTCGGATTGTCGGGGATCAGCGTATCGAGGGAATTGTCGATACGGTCGGGGTCGTCGAGCGAGCGCCATTCCGGCACGCCGGCCGTGCAGTTCGACGGGAGGAAATCGATCAGTCGGCGCATCTGCAGCAGCGTCTCGACATCGTTCTCGAACGCGCCGTCGGCAACCGAACTTTTGGTTGCATGCACCGAGGCGCCGCCAAGCTCCTCCGCCGTCACCACCTCGTTGGTCACGGTCTTCACCACGTCGGGGCCGGTGACGAACATGTAGCTCGTGTCCTTCACCATGAAGATGAAGTCGGTCATTGCCGGCGAATAGACGTCGCCGCCGGCGCAGGGGCCCATGATCACGCTGATCTGCGGAATTACACCCGACGAGATCACGTTGCGCTTGAACACTTCGCCATAGCCACCGAGCGCCGCCACGCCTTCCTGGATGCGGGCGCCTCCGGCATCGAACAGGCCGATGATCGGCGCCCGCGCCTTCAGCGCCATGTCCTGCACCTTGACGATTTTCTGGGCGTGGGTCTCCGACAGCGAGCCGCCGAACACGGTGAAGTCCTTGGAGAACAGGAACACGGTGCGGCCGTTCACAGTGCCCCAGCCGGTGACCACGCCGTCGCCGGGGATCTTCTGCTTTTCCATGCCGAAATCCGAGGAGCGGTGCTCCACGAACATGTCGAATTCCTCGAACGAGCCCTTGTCGAGCAGCAGTTCGATCCGCTCGCGCGCGGTCAGCTTGCCGCGCTTGTGCTGTGCCTCGATGCGGGTCTGTCCGCCGCCGAGCTTGGCGTCCTAGCAACGGAGTCGAGCTTCTCGATGATGTCTTTCATGGTGCCCGGTGCCTGAAATTCGGCCGCACACGCTAGCATGGGTCACGCCGCGGCCGAACCCCCTAGTCCATCTGTGCAAGCCGACGGTCCGGTCCGATGGAATAGGCGTAGGACGTCAGCATGTCGGTTGCTCCTGCCGGATCGCGTCCTGGACAAGAGATTTCAGGCTTTGGCTGGTCCGGGACCGTTTTTGAACCGCCCCATCACGACTGCGATTAGGATCACGCCGACGCGTAGCAGGCCGAGATCCTGCGAAGCATCTGTCGACCGCCGGTTGAATTATGGTCGCCTTCATTGAGGATCATCGTGAGGCGCAAGGGTGGAGTCGGTCTGAGCGCTTTCCAAGTTTCGAACCGCCTTCTGCCCGAGTTACAGGACCGGCTGCAGATCCGCGTCGATAACTTTTGCCGATCGTCCCGTCGACCGATTACGACCACTGCAAAGCGACGCAACCCCGCCCAGCTGATTCTCAAGGCGGGTTCAATTGGTCGTCGCAACACTCACGGGTTTTAGATCGCGACTACGGTTCACAGCCGTGCTCGGATCGGTGTACACGAAGGAAATTGCGTTTACAGTGGAGTGTGACGACGGCTTGTCGAAACTGTTGAACGGCACTTACACTATAATGCCGTCCGCTTTGCAGACGAATAGATTTACGCGTGGCTTCAGCGAGTCCCAAGCTTGGATAAGTTCTAGATTAGAAGCGTTCCGGCATTTCAAATAGATTCCAAAAAAAACCAACCATCTTTCTACTTGATCAGAGTTACCTGATCGTGATTGCATCAATTGAAGTTTAACCTGCAGGAGTTAGCGAACGGGTGCTCTTTCCGTTTGCAGAAGGGGATCTCATGCCACGCCGAATATGCCCGCGCTACCTTGCGCGCCTCGTCTTTCCAACCCTATTGGCGTTGGTCAATGCACCGCCGGTATTTGCTCAGAGCGTGGTCAATGTTTATTCGGGGCGCGAGCCTGGCTTATACTCGGCGACTCTCGAAGAGTTCACCAAGACGACCGGCATCAAGGTCAACGCCATTTTCGCTGAGCAGGGGCTTGCCCAGCGGATTAAGGCCGAGGGCGCGAACAGTCCAGCCGACGTACTGATCACTGTCGATATCGGCCGGCTGCAGGAGGCCGTCGACTTGGGTATCTCGCAGCCGGTGCGCTCCGCCAAGCTCGAAGAAGCCATCCCACCACAGTATCGCGACCCTGCAGCACACTGGTACGCGCTGTCTCTGCGCTCGCGCGTCGTCTACGTATCGACGGAGCGCGTGAGACAGGACACGATCACCTATGAGGAACTGGCCGACCCGAAATGGAAAGGTCGCATCTGCATCCGTTCCGGACAGCATCCTTACAATATTGCGTTAATCGCAGCCATCATCGCGCGCAAGGGCGAAGTTGCTGCCGAAGACTGGCTGCGTGGGGTCAAGGCCAATCTCGCGCGCAAGCCCTCGGGCGGCGATCGTGACGTTGCCAAGGACATCATGGCGGGCACCTGTGACATCGGGCTCGCGAACGCCTACTACATCGGACTGATGCAAAACCGCGAAGGGCCCGAGCGACGTGAATGGGTGAATGCAGTGCGGGTAGTTAACCCGCGATTTGAGGACGGCGGAACACACGTCAATGTGTCGGGTGCGCTGGTTGCAAGATATTCTCCCAACCGCGACAACGCTCTCAAGCTTATGGAATTCATGGTGAGCGATCAGGCACAGAACGTGTTCGCCGACGTGAACTTCGAATACCCGGTCCGCAAGGGAGTTCCGGTCAACCCGCTCGTGGCCTCGTTCGGTCCGCTCAACGCCGACGACACTCCGGTCGCGCGTATCGCCGAACTGCGCAAGACCGCATCCGAACTCGTCGACAAGACCGGGTTCGATCATGGGCCAGCTTTTTGAGCAGGCTCAGTCTAAGACCACCGCCCGGGCAAACGAAGAACAATCCGCTGGAGCGGATTGTTTGTCCTGATCTTTTGCCAGTGGATGTCCGGGGAGGCGTAGTGCCTGAATCTTCATATTCGAGAGGCCGCGCCTGATGGCACGAGCCAAGCCGTGCCAGGACTTGGCTTCGCCGTGGAAGCCTTCCGAGCGCCACCGGTGGCGCTGATAAAGGCGCCGGTCTTCCGCGCTCCAGCGCTCGCGGCGACGCCGGGCGCGAAGCAGAGCCGGGTAGTCGTCCCCGACAACGACAGCCTTGTTCGCGCGCCCTTTCGAGAGGCAATCCGCCTTGAGTGGACAGCGCGCGCAGTCCTTGGCTCTGAATAGAAGAAGCGCCCGTACTTAAGCGGCCGCTTGGGACGAAGGATACGTCCTTTCGGGCATTTTAGGATATCGTTCTTCGCGTCGTAGCGGAACCTCCGCAATGGAACGCGCGATCGGATCGGCTCGCCCTTGGCTGGGATGATGGCATCGATCCCGCGCTTCTCGAATGCCGCAAAGACCTTGGCGTAGGCATAGCCGGCATCGGCGGTCACGGCTTTCGGGCGAACGCCCGTGGTGCGACTGACCTTGCCGTGTGCTGCTTATAGGCCGGCTCCAGCCGTCTATTCCGGGCGTTCGTCGCCATCGTCGCATCCGGATCGGTCACGCTGACCTTCTTGTACTTGCCACTTTGCCGCCCCTTCTTCTCGGTCTCGAAATCCGATCTCGCAGCGTTCTCGTCCAGCACCTCGTCGACGTACGGCGCGCCTGGCGGCGGTTTTGCGCAGGCCTTCGCCCTTGAGGGTGAGGCGGTGCGCATTGTGTACGAGCCGATCGAGGATGGCGTCGGCGATGGTCGGATTGGTGATCGCCTCGTGCCAGTGATCGACCGGTAGCTGGCTCGTCACGATGGTCGAGCCGCGGTTATGCCGATCCTCGACGATCTCAAGGATGTCGCGACCCTGCTCTTGGGTGAGCGTGGCGAGACCCCAATCGTCCAGGATCAACAACTCGACCCGCGCCAGGCCCTTGAGGAGCCTTGCATGACGCCCGTCGCCACGCGCGAGGGCGAGCGCATCGAACAGCCTTGGCACTCGATGTAAAGGACGGAGCGGTCATCGCGGCACGCCTTGTGTCCGAGCGCACAGGCAAGCCAACTTTTGCCGGTGCCGGTCGGGCCGCAGATCAGTAAGCTCTGGTGCCGTGCGATCCAATCGCCGGCGACGAGCTTGGCGAACAGTGCCTTATCGAGACCGCGGGACGCCTTCATGTCGATATCCTCGACGACGGCTGACTGGCGCAGGTTCGCGAACTTCAGTCGACTGGCAAGCCGTCTGTTTTCCCGCTCAATGGCTTCGCGGTGGACCATGAGCGCGAGGCGTTCCTCGAATGCGAGGGCGGCGACGTCGGGCTGATGCCGCTGCTCCTCCAGGGATTTCGCCATGCCGGTGAGCCCGAGCGCGACCATGCCGTCGTGGGTGGGATGCGTGAGCATCGTGTCTCCTTCAACCCGGTTACGCTACATCGCCGGAACCGCGTGGTCGACCAAGCGATACATGAAAAATCGGCCGCTCTATCAACCGCAGACCATGCAAACCGGAGCCGTCGCCTGATCAAATGTGCGAAAGATTCTGGACACTATCGATCTCGTTCCTTCCGCCCCAGCATGTCGCGCCACTCCAATCGCGAATCGCCAGGCACAGGGAATCAACCTGCTCAAACTTTTTCAACGACCCCATGGTGCATTTCTACCGGAATGTATTCAGCCATGTTCCGTCCACCAGGGTTCGCGAGGTGAGCGCTCAAAGCCATCCACGCCCAAGAGAGCCGAGACGCAGCAGACGGAAAGGCGCGGGCAGTCGTCAGTGATCTGCGCGCCGCCAGGATGAACACTGCGGCCGATCTCGTCGAGCGCAGCGTATCCGAGACGCTCACCTACTACGCCTTCCCGGACATCCACTGGCAAAAGATCAGGACCAACAATCCGCTCGAGCGGATCATGCGAGAGATTCGCCGGCGTATACGTGTCGTTGGTGCGTTCCCGGATGGGCAGTACTGCCTCAACCTGGCAGCAGCCCGGTTACGTTACATCGCTGGACACTGCCGCCGCAATCCGTAGCAAGGCGTAGCGTGAAGGCGTTTCCCTGCGCCCCGTAAACCGTCAAGGTCGTTTCTGGAGCTTCACGATGGCATGGGTCTCGTCGCTAAGCGGCTCGAGCACATCCCCAACAGTGATCCGCGCCGGGTCCGCATCATCTCCGACATCCGCCGTACAAGCCCCAGAAGGCAGCGCCGAAGGGGTGAACATCATCGGAAGGAGACGATCGTTCGCGCGGGAGATGTGACAATAATCCGCCGTGGAGATGATCGAGAGGCAACCGCATCTGCCAAGCTTCATGGCGGGCTGTCCGAATAACTCTATGGGTGCCAGAGCACAAGGACATGTTTTTGCATAGCTTAATTCTCTCGGCGCAATTCAATGAACGGAAGATCAACCAGCCGCGCCGGCACGCGTTCTGTTTGCCCCCCCTTCATACGCCATACGACGCTTACCGTGTCACCGACAGAAGCATTGAATTCGCGCTTCACATGTGCAAACCCAATTAGCTTCTTGGTGGTAGGACTCCAGACTACGCTTGAAGCCCAGCCGCTATTCAACTCTCCGATTTGGAGGCCGAGCCCCTCCCAGTTCACTTTCGTCCCGACGACGGGCATCATGTCGCGGCTTACGTACAATTCAACAACGTATCTCCAATCTATTTCCAAGCCAAGCAACCGATGGCTTGGCCCCAAACCGTCTCGAATTTTCAGTAGCTTCTCGCGGCCGACAAATTCGATCTTGTTGAAATTCACAAACTTTTCCAGACCTAAATCCAAGGGCGTCTGCATTCGATCCTGACGCAAGGATTGGGCGCAATGCGATCCTGTCGGCTCTGGTCCAGCATGACCGTAATCGGTGCCCGTGATGATCAGGCCGGCCTCCACGCGAGCGATGTCGAGCGCTTGCTCGCCAACAGGCCGAATACCAAAGCTACGACCTGCCGCTTCCACAGCGTCCCAAACGCGATCCGCATACTCCCGGGAAACAATAATCTCGTAGCCAAGCTCTCCGGTAAAGCCGGTGCGGCATACTTCAACCGGAGCCCCCTCTATCGTACTGTTCTCCATTCTGGAAAACGACAAGACAGACCAATCACGATCAGTCGCGGCTTCAAGCACGCTTCGCGAGCGAGGTCCCTGGAGCGCAAGAATACCAAAGTTATCCGTCGTGTCCCTTACCTCGATGCGAAGGTCTGCGCATTGCCGGCGTATCCAATTCAGCAGTGGCTCGGCGGTAATACGGTAGTGATTCTCGGACAACTTAAACACTACAGTACCCGAAATCTGATGTCCTTCCTCGGTGCAAATCGGCGAATAATAAATCTGCCTCTCAGCCATCCGACTGATATCGCGCGTTAGCAGTCGATTAAGAGCTGCGGTTGCGTCCGGTCCAATAACGTCGCATTTGGAAAGAGGCGACATGTCTCCCATGCCAACGTTCGACCGGATTGCCGATAGCTCTTGAACGTAGTCCTCGTATTCGTCGGGAACCATGCAGAGGTCCCAATTGAAATACCAGTTCGTCGTATTGCGACGAGATGTACTGTTGTGGAATGGCGTTCCTACGCGCGCATCGAGAGCGAATCGACTCACCTTCCCATTTTCCCATTTTCGCTCCTGAGTTAGTTCGTCCATTGGTTCGATTCCTCTATCGGTCTATGGTTTATGGCGGTCGTTGAGCGACAACTTCAAGTCCAGCGAGCGTTGATGCGTGTCTCCAGCTTATTTGCAACGACAAACATGGTTACGGATACAATGGTTGCGAGCAAGCTTGTGCCGAAAGCCCTTTCCATGTCGAAATCCGATTTAGACAATTGAAATAGATATCCTAGACCTGCCGTCCCCATCAAAAACTCCGCCACCATAGCGGCGAGCATGCATTGTGCAGCCGCAATCCGCATCCCTACGGCGAAGCTCGGCAAAGCGGCGGGCAGCGACAAATACCAAAGGGTTGCGAAGCGAGATGCACCAAATACGCGAAACAAGTCGTTCGACCCCAGCGGCACAGCGCGCAAGCCGGCGGAAACGAACACGAAAGTTGGGAAGAAAGAAATGATTACAACGATGGCGAGAACCGTCGAAGTATCGTATCCAAACAAGCGCGCGATTATGGGAATGAACGCGACGACGGGCACAGAACTGAATAATATCGTTAGCGGTGTAAGGATTCCCGCTGCGACAGGCGAAAACCAGGCTGCCATAGCGAGCGCTGAGCCTACGACGGCGCCCAACAGCAACCCAGCGACCGCCATGGCGAAGGTTATCAGGGCGGCACTGATAAATACTTCAGGGGCAGAAACGATAGCGTTGACTACGCCGATCGGCGTCGGCATCACAATAGTGTTAAAGTTAGTTATGACGACGAATAATTGCCAAGCAATGATTAGGGCTGCGATGCCCCAATAATTATCGATAACACCAACCAAAGGCCGATAAGAAACAAGACCTTCTGTCCGCCCGGTTTGTTTACGTGTTGAGACGGCCATGGCTCATGCATACCGAAGACGGACGGCACGTTCGAATGTAGTGAGAACGACGAAGGTTCCAAGCGACAGTAGCGCCGCCAGAATTATCGCGCTCCACAGCATCGTGATCTGAAAGTTCTGCATGGCGTTGACCATAAGGACCCCGAGGCCGCGAGATGAGCCAAACCATTCGCCAATGATGGCTCCAATGATGGCCACCGGCGCAGACAAACGAAGTCCGGTCGCGATGGCTGGAAACGCCGACGGCAGTTCGAGAAGCCGAAGCCGAAGCAGCCGTCGCGCACCGAGAGCACTAAATAAGTCGCGGTAGACAGGCGCTGTCGCATTCAAGCCTGAAGTTGATGCGACGAACATAATGAAGAGCACATGGATCGAAGCCACGGCGGCCGGGGCCGCACCGCGGCTCAGCAACACAATGAAAATCGGGGCTAGCGCAATTGAAGGAATTGAATTCAAGGCCACGGCAAGCTTACTCAATCCATTGGCAGTCCATGGCAGCACCTTCCCGACCAACGTGAAGCCAAATCCGATCAATGCGCCGCTTATGAATCCAATTGCAGCAGATGACGCCGTGGCACTCAAAGCTCGATAGAAGAAATCAGTGCGCTCCGGGTCGATCAAAAACAAGAAAACGTCGGACAACGGGGGCCATGACAGACCAGCAAGCTGAAGACGCCCAACAACTTCGCATGCAGCAAGCAAACAGACTGTGCCTATCGTTACGAGTAGGGTTGATTGTATCCAGTTGCGGTCATCCATGGCGCGTTCCTGCACCGGGCGCTGCCAATCCCTCGATCAAATCGTCCATCATCCCATGGAACACTTCTGATCGCGTTACCGACACATCACGCGGTCGAGTAAAGGGGACTTCGACTTCAAGCTGTACAGAGCCGGGCCTGGCAGTCATAACCACAACTCTGTCTGCTAAGAACAGAGCTTCTTCGACGGAATGAGTCACCAGCAACGTCGTCAATCGCGATTCCGACCATATCCGCTGCAACTCCATGTTCATTTGCCGACGCGTCACTGCATCGAGTGCACCAAATGGCTCGTCCAAAAGGAGCACCTGAGGTTGGAGTGCAAGGCTGCGAGCTATTGAGACACGCTGGCGCATCCCGCCGGAAAGCTGTTTAGGCCGCGCTTTTTCAAAAGACTCCAACCCGACGAGGCGGATAAGCTCGCTAACGCGAGCGCCATCGACATGACGGCCAGCTAACCGAAACGGCAGTGCTATATTGTCTTCCACCGAAAGCCACGGTAGCAGCGCGTGATCTTGAAAAGCGACACCAAGTCGATGAGATCGCGCAAGTTTCGCTGGGGGCTGGCCATTTATGAGAACCGAACCTGATGTCGGCACATCCAACGCCGCAATCATTCGCAGAACCGTACTTTTTCCACACCCACTCGGCCCGAGCAGCGCGACGAGCTCTGCAGAATTTATGTGGAGCGACATCCCGTCCAGGGCTTTAACTGCGCCGCTCGCCCCATCGAATACCTTCACGAGATTCTTTGCGCTCACAACGGGTTGTTCGCCACCGGTCTTAGACGAAGCGACATTGTTGCGGTGATCAAGGCTCATCCCATGTGACCTGCTCCCCTTTGATGCCCCCGTTTTCGGGTAGAGTCCGTTCCTTCGGGAGACGGACATGCGCAAGAGCAGATTTACCGAAGAGCAGATCATCAAGGTGCTGAAGGAGCATGCGGCCGGACTTTCGGCCGCCGATGTGTGCCGGAAGCACGGCATCAGCGATGCGACCTTCTACAAATGGCGGTCCCGGTTCGGCGGGATGGAGGTCTCCGACGCGCGCAAGCTGAAGGCGCTCGAGGACGAGAACCGCAAGCTCAAGAAGCTGCTGGCGGAGACGATGCTCGATGCCTCGACGCTGAAGGAGATGTTGGCAAAAAACTTCTGACGCCCGGCTTGCGGAGACGCGCCGCGACCTGGGCGATCCATGAGAAGAGCTATTCGCAACGGCGAGCCTGTGCGCTCGTTGGATTGCATCCGCGGACCTATCGCTATGCCTCGACGAGGCCGGACGACAGTGTCCTGCGGGCAAAGCTGCGGGAACTCGCATCGCAACGGAGACGCTTTGGCTATCGGCGTCTAGGGTTGATGCTGGAGCGCCAGGGCATCAAGCTCAACGGCAAGAAGCTCTATCGGCTCTACAGGGAGGAGCGGCTCACCGTGCGCAAGCGCGGCGGGCGCAAGCGGGCTCTCGGCACCCGGGCGCCGATGGCCATTCCGCAGGATCGCAATCTGCGCTGGTCACTCGACTTCGTCACCGACACGTTGGTGAACGGCCGGCGCTTCCGCATCCTGACGCTGGTCGATGACTTCACGCGGGAATGCCTTGGTCTGGTGGTGGACACCTCGCTCACCGGCCCGCGTGTAGCCCGTGAACTCGATCGGATCGCCGAACTTCGGAGCTATCCCTGCATGATCGTCAGCGACAACGGCACGGAGCTGACCTCAAACGCCATCCTGGCCTGGCAACAGGACCGCGGCGTCGAATGGCACTACATCGCGCCCGGCAAACCGATGCAGAATGGATTTGTGGAGAGCTTCAACGGCCGACTGCGCGACGAATGTCTCAACGAACACCTGTTCTTCAACCTCAAGGAGGCGCGCCAGATCATCGAAGAATGGAGGATCGACTACAACACCAACCGACCGCACACGAGCCTCAACGGGCTCACACCAAACGAGTTCGCAGCACGCCCTACGGAGGGGCATAACCGGAACAGATTCTCCCTATAAACGAGGACAACTCGGGGAGCAGGTCACATGACCTCCTCGAAACGCCGCATAATTTCGGGAATTCTTTCAACAAGCCGTGCTCTTAATTCTGACATGTCAACAAGCATATTCTGCCGATGCTTCAGCACAATCTTTCCGTCGATGATGACGCTATCGACATCGCGACCTATGACTGTCGCCGCGGCGGTGAACAATGGATCATAGATTGGCTGCTGATCGGCATGGTCGCTGTCAAGAAGTAAAATGTCGGCTTTTTTGCCGACCTCCAAACTTCCAATGCTATGCTCAAGCCCTAAAGCACGAGCCCCGCCATTTGTAGCAATCCGTAGTAATTCTTCCGAGCTAACCGCATTGCGGTAGTGATGCGGCGTCCCCATGATGACTTGTTGTCCAATTCGTGCTGCATGTGCGACCCGGAAGATATCTAGCGACCCCCAAGCCGCTGCCCCATCGGTGCCCAATCCGATATCAACTCCACGGCGCCAAAGCTCCATGAGTTGAGGACTTCCAAGGGCATAGTTATTAAATGCGCAGTGACAAGCGGACGGTCTGTGCTCCACATATAGGTCAATTTCATTCGGCGAGAGGAGAACTGAATGTGCGCAATGCAGATGTCGATTCAGAACTCCTATCTCGGCCAGAAATTCGGCAGGCCGTTTGCCGAAATGCTCCAGCGCGTAATCGATCTCATAAGTCCCCTCGCATAAATGGGTGTGTACCTTTACGCCGGTTTGCGTCGCGGCTCGTCCAATTTCGCGAATAAGCTCCGGCGAGCAAGTCATTATTTGTCGTAACGCGAGTGAAGCAGTGACGCGGCCCTTGGCCTGCCATCGGTGAACCAAAGTTAAATTTCCTTCGATCGCTTCGTCACGCGTCATAATCATTGACGGTGGGTATCCAACACCCTGGTCAATGGTTGAAAGCGCGATAATTCCTCGAATGCCCGTGTCGAGCGCTGCGCGGCCCATTTCATCCGGATGGGGCCCGCCAGCTTCAGCAAAACAGGTCGTTCCGACCGAGATCATATTCGAATAGGCAACCAGCCCACTAAGGTAGACATCCTCAGGATCAAGAATGCTTTCAAATGGAATGTAATAACATTTCCAGATTGGGTTCTTGAGCTGGCGCACACGCGCCATAGCCGCGATCTTCCCGCGCAACAGTTGTTGGGCCGTATGAAAGTGCGCGTCGATCAAACCGGGCAGAGCAATCTTGTCCGTGACGGTCAGCTGCTCTGTCGGGTCAATTCTGCTCGCTTCGGATGATTTTCCGATCCACGCAATCTTGTCGCCGATAACGGCGATGGCGCCATTTCGAATGGTAGTGTTGTCAGGATCGAGGGCCACGATATCGCAGCCCACGATCAGAAGATCGACCTTGCGCGGCGCTCGCTCCCCAAGGTTCGCGACGTCGATATTTGAGTTCACTTCTTGGTATTCAAGCTTGAATGAACCTCCTGCATGATCTGCAGGTCAGCGATGCCTTCGAACGCCGGCAAATCCTTACGCCCCGTTGCCCGAGCGGCCTCGTAGCCTGCCTCCGAGATCGTCTTGCGATCTATAGCAAGGATCGGTGACGATGCTTTCATATACTCGATGTCGAGCTCGTTCATCCGCGTTTGTTGCTTGAGATTGAGCCCAAAATCCTTCCCGAACTTTTCGACAGTCAGCTTCGCTGCGATTGCGGGATCAGAAGAATTATTTTCGTTCCATCCACGAACGAGGGCGCGCAGGAATTTCACCACGTCAGCGCGATTGCTCTAGAAACGCCTTGGATGTAAAAATTCCGCTGGCAAACGTCTTGAAGCCCATCGCATCGAAAGATGTGAAGTGAAAATCCTTGCCCGGCACTAATCCCATCTGCTCGAGGGTAATCGCCTGGCTGGTGCGAAAGCCGGTATATCCGTCAGCCTGCTTTGCCAACAATGGTTCCGGTGAAAAGCCCGCTGGAATATAAGTGACAGAGCCGGACAGCCCGTTTAGAGCCAGTGTTGCGTCAACCGCGGCACGCTCGGTAGCCCCTTGCACCAATATCTTGGAGCCCACCAAATCCTTCGCGTTAAGGATTGGCTTCTGCGCAAGAGAAATCACGCCGAGTGGTGAAACCGGAAATGTCACAGCCAGTAACTTGAACTGATTACCCTTACTCACAGCGTCGAGATAAGGAAACCAAGTTGAGTAGCCAAGTTCAGCCTTTCCGGCCGCGACCAGGACAGCAGGGGCGGGTGCGTTCGGCCCTCCAGGCAGTATTTCGATCTCCAAACCTTCTTCGGCCATGTAGCCTTTGTCGATCGCAATCCACATTCCTGCGTATTGAACATCCGCTATCCAGCTTAGGGCGACACGAATCTTCTTCTTTTCTTGTGCGAAGGCGGTTCCGGTGCTCAGCGAAACGGCGATAACGCATCCGACGATTGTTGAGATCGTAACCTTCAACATGAATTTGCGACGTGACATCGTTCCCTCCGTATAGATGACGAGGACTACGGGTAGACAGCGTTCCAGCGAAATTCAAAGAAGCGCGGCCGTCGCCTGAGCTGCAAAGGCTTCCCTCCGGCTCGGCGAGTCAGAAGGCTTTGCCGCCACAGCTCGCCTATCATTCCATCATAAATGTTACAGGAACAGAATTAAATTGTAAACGTGTTTACATAAGGCTATTTGACTGAAGGCCGAGAAAGGCCCCGACATGACCCAGTCCGCCCGCAAGCCTGTCGCCACCGCCGTCCCGAACGACCTCGAGGCGTTCTGGATGCCGTTCACCGCCAATCGCGCCTTCAAGGCCCGGCCGCGCATGGTCTCGCGCGCCAAGGACATGCATTACTTCACCCCGCAGGGAAAACCGGTGCTCGACGGTGCCGCGGGCCTCTGGTGCACCAATGCCGGGCACAACCGCGAGCCGATCGTCGCCGCCATCCAGGCGCAGGCCGCCGAGATGGATTTCGCCCCGCCGTTTCAATACGCGAACCCGAAATCGTTCGAACTGGCGAGCCGGATCGCAGCGATGGCGCCGGACGGCCTCGATCACGTGTTCTTCTGCAACTCGGGCTCGGAAGCGGTCGACACCGCGATGAAGATCGCGCTCGCCTATTGGAATGCGCGCGGGCAGGGGCAACGCGCGCGCTTCATCGGCCGCGAGCGCGGCTATCACGGCGTCGGCTTTGGCGGCATGTCGGTCGGCGGCATCGGCAACAACCGCAAGGCGTTCGGCGTGATGCTCGCTGGCGTCGATCATCTGCCGCACACCTATAACCGCGAGCAGCAGGCCTTCTCCAAAGGCGAGCCGGAATGGGGCGCGCATCTGGCCGACGAACTCGAACGTCTGGTCGCGCTGAATGGCGACAACACCATCGCCGCGGTGTTCGTCGAGCCGATGGCGGGGTCGACCGCGGTGCTGCCGGCGCCGAAGGGCTATCTGCAGCGGCTGCGCGCGATCTGCGACAAGTACAAGATTCTGCTGGTGTTCGTCGAGGTCATCACCGGCTTCGGCCGGCTCGGCCACGCGTTCGCCGCCGAACGTTACGGTGTGGTGCCGGACATGATCACGTTTGCCAAGGGCGTCACCTCCGGTTCGGTGCCCATGGGCGGCGTGCTGGTGAAGAAGGACATCCACGAGGCCTTCATGCAGGGGCCCGAGCACGTCGTGGAATTCTTCCACGGCTACACTTATTCGGCACATCCGCTCGCGGTCGCGGCCGGCCTGGCGACGCTCGATGTCTATCGCGACGAGGGCCTGTTCGAGCGCGCGAAGAAACTCGAGCCGTTGTGGTACGACGCCTGCATGACCCTGAAGGGTTTGCCGAACGTGCTCGATATCCGCTGTGTCGGCATCACTGTCGGGATCGATCTGGCGTCGAAGCCCGACGGCGTCGGCAAACGCGGCTTCGAGGCGATGGATCGCGGCTTCCACGAGGAAGGCATGATGCTGCGCGCGGTCGGCGACTCGCTCGCCATGTCGCCGCCGCTGATCGTCAGCAAAAGCCAGATCGGCGAGATTTTCGAGAAGGTTGCGCGGGTCATCAAGGCGGTGGCGTAGTCGCTCACCGGCCATTGTTATTGCGCCCTCTCCTCTTGAGGGAGAGGGCTGCACCGGCTTTTCAACCAGTCATGATGGGTGAGGGGTATCGATCTATCGATCGCGTGTTACCCCTCACCCATCATCGTTCCTGGAAACACCGAGATGCTCCTCTCCCGCGCCGAAGTCGGGTGTTTCCGACTTTCGGCCACTCATTTATGCCGAACTCGGGTAAACTCGATCTGATGCATTCTTGGTATTGTCTGACTATGAGCGTCCGATCCCTGCCCCTATGTGCGGCCCGGCGTTTGAGGCGCACTCTCGATGCTGGTTCGGTAGAGGCGCCCCGCGTGATGGTGAAGTATGGTAGGACATATGCAAGGCTGCGGTGCAGCGATCAATCGGGAAAGTGGGTTTCGATAATGGCGAGTGCGCAGTTTGCAGTAGTGAGTTTGGGGTGAGAAATGCCGCAAAGACGCCGCAACTCTGAAGATCCCGCGACATCTGTTTATGAGCGGATCGCTGCTGCTTATCCAAAGCTCTCGGAAGCGCCCAAGCAGTTTGCTGACTTTGTGGTGACACACCCGGTAGAAGCCGCGCGAAAAAGTATCCAAATGGCCTCATTAGAAGCTGGCGTGTCCGTTGCAAGCGCAAATCGGTTCGCGCGGGCGCTAGGCTACGTTGGATATGGTGAGTTTCGGGCAGAGCTAATCCGCAGCTTTCAAAGGGCCTACGAGCCTGTTCAGCTATTGAAAAATCGTCAAAGTGAGGTCGCTGCAAGCGTCGATGTTTTTGCTGCGTCGCTCACCCAGGACATTCAAAACATACAAGCAACGCGCGACCACCTGCCCAGCGACGCTTGTGCGCGCGCTGTTGAAATGACCATTTCTGCGAAACGACGGTTTGTGATCGGCTTTTTCCACGCAGCACACCTAGCAGCGCTGCTGGCCTCAAATTTGGATCTCCGTTGCGGCGATACGCGCGCTGTCACAAATTCAGACGGTGCAGTGGGCGCGGCCGCACAACTGTTCAAGTACACGCGCGACGACTTGGTAATCGCGATCGCGTTTCCCCGTTACTTTCGCGAAACAATCGAGCTGTGCCGCATAGTAAAGAGTAGAGGCGTTCCGGTCCTCGCAATAACCGACGGCCCTCGCTCCCCGCTCGCTTCCATTGCGGATGTTGCACTTTATGCTCATGCGCAATCTACAATCGCACCGACGTCAGATGCGAGCGCCTTGGCCATGGTGGAAGCGCTATCCGCGGCTGTTGCCCACCGAGCGCAAAATGCGGTCCGTTCCTATGAAGCTTTCACCGCCTTCGCCCTACCATGGCTTGACCCATCACTCCCTGAACGCAGTGGGAAGCACCACACGACAAAAAAGCGGTAAACCACATCACAACCTCACTGCGGATCGTCGCTTTCCGCCAATCGCCAAAGTCACCCAGCAGCGTTGCGCCCGCGTCTTCGGCCATACCTCGTCGATCGCCTTCCAGAAGCCGAGCGCCCTCTCGGCTATGGCGAGTTACGGGTCGATCGTCAGACCTCGCCGCTTGAGATCGAGCAGCAGCTCCTTCCAGGATTGCGCGCTCTCGCGGATGCCGTCGGCAAGCCCGACCAGTTCCTTCTTGCCATCGGCAGTGGCGCCGATGATCATGAGCAGGCACTGCGCTGTCAATTGCACACGATGACGTAATTGCGGTCGGCATTCGCGGCACAGAATGACCGCTACTTTATAGCCCTCACGCAATGGCGAATCGGAGGGCGATCGATGAAACAATATGTTAGGCTGGACGTGTCGCAGCAGGAGACCGCAGTTTGCGTTGTCGACCAGGCGGGGCGCACCGTTTACGAGGGATGGGTGAAGTCCGACCCTGGCGCCCTGACCGAACTGCTTCGTAAGCGAGCGCCAGATGCAGAACGCATCGGTTTTGAGACCGGAGCAATGGCGAGCTGGCTTTGGCACGAGCTCGGCGAGTCAACCTTCGGGTTGTTTGCATAGATACTCGTCATGCGCACGCGGCCCTCTCAGTTCGCATGAACAAAAGCGACCAGAATGACGCGAAGGGCCTCGCCGAATTGGTCAGAGTGGGTTGGTATCGCGAGGTCAAGGTCAAGAGCGAAGAGAGCCAGAAGGTCCGCGCCATTCTCGTTGCTCGGTCGCGTTTGGACCAGGATACGCAGAGATATCGAGAATCAGGTTCACAGCATGATCAAGGAGTATCAGCTGCTGTTCCGAAGAGCCATCGGCCTGCAGTTCAGGAACCAGGTCATCGAACTGGTGGCGGGAGATCATCAACTTCGAGCTGACATAGATCCACTTTTGACGATCCACGAGCACGTTTGCAGGCAACAGGCCAAATTCGACGAAGAGGTGCGCCGCATGGCAAAGGCCGACGAGACGACCTGCCGTCTCATGACAGTTCCAGGTGTCGGTGTGATTACGGCCTTGACCTTCCGATATACCATCGATGACCCATCGCGGTTCCGATCTGCCTCCAAGGTCGGTGCCTATCTCGGGCTCACACCCCGGCGCAACCAATCCGGTGAGACCGACATGAACGGGAGGATCTCGCGCTGGGGGGAACCGACTGCTGCGAACGTATTCGTTCGAAGCTGCGACCGTCTTGCTTTACCGCACGAAAAAATGGTCGTCCCTCAAGGCCTGGGGAATGAAACTCGCAAAGCGAATCGGAATGAAGAAGGCCAAGGTCGCCATCGCCCGAAAGATCGCGGTGATCCTCCATTGTATCTGGGTGGACGGCACCTCGTTCGAATGGCTCCAGCCGAATGCAGTCAGATCGTCGTTTTTGATAGCTCCTGGCTCGGTCCGGCCGAGTCGGCGATGTCCCGCTGGGACGGTGTTGTGGTGACCTCGTTTATTCGGCTGGTGACGGTTCGTCCGTACCCCGCTGCACACGTTGAGGCACCCAACCCGGACATCATCATGAGGCGCTCGACGACCTCGGAAAGGACCATGACCCCAGCGATGGCATTACCACGATCGGATAGTCATCGACATTCACGCCAAACACATTGTCAGGCGCGCTCGCCCCGTCTCCGCTACTGCCCGGCTCCGACGGGGCTCGCGCTACCACCTGAGCAAAACGCCGGCAAAAAAACTTGACAACAAACCGCAATTAAAGGGCCGAATAACACTGCGCATCGTCTTCCACCCTAGCCTGGACATAGATGCCATCGGCCCAGGCGTAGACATACCGTTTGGCGGACAGGTCGCGATCCAGCCAGCGCGCGTGCTCGTCGACCCAAGCCTCCGTCAGCAGTGCGATGGTCGAGGCCGACAGCCCGCCGGCGTCCTTGCCGAGCAACGCGCCGAGCGTATCCTCCAAGTCACCGGTGGAGACAACCTTCAAGTCGAGGATCGGGATCAGCACTTCGGGGCGCTTCGTGCGTCGCGCATATGGCGGCAGTATTCTCGGGCTGAACCGAATCCGCTCACCGCCGACGGCCTCCCGGTCGCGCACGCGCGGCTGGCGCACAGCCACCGGCCCGATGCCGGTCATGATCTCGCGTTCGGGAAGATGCCCGTGACGCACCACGCGCTGGTGGCCCGCCCCGGTCTTGAGATCGGCATATCGCCCTAAAAGTCTGCGACTCCCGTCTCGACGGCATGCGTGAGCAGGGCATGCGCCCCGTTGCGCAAAATCTCGGTGAGCGAATCGGTGAAGTTCTCTGGCTGAACCAGCTTGATGACGTTAGTGTCAGTCACGGCGTATCACTCCTTGGCGGAGAAGTGGAGGCATTGAAAACCCCCACGATACGCCGCCTTACCCCTTCATGCCGTCACCAACTTTCGCGCATAGCTCTCAAAGTTACCAAGCAGGCACAGATCCCAATGACGAACGACTGAGCCGAGCGCTTCATCGAGAAATCTTGCAAGAGAGTCTAAAGCCACCTTACCAAAATTCCGGAAAGCAATCCAAATTGCCGAGCTTGCTCCACCAAACCAATTTGTGGCAACTATAGTTGGCGTGGAGGTTCACCGTCATAAGTGTAAGGGACCTGAGGTGGCATGGGCCCCTTGATTCTCTCGCATTGCCCGCGCTGCTCCCAAGCGTGCGCAAGTATTCCGACAGCCCTGGACATAACAAAGAGCCCCCGTCCAAGCTCAGGCTCGAAGCCCAGTTCGGAGAAAACGACCGCACTGGCTCCATCTATATTCATGGGTATTTGTCGACGCCCTGATGATAATCGGGACTCAATCGCGCAACCAATGGCAGCGTAGCGCCCCGATACCACTCCTTGCTTTGCTGCGGCACTTACGAGTTGTAACAGGCGCGGCGCACGCGGGTCGATTGGGTGAAATCGATGACCGTAACCTGGAATGTATCGGCCGTTTGATTGACGATAGTCGGCGATTGCACATTCTGTTGCGGCCTCGATTGAAACGCCGTTATCGCATCTCCTGGCGACATCCTGGAAGAGAGACATGCACTGTTGCCCAGCCCCACCGTGCACATCTCCAAGGAGCGTGATGGCAGCGCCCATAGCGTGGTTGATGTCATTGCCCGCCGTTATCGCCATGCGGGCGACAGCGATCGATGGGGCTTGGGGACCATGATCAACCGCCGCGACCAGCGCCGCCTCGAGTAGCGCAGCCTCCTCGGCAGTTGGCAGGTTTCCTCTCAGCATCAACCAAATGGTTTGCGGGAAGCTTATACGACCTATCAAATCCTCGATCGCATAGCCGCGAAGTCGGATCACGCCCGGATGTATGTCGATGATGGAGGTGCGCCACCAGCGAACGGCTAGGGCCGCCATATCTTCGCTCATACGGCTCCCTCGCGACGGAGGCGGGCCACGTCTGCCGTGTCGTATCCCAACGATTCCAACACCTCCTCGGTATGCTCGCCTAACGCTGGAGGCGGTCCGCCAGCACTCAATTCACCATCATCAAAACTAAAGCCCGCAGTTACAACTCGTATAGGGGTTTTTATCCGCGGGTTGTGAGCGAGGTCTTGTACGAGGCGGCGGTGACGCACCTGGGGACTATCGAGCGCCTCGGGCACACTAAGCACTCTACCTGCGGGTATCCCGGACTCGTTGAACGCTTGCTCCCAGTAGCTCGCGGAACGAGTCCGGAGGATGCGTTCAATCTCGGTTTTGAGCTCGGCGCGATTGCGCTTGCGCGAATCGCGTTCGGCGAAGCGTGCGTCCACTATAATATCGGGACGATCAATCAGTTTGCACAGACACTCAAATTGCTCCTGCTTGTTCGCCGCAATGTTCAACAAGCCATCCGCCGTTTCGAATGTCCCGGAGGGAGCCGCTGTCATATTCTCGTTGCCCATTACACTCGGTACCAGACCCGCCGTTAGATAATTCGATACTATCCATCCTAACGAGACGAGGGTCGCATCCAACATCGAAACGTCGATAAATCGTCCCTTGCCGGATTTAGCGCGTCCGACCAGAGCGGCTGCAATCGCAAAGGCGGCGGTCAGTCCGCCTAACGAGTCGGATACCGGGAACCCAACACGTAAAGGCGCCGATTTTACATCGCCCGTTATGCTCATGACACCCGAGAGCCCTTGGATGATCTGGTCATAAGCCGGGTTTTGGGCCAACGGACCGCTCTGACCGAACCCCGAGATCGCACAATAGACCAGTCCTGGATTTATAGACGCCAACCGGTCGTAGCTCAGCTCCAAACGCTTCATAACACCAGGCCTGAAATTCTCAACCAGCACATCGGCGGTGCATACCAATTTCTCCAGGATCGCGCGCCCGTTTGACGATTTGAGATTGATCGTCATCGACTTTTTGCCGGCGTTCTGCGCAATAAACGATGCTCCCATGAGGGCCTTGTTCAGCGCAGGATCGGCGCCAAGCTGTCGCGCAAGATCGCCCGAACCGGGTGTCTCAACCTTGATGATCTCGGCATCAAGCAAGCCGAGTTGGTAGGTGCAAAACGGACCGGACAACACATTCGTAAGATCAAGAACACGAATTCCTCGTAGAGGTCGCGTAGCACGGTCTGGAGACGGTTCTGGCAAGATTGATCCACCGCTCATTTGAGCTCGGTCGTCCAATTGTTCCTGCTCCCTAATCAAGATCGTTCTTTCAGACAGAATGCCGTTCTGAATTCATTCAGAGCGCGCAAGGCCTTAATTGTCAAGTCGATCTAAGCCTCCACGCGCTGGTGTGCGATTGGGGTCATCGTCGAGACATGATGCGCCGGTTGACACCGCGCCGGATATCGTTAAAAAAGAACGATGTTCTATTCTATGGAACGGATGATTTGATGCGTGTCGCTCGCTTTAATGATGGCCAGATCGGGATTGTTCACGGTGCCGGAGTTATAGATGTGACCGATCTTTGCGGTGTCGAGCCAACTGAATGGCCTCCGATCGGTCCCACCCGACTGGTAGCCGATTTTCCTCGTATTCTGCCTACCCTCAAAGAAGCCGTTGAAACTCGTTCCCCTCTGCAACTTGAATCTGTGCGATTGCGCACTCCAATACCATGGCCAAACAAGGTCATCGCTTATCCGGTCAACTACCACGCGCACGGCCAGGAAATGTCGGCCACCTATCGCGCAAGCCAGCAGGGTTTTTTTCTCAAACCTAATTCTTCGCTTTCGGGAGCTGGAGAACCAATCGTCCTGCCGGAAGTTCCAGGCCGAGAAATCCACCACGAGTGCGAACTCGCGATCATAATCGGGCGAACGGCAAGAAATATTGCGCGCGAAGAAGCAATGGACTGCGTGTTCGGTTATTCCTGCCTCCTCGATATGGTGGTTCGAGGTCGAGAGGAGCGCGTGTTCCGCAAGGCATACGACACGTTCTGCCCCGTTGGACCCTGGATTACCACGGCAGACGAAGTTGGGGATCCGACCGCCCTTCGCATGCAGCTTTGGGTCAACGAGGAGCCCCGGCAAGATGCAAATACCCGCGATCTCGTGCTCGATATCCCCGGCATGATCGAGACCGCGGCCGCCGTTATGACGCTGTATCCGGGTGACATTATCGCGACCGGGACACCTGAAGGTGTCGGGCCCGTCAAACCAGGCGACAAGATCCGGATCCAAATTGAGCGTGTCGGTGAGATGGTCGTCGATGTGATCCAGGGTACTGGCGGTTATACGTCGGTTTTGGCCGCACCCTATCAGCTGGCTCTAGCGCACGCTTAAACGGGAGTTGACAGTGGGACAGACGATCCGATCGCTCGAAGAGCTCTATAGTGCGTTCGATGGTCTAAGCATGGAAGGCGGGTGGCACCGCAAGCAGCCCGCCCTTTGGAGGGAGCCCCGTAAAAACCTTCGGCCGGCGATTTGGCGCTATCGCGACGTTCGACCAATTCTCGATGCTGCCGGCAGTCTTGTCAGCACGGATTTTGCAGAACGCCGCAATTTGACGATGACAAATCCCGTCGAGGGAAATCTCTATCCGACCGTCCGCACGCTCGTTGCAGCTTATCAAATGATTCGCCCCGGAGAGAAAGCCGCCGCGCATCGCCACACTCCCAATGCTCTTCGCCTCATTCTTGAGGGCCACGGTACCTACACCGTCGTCGATGGACAAAGGATCGAGATGCGTCCAGGTGACGTCCTGCTAACGCCGAACTGGGCGTGGCATTCGCACGAAAATGTCGGGCGAGAGGATTGTTATTGGCTTGACTTCCTTGATGTGCCACTTGTTCATTTGATGGAATCCATGTTCTTCGAGCACCACCCTGACAAGCAAGAACAACACGTTACCGATATCGAATTGTCACCAATGGCGTTCCGGTGGGGAGACACCTTGAAGCAGCTCAACGAGGCAAGCCCCGATGCGACAGGGATGTCTGACCGACAAATCGAGCTTGGATCCCCCGCCTTGCCCACGATCGGGCTATACATGCAACATCTGACGACTGTAGGGGCGACCCGTACAATGCGAACAACGGCGAACTCGATTTTTGCTGCTGCACAGGGCGGCGGCCGGACCACAATAGACGACGAAAGTTTTGAATGGCAATATGGTGACGTATTCGCAGTGCCAGCATGGCGACCTTATCGGCACGAGAGCCAGAGCAACAGTATCTTGTTGAGGGTTACGGACGAGCCTTTGATGCGTAATATGGGATTTCTGCGAACGATTGTTGAATGAATCCTTACGGAGCGGCCGACAGAGTGCCCAAAACCCCGAGCAGCAGACGCGGCAGCCGCCTTGCGCCAAAGCAAACCTTCCAGGATCAAACCGAAGCCGGTGGCGTTGCCGCGGTCGAGCGAGCTCTTACGGTGCTGGAAGCTTTGCTAGAAGCCGGCAAGGAAATCACTCTCGCCGAGTTGGCTGCGCGGACCGGGTTCTACAAAAGCACCATCTTGCGGCTGATCGTCTCTCTTGAGGCCTTTGGTTACGTGCGCAAGCTTGATAGCGGCGAGTATCATCTTGGCGCCAAGGTCTTTGAGCTTGGTGGTGCCTACCAGAAGTCTTTCCGGCTCGAAAAGCATGTTTTGCCCATCTTGCGGGAGATGGTGACCGAAACAACCGAAAGCGCCGCCTTTTACATTCGCAACAGGAACCAAAGGATTGTCCTGTTTCGCATAGACTCCGATCATCATGGCGTACTCGACAATGTCCGCCCTGGTGACCGCCTTCCCCTTGATCGCGGAGCGGCCGGTCGCATTCTTCTGAACTTCGCCGAAGGGTATCGTACCGCCCCCCCGAGCGAATTTGTTGCGGCCACCTTTGGCGAGCGACAGCCGGATACCGCAGCCGTTGCAGCACCAGTATTCGGTGCCGGCGGAAAGACCCTCGGTGCGATTGGGGTCTCCGGTCCGCGGAGCCGTTTCACAACTGCTGCTGTCAAAAGGTTTGAGCGTGTCGTTTTGGAAAAAGCTACGGCTCTTACGACGCGATTGGGTGGCCCGGCGAATGCGTACCCTCGCCCAAATGCGCTGTTGGCGAGTTGATCGCATTCAGCCGCGCGGGATGATTGATCCGCCTTACAAAATGTGAGTTCGTTAAGCCATGAGCGCGGAGCGCCCATCCTCCGGTATTCCTGAAGGCTTTGCGCCGGTTCCTACCGCAAGTGCCTTCATCCATCAGCTTGGTCCAATCTATCGTGCGGTCATCGACGGTGAGGTCATTTACGGAATCTTGATTGACTCGCGCCACACAAACCGAAGCGAAAATTGTCATGGTGGCATGCTGGCAACGATAGCCGATATGATCCTCATCGCCTCGTGTCGCGATAGCCTTGGTATTTCTGGACCGATACAGACAGTGAGCTTGTCGCTCGATTATCTGGCTCCTGTGGTGGTTGGGTCCTGGGTCGCGGGACAAGGCGCGCTGGTGAAAGCTACGCGCTCTCTGATTTTCGCGCGGGGAGAACTATGGCTCGACAAGGCCCCAGTGCTCCGCTTCAACGGAATTCTTGCTCGCAACAGGTCCGAGGGCTCTGCGACGCAATAAGAGCGCTTGGGCGTGCACAAGCCACTGTGGTTAGCGCTGCGTTTCCGATGACGCCAACTGGCGTTGCAAGAACTCCCAATACAGTTGCAAAATCTTCTTGCCACCCAACGTCTTTGCCTTTCGCTGCAATTCGTCCCGCGGAGGACCTGACCACGCCAGTCCCGACGCAGAAATCAACAGAAACTCGCGACATGCTTCTTCCATGCTTAATCCATAGGTTACCATCTGTTCGATAGTTTCGGCACAGAAGAAGACTCCGTGATTCCTCAAGAAGAGAACGTAATGCGACCCCAACGAGAGGGCCATTCGATGGCCCAATTCGCGTGTATCGATAAGATCCGAGGTCTCCTCAAACCGCGGCGGCGGCTCCGCAAAATAGCTTGCAACACTCGACACCTGCTGTAGTGGCTCGCTCACGGATGAAAATACACGGCAATGGAAGGCATGCGTGTGGGCTGAAAAGCGAATTTCCGGTCGGGCCTCGAAGACGGCGGCGTGCATCGGCCACTCACGGTGGATATTGTCCCCATTCAGCGGCGCACCGTCGAAAGCAAGCAGGACAAAATCCGTCGGAAAGAATACTTCGCCGAGCCCTATCCCGGATCGCTTGAGCCAGAACCCGCGACCTGCAGGGTCACGCATGGCTACGTGACCAAGAGTACGGCTACCGTGCCCCTCGCTTTCCAAAATTCGGCACGCTACCGCGAGCTGTCGGAGTTCGAGCGCAATATCTTCGCTGACGATCGATCGATGCTCTGCAGATTGCGATTTCATCAGTTAATCTCCGGCCGGGAGGGGCTGACCCAACAAGTTCTTAACTTGACTTGAAGGTCACATCTAGTAAAAAACAGAATGCCGTTCTGTAGAATGGAATTATGCCGTGTCCGATGACATCGCTGCCCTTGAGTGTTTGTTTCGGCCGCGCACTGTGGCCATCATCGGAGCTTCCGGCGAACCCGACAAGATTGGCGGACGCCCCTTGTCCATGTCCATGGCGGCGGGCTTCCCGGGCACAATCTACCCCATCAATCAGAAGTCCGCAGTTGTTCAGGGCCTTAAGGCCTATGCCAGCCTCAGTGAAATCCCCGGTCCAATCGACTGCGCCATACTCGCCATCCCTGCTCCGCTGGTAGCGCAGCAGCTAGAGGCAGCTGCAGCGGCAGGAGCCCGCGTTGCCATCGTTTATGCAGCCAACTTCGCTGAGATTGGTGAGGCTGGTTTCAGGGAACAAGAGGAAATCGCAGCCATTGGTCGGACTTTGGGGTTGCGCATTCTGGGACCGAATTGCATGGGCGCATTCGACGTCAGAGCGCGGTTCTACCCAACATTCCTTCAGGCCTTCGACCATTTTGGCGGTAAAGGGTGGCCCACGGCGGGGTCGGTTGGCATCGCCAGCCAAAGCGGGGCTATCGGCGCTCATATCTTTGTCATGTTCCGCGACCGACAAGTTGGCATTAGCCGATTTGTGACCACAGGAAACCAGTGCGACATTGAAATCGCCGATTGCATCGAGTGCATGGCGCTCGATAGTGACACACGTGTCATTGCTGTCTATCTGGAGGGCGTCAAACACGGCGATCGCTTGCAGCGCGCACTGTCCCTCGCTCGTACCCAAGGAAAGCCTGTCGTGATTCTGAAGGTCGGCACAAGCAGAGCAGGCTCATTGGCAATTGCATCGCACACCGCCTCACTCGCTGGCGAAGACGCAATCTATCAAGCCCTTTTTCGCAAGCACGGCGCGTTCCGCGCAACTGCGCTCGGTGAGTTGGTTGACGTTGCCATCGCTTGCGAAGCTGGGCTCTATCCGGCGTCGAAGGAGGTTGGTGTGATCTCGCTATCCGGAGGCGGCGGCGTGATTCTCGCGGATGCCTGCGAACAAGCAGGTTTCACTTTGCCGCCCATGCCGGACCTTGCGCAGAAAAAAATGCGCGAGATCGTGCCATTCTGCGCCCCCCGAAATCCCGTCGACCCGGGAGCGCCGGCAATGACGGACATTTCGCTAACGCTGCGATTTCTTGAAATTTCAGTCGAGCAAGGAGGCTATTCGACCATCTTTCTGTTTCTAACCCATCTCGGCTACGTCGAACGAATGATGACTCCATTGAGTGAAGGCTTGCGCACATTGCGCCAACGCTACCCGGAACGCCTCCTTGCCATCGTTTTGCTCGGGCCCCCCGAGGTCTGCGCCGGCCTTCGCAAGGACGGATTTTTGGTCTTCGAAGAGCCGCTGTCAGCGGTTCGTACGATTGCGGCGCTCGCAAGTATAGCATTGCATCGCAATAGGCCACCTATGGTCTCCGACCTACCTGATCTGCCTCCGATTTCAATTCCTGCCTCAACGAAAGAAATCGAGGCGAGACAAATCCTCCGCAAAGTCGGACTGCCGGTCGCACCGGAGATTGTTGTTCGAAGTCCCATTGAAGCGTCCGAAGCGTCTAGAATATTCGGCTGCCCCGTATCGCTCAAGATATCCTCGGCGAGTCTTCCCCACAAAGCAGATGTCGGGGGAGTCATTTTGGATGTTACCGAGCCTGCCGGGGCCGCTGCGGCTTATCGTGAATTGATTGAGCGATGGAAACGCCTGAAGCCCGACGAGAGTCCCGACGAAGTTCTGGTATCGCCAATGATTTCGGGCGGCGTTGAAACGATCCTTGGCGCGCGGGTCGACCCGTTACTGGGACCAATCGTCATGTTCGGACGTGGCGGCGTTCATGCCGAGACAAATCCGGACGTCGTTATCAGGCTGGCACCCATCAGTCTCGAAGAGGCAATCGACATGATCAAAGAAGTCAGGTCGTTGTCCTTCCTGGATGGCCGTAACGGACATTCACAATTCGATATCGCGAGCGCCGCCGACGCATTGTCGCGTCTTTCTGTTCTCGTGGCTCAGTACGCCGCGGAAATCGAAAGCATCGATGTCAACCCTTTCATCGTCCTTCCGGACCTGAAAGGTGGCTTTGCCGTTGATGCACTGATCGTTCCGCGCCGCATGCGACCAGAAGATGCCGCGCAAGTTGCCGGAACAAGGTGATCGATCATGGCCTATCAATCGATATTTAAGGGCGATCTGTTCGCCGGCGAATCCTATGTTGTCACGGGAGGCGGCAGCGGCATCGGACGGTGCACGGCTCACGAACTCGCAAGCCGCGGCGCAACGGTCAGCATGATCGGCCGCACGGCGGCAAAGCTCGAACGCGTTGCCGCCGAAATCGCAGCCTCGGGCGGCAAGGCGCTCGTATTCACTTGTGACATTCGAGAAGAGGAGCAGGTCCGCAAGACGGTCGCCGACATAATTGACCAAGCCGGCGGCATAAACGGTCTGGTTAACAATGCCGGTGGCCAATTTGTGTCCCCGCTTGCCGATCTTAGCGTCAATGCATGGAACGCCGTGATCCGCAACAATCTAACCGGCGGCTTTATTTTCTCACGGGAATGCTACAACCAGACAATGAAGTCGAAAGGTGGCGCCATCGTCAATATTGTTGCGGACTTCTGGCGCGGGATGCCGGGTCTTGGTCATTCGGGAGCGTCGCGTGCCGGCATGGCCAATCTAACAATGACGGCCGCTGTCGAATGGGCGCCCTCCGGGGTGAGAGTTAACGCGGTCGCACCTGGCTATGTCGCCTCGTCTGGGCTTGACACCTATCCGCCGAAAATGAGGAAACACTTCCAGAATGTTCATCGAGCGGTACCGTTGCAGCGGCAGGCAACCGAAGCGGAGATTTCTGCAGCCATTTGTTTCCTGCTCTCCCCCGCGGCCTCGTTCATCACCGGCGTCACGCTAGCGGTCGATGGTGGGGCTTCTATAGCAAAGCCGATGTCGGCCTGGTCGTCACTGATGGACCCCGGCGATAGCCTCAATCCGCCTTGGCCACTGCCTTCGCATACGCGGTCAAAGAGCTTTGACGGCTTCCACCTGTCCGAAGTTCCCGCGGTGCTCGCCGCTGGAGAGCACGAGAAGTGAACGTCAGTATACGACAAGTCGCGCCCGCAAAATGGGTCAGATCGCCGTTTTGATGTCGAGAGGCAATGAACGCAATCGCTTCCCGGTGGCAGCAAAGACTGCGTTGGCGATCGCCGGCGCCAACGGCGGGAGGCCCGGCTCTCCGATTCCAGTGGGTGCGGCCTCAGAGGGCACAAGGTGCACTTCGACCCTCGGCATCTCGGACATTCGCGTCGGCTCGTAATCGTCGAAATTGCCCTGATCGACCATGCCATTGGTGAGCGTAATCTGGTTGCGAAAGACCGAAGAAAGTGCAAAACCAACCGCTCCTTCGATCTGGGCGGTAATAATATCAGGGTTGACTGCAACACCACAGTCCACCGCCGCGACGATACGGTCAACTTTGATCGCGTCGTGGCCAGCACTCACCTCGGCGATCATCGCAACCCTTGTACCAAATGATTGATGCACGGCGGCTCCGCGCCCCCGTCCGGACGACAAAGGCTTTCCCCATTCCGCCTTGTCTGCGGCCAAGCGAAGTGTCGCCGCATGGCGGGGCGCATTGCGAAGCAACGAGAGTCGGTAGGCGACGGGATCTTGAGCGGCAAGATGCGCTAGCTCATCGATCATGCTTTCCATGACCTGCGCCGTATGGCTATGACCCACAGAGCGCCACCAAAGTACGGGGACGGCGGATTTAGCGTTGACGACTTCCACAGAATAGTCGGCAACGGCATAGGGCGTGTCACTCGCTCCTTCGACTGAAGTTCGATCCACCCCCTCTTTTATAAACGCTCGCTCCAGCGGGGTTCCCAGGAAGATTGGTTTGCTGACAATCCTGTGCTGCCAACCGGACGGCTGCCCATCCTTGTCCACACCGGCTCTGACCTGATGAAGGACCAGCGGCCGATAGAAGCCGCCCTTGAGGTCATCCTCTCGCGTCCAGACAATTTGCACAGGCGCCCTGCCGTTGACTGCCTTGGCAAGTGCCGCAAGCTCTGCCGTCCAATCGCCAACCGGCACCGCGCGGCGGCCAAAGCTGCCGCCCCCAAGGTACGTGTTGATTTTGACTTGATCGGGCTTCAGACCCAGCACCCGCGCCGCCGTGTTCTGATCACCGCTCTGGAACTGGCAGCCCGACCATATCTCGGCGCTATCGCCCCTGAATTCGATGATGCCATTGAGAGGCTCCATGGGAGCATGGGCAAGGAAAGGAAATAGGAACTCGGCTTCGACCGTCTTAACGGCGCGTCCCAGACCGGCGGTCGCATCGCCGCGGGTCATGGTGACGAGTCCATTAGCCGTCGTGAGCTGCCGATATTCGTTCAGCATCTCACTGGTCGAACGCGTCTCGGCTTTGCTGGTGTCCCATGTCACCTTGAGGGCTTCACGCCCGCGCATCGCCGACCACGTATCCCGCCCAAGGACGGCGATTCCAGATGGAATCTGCACGACGTCAACAACACCTGGAACCTTCTTAGCGTCGCTGCTATCGAACGATGCAACTACCGCGCCAAACTGATCTGGCCGCCTGATTACAGCCGTTAGCATTCCCGGTCGTCGTACATCGGACGCGTATTCGGCCCGTCCTGCTGTCTTCGCAACAGAGTCCAATCGCGGCACACGTGTGCCAATCAGCTTCCACTCACTCGGAGCTTTCAAATGCACCTGACTCGGGACCGGGACCGCCATCGCTGCCGAAACCAACTCGCCGAAAGCCGCTCGCCGGCGGGATCGCTGATGGCTGACGATTCCCTTTTCGACGGTGATCTCCGTAGCGGGCACGGCCCAAGTGGAAGCCGCCGCCGTCACGAACATCAGACGCGCCGCAGCTGCAACCTGACGCATCTGCTCCCAAGAATTGGCGATTGAGGACGACGCGCCCGTCGCCTGAACGGGCCCGAACAGAAGGTTATTGTAGAGCTTGGCGTTAATCGGCGCGAACTCGAAGCGCATCTGGGCCCAGTCCGCATCGAGTTCTTCGGCCACCAACGTCGCAAGCCCCGTTGTGACCCCCTGCCCCATCTCGAAGTGTTTGATGAGGAGAGTGACCGAGTTGTCCTTCCCGATCTTGAGGAAGACATTCGGATCGAACACGCCCTTTACGGGATCGGCGGCAGTTGCGCGCTCGAACCGCACAAAGGTCCCGAGAACAAGCGCCCCGGCGGTTGCGGCTGTCGCTTTCAGGAAGGATCGACGCGAGGTTTGCACGCTTTCAACGGTCCTCAGCATGACTTGCTCCCTCACGCCAATGCTTTGGCGGCTTCGTGGATAGCCTGGCGGATGCGCAAATAGGTTCCACAACGACAGATGTTCCCGTCCATGGCGGCATCGATATCTACATCGGTCGGCTTCTTGTTTTCGGTGAGAAGCGTGATGGCGGACATGATCTGTCCGGATTGACAATAGCCGCACTGCACGACATCGAGCCGTTGCCACGAGCGCTGAACGGCATCGGCGATCCGGCCGGAGACGCCCTCGATCGTCGTGATCTCCTTGCCGGCTGCGTCCGCAAGGCGGACCGAACATGAAGGAACGGCCTGGTCCTCCATACGAACCTTGCAGGCTCCGCAGAGGGCCCGGCCACAGGCAAATTTTGTCCCCGTCAAGCGCAGATGATCTCGCAACGCCCAGAGCAGCGGCATCTCGGGATCAAGATCGAGTTGGTGCGCTTGGCTATTCACAGTGAGTTTGATCATAGATCGTTTCCCAAATGAGGAACTGTTGCGTAGCAGCGTGTGCGCAGCCGCAAGTCAGGTCGCTGCCGCCTTCTTCGCTTGCCGGCCCGATCTCGTGCAGGTATTTCTGGCGAGAATTTCTGGCGAGAGAAGAGCGGCAAGAGACATTTCTCCGTTGCAAGAAGAAGCGCTGCGCTTGTCGTCGACCTTCAAGACGACGCCTTTCGACCTTGATGTTAGACAGGGACACCACTAACTTCTTCCAAGATTTCCGGCGAAGTATCAGAAGATCCGCGGTACAGAGTGAGGTTTCTGGGAAACTGCCCGATGGCGCTATCGACTCCAAATCCTGACGAGCGTCAGTGTCCGGTATTCGACGGCGAGCGTTATGTTATCGCAGAGGCGAGTTCGAGCTGGCGGTCGGCTCGAATCGTCGTGCGCGATGAGGACATCAGCCGGTCCCGCTCGTGGAAGGATGTGACGGCCAACCACACGATTATTGTCAATCTGGGCGGCCTGATGCGGCATTTGAGCGTGAGCTCGATGGCGGCTTGCACTTTTCTCATCCAACAACTCTTGGCGACATGTCGATCATTCCGGCGGGGTGCGGCTTCGCAGGGACGTTCGGTGGCACTACGATCAGGTATGCAATCTGGGAAATGCCGCCCGAGCGACTGACAAGCCTTACTTGTGAGGCCGGACTCCGCGATTTGACGCAGATTCGGCCGCGTCTGGCTCACCGCGACGAGCTGATTTTCCGCGCCGTTGAGCGGCTCGCTGCGCTGGCGGATGAAACTGATAACTTGGCCGAGCTCCTCGGTGAGACTATCAGCCGCACAATCGGCCTGCATCTCATCGGAGCCTATGGCAACGAGACCAGTCTGGCGTCGGCGCCACCGATTTTTCCAGCAAACATCGCCAGGATCCTGCAGGACTATATCGACGCGCATCTGTGCGACAAAGTCACCCTGGATGACCTTGCGCGGGTTGCGGGTGAGAGCGTGCACCGCCTCCTCATCGGCTTCCGTCAGCACTTTTCGACGACGCCGGCCCAGTACATTATTCAGCAGCGACTGCGGCGTTCGCGCGGACTGTTGCAGCATACAACAAGGCCGATTTCCGAAATTGCCTACGCGGTCGGTTTCTCAAGCCAGAGCCATCTCACCGACCTGTTCAAGAAGCATTATGGCCTCACCCCAAATGCATTCCGGAACACATCGCGATCAGCCTGATTCACCCATCCGCTTTGAGGAAATGAAGTCGAAATCGACGATCACCGGCACCCACCGGTCACGTGCTGCTGCACAAGCAGCCCCTCTCATCTTCCGATGGAAGCCTCATAGAGGCGAATACCATCGGCGACCGTTCCTGCGCGCAAGTTCGGACACAGGATCGTCGTGTCGGCAGTGATCGGCCCGTCGGGTTTTCGTCCTCTCGATATCGCCGTGACGGCTAGAACCGCCATCTCCTCGATGCGCGAAACGTCGATCAGGTCAGGGTCGATACGGGACGGCAGACCAAGGTCGGTATAGAGCGCTTCCAGCGCAGCCACCGCCCGTCGTGTTACGACTTCGAGTGAGCCATCCGGCGCAACACCGAATGCTATTGCAATGGCGCGTGCACGCTCCGGTGCGGCCTCCGCGTTAAACGCCAGGACGCGTGGGAGCAGAGCTCCCACTCCGATGGCATGGACGATATTGAAATTCGATTCCATGGGGCTGGATAGCGAGTGACACAAGCCCAAACCGGCATTGGTGCACGCCATGTTCGCCATCGTCGACCCGACGAGATTGTCGAGCCGCGCTTCGGGATCGTTCCCAAGTACGGATCCTCGCAGTGACCGGAACAGGCGCCCGGCCGCGTCAAGGGCCAAAGCATCCGAGATGGGTGATGTCATGTTGGTGAAAAATGCCTCAACCGCGTGCGTCAGCGCGTCGATCGCAGCCAAAGCTGCCACTCTGGGCGGCAGCGTTTCAAGCGTGACCGGGTCCAGAATTGCTACCTTTGGAAAGTTCTGGGGGCCGCCCACCGAGAACTTTCGATGCTCAATGTCGTCCTTGGCGACAGTCCATTGCGATACCTCCGATCCCGAACCTGCAGTAGTTGGGACCATAATCATAGGCAACGGGTTGTTCGAAAAGACGAACCGGCCACGAAGCGGCCCAACGGCACCCCCGTTGGTCGTCGCCAACGCGGCCCCTTTTGCCGCGCACATCACTGATCCACCGCCGATACCCACAACACCGTCATTACCGGCGTCGATCATCCGCTTCGTTTCGGAGTCGATATGCGTCAGTCGCGCATCCACCGGGCATTGGTCGGAAAGATCGAAGGCCACTCGAGCTTGGACCATATCGTCGAGCGCAAGCTGAAAGAAAGATGTCTTTGCGATAACCGGGTCTGTAAACATCATCGGCTTGCGAATGCCAAGCTCGCTCAGGAGTTTCGGCAAATTCCGCAAAACCCCGTGTCCCGCGACAATCCGAGTTGGCATGAAGTAGTTGACACTCACAATGCTCACTCCATCCATTCAAAGTTTGCAACAGAGCATTGTCGACTATGCTCTCACGATCCCTCCGTCGACATAGATGGTCTGTCCGGTCACGAATGCGGCGTCGTCGCTTGCGAGGAACGAAATTGTTCCCACCAGGTCGAGCGGCGTCTCAGTCCGTTTGATCGCCTGCTTCGTCGCTACCAGAGCAAACGCCTCTTCTTGAGAGAGTCCGCTTGGGGTTGCGCCAGCCATAGTTCCCGGAGTCCGTGTGAGACCGGGAGCGACTGCGTTCACGGTCACTCCGTCAGGACCAAACTCCGTTGCAAGAGCACGCGTCAATCCAATAACCCCGCTCTTGCTCGTGATGTAGTGAGTTAGGCCATTCAACGCTTGCGCCACCGTGTTGGAGCTGATGTTGACGATGCGTCCCCAGCCGCGCTGTCGCATGCCGCCCGTGAACGCCTTCGCCATCAGAAACATTCCGTCTAGATTGATCGACATCACGCGGCGCCAGTCTTCGAAAGTTATCTCGTCGAAGGACTGTGCCGGAAAGATGCCGGCATTGTTGACCAGAATGTCGCACCGCCCAAACCGCTCCTCAACCTTGCGACTTGCTACAGCGACGGCACTTGGGTCTGCAACGTCGCACACCAACGAAAGTGCATGGCCTCCCGCGGACGTCACCAAGCGCAGTGTTTCGTCGGCCGGACTTCGATCGATTACTACAACGCTAAGACCACCTTGGGCAAATCGTATGCTGCAGGCTTGCCCAATTCCGGAGGCAGCGCCGGTGACGACTACCACTCTGACATTACGCTCGGTCATTTCCGACTTGGCCAACTGTTACATCAAGCAGACAAAAAGCTTACTACTTGACTCGCGGTCTGTCTAGCGATACGATGTTCTGTCTGATAGAACACTGATGCTTTCTGATACAACACTGATGCTTGGGGAGGCTTTCGATGACATGGCAGCAACATCCAAATTATCCAACACGGCGCGAGGCCATAGGATTGTTCGCCGCGGGCGCATGGAGCCTGCTCATGCCAGCCACGGCGCACAGCGCTTCCCGATTTCGGTTTGTAACGCCATTCAATTTTTCACTATCCTATGCCCCCGTCTTTTATGGCGTGGCTGCCGGATATTTCGCCAAAGAGGGCCTCGACGTAGAGGTCGTCAACGGTAAGGGCGCACAACTCGCTTTACAACTTGTCGTCGCCTCGCAAGCCGACATTTGCCACACTGGTGCGGTCAACTACATCATCGCCCGTGTCAATGCGAACGCCCCGCTGACTTCGATAGCCACCTACTCGCAGATTTCTCCATTCTATCTGATCTCGGCGCCGTCCGATCCCATTCGCAAACCCAGCGACATGGTCGGAAAGACAATTGGCGTAGCCTCGCTTGGCGGGTCGCAGTTTGGAACACTTGTCAACGTGCTTCGCGCTGGCGGAATTGATCCGGCCCTCGTCAATAAGGTCGTAGTCAACGATGGACCGGCAAGTTACGGCCTCATCGAGGCAAAGCGTATATCTGGTTACGTTGGACCGGTACATACCAACGTCCTTCTGCCAAATGCCATCAAGATGTCCCTCGACGACGGCCTGCCGAGTCAGGTCTACCTCGCGCAGCCGCAAGCGATCGCGTCCAATGAATCTGCCTACGTCGCATTCCTTCGCGTTGTCTACCGTGTGGCTTCTGAGATGTTGGACAGCAAGGATTTGACGCCAATGCTCAAGATCATTGGATCAAAATTTGATCTCGTCGATCTTGCTGACAAAAACGCGGCAATTCCAAATCTCAAGCTCTATCTAGACGGCATGGTTGCGAAGGGACGCGCCAATTTGCTGCGGAATGTTCCTGAGACGTGGGAGTTTGCCGTCAAGGTTATGGCCGAATCCGGCGATATCAAAGAGCGGGTCGATCCGACAACGCTTTATACCAACAGGTTGCTGGATAAGGCGGTAGCATGACCTCTGAATCCACAGTACGGTTGGTCTCCGATATTGATATTGATAGCCCACGAAGCGTAACTGCTACACGGGAGGTCAAGAGCGGCCCAGCACGTCATTCCGCACAGCCGACGGCTGAACTCTCCATAGAGGCCATCGCAAAATCCTTTGAAACTACCAACGGTATAGTCGAGGCAGTAGCAAATATTTCGTTTAAAGTCTGCAGTGGCGAATTCATATCCGTGCTTGGCCCATCTGGTTGCGGAAAAACAACATTACTACGGATGATCGGCGGACTCGAAAGGCCGACCGCAGGTGATGTCCTCGTAGGGCCCCGCTCCGTCTGGAGCGCACGACAGGGCGCAAGCGATGCAGTGAGCGAGATGGCATTTGCCTTTCAGGAGCCAAGGCTTTTTCCCTGGTTCAATATCGAAGACAATATCGCCTTGCCGCTCAGGATACGTGGCGTGCAGCGCGCTGCAAGGCTTGAACAGGCACGAGAACTGTGCGCGCTTGTCGGCCTAACCGGCTTTGAACACGCGCGCCCGCGCCAGCTTTCTGGAGGCATGCGTCAGCGCGCTTCGCTCGCACGGGCACTATCGGTCAACCCCCGCATCCTACTTCTTGATGAGCCATTTGGCGCACTGGACGCCATGACGCGCGATCAGATGAATCTCGAGCTTCAACGCATCTGCTCAACTACCGGCGCAACGGTGATACTGATCACTCACTCCATTACAGAAGCCGTTCTACTGAGTGATCGAGTCGTCGTCCTGTCATCACGCCCGAGCCGCGTTCAGTCCATCCACAAGATCGACCTGGGTCGTCCGCGCAACATCGACTTGCAGTCGACCGTGGAATTCCAAGGCTTGGTCCGACGCATACGTCACGATATTGCGGGCTATCCAGCATGACCAAGAAGACCGAAACCATTCTCCGCTTTCTACTTCCGATCGTCACCACGATTATTCTTCTGGTTGGATGGTCCACTTACGTACGAAACTCGGAAGTTTCACCGTTAATATTGCCCACTCCCGAAAAGATTCTATGGGCATTTCTCGAACAGATTCGCGATCCAAAAGTTTGGCGCCATGCATGGGTCACCATCGTGGAGACAATTTCAGGCTTCGGCACTGCAGTGATCTTCGGCGTAGTGCTCGGAACGCTCCTGGCGAAAGTGCGTCCACTCGAATGGTGTCTTGGACCGTTTGTGGTTGCGCTCCAAGTTGTTCCAAAGATTGCGCTGGCTCCACTCTTCATACTCTGGTTCGGATTTGGTCTTGAATCGAAGATCGTGATCTCTTTTGTAGTCGCCTTCTTTCCAGTTTTTGCGAACACCATGGTGGCGATGAAGTCGGTTGATCCGGGCGATCAGGAGGTCTTTGCAAGCATGCGCGCTGGAAAATTCAAAACCTTCTGGATGTTAGAAATGCCGTCCGCATTGCCGTTCATCCTCACTGGCATGGAAGTTGCTATTGTGCTGGCCATCATCGGCGCCGTTGTTGGGGAGTTCATCGGCGGCAACGAAGGCCTTGGATACCTCACGGTCGCGAAGCTTCAGCAGTTACAGGTCGATTCGTTATTTGCTGTAGTCTTGTTGCTGACTTTGATCGGTCTCGGTCTTTACATGCTGGTTTCTCTCTTGCGCCGGATCCTAGTGCCATGGCACCAGGCGACCGGGTTACCGATATGACGCGGACAACAGCTTTGCGCGAGCGCATTGGCAGTTTTGAGATCACGGCTCTTTTCGACGGTGTCATCGCAAGCCCATTCGATATTCTCACCGGAATCGAACCCAGTGACGCCAGAAGCATCGTCGGGTCCCCGACCGATCGCATCTCAATGCCAGCTTATGCGTTCTTACTAACGTTCGGTGACAAAAGGGCGCTCATCGACACCGGCGCCTCCAATACAATGGGGCCGAGACTGGGCCAAGTGGTCGACAGTCTGCGCGCGCATGGCGTCAATCCTGCCGAAGTCGACTATATCTTCCTGACCCACCTTCATCCTGACCATTCCAACGGGCTCGTCGATGCGGACGGCGATCCGCTTTACCCGAACGCCGACGTATTTTTGCACAAAGACGAAGCAGAGTTTTGGCTTGATCGGGAAATCACCCGGGATACACCGCAGCGTCTGCACAAGAATATCCGCGCGACGGAGCGCGCAACGGCCCCCTATCGCACCCGGATGCATCTTGTGACCGACGAAGAGGTGCTGCCTGGCATCGCTCCGCTCCTTTGCGCCGGTCACACGCCCGGTCACTGTGCCTGGTTGCTGCGCTCGGAGGAAAGCACACTCATAAGTTGGGGCGACCTGGTTCACGCTGCAGCCCTTCAGCTACCTCGGCCAGACGTTGGCGTCATCTACGACGTCGATCCAACGGCCGCTGCCCGAACGCGCGCAGTGATGTTCCAGCGCATTGCGCAGCAGCGCATGATGATTGCCGGCGCCCATCTGGACACGCCGTTTGCATATCTGCGCGCCGAAGACGGGGACTATCGCTTGTATTCGAGGCCCAGCGTTGATTCAGTCAATCATTAATGAAATGGAGCGCATTGTGATCAAACGCTCTCTAGGCTTGCACGGCCCCAGCGTCTCCGCGCTTGGCCTCGGTTGCATGGGCATGTCCGATCTCTACAAACCGCCAGCAGATCGTCGTGAGAGCATTTGGACCATTCATGCCGCTCTAGATGGCGGCATCAACTTGCTCGACACAGGAGATTTCTACGGATCGGGACATAACGAATTGCTTATCGCCGATGCGTTGGCTGGCCGGCCTCGCGATCGCGTGATTATCAGCGTCAAGTTCGGCGCCATGCGCGATCCCGCCGGCGGCTGGATCGGCAACGACACTCGCCCAGAAGCAGTGAAGAATTTTGTGGCTTATACACTTCGACGGCTGAGGACTGACTACATCGACATCTATCGTCCGGCCCGTGTCAATCCCGCCGTACCCATCGAGGACACCGTTGGTGGAATTGGCGACATGGTGAGAGCCGGATACGTCCGGTATGTCGGATTGTCAGAAGTCAATGTGGCGACACTTCGCCGCGCGTATTCGGTGCATCCGATTTCGGACTTGCAGATCGAATACTCGCTGATCTCGCGCGGCATCGAGGCGGAAATCCTTCCCGCGTGCCGCGAACTCGGTGTCGGCATCACCGCCTATGGCGTTCTATCGCGTGGCCTGATCAGCGGTCATTGGTCGAAGGAACGCGAGTCGGCCCAGTCAGATTTTCGCAGCAACGTGCCGCGATTTCAGGGAGACAATCTCTCGCGCAATCTGGCTCTTGTTGAGGCACTTCGCGCTATTGCCCAATCCAAGAATGTCACCGTGGCTCAAGTAGCCGTTGCCTGGACACTTTCGCGTGGAAGCGATATCGTTCCGCTGATTGGCGCCCGTCGACCTGATCAATTGGCCGAGTCACTCGGGTCACTCGAGCTGGCTCTAACAGCAGACGATCTGGACAGAATTGAAGCTGCGGTCCCTGCCAATGCCGCTGCTGGCACGCGGTACGATGCCCGCTCCATGACAATGCTGGATAGCGAGCGAAGTAGTTCTACGGCCTGAGCGTTGCCGGGCCATCCAGAACCGCTACCCATCCGTTGGATTGTTAACGGAGTCTGGCGAGGACAGCTACGTTCAGCTGGCAGCTACCATAATATTGATAGCCTTCTCCTCAGTGTAGCTCAAGAGCTCACCGATGCCTTCCTCGCGACCGACCCCGCTGTTCTTGAAACCGCCGAACGGGAGCCCACGAAAGTGCGCCGATACACCATTTACCCAAACGTAGCCTGATTGGACTTTCTGTGCGACGCGCAAGGCGCGACTGATGTCGTTCGTCCATACGGCGGCGGTCAGGCCCAAGTCGACAGCGTTCGCCATCTCGATCGCTTGATCTTCGGTCTTGAATCTCATCACCGACATGATGGGACCAAAGACCTCCTCCTTGGCTAGGCGCATCGACATGTCAACTTCGCCGAACACTGTCGGCTCGACCCAGTACCCGCGTTTGAAACAATCGCCTGTGGGCCGAGTGCCGCCAAACAAGAGCTTAGCGCCCTCCTTCTTACCGAGCTCAATGTACGAAAGCACTTTGTCATACTGGGCCTTCGAATTGATTGGACCCATGTTGGAAGCAGGATCGAGCGGGTGGCCGACCTTGATCTTCGCAACCTTTGTCACAATTTTCTCAAGCACCGAATCATAGATATCTTCGTGCAGTAGTATCCGGCTGGTTGAACCGCAGGATTGCCCCTGCCAGCCGAAATTCATACCGCTGACCGCCGCGCCCGCCACCTTTTCGAGATCCGCATCCGAAAAAGCGATGAAAGGATTTTTTCCACCAAGTTCGAGCGTCACGTTCTTCACCGCGATTTCAGCGGCCGCCTTCTGGATTGCCATACCAGATGCGGGAGAACCTATAAAAGCGATCCGTTTGACGCTCGGATGGCGAACAAGAGCGTCACCAGCTATGCGATCTCCGGTTACAATGTTTGCCACGCCCGGCGGCAGAACGTCAGCGCAGATCTCGCTTAGGATAGACGCCGAAAGCGGACTTTGCTCGGCGGGCTTTACCACGATCGTGTTGCCTGTCACCACCGCAGCAGCAATTCGAGAGGCTGCAAACAGGATTGGATGATTGAAGGGGACAATGCGGCCGACCACTCCATAGGGCACTCGAATAGTCATATGAATGCTGCCGGGCGTCGAGGGTACCGTCTCACCCTTCATCTCATAGACGAGGCCAGCAGCAAATCGAATCCGCTCGACGGCGCTTGTTACGTCTCCACGCATCGGACCGATCGTATTCCCGGTATCAAGCGCCTCGACGCGGGCGAACTCCTCAGCACGCGCCCGGATAGCATCGGCGAGCTTCAACATATAGTCGGCACGCTGTGCCATGGAAAGCGAAGCCCATGCGGGCTGTGCTCTTTCCGCTGCCTCAACAGCCAGCCTGACGTCCGCTGCCCCGCCCAGAGGCACCCTGCCAAGCTTTGCTTCGTCAGCGGGATTGATCGACTCAAGCCAATCGCCGTTGAGACTTTCAACTAATTTTCCGTCGATCAGCATACGCCCCGATAGATCTTCAATCTCACGGATGTGCATTACTTTCCTCCAACCGCTCCAATTGCAGCGACAAGAAATCGCGAGATTAACGTGACGGGGCTGATATTCTTGAAATCGGACTCATCATGTTCTATTCAGCAGTACATCGTTCTATATTTGCTCACATCGATTTACCGATGTCAATTAGCCAGCCCCGCAGGTCAGCCAACGCAGTCCACACATGACCGTATCTATCTGTTCGTTCCCGCTGCGGCGGGCGCTGTGATCCCGTTCGGCATGAGCGCCTTCTCGATGGCGGCGCAGGCCGGGTTGGAAGCGCAGCGCCCTGAACCAGCGGCAATATTGCGAGCTTCACGGCCTCCCGCAGAAGGCATTCGAGAACTGGCGCCAGAGGTTCAGAGTCGAGCCGCAGCCGCCCGCGCGTAAGCTGCTTTATCGGCGCGAGGGGCTTAGTCATAGGCTTCGTCACACCGCTAATCATAGCCTCGTCATAAGACTACCGAGCCGGCGTCGCGACCGATTGTTCCACCCGCGCGTGATGGTCACCGGCGGACGTTCAGCGAGGAAGGCAAGCGCCGAAACGTCGAGGGGCTTCGCAGCCTGGCGCTAATTTGTCCGCGGTGGAGCGGCATTACGAAATCGCCGTGCGTCTGGTCTTTCGTTGGAAGCAAGACCTTGCCGCTGCATCCGAGCCGGTCTTCGTCGCGGTGCACGTTACCGACTCCGACGAGGAGCCCGCACCAGGGCCGCGGAATGAACGACAGAACGCCGGCTGTCGCCTTCGTCAAGGGCCTGCCCAAACTGCACTAGCAAAACGAGGAGAAGCGAATCGAAAAGAAGCCAACCAAAAAAGCTCCTGACGCCGCCTACTCACTGCGGCACTGTCAGTAGACTACCCCATCTGTACAAGCCCACCACCCATGAATCACACAAAGTGATCTGGGAGTCCCGCGCCGTGAAGAAACTCTGCCAAAGTAGCGCTAGTCGCAATCTAGAAATATCGTGATGAAATCATGGCGCGCAAACCGTAGTTGACGGCATCGAACTCGATACTTTCGTGCTTAAGCGCACCGGAGACGCGCTCGAAACGACGATCAAAGTTTTCGGACGAGAATATCTCAAGCTGATATCCAAGGCCTGACCAGTATACGATCCAGTCTCCATTTTCGGCAGTCGCAACGCCATGGATGGTTTTTAGGATCAATCGATCGCGCAGAACCGTTACTCTACCTGTCAAATCACGGCTCGTCGCGGTCACAGCCGCTTCAAGCCAACCCGGCCAGTCACTTCGCGGCGCTGAGGATTGCCAACAATATGCCTCGCAGCAGATCGGCCGCGTTCTGTATCTCATCGCTCTACCCCGGAGCATACCATCTCAAACGACTGGTGTTGTTTGTTGCGCTTTAACAAACAAGACGCCATCGGGCTCTTCAGATCGTTGCAGTTTCTCGTGAAAGAGAGACATCTCATGATGACTGCTCCTTTTGTTTGGTCCCTGCATCGTCCTAACCAATACGCAATGATCCGGCCGCTTCGATCTATGTGCTAATCGACGGCGCCCGGATCTGCAGAAAAGTACTGCATTTTATCGGGCTTATCCTCCCATTCCTTCGCATCGGACGGAGGTTGCTTCTTTGAAGCAATATTAGGCCACACTTTTGAATACTCGGCATTCAACGCCAGCCACTGCTCCGCGCCGGGCTCGGTGTCCGGCTTGATTGCATCGACCGGGCATTCCGGCTCGCACACGCCGCAATCGATGCATTCGTCCGGATGGATGACAAGCATGTTCTCGCCTTCATAGAAGCAGTCGACAGGGCAGACTTCGACGCAATCCATGTACTTGCACTTGATGCATTTCTCATTGACGACGTATGTCATTACGCTCTTCCTGATCCCGAACCTAGAACGCTAAGCTCGCTATTTATAGGGTGCATCCAGCCGGAGATTCTCCGCGATTTCGCGCTCCCAGCGGTCCCCATTCGCGAGCAAGCGCGCTTTGTCGTAATGGAGCTCCTCACGCGTTTCGGTGGCGAACTCAAAGTTTGGGCCCTCGACGATCGCATCGACCGGACACGCTTCTTGGCACAACCCGCAATAGATGCATTTCACCATATCGATGTCGTAGCGCGTCGCCCGCCGTGTACCGTCGTTCTGCCGCGGTTCGGCTTCGATGGTGATGGCTTGGGCCGGACAAATTGCCTCACACAGCTTGCAGGCGATGCAACGCTCCTCCCCGTTGGGATATCTGCGCAGCGCATGCTTTCCGCGGAACCGCGGCGATATCGGTCCTTTCTCGAACGGATAATTCAGGGTGGGTTTCGGCTTGAAGAAATAGCGCATCGCCAGGATGAATGCCGAAACAAACTCCGCCAGAAATACCGAACGCGCCAACCGATCGAGCGAAGCCATGGCGTGTCTCCGTTCACGGCGCGCTCAGACAAGCGAGTCGAGGCGGCGTACAGCGAGTCAATGCGAGGCTCGTTCTCTGATGAACCGCGACCCGATATAGCTTGTTGCCTGGATCGATCATTGGCGACCTTCGTTACGGCCGCGGCGTCCAACGCGAGCACCATTCGAAGTTGAGGGGATGAGCTCTGTATCGATAGCTTTGCGGCGGCGCTTCATTTCGACCTCTAATGTTTGTGCGCCGGCTGGAAGTGGACGCAGAGAAGCCCTGCCTGTTCGGGAGAAACCGGAAGCTCGAACTGAAGACACTTGCGGCCCATTGGCTCCGACGAGTCCGAACACGGAACGTCGGCCAGATGCAGACAATTCTTACAAACGCCAAAGCTCCGACTCACTCCACCCGCAAGCAAGGTGAGAAGTATTTGTCGTAACGAGTCGTGCAGCGCGGCCCGCTCTTTGTCATCAAGTGTTTCCATGGCGCGAACGACGGTTTCAAACGGGTCACGTTCAAGCAAGCGCCTACCCTTTGCGGTGATCTGCAAAATGACGCTGCGGGCATCTTCTTTCGATCGCTTTCGAACCAGGTACCCGGCTTCCTGGAGACCCTTGATGACCTGCGAGGCCGTGCCGCGGGTTGTGGCTTGAAATTCAGCAAATGCAGATGGGGTGCGAGAGAAGGAATTGGCCCGGGAAAAAAAGCGCAAGGCCATCCACTGAGCTGGGCTCAGCTCACCCTGATAGCCCTCGGCATGCAGCTGCCGCGCCAGTTGAAGAAGTAGCTCTGCCGTCTCACGCGCTTCCACGTTTCACTCCTTCGATTGGACTTATAGTAGCGTTTCGAAACCATCTTGACAAGCGCCACTCTTCGTTTAGCTTCGATACGAAACTGGATATTCGGTTTATGCGATCCGATTCCCAAGTCTCCGCTCATGTCCCTGAGATCTCCCGCTATCTGGCGGAGATCAGGCTATACCCGATGCTCGAGCCACAGGACGAACTGAGACTGATACAGCGATGGCGCGAGAGCGACGATCGCCGTGCACTCGAGATGCTGGTCGGCAGCCATTTGCGGTTGGTCGTCAAGCTTGCGAAAGGCTATGCCGGCTACGGACTTCCGGTTGCGGACCTGATTTCTGAGGGTAATGTTGGCCTGATGCTCGCGGTTGAACGCTTTGAGCCGCAGAGAGGTTTCCGGCTTTCGACCTATGCTGTGTGGTGGATACGGGCGCAGATTCAGGAACACATTCTGCGTTCATGGTCATTGGTGAGACTTGGAAGGACCGCGAACCAAAGGCGGCTGTTCTTCAATCTGCGCAAGCTCAAAAGAAAGCTCTCACCTCAATCCGACGGCGACCTGCATCCCGAACAGGCCGATCGCATTGCGAAGAGCCTACGAGTGTCCCGTACCGAAGTCTTGGAGATGGACCGGCGTCTCGCAGGAGATCTCTCGCTGAACACACCCTCCGGGGACGGTCGCCAAGGGTTGCTCGACGGGTTGTTGGATGAAACCCAAGATCAGGAGACCAGACTTGCCGAGACGTCGGAGCTCCTGCAACGGCGTAAAGCTCTTGTTGAAGCGCTTTCGGTTCTGGACAAGCGCGAGCGCCGCGTTTTCGAGGCGCGACTCATGGCCGAAGAGCCGGCGTCTTTGGCAGACTTGGCCATCGAATTTCGTGTGTCCCGTGAGCGCGTGCGGCAAATCAATGAAAGAGCATATGCCAAAGTCAGGAAAGCGGTCGAAGAACGCTCGAGGTTCGGACCCATATCGGGCCGGAAACACATTCCGGTGCAAGCGTATTCTCGTTAAGCATGCAACTGCTGGATTTCAGCCAGCCTTGGCATGGCCAGAGCGAGACACGCGTCCTTACGTCTTGCTATTTCAGTTTCAATCCCCACTACTCGATCAACTTTCCCCAGATAGCGCGGTCGGAGTGCAGATGCGCGCCGAATTCCTTCGGCCCAAGGTTAGACCTGTCGACACCAGTCTTCTCGAATCGAGCAGTAATATCAGGTGAATTCACTGCATCAGCGATCGCCGCGTTAAGCTTCTCGATAAGTCCTCCGGCGTACCGGCGGGCGCCATGATTCCGGCCCAAAAAAATACGCCCTGGTATCCCTTGAAGCCCGATTCACCGAAAGTTGGCACGTCTGGTTACTTGCTTGAACGCGCCTGGGAAGATCGCAAGCACCTGGTCGGCGCGATGAACGGAAGCGACGGCGGAACCCCGCCGAATAGTAGATCAATCCCTTGCCGACCAAATCGCCGATCGCATCGGCCGACCCTTTGTACGCCCAACGTGTCGCTCTCGAAGGTGACAACATGCGAAAGAAAAAAGCAGCACCCCTTGACCAGCGCCGAAAACAGCGAAGCGAATCAAAGTAGTGTTCACCAGGTGATCAAAAGCCAGCGCCGCAATGCTGTCTAGCGGAACTGATGTCCGTCAATTAGCGTATCTGTGTCCCGCTTTTGCGAAATGCGCAGATGGTACGATCGCTTTCAGACGGGCGGAGGCACCGGCTTCCAAGAACTCCTTCGACCAGCTGTGATAAAGGCTGGCGCCGGCAAAGCTCCGCGATCGCATGCTCGCCGCGTAGCCCATCGAGCACGGTCCGGATCTTCTCATTGGCCGAATATTGATTACGGGGCGCCCCGCGAATGTTCTTCACACGTGGCTCTGACGACGAGCCCAACTACCCAGATTTCTGTCTCATCTCCACTCCCTGGATGATTACGATGAGCCAGAACTCCTCTGTTCTTCAAGTGGTTAAATCCGTCTCACAGGCGCTGACGCCGGACAAGAAAAATTAGATCTCAGTTCCTCTCGTTCTGCAAGGTGCGTTTTGAGCGGATAAAGCCAATAACGTCCGAAGCTTAGTTTCAGACCCTTGCGGCACAAAATGCTGCCGACTCATGGACACGCCACGGCGGTAGGCCGGTTGGTATGTGAAACAGCAAAAGAGGCCCGGCGGTGAGTCGCCGGGCCCAAGGTTGCAGAGAAGAGATTTGGAGAAACGCAGGGTGCTCTTACTACTGGTCTTTGCCGGATAGTACGTTCCTGCGAGACGAGTCATCGCACGAGTCCTGCTCATGCATTATGTCATGTCCGCCTGTACCGCGCAATCACATGACCGATCAGTGTCGTAGGGTACTGCAGAACGGGTGACGCCACAGTCGCGCTTCTCTCCGTCAACGCAATTCGATCAATCGCCCTCAATAATACGTGGTAATCACGCCCTCATCTCAACTTGATGTTGGCATTCAGTTTCGGTTGAAGGCCTTCAATTGCTGAACAGCGGTCTCAAGATCCCGATCTGAAAGACTGCGCCCGATTTCGTTAAATTGAGCAAGCAGCACTAACCGCTTATCGACTTGCTTTCCCCTGCCCCGAGCAGCTTCGAAAAACTCGGCAATCGGGATTTCCAGCTTGGCTGCGATGACATCAAGGGTGTCGAGACTGGGCAGGCTTTTTGCCCTCTCGATGTTTGAGACTGCATCGACGGACCGGCCGATCAACTCGGCTAGCTCATCCTGGTTAAGGCCGCGCTGTTTGCGGGCGACCTTTAGTTTGATGGCGATGCGGCGTTTCAGGTCCATTTCCGGAGTTTTCTCCGGGAAATGCCCCTTATGAACCGATCATAGACGGTCTTTTGACTTGATTTCCGTATCTTACTACGGATTTGTCACCCCAATCGGGATTGCGGTTGGGGAAAGACATGAGTGTTCAAGAAACTGCCGAATCGGGGCTGTTCGAAGGCATCAACGAAATCATCAATCACGCGCTTGATGTCGCGAACTACCGAACTCGATCCGCGGCGTTGCAATTAGCGAAAGACAGGAATCGAGATATAGATGGAGAGCGGTTAGTCGCCGATATTTTCGAACG
>JAESGN010000374.1_pt1 | contig 49263 bp, 58 predicted proteins | sample 9269731 | NCBI WGS metagenome assembly JAESGN01 (sample SAMN15720683, study PRJNA650826) | algae metagenome | isolation source: Mojavia pulchra JT2-VF2 and co-occurring heterotrophs from desert soil | place: USA: Cadiz Valley, Joshua Tree National Park, CA | collected 1998-06-08
AACGGACGCAGCGGACGTCGCAATCCGAGCAGGACGGCTCCGAGGTCCAGTCGGTCGAACTTGAGAAGCTGATCGCCGAAGGGTTGTCGCTGGTCGAACGCCGCGACGCTTTCGAATTGATGCGCGACCAGGCGGCGGATCTGTTCGAACGCCACACCGGCACGCTCTGGCGGCCGCGCTCGGGCAGCCAGGTCAATCACCGCACGCTGACCTCAGCCATGATCGACAGCCGCGAGTTCATCGCCGCCAAGCGCCGCGCCGAGACCGAGGTGCTGCTGCCCAAGGGTCCCAAGATCGCGCTGACCGGCGGCATGGCGTTCGAGGACCACGCCCTGATCTGGGACCGGCTCGACAAGGCGCTCAGCAAACACCCCGACATGGTGCTGCTGCATGGCGGCTCTCCCCGGGGAGCCGAGCACATCGCCGCGCTCTGGGCCGACAACCGGAAGGTGCCGCAGATCGCCTTCCGCCCGGACTGGACGCGCCATGGCAAGGCCGCCCCCTTCAAGCGCAACGACGCCCTGCTCGACGTTCTCCCCATCGGCGTGCTGGTGTTTCCGGGCACCGGCATCCAGGACAATCTCGCGGACAAAGCGCGCAAGATGGGCATCCCGGTCTGGCGGGCGGATCGTCCTGACAGCTGAGACGATCTACCTTGTTACCTTGCTACCGTGCGTCTCGCCCTGTCACGAGCCGTGACAAGCGCTGCTCAGCCCGCCATGCAGGCCGCCAGATCGGCAGGCACCGTTCCGAACTGCTTCAGGATGACAGCATCCTCGAATTCGCCTGTGCCGGGGTCGCCGGTGCGCGAGAAGGCAACGGCACCGCAAACGCCGTCGTCTTGCAGCCGTGCAAGCCGTTCGGCACGCGAGATGGCCGCACCAGCACTCGGGGCTTCCGCAGCCTCGCCGGCTGCGGGTTCGCCGTCCTCACCGGTCCTGAATGGCAGCACCACATGATAGGTCACGCCTGTCATGGCTTGTCTCCAACGTGAGAGGATATGAGAACACAACAAGAACATCATAACCCTGCCCTCTGTCAACCCCGCATCGAGGAGCGAGCGTTCCAGAGGCAGAGGAAGGGCGGCCTTCGTCCGCGACGGGTTTGAAGGGCGAGAGCAGCTGGCCCGGCCCGTCGCGGAGATCCCGACATGGACCGGACCCATTGCACAAGAGGCGCAGCAGGGCGCGCCGACATCTACACCCGCATCACCAACGAGATCGTGGCGGCTATCGAGGCCGGAACGCATGCCAGCGGCTGGAAACTCCCCTGGCATCATGACGGCAGCGCCATTGCAAGGCCGATGAACCTCGCATCGCAGAAGCGTTATCGCGGCATCAATATCCTGGCGCTCTGGGTCGCGGCCATGAAGTTCGGCTACGGCTCGGCGCTCTGGGGCACGTACCGGCAGTTTGCCGCCGCGGGTGCCCAGGTCCGCAAGGGCGAGCGTTCGACCACGGTGGTGTTCTGGAAACAATTCCAACGCGGCGACGCTGACAATGGCACAGGCGAGGACTGCGGGTCAGGTGGCCAACATGCCGATGACCGTGATGCCGGACAAGGCCGCCCGCGCTTTATGGCCAAGGGTTACGCGGTCTTCAACGCAGCCCAGGTCGATGGCCTCGGTCTGCCGGCACAGCCTGTTTTGCCGGAAACCGCGCGCATCCAGGCTGCCGAGGAGTTCTTCGGCAACCTCGGTATTCCCATCCGTGTCGAGGGTGATCAGGCCTGCTATGTGCCCAGTCTCGATGTGGTGCGGATGCCGCCGTTTGAGCGCTTCCGCAGTGCCGAGGCTCACGCCGCGACCACCGCACATGAATGCGCGCACGCCACCGCAGCCAAGCACCGGCTGGACCGCAATATGTCAGGGCGCTTTGGTTCAGAAGCCTATGCGGCGGAAGAATGTGTCGCCGAATTGACAGCTTCGTACGTCATGGCTGACCTTGGCCTCAGTTATGGCCCGCGCACCGAGAGCGTGGCGTACCTCATGTCCTGGCTCAAGGTGCTGAAGGGCGACAGCCGCGCCATCTTCACGGCCGCCTCGAAGGCGCAGGCCGCCGCCGACTGGATGCACGCGCAGCAGCCGGGTGCCGGTACTGTCCCAAGCGATCTCGACGACAGCGCATTGGACGATGCCGATGTCGCAGCAGCGGCTTGAGGGGAGGGCGGACCATGACACATGCATCACGCACCACGCTCAAAGCCTTGCTGATCGACCCGGTTGCGGCGCAGGCAAGGATTGTCAGCCTGATCCTTCGGGAGGGAGAACTCGTTCTCGCCGAGCTCTACCATCTCATCGGCTGCGATCTGGTCGAACGTGCGCCACTCGATGACCAGCATCTGATCTGGACTGATGAGGAGGGCTGGGACTGCGCAAATGGCCTCACCCTGATCGACGATGGAGCCAACGTCATTGCCGGGCGCTTGCTCGTCATCGGCACAACGCCCGATGATGAGCCCTGTGATGTCGCCAGCGATCTTTCGCCGATCCTCATTCGGTTGACATGCCACCGCTGTATCTTCGAACCCGAGTTCGAAACCCGTAGTGGCGACACGCCCCACGGCTACGTCATCCAGCAACGCCTCAAGGCCGCCAGACCGCGGATCGACAAGATCAGGCCTGTGCTGGTCAGCGCCTGATCTCTGGCGCATGCCGGCATGAGAGGGGCGGTGACATGGCCGGACCTGTCCTCATCTCGCGTTGTGGCATCGGGGCTCTTCAGCCCAGTCCCATTGGAGCCGCATTTGACCCGCAGCGTTCACGGATGGCAGCAATTCTGGAGACGATATCAGCCTTCATGTCGTCTTGGGGCATCACCAACGAAATGCTGCTCGTCTTCGCCGTCGGGTTCTTCGCCCAGCTCGTCGATGGCGCGCTCGGCATGGCATTCGGGATTGTCTCTTCGACCGGATTGATGTCGCTGGGGTTGAGCCCGGCTGCGGCCAGCGCGGTTGTCCATACCGCAGAGATCGCCACCACTGGCGCCTCGGGTCTGTCTCATGCCTGGTTCCGCAACATCGATTGGCGCTTGTTTCGTCGTCTGGCCATTGCCGGCATGATCGGCGGCGTTCTGGGTGCGCTGGTGTTGTCCCGCATCGACGGCAAGGCGATACAGCCTTTCGTCGCGGCCTATCTCCTGATCATGGGCGGGTTCATCCTGATGCGCGCCTTCAGAATGACGCCGGTCGAGGATGCCAAACCGGACTACGCCCCGCCGCTTGGATTGATCGGCGGGTTCCTCGATGCGGTTGGTGGTGGCGGTTGGGGTCCCATGGTGACGTCGACCCTGGTGGGATCGGGCCATGCACCGCGAAAGGTCATCGGCACCGTCAGCGCGTCGGAGTTCTGTGTCACCTTTGCCATTGCCATCGCCTTCTTCAGCCAGCTCGGCCTGACGCATCTGGGATACATCATCGCCCTGGTGGCAGGTGGCCTTCTGGCCGCGCCATTCGGTGCGCTGGTGGCTGGTCGCATCAATCCGCGTCCCCTGATGGTTGCGGTCGGCCTGCTGGTCTCGGCACTCGCAGGTTTGCAGCTCTGGCGCGCCTTCGGCTGACAGCCATTGGTAAAGGGCGGCATGCCAACAAAAAGCAAAACCTCCCCCGCATCACCGATCTGAATCGAATGGCCTCGATTGATTCAGAACAGTCGTTGGACGCCGCCGTCCCCATCGAGAACAATCAGCGAACATACACCCCGCACTCCGAGTGGCCTCGCATGCACGATCTCAACCTCTCCACTGCCATCGCTGAGCGCACCCAGCTTGATGAAACGATGTGCACGCATCTCGCCGATGGCCTCCGCCTCGAACGGATCGAGCCGGAGCGCAACATGGCGCGCTATTACACGCTCGCCGTCGAGCTGACGCTGTTTGCGGACTGGTCCTGCACCAGGCAGTTCGGCCGCATCGGGGCACGGGGAGGGCGGATCATGCTGGGCCTGTTCGAGGACCGGGTGGCGGCAGAGGCGGAACTCGTCGCCCTCCTGCGCGTCAAGCAGGCGCGGGGTTACCGGATCACCCGCTGATGATCGCAGCCATGACGCTGACAGTCTTTCTCCATGCGCACGGCCCTGTCTGTTCCATTCACACCAAGCGCGGAGACCGTTGAAGGTGCTGACGACCAACCACCGCATGCGGGCGTCGGTCATCGGCCTACGGTGCGTCGCTGTCACCCCAGTTTTGTCACATCTGTTGATCAGAGCCCCACGTGCCAGTGGTGGCATGCTCAGGGCTGCAGAATGTGGTGATGCCACGCTCCCTTGTTGGCTACTCCGGAGCCATGCCCGGTATCGCCTGTGATCGAGCGCCGTGCGGGCTGGGCGGGTCAACCCGCTTCCGGACCGGCCAAGGGGGTTTCCCCATCATCGTTTGCCACGATGACGGCTGCGCCGCTCATCCTGAGTGGGTGATCCCCCTCCCCCTTGTCCGCTCCGTCCGGGGTCAGCTGGCGCTGGCCTGAACAGGCTGACCACCCTGCCGCGCCGTCGCTTCGTCAGCGGCGTCCCGGAGCTGGTTCCGGGAGCAGCAAACAAGGAGAGACGACTATGGCTTCCACAATCGCAACCCTCACCAAGACCTCCACCGGCTTCAAGGGCGTCCTGACGACGCTGATGCTGAAAGCGCCCATCGAGTTCCAGGCCAATGCCCGCAAGGCCAACGACAAGGCCCCCGACTTCCGGGTCGTCGCCAGCAACAACGGCTTCGAACTCGGCGCCGCCTGGATCAAGCAGGCCAAGAACACCGGCGAGGAATACATCTCCGTCAGCCTCTCGGCCCCCGAGCTCAACGGGGTGATGTACGGCAACCTCGCAGCAGCCCCCGGCGGCAAGGAGGACGAGTTCGTCCTGATTTGGAACCGCCGGAACTGACCGAACGATCCCCGACATGATCTCTCGGCCCCGCCGCAACCCGGCGGGGCCGAAGCTGTGTGTGCAGGCAGCCGGAACCGCATCAGAGACAAGGAGCCAAGCGGGGGCAGCCTGAGCGCTACATCAGCATCGCCGGGTGCGAACTCCTCACCAAGTGTCTTATGTGGACACCCCCTATGGCAAGACTTTTCTGACGATTGATTTGAACTTGGTCGAGTGCGCACTTATGTCCGGCCCTTCAACGCGGCGGTTCAACGCCACTGGCCCTGATGCAGTCCGCGAACTGGCTCCCAATCAGTCTGACGCGCCATTATGCGCAGACCCTTGGCGGGTCTTGCCAGTTCCCGGTTCGACCGGTTCGCATCACGTCATTCTCAGCCTCGCCAACTCTGGGGTCCTGGTTCGTCAAGCCGAAGTTATCATGCGGCTCGAACCTCCAGGTTCCGATATTCTCGCTGCTCGGCCATGACGGTCCACGCAATCCTCGCTGTCTTGTTGGCGACCGCGACTGTCACAAGCCGAGCGGGTCGTCTTGCGAGCAATGCGGTAATCCAAGTTGCCCCGGCTGCGGCTTTACTTCGTGCATAGCGAATGATGGACGTTGCGCCGATGACGAGGAGCGTCCGCAAGTAGGTATCTCCCATTTTCGAGATTGATCCTGATCGCTCTTTTCCTCCGCTGGATCTCTATCGAGGAACCAATCCAAGCCAGGCCGCAAACTGACGACCTGATGTGAAGATCTTCGGGTCTGGCACGGCTGATGCGATGGCGGAAGCTGTGATGAAGCCGATGCCGGGGATTGTCTCAAGGCGACGGCTGGCCAAACTCTGTCGATGCCACACGAGCAGTTCCTTTTCCGTCGCCAGGATCGCCGCCTTCGTGTTGGCAAGTTGCGTGACCAACGGCGTCAGTGCTGCCAAAGCAGCCTTCGGAAGACTGTCGTTTTCAGCCCCCTTTTCGAGCTCGATGATGAGGCCCATCAGGCCCCGCTCACCTTGTGGAGCGACGATGCCGAGCTCACTGAGATGACCACGAAGTGCATTCATCGCCATCGTTCTTTGGCGGATGAGAAGCGAGCGGACGCGGTGCAACATGAGAATGCTCTGCTGCTCCGGGGTTTTCACCGGCACGAAACGCATGCTGGGCCTTGTGACCGCTTCGCAGATTGCCTCGGCGTCTGCGGCATCGGTCTTGTTGCGTTTGACGAACGGCTTCACGTAGGCAGGAGGCATCAGCTTGACGTTGTGCCCAAGCGCAATGAGCTGTCGCGCCCAATACTGTGACGAGCCGCACGCCTCAATACCGATCAAACACGCAGGCAGCGATTGAAAGAACGGAAGCATTTGTGCCCGGCGCAATCGCTTTCGAAGCACGGTCTGTCCGGCGTTGTCGACGCCGTGAACTTGGAAGACCGATTTCGCAATATCGAGACCAATTGTGCTGATGTGCATGTGAGACCCCTGTTCTTGTGAAGATCCAGATTGGCGCCACGGAGTGTGGCGCGGCTGCGGCGGGTGGCGGGGGTGTCCACAGTATCTGTCTGGAATTCCGATGATACGGGCGGCTCGGCCGGGTTCAAGGACGCGGCGGTTCCCCCAAAATTGACGCGGGGCCGGGGAGGGCGCTGCGAACTCGCCCGTGACAGTGCGGCCCCGCGACAATTTCGGCTCCCCCGCGCGCCGCCGCTGGCGGTCGGCTACCGCCGATCCTTGAGCCCTGCCTCGCGCGGTCCGTGCCGGTCCTCTTGTCCAATTCAGGACACAGAGGAGAACGAACATGTCCATCATTACCATCGAACAGCAGATCGCCGAGCTCAGGGCCGAACTCACCCACTGCCACCTCACGAAGCGCGAACGGCGCGAGGCCATCATCGAGCTGGACTGGCTCAAGGAACAGAGCCGGATCGACGAAGAAGCATCCTACTTCGATGGCATAGAGCGCGAGGCAGAGGCACTGCCACACAAATTGCGCTTCAGCATCGATCAGCTGCCGTTCTGACGGCATCACAGCGGGAGGCCGGAAACGGTCTCCCGTTTTTCTGCAGGCATCTGTGCAGCGCATTTCGTTTGTGCTACCGCGTATTACAATCAGTGAATGGAGATCATGATGTCAAAAGTCGCCGAATTGTCTGAGCCGGTGTCACTGCGACTGCCGGTCGATGTCCTCAAAGATATCGAAACAGTTGCGGCGGCGTCTGATCGTACCCGGAGCTGGGTGATGGTGCGGGCACTGAAGCGCTATCTTGCGACCGAAGGTCAGGACATTCTGGCAATCGCACATGGCAAGCAGCAGATTGCCGATGGTGATGGTCATGACATGGATGCTGTGATTGACGAGGTTGAAGCGCTGATCAGCACAGGTAAATCTGTCTGATGAAGCGGTCGGTTTCTCCGGACGCCGCGCATCTTCGTTTCAACTTGCGCGAACGCATACCTGCGTAACTGACGCGCCGCATCGGCCCGAAAACCTGAAGGCTCCCTTGCCTATGCTGCAAGCAATGCCCGTTTCACCGCATCGGGTTCAAGCGCGATCACCTTGAGAAGTACACGTGCAGCGCCCTCCGGCTGTCGTCGACCCTGCTCCCAATCCTGGATTGTTCGTTTTGGCAGGCCAAAGGTTTGGGCAAACTGCTCCTGACTGAGCTTGAGCCCACGCCGCAAGCCTCGCACATCTACCGCCTCGGGTGTGTGGACAGTAAACCCTTCCGTAGCTGCACCTTTGGCAAAGGCCAGAGCTTCGCTGGCAGCTGACAGGATTCTGCTTCCGGCTTTGGTCATTACTTTGTCCTTTGGGTTCGAAACTGCGCCGCAACGTCGGTGAGGATGATCTGAAGTTGGTTGATCTCGGCCTTGGAGAGGTCTGCGCGGTCGCCTTTCGCAAATATGTTCAAGAGAAACACCGGGATATCCGCGCCGCTGAAGAAGGTGATCACCCGATATCCGCCACTCTTGCCTTTCCCGCGTCCGGCGAACCGGACTTTCCTGGCCCCGCCGCTGCCGGCAATTTCCACACCCGCCTCCGGATTTGCCGCGACAAAGTCTACGATGCCAAGCCGTTCGGCTTCTGTCAGCCCCGCTTGCCTGGCATCCGCCAGGAATGACGGGGTTTCAATGACTGACTGCATTGGACCAATATATACGGCAATGCGGTACATGTAGCAAGGGTGCCCGGGGGAGTGCGGCCAAGGGGTCCGTGCCATAGTCTGATGGTTCAGCGCAGGCGCTCGAACGTCCCGTGCTGCGTGAGATACTCTGTCATCACCTCGGTGACCAGATCGGCGATGGTGCGCCGCTCGCGAAGGGCTTGCAGATGCAATGCGTCGCGCAACGCTTCCGTGATCTTCAGATTGCATTGCACGATGGGCGCACGCACCCGGCCACGTCGACTTTGGGGTTCGACTGAGGCCAGCTCTTTTTGCCGATCATCGTCGGTCGCAGCAGTTTTGTTGGTTGGCGGTTGGTCCGGCGTGATGGTGTCGATCAACGCCTCTGGGGGTACTGTTCCAGGATCAACTGCTTCCACAGATGCGATCCCGGTATCGCTGATCTGGTCCTTGGCGACTTCCGAAACATGCGGCTTCTCCATCGTCAGCGTGTCGACAAACCCCGTTGCCTTCTGGGCATCGACGATGGTGGCACTGAGATCAGCGAAAGAGAGCGGCCCCTTTCGTCGCGCAGTCTGTCTCATCCTGTTAAACCCGCCTTCAGACTTGGGATCCCCGCTCATGCTTCACCGCCTGCGATGATCTCGGTCACCTCCTTGGCAAAACGGAAGGTCTCGTCGAGCGCATTGGTGGGCGCCTTTTCCCCACCGATCAGATGGCGCAGCATGCCGTGACCGTTGGTGACCTTCTTGTAGGTGGGGCGCGAGCGGATGACGGTGGTCATGACATCAAGCTGCTTGGTCATCACGAACCGCACGGCCTCTTCGAACGAGACCTGCGTGGTCTCGATCCCCTCAACCGCATTGAACACCACGCGGTAGGGCACATCATGGCCACGTCCGCGCAGGGCTTTGAGGAAGGTCACCAGAGCATCGGCCTGCACACAATCGAACAGGCTGGCCCTGGTCGGGATCAGCACCAGATCGGCATAGCCCACGGCAACAGCCAGCGTCTCGTTGGCGGTGCCCTGGATATCGACAAGGACCACATCGGCATCGATACCCTGTTGCAAAGTTGTGCCGAGTTCCGAAGCATCCTTGACGGGCGTCACCTCAAGGCCGTCCATCATTGCGCCAGCATCGCGGGATCGCTTTTGCCAGAGCAATGCGCTGCCCTGCGGATCAGCATCGAGCACCTTTACGCTCAAGCCGCCATGGGCGAATTCGCTGGCGAGCAGAATGGTCAGGGTGGTCTTGCCGCCGCCGCCCTTGGGCGAGGCAAAGGCAATGATTGTCGCGTCACGGCGGCTCTCGACAGATTTCTCCGTGGTCGAACCGGTCTTGTCCTGTGCGTGCATGGCTGTGATCCCAGATGAGTGGATCGCCCCGATAGCCAAGCAGACAGATAGCATAATTGCCAGCTACTTCGCTAGATCATTAGCACAGGTAGCGAGCTATCCCGAAACATGCATAGCGGTCCATCCAGCTAACTTGATATCCGGCTACCCAGCTCTCTCGCTGCCGTTCTACCCATGCACCCAGATAGCCAGATCGTGTTCTGGCCAGCTATACGCCAATGATCCCATCTACCGGGATATATGGCTATCCGGCTTTTGAAATATCGATCTATCCACCTACACAGATTACAATCTATCTCGTTGTTATACAGCGTATATTACTCTTTTCAGCACCCAAAGATCGAGTTAGATTTTTGTTATGGCAGGATAGGACATGGCGATATCGCCTGACGGCGATCCGCAGTCCCGCCACCACCGCACGCGGCAGTGGAAGGAAGAGCAGGGCAAGGTGAGGGGTTGGTCGTGGTGACCGCCAGGTCGATGACGTTGCTTCGGCCACGCGCTGTTTCGGCGACGTCCATAAAGTGCTACTGAAACGTTGGAGGTGGGCGATGCGCCAGCAGACCCTGTTGATCCGGATCGGTGATGAGGACCGTGCGGTTCTTGATGCTGCGGCTGAGGCACTCGGGGTGTCGCGCGCGGCAATCATCCGGCGGGCACTGGGTGCTCTGCGCGGTAGCCAGATAGTTGGCGATCTGGAGAGCCAGATAGAACTGAAGGCGTTGCAGGTCTCCATGCTGGCGACAGGACGCAATCTCAATCAGATCGCGCGGCACTTCAATTCCAGTGGCGATGTCGATGCCGGTCAGCTCGGGGCGGTGCTCTCCCGCATCATCGCGCTGAATGACGAGACGCGGCGGATGCTGTCCCGCTTGGTTGAGACCAGCCAGGCGTCTCTGACGGCATCCATCCAATCCCGGCCTGCATCCGCACAGGTGCGGTCATGAACGGGTTCGGTGCCATCGCGGATGATCTGGCGCTTCAGTTGGGTCGGCTGATACCGTTCGAGGAGGATGAGGACCGGCGTGGTCGTCTTATCCGAGGCCGACGCGCAAGGGGAGGCGGCGGACGCGCAGGCGGCACGGGTCTCCGCATGGCAGCATCTCCCTTCGACGATCTGCCAAGGCGTGGCGGGGGTCGTCGGATGTCTGATGATCGTGTTGCGGGCGCATCCGGGCGACATCTCCAGAATGACTGGAACCGTCAGAATGCACCAGGTGGCGGATCCGGCCCGCAGGCCGCCGTGATCAAGCTGGCGTCCTACGCAGCAGGCCGCCGTCGGGTCGGAGCTCTCACCGACTATCTCAGCCGGGATGGAGAACTGACCGTCGAGAACCAGCTTGGTCAAAAGCTGGCTGGTCGTCCGGCACTGGATGCCGAATTGGCTGACTGGGAACCCGCCTTCGAGAACCGCGCGCCCTCCAAAGATGTTGCGTCATTGGTGATCGGTCTGGGCACAGCCCGTGACGCGGATGTGGCGAAGGGACTAGATCTGGCCTTCGAAGGCCGCAAGTTTGCCTGGCGGCGTATGGATGACGATCCGGCTATAATCAGGGTTGTTGTGGTGCTCGCCGGCGAAAATCGTCGGCGTCTGGATCTGTCGGCCAAGGGCCGAGCCAGAATCGCCGAGACGCTTGCGACGGCATGGGGCGATGATGCTGGCCTGACCTCTGTGACCGTGACCAGCACAGGGCATGGCAAGAACGGCCTTAGCTACCGGTTGGCGCGCCTTGCCGGGCATGGGGCGTTCCAGACCTCCGACGGGCAAACCATCGCAACACCGGCGGAGGCCAGTACACTGGCTCGTGACTGGTCCAAGGGCCTGAATTCGCGGCGGGTGCGCGACACCATGCATCTGGTGATGTCAGCCAAGGCCGGCACTGAGCTCGGTGCTTTCCATAAGACCGCGCGGGCCTTTCTGGCGGAGCGATTCGAGGGACATCGCTATCTGTTCGCGATCCATCAAGACCGGCAGCATGTTCATGCCCATGCCGTCATCACCATGCGCCGCGATGACGGGCTTAAGCTTGATCCCAAAATCAGGGATTTTGCCGATTGGCGCGAAGCCTTTGCCGAGCAGGCGCGGGCCTATGGCATCGACATGGTGGCGACACGCAGGCTCGAGCGCGCCGCAGTTCCCGCCTACAAGCTGAAAGACACCCAGCTGGTCGAGGCGGCGACGCGTGATGGCATGCCACCACCACGCAAGGTGAAGCTGCGGGTTGAGGCGAAGCAGCAGGATGCTATCCACGTGCCCAGCCGCGCCGAAGGCAAAGCAGCCTTGGCTGCCGCCAGAGCAGCCTCGGGATCAAATGCCAATTCCAATGACCAGGAGCGTCTGGCGATTGCCGATGTCACGGCAAAATTCCTGGATCAGTTGCAAACAGTTTGGGGTGAGGCCCACACAGAGGAGGCCAATATGGCAACCAGACCCGTCGACGAACTTCAGTCCGACCTCAAGCAGATGAATGCCGCCGCGACCAAAATTGCCTTGCTGTTGCCGGCGGCATCGCGCCCACAGTTCCATGCATTGGCCAACCCCATCCTCGAGAATGCCGCACACGTCGTCGATCAGGCGATGTCCGTTGCCGCTATGGGAGAGTTGTCGTCACGGGCCAGCGAGGTTGCACGCCAGGAGCAGCTTGAGGCTACTGAAGCACGGCAACTGGCGGACCTGGCGCGCCGCGCCGCTGAACCCCTGCGGCGAAATGAAAGTCCCGGCAGCAGCGAGTGGACCCAGATAGAGGCGATTGCAAGATCAGCCGAGCGTACGGCAACTCGCGAACAGCGTGAGGCGGTGATCGCTGCACAGATTGCCCAAGCCGTAGCCGTCAATCCGGGCGAGCCCATCCCGGCACAGGCCAACGAGCCCGAAGCCATTCAAAAACTGCGTGAGGAGCAAGCACGACAACTCAGGCAACGGGAGAAATCGCGAAGCCGGGAGCGGGACCAGGAGGACGAACTGTAGGTTCAAGGTCCGCTACGCTCCGACACTGATGTACGGAAAGGTTGCGCCAGGAGCCGACGTTCGGCTTCTGCACGTGCGATATCGTAAGCGGACATTGTTGATGAGAGCGTCAGCTACTGCCGAACGCGCTTCTCGATCATTTCGCACAGCTGCCCTGCATTCGATTATCTCGAATGCAACATTGTGCCGATTGATATGGATGGCAATGATTTGGCTGGTCATACTCTTGTTCCGACATCGTCAGGAGCCAGCACAGCCATGTCAGAACCAGCCAGACACCTGGATCGGGGCGATGTCTCGCGCCTGGCGGAAGTGAACGCCGCTCGCCCGGCACATTTCGTGCGGCTGCTCGGCGGCGTCGTCGAACATGCAGACTGGGTCGTTGAACGCACCGAGCCGCAAAGACCTTTTGAAAGCATCGATGCCCTGTGCGACGCTCTTTCTCGCGTGATCAGCACGGCGTCTGCCGCCGAACAACTTGCGTTGCTGCAAGGCCATCCGGAACTGGCCGGCGCAGAAGCCATCGCAGGGCAAATGACCTCCGAGTCGACCAGCGAACAGGACCGAATTGGACTGTCGGCCCTCAAGGCCGAACAGCATGCCCAGCTTGAGGCCTACAACACTGCCTACCGCGCACGGCATGGTTTTCCCTACATCATTGCGCTCTGGCGGCATCCGACACTCGCCTCAGTCTTTGCGGATTTCAGCATGCGGCTTCAGCGCGACACTTTGGAGGAACACCAAACCGCGCTCGCTGAAGTGGATTATGTCGTGCGCGCCCGCGTCCACGCCGTCATGTCGCCGAGAGTGCCTTTCAGCCAGCACCCGCGGGCATCGTCCGAGGCGCATAACGCTCCGGCGGACAAGGGCATCAGGCCATGAGCCACACCCGCTGCCCAACACATTTTGGGGAAACAAAAGTCGACGTCATCGCGGCTTAGCGGAGAACGTGCGGCCCGCCCCCGACGGCATGATCGATATGCTCCGGGTCGGCATGGACGTTCTGATCCGCGTCGTCTCGAGGTTCGCGGTTGTCAACGTGGCGTCAAATCCTGTTTTCGCCCGTGATCCCGCTTTTCATCATCGCATCGTCACCGCCACTTTCGTCACTGGCTGCCGCGAGAGCTGATTGCCGAGGCATCCTGACTTGGGTGAGCGTGCGCGACACCTCCTCGACCAAGATATCGGCCAGGACCTGGCCGATCCGCGGCAACGGGATGCGGGCGCTCGCCGCCACGCTGATGGTCTGCGGCTCTGCAGCCTTGTCGCGGATCGGCACGAAGGTCAGCGAACCGTCGACAAGTTCGGCTGCAGCATCCAGCTCCGACGTGATCGCTATGAACGCACCGGAGCGCGCCAGGTTCTTGACGAGCTGCAGCGAATTGGTCGTGATGGGCAACTGCCCCTTCTGGAACAGCCAGCCATGGTGGGTCTCCAGATAGCGGCGGATCATCAAGGACCGCCCTTGCAGCACCACCGGGAAACTGGCGGCACGCTGCAGCGAAACCCCGCTTTCGCGGGCCAGTTCATGCGCTGGCGTGACGATGCATCCCAGTGGCAATGCGCTTGACCAGACCACGCGCAGTTCGCGATGCGGCGTGAGGTTGAAGACCAGCCCGACATCCGCCTCGCCGACCAGCAGCGCTGTCATGGCCTGGTCGGTCGTGGTGATCTCGATCTCCAGCGTGATCAGCGGGTGCTCGGCGCGCAGCCGCTCGATGATGCCGATCAGCACCCCGTTGGCGAGGCTGTCCATGGCCACCACACGCAGATGTCCGTGGTTGACGCCTTCAAGTTGGCGCATCTCGGCGCCGAGCCGGCGCACTTCGCCGCGCCAGCGCCGTGCCAGCGCCACGACTGCATTGCCCGCCGCCGTCAGCCGCATGCCGCGCGGCAGCCGTTCGAACAGGGCGATCGAGAGTTCGGCCTCGAGCAGCAAGATCTGCCGGTCGATGGCGGACGCTGAAATGTTCAGTTCCTTCGCCGCAGCCTGGATCGAGCCACAGCGGGCGACATGATCGACATAGTGGAGCGCGGTGGGAAGCAGCCTGTCAGCCATGGTGCACCATTCGAAGAAACCGAATGCAGCATTGACCAAGTTGTTATGGACGGCAATGCCCGCCCGGGCGCATGTTGATTGCCTGATGTCTGCGCGATGACATCCCGGAGCCTGCACATGCCCTGCGCTCGTTCGATTGAAGCCATCATGCCAAGCCCGCTCACCGCCGACACCCGCTCAATCCGGCACGGCTAGGGGGCATGTTGCTGTTCAGGTCCAGCCCACGTCACATCGACAGCGAATTGTCGCTCACGTATCGCGGTGGCAGCGGCAACGATCTCGTTGCGAACGGACTGGGCCACCTCGGGATGCACGGCCAGCGCCACGGCATCCGCCCGTTCCAGCCCGATGTGGCGGATTTCCCCCGCGGGAAACCGGTTCTCAGCGAAATCCTCCATGGCGAAGCGAACGCCGATCCCGACATCGGCCATGGCCGATCCGATGAAGACATCAGGGTCGCGCAGCGTCCAATCGTCCACATTGCCGATCTGTCGGCAGCCAAGCGCCCGGCAGGCGTCTGTCGCTCCGGCACGCCCGGAGTTGAGCATCGTGAACAGCCGGTCGGCACCGCCTCTGATCAGCCTCCGCGCCGCAGCCTGCGCCATATCGGCATCGTCCTGATGTCCGCAAAAATCCGTCAGGAACCGGACCGAGGGATCGGCGTGCCGGACACCGTGGGCAAAGGCGGCGCGACCCTTCAGCCCCGGAAGCACGCGGATGCCGGAGAGATGGCCGACGACGCCGCTTCTCGTGGTGCGTGCGGCAAGCATTCCCGCCAGGAACGCAGAGTGTTCCTGCATCACGTCATAGCTCGCGACGTTGGCGGCACTGACCTGGCCTTGCGTCACGGCGAAGCGAGTGGCCGGAAACGCCGTCGCCACGTCCAGCACGGCTTCGTTGTTCTGGCCGCCATGCGCGATGACCAGATCATGTCCGGCTTCGGCCAGCAGCCTGAGGGCATGGCGCAGCGCCTGGGGCTTCGGCTCGATGCTGTCGATGATTCCCGTGGCAGCACCGAGCTTTGCCGCAGCGATCATCATCGCGCGATGCCCGGCCTCCATGAAGCCGCCATCAAGGGTGGGGCCGGCAAACAGGATACCCGTGCTGAACGGCTCCCGCCCCGAAATGCCAGTCCTCAAGCGAGGTCATCCTTCACGCCGCGCATCCCTGCACGAACCCTGCGCCGCACCGGTCCATGCTTATTCAAACGCTATCCCAAAGGAGCCACCTCATGTCCAGCATTGTTGATCGCCGCAGGTTTGTGACGTTGGCGGCAGGCGCTCTGGCCATTTGCGCCATGCCGTCGGCCGTCATCGCCCAGGCCGCCTGGCCGACCAAGCCCGTACGCATCGTCGTGACCTTCCCGCCTGGCGGCACCAGCGACATCGTCGCCCGCCTGCTTGGCCAGTACATGTCGGAAAAACTCGGCCAGCAGTTCGTCATCGACAACCGGCCCGGCGCCGGCGGCACGCTCGCAGCCGACCTCGTCAGGAAGGAAGCTGCCGACGGCCACACGCTGATCCTGGCGAACAATGCGCCCTTCACGATCTCGCCCACGCAGTTCAAGACCGTGCCTTACGATACGGTCAAGGATTTCACCCACGTCTCGTATATCGGCGCATCGCCCCCCGCCCTGTTCGTGCAGCCCTCGTCCGGCATCAAGACGATGGCTGATTTCATCGCCAAGGCGAAGGCCGAACCGGGCAAGATCAACTATGGTTCGAGCGGTGTCGGCTCCATCCACCATGTTCTGGGCGAAGCTCTGAAGCGCCGCGCCGGCATCAACGTCGTGCACATTCCCTATCGCGGCACCGCCCCCGCGATCCAGGACTTCAAGGCCGGCGTGCTGCAAACCTACTATGACCTCCTGGCGCAGAACGTGCCGATGCTCAAGGCGGGCGAGGCTGTGGCGATCGGCGTCGCCGCGCCGGCGCGCATCTCGCAGGCACCGGATGTGCCAACCTTCCGCGAGCAGGGCATAGACATCGTGCTCGAGAACTGGCTTGGCATCTCGGGCCCGGCGGGAATGCCAGCGCCAGTGGTCGCCGCGATCAACAAGGCTGTGCAAGACGCGATGGCACTTTCTGCCGTGCAGGAGCGGCTGCAGACCTGGGGCATCGAGCGCAAGACCATGACCAGCGCTGAATACTCCGCCTTCGTGGCCGACCAGATTCAGGTCTGGCGTCCTTTGATCATCGAGGCAGGTGCACAGGAAAAGTGATGCGGCATGTGCTCCAAACATCGCTGAATGGCGCCATGAGCGCTCCATGAAGCGGTCCCGGCTCGTTTCGCAAGACATGCTGTCGGCCCTGTTCGTGCTCGCGCTCGGCACCGCCGGCCTCGCGGCGTTGGGCAATGCCGAGATCGGCACCGCCACCGAGATGGGAACCGGCTATCTGCCGAGGCTGGTGACATTGCTCGTGCTGGGCGGAGGGCTTGTCCTGCTGGCGCTGGCGCTGCTGCGTGATGGCAGTCCGCTGCCAGTGCTGAGGCCGAAATCCGTGATCCTGATCTCGCTCGCCGTCGCGATCTTTGCAGCGACGATCGACCAGTTCGGCGTGATCGTCGCGGTGATCGGTTCGGTCATGGTGGCCAGTCTGGCGAGCCCGGAATCGCGCTGGCACGAAACACTCATGCTGACGGCCTGCATCGCGGCAGGTGCAGTCGCCGTGTTCATTCTCGGCTTGAAGATGCCGATCCCGATCTGGCCGAGGTAGAGCAGTGGATCTTCTCTCCAACATCGCGCTCGGGTTCTCGGTGGCTGCGACGCCCGTCAACATCCTTTTCTGCTTTGTCGGAGTGGCGCTCGGCACGCTCATCGGCGTCCTGCCCGGCATCGGCGCGGTTGCGACCATGTCGATGCTGCTACCGATCACCTTCCACCTGCCGCCGGCGACCTCTCTGATCATGCTCGCCGGCATTTATTACGGCGCGCAGTATGGCGGCTCGACCACGGCCATCCTCGTCAAGCTGCCCGGCGAGGCCTCGTCGGTCGCGACCGTTCTGGATGGCCATGCCATGGCACAGAAGGGCCGCGCGGGTGCGGCGTTGTGCATTGCAGCCTTGTCCTCGTTCGTGGCAGGCACCGTTGCCACGGTCCTGATTGCCCTGTTCGGACCGGTGATGGCGTCGCTGGCGCTCAAATTCGGGCCGGTCGAATATTTCTCCCTGATGCTGCTGGGCCTGATCGCCTCGGTGATCCTGGCCAGCGGGTCGGTGTTCAAGGCCGTGCTGATGATCCTCGTCGGCATCTATCTCGGCCTTGTCGGCCCGGATGCCAATTCGCCCGTGCCGCGTCTGACCTTCGGCGTCCCGTCGCTGGCCGAGGGCATCAACTTCGTGGCGCTGGCTGTCGGGCTGTTCGGCATTGCCGAAATCCTGCTCAACCTCGAACAGAAGCTTGCCCGTCCTGCTGCAGTGGCCCTCCGCGACCTGTTTCCAAACCGAGACGAGATCAAGCGCAGCATCGGCCCGACCCTGCGCGGCACAGCCATCGGTTCTGTGCTGGGCGTTCTGCCCGGCGGCGGCGCCCTGCTGGCGTCTTTCGGGGCCTATGCCGTCGAAAAGAAGATATCGACAACACCAGATGCGTTTGGCCAGGGCGCGGTCGAGGGTGTCGCTGCACCGGAAGCCGCCAACAATGCCGGGGCACAGACCTCGTTTGTCCCGCTGTTGACCCTTGGCGTGCCATCAAACGCGATCATGGCGGTGATGGCGGGCGCGATGACCATCCAGGGCATCATCCCGAGCCCGAAGGTAATGACCGAGCACGCGCCGCTGTTCTGGGGCATGATTGCCAGCATGTGGATCGGCAATCTGCTGCTGCTGGTGCTCAACCTGCCGCTTGTCGGCCTTTGGGTGAAACTGCTGCAGGCACCCTATCGGTTGCTCTATCCGACCATCCTGTTCTTCTGCTGCATCGGCGTCTACAGCATCAACAACTCGGCCTTCGACATCTACCTCGCCATCGGCTTCGGTGTGATGGGCTACCTGATGATCAAGCTCGGATTCGAGCCGACACCGCTGCTTCTCGGGTTCATCCTGGGGCCGCTGATGGAAGAGAACCTGAAACGCGCCATGCTCATGTCCGGCGGCAGCATCGCGCCATTCTGGGAGCGCCCGATCAGCCTCGGCATGCTGGCTGCGGCGGCGGGCCTTCTGGCGCTGCTGCTGCTGCCATCCTTCAGCCGGACACGGCAACTGGCGCTGAAGGAGGAGTGAGGCCACCATGTCCCGATCGATCCGGATGATCCTGAACACCTTCTATTCGGGACCGCAGGCGTGGTTTTTCCTCGCCAACGACCTCGGGTGTTTCGCACGTGAAGGTCTCGATGTGACCTTCACCGAGGGCGACACGCTTGCCAACGCGGTGCCGAAAGTGGCCAGCGGCGATTTCGATATCGGCTATGGCGACCTCAATGCGCTGATCGAAATGGCGGGTCACAACCCCGGCACGGCCCCTGTCGCCATCCATGTGATGCACAACTGGTCGCCTTACACGATCGCGGTTTCGGCCGGGGGCCCCATAGCCTCTCCGCGCGATCTCGCCGGCAGGCGCCTCCTGACCCACCCGGGCGATGCAGCCTTGCGCATGCTGCCCGAATTTGCCCAAGCGACGGGACTGGACGCCTCGACCCTCGAGATCGTGGTCGATGCCGCCCCGCATGGAAAGCTGCTGCCGAAGGTGCTCTCGGGCGAAGCGGACGGACTGTTCGGCTTCGTCAACACGCTGGCCTCGGCCGCGCTGGAAGCCGGCATCGCACCCGCAACCCTGCGCCACCTGGAGTGGCGGACGCATGTGCCGGACTTGTGCGGAGCGGCGATCATTGCCAGCCGTAATTTCCTGAAGGACAATCAGGACGCGGCGACAGGCTTTGTCCGGGCCGTGAACCTTGGGCTCAAGGCCGCTGTCGATAATCCCGATGCCGCAGTCGAGGCAGTCCGGCGCCGGGCGCCGGGTATCGACGTCGCCGCCAACCGGGCGCGCCTGATCGGCACGCTCGCGATGGAGATGGCACATCCTGACGGTGCGCATCTTGGCATCGGCGATGTCGAAACCGCGCGCCTTGATCGGGCCATCGCGTTGATCGCCCGTGCGAAAGCGCTGCCGCGCATGCCCGTTCAGGACAGCGTTTTCGACCGGCGCTTTCTGCCGCCGCCAGCGATGCGGGAAATGCGCCTTGCCGCCGCGCCGCCGCCCATGACCGTGATGGCAAACTCATGACAGGCGGGATTTCAGTTCACGCGGTGGACGTCGTCAGCGGACGGCCCGCGACCGGCATGCAGGTCACGATCCGTCGCATCTTGCCCGAGCCGCAACTCATCGCCAGCGGCCTGATCGGCGCAGACGGCACATTGGCCGGACCGCATGTCTCTGGTGAGGGCGTCATTCCAGGCGAGTATGAAGTGCTCATGGCCTTCGACAGTTTCTACGCGGCGAAGCCGGATCAGCCCGCCTTCCTGCGTGCGGTGCCCTTTCGTTTTCACATCGCGTCGATTGAAGAGCACGTGCACCTTCCCATAAAGCTGTCTCCCTGGGGCTACGCCTTGTTTCGCGGAGCCTGAGCTTCGGAGAGCAGAAGCTCGTCAGCCATCGGCGTGCGCGGGCATTCCAACGCTTCCGCGATGACTTTCGTCGCTCGATCCAGGCTTACCAAATCCACCCGACCGAGCAGCCTTTGGTCGTCGACCCCGGGCCGCATCTCGATGGCAATCGTCCCGCGCCAACGCTGCAGTTGCACGGGGATGTTCAGGCCAGGTTTGCGACGGGCAATGGCGGCAAGGCCAGCTTCAGGATCGGCGAAGGCATCAAGGCAGCCGCGCTTCGCCGCCCTGGCCGCTGCGCCGGGAGCATCAGGCGAGGCGTCGATCAGTGCACGGCTCGCGATCAGGGCGTTGCCGCAGAAATCAGGCAGGAGGCTGGCATACTCCAGGAACGCGATGCGGTCCTCGAGATGCGCCAGTCCCGCTTCGGCAAGCGAGGCGATGATCGTGTTGACGAAGCCGAACACGCCGTCCGCCGCGTCGTTTTCCACCATGTCGCGAACCTGGTGCGCCAAAGATGCGCCGTTCGGCCCAACGACCACCGAGAGAGGATCGATTCCCGCCGCCACCGCATAGGCAGGAAACAGGATCAAGGCGGCGTCCCGCGCATGACCCGAGACACGGCGACCCCGCAGATCGGCGGGGCGCTGCACCGGCCCGTCGCGACGCACAGCGATCGTCAGCGGCGTGCGGTTGAAGGCGACGAATGGCGATGCCGGTCCGGCCCCCAGCGCGCACTCCGCCACAAGCGGCACCAGAGCGCAGAGGTCCCCATAGACGATGTCAGCCGAGCCGTCGAAGGCGGCAGGCAGTACCGCCGCAGCCCCGTCGCCCTCCAGCCAGGTGATTTCGAGGCCCTCATCACGGAAATAACCGCGCTCGTCGGCCAGCAGAAGACCGGCATGCGGGCCGGCGAAACCGGAGTTCAACAGAAGCCTGATCCGCTTCAGCATGAGCCGGCAGCCACGGGCCTCGACAGGAAGGCGTCGGTGAAGAGATCGTGCGCCGTTGGTATGCGCTTGAGGCCTATGGCTTGCGCGAAGCCTGCGAGGCTACGCGAAAGTCGGTGCGGGTCGACACCGCCATGCGGCAAGTGATCATCCGGTTGCGGTGCGAATTCCTCGCGAAGTGTCGTCTGCCAGCGGATCATGTCCGTCTCCCGTGACGCACGTGCGCCAAAGGAGGCGACGGCATCCAGCGCGGCATCCGGCTCGGCCATGGCTTCGTGCATGCCCCGGTCGATGGCCGCCACGAACTCTCTGCACAACGCCGGCTCTTCGACGGCAAGTGCGCGGGAGAGCATCACAACGCTGCCATAGGCATCTGGAACCTCTTCGGAAAATCGCAACCAGTGCAATGCGGCGTCGGCATCGATGCCTCTTGACGCAAGCGCTGCCGTGATCGTGCTGATGTAGCCGAAGAATCCATCGGCCTTGCCTTCGCGCAACGCCCCATGCAGTTCGGCGAAACCGTCTTCGACAGGATCAACAATGACACTCCCGGGCGGCAGGCCGACGCTGGCGGCAAAGGCGGGGAATGTGCGCAGACCCACGTCGGAGCCGTGCCCCAGCAACCGCGCGCCTCTCAGTTCCGATGCTTGCCGGATAGGGCCCTCCTTCAGGACTGCGACGGCTGCCGCAGATCGGCGAAACGTCGCATAGCACGCGATCGGCGCCGTCTCCGGCACTGCTGACCACACTTCGGCGAGAGCATGGATATCGCCATGGGAAATGTCGCAGCCTTGCCGCACATGCTCGGGCGCTGCGTTGTAGGCCCCGGTTCCCGGGACCAGTTCCAGCTCGACGCCGGCTTCGGAGAGGTAGCCGCGCCGCATGGCCAGCAACAGCCAGGCCTGCGGCCCGGAAATCGGAGCGTTCAGCATCATCTTGAGTTTGAACAAGGTTTCTCTCGCTTTCGCATGCAATTGGTATGCTTCAAGCGCCTACCCGGCAACATCGGTACGGCTAGCACAGTTATTGCTTGTTATGCAGTTGTCCATGGAGCAACTTCGGCAACGGGTGGGGAAACATTATGAAACGAATGATGATGGACCGTCGGGGCGTTCTCGCCTCACTCTGCGCGGCTTCGAGCGGACTTATTTGCGCGCCGACGCTACTGAAGGCCCAGCCGGCATGGCCGGCGCGCCCGGTCAAGATCCTCATCTCCTTCCCGCCCGGAGGATCCAGCGACATCATCGCCCGCGCCCTCGCGCCTCATCTGTCGGAGATGTTTGGGAAGCAGTTCGTCGTCGACAACAAGCCGGGTGCCGGCGGCACAGTCGCAGCCGACGCCTTGAAGCGGGAGAACCCTGACGGGCACGCGTTCCTGCTCTCGAACAATGCCCCCTTCACGTTCGCGCCGATCGTCTTCAAGAAGGTGCCGTATGATCCGATCAAGGATTTCACGCACGTCGCCTATCTCGGCGCGGCCTATGGCGGCGTGGTCGCACATCCCAAGGCTGGCGTGAAGTCGATGGCGGAACTCGTGGCCAAGGCCAAGGCGCAACCGGGGCGCATGACCTACGGCTCGAGCGGCGTAGGCTCGATCGGGCACATCACGGGTTCGGCCTTCTGCAAGATGGCCGGCATCGCCATGGAGCACATCCCTTACCGCGGCGCCGCGCCATTGCGGGTCGACCTGACCGCAGGGGTTGTCGATGTCGCCTTCGAAGGCTTCGATTCACGCATTCCGGAGATGCAGGCGGGCACGATGATCGGCCTCGCCACCACATCGCCCAAGCGCGTGGCCAAGGCCCCGGACATCCCGACCCTCAGGGAACTCGGCTACGATCTGGTATCGGCCAACTGGCATGGCCTGAGCGCGCCCGCCGGCCTGCCGGAGCCTGTCGCGCAGCGCATTCATGCTGGTCTCGCCGAGATCTGCAGGCGTGAGGCCGTGCTCAAGCAGATGGACGCCATCGGCAACACCTATGAGGCGATGGGCCGCCTCGAGTTCGCAGCCTATGTCGCTGACCAGTTGGCCCTCTGGCGGCCAATGATCACCGCAGCGGGCGTGATCGAGCAATGACCGATCCGCAGGATGGGGCCGGGTCCGCCGTGCCGCCCCGCCTCGAGAAGGAGCCCGACACCTCCGCCTTGTATGGCGGCATCCTGGTGCTTGCCGTGGGGCTCGTTGGCCTCCTCGCATCCTGGCCTCTCGCCCGTGGCTCTTCCTTCCGCATGGGGCCGGGCTATCTGCCGGCTCTGCTGTCCTGGCTCATCATCGCCGGAGGGCTTGTTATGATCATCACTGCGCTCTTGAACCGGCAAATCCATCGTCCGGGTGTGCCGCTTCGAGCGGTGCTAATGGTCTCCCTCGGCCTGGCCTTTTTCGGCCTGGCGATCGAACCGCTCGGCATCATCGTCGCCAGCGCGGGGCTCGTGATCCTTGCGGGGGCGGCCGCCACAGCGCCGCGGTGGAGGGAAATCGGTCTGCTGGCCGCCGGCCTTGGCCTTGGTTGCGCCCTGCTCTTCGTGAAGGGCCTCGGCCTCGTCATGAAGATGGTTCCCTGGTGACGTCATGGGTCTGTTTGACAACCTCATCCTCGGCTTCTCGATCGCCGGCACGCCGTCCAACATCGCGGTCTGCTTCATCGGTGTGCTGGTCGGCACGCTGATTGGCGTGCTGCCCGGCATCGGGGCAGTCGCCACGATGGCGATGCTGCTGCCGGCCACGTTGAGCCTGCCGCCTGTGTCAGCCCTCATCATGCTCGCCGGCATCTACTACGGCGCACAGTATGGCGGCTCGACCACGGCCATCCTCGTGCGCATGCCCGGCGAAGCGTCGTCGCTGGTCACGGTGCTCGACGGCCACGCGATGGCCCAGCGGGGGCGCGCCGGCGCGGCGCTCGCCATCGCGGCGCTCGCGTCCTTTGCCGCCGGCACCTTCGCCACGGTGCTTGTGGCGTTGATGGGGCCGACGTTGGGCCAGGTGGCGCTGCAATTCGCCCCGGCCGACTACTTCGCGCTGATGGTTCTCGGCCTGATCGGCTCCATCGTGCTCGCCAGCGGCTCGCTCTTCAAGGCGGGATTGATGATCCTGATCGGGATCCTGTTGGGCCTCGTCGGCACCGATCCAAATTCGCCGCAGCCCCGCATGAGCTTCGACGTTCCGGCGCTGGCGGAAGGCATCAACTTCGTGTGCCTTGCCGTTGGCATTTTCGGGATCAGCGAAATCCTCGTCAACCTCGAGCGCGAAATCGCGCGGCCATCTCCGGTCCCATTGAAGAACCTCTTTCCCAACAGGCAGGAGATGCGGGAGGCCGTGCCCGCCGCTGCCCGCGGCACACTCATCGGCTCATTTCTGGGCGTGCTGCCGGGAAGCGGCCCGCTGCTGGCGTCCTTCGCTGCCTATACAGTCGAGAAGAAGCTCGCGAAGGATCCGTCCCGCTTCGGCAAGGGCGCGGTGGCCGGCGTGGCCAGCCCAGAGGCTGCCAACAACGCCGGCGCGCAAACCTCGTTCATCCCGCTTCTAACCCTCGGCATCCCGTCCAACACGATCATGGCGGTCATGGCCGGCGCCATGGCCATGCAGGGCATCGCCCCAGGCCCCCATGTCATGACGAAGCACGCCGACCTGTTCTGGGGCATGATCGCGTCAATGTGGATCGGCAACCTGCTGCTCGTGATCCTCAACCTTCCGCTGATCGGCATCTGGGTGAAGCTGCTGCAGGTTCCCTACCGCATGCTTTATCCGGCGATCCTGCTGTTCTGCTGCATCGGTGTCTACTCGATCAACAACGCCGTCTTCGACGTTTATCTCACCATCGGTTTCGGCATCCTCGGCTATCTGCTCATCAAGCTGCAGTTCGAACCGGCGCCCCTGCTGCTTGGCGTCGTGCTCGGCCCGTTGATGGAAGAGAACCTGAAGCGCGCGATGCTTCTGTCGCGCGGCGACCCGATGGTGTTCATCGAACGGCCGATCAGCCTCGCGCTTCTTGCGACGGCTTTTGCGCTTCTCGCTGTGACATTGGCCCCGGGATTGCGCCGCAAGCGAGATGCAGTCTTTCGTGAGTGAGGACATCGCGAGAGCGCTTGGGAAGCGGTGCGGGCTTGGGGCGGTCACAGGCAAGAACGGGCGAGAATGTCTGGCAACCAGATTTCAGGCTACGTAATTGAAAAGACAGCGGAGATGTTGGCTAGCGTTTCGATCAGGCGGAAATGGACTCGACGCGTCAAGGCGCGGACAACCTGCAATTGCCTGCTTAAAGCCGAACGACCAGGCAAGCGAGAACGCTACCGTAGGGTGCGGCATTCAGCGTCCTACCTCGGCGCTATGCGTCTCAACTGCGCCACCTCCGGACGATCCGGTTAAGAGCTCGATACCACAGTTCCAGACTTTGCCGTAGTCTATAAAGAAATGCATTCACATGGCGCACAGCGATTGCCCGGCATAAGCGGTACACGAGTTCAGACCCTCCTCGTCAGCAGTTTGCACCAACAGCAGAGGCTGCTTGCGTGCGTTTCCAAAACGGATCACGACCGGAGCTTTACCAGCTCAGCCACGCGGGCGGCAGATCCGAGCGCGAGCGTCCAGCCGAGCGTACCATGCCCCAGATTGAGATAGAGACCTTTCAGGCTTGCCGCCCGAATGATCGGTTGTGAGGAGGGCGTGCAGGGACGCCCGCCGGTCCAGGCCCGGTGGCCTGTCCCTGCACCATGGTCGAAAGCCGGGCCGAACGCTGCGACCGCCTGCGAGCGGAAGGTGGCGAACCGTCGCTCGTCGAATGCCGATCGACGCGGACCGATATCGGCCAGGCCCGCGGCGCGCACCTCTTCCCCCAGCCGCGCGAAGACGATCTTGCGCTTGAGGTCCGTGATCGAGACGCGCATGGCGGCGGGCGTGGCAGGTGCCGTCAACGAATAACCCTGGACTGGCCAAAGCCCGCCCAGGATCCCGCTCCAAAGCCGATCCGCGCGGGGAAGGACAGAAACGCTGGCACCGCAAGCCGCGATGACCACGTCGCATTCGACCGGCTCGCGCGACACAAAAGCGACGCCGCGCACCTCATCGCGATGACGGAGGATCGACGTCGATTCCGCACCGAACAGCGTCTTCAGGGCGTAACGGGTCCGCATCTGCTCGACAAGGCCGTGGCAGAAGGCGTCCGGACGCCCCGCAGCATCGTCCGGGCTCCAGACAACGCGGGCGATATTGTCGGGATAGTGGCCAAGCGCCGGCTCGATGGCCGTCGCATCGGCACGATCCAGCACGTGCTGGGTGATGCCGAGCGATGATTTCAGCACCCTGAGATCGGCTGCCCCATCGCATTCGGCCACAGATGCATGGAGGATCATCTTGCCCGAGGGCGCATGGTCGAAAGCGATACCGGTTTCGGCAATCACCTCGGGAAGCCAGGATTTGGAAACCGCCGCCAGCTCCAGCAGCGCGCGCGTATTGGCGCGGAAGGCGGACGGCAGCGCGTTGGCGACGAAGCGCACGCCCCAGAGGAAGAACTCTGGATCGGCCTGCATCCGGACATTGAAGGCGGGATCGCGCCCCAGGAGAATGGCCGGCATCTTGCGCAGCAGTGCAGGCGAAGCGAGCGCGTCCCCGTAGGCGTAGCTCAGCTGTGCCCCGTTGGCGAAGCTTGCGCCGCGCGCTGGCGCCAGATGACGGTCGATGAGCGTGACGCTGTGTCCAGCGCGGGCCAGCATCCAGGCCGAGGCGACGCCGACCACGCCAGCTCCAATGATTGCGATGCGCGCCATGTCATGCGGCCTTCACGTCATGCGACCTTTGATGCGAGCTGGCGACTTGCGTTGTTTCGCACGGCGCAGCGCGCGACGAAGGCTTCAAGTATGCCGCGGTCGAGCGGCGACAGTCGGTATTCGGGGTGCCATTGTACGCCAAGGCAGAAACCAGGACCAAGGCCCTCGATCGCCTCGACGATGCCATCCGGTGCGCGTGCCGCCACGCGGTAGCGGCCTTCTTCGGATAGCGCATGGCGATGGATGCTGTTGACGAAGGGGTGCTCTCCCGCCCATGCCGACAACATGCTGCCAGCGGTTACCTCGATCGGGTGCGCAAGTGCCTGAGCCGTCGGGTTCGGGATGTGTCGGCTTTCGACCGCAGCGAGCGCGGGCTCATCACGCATGATCGTGCCACCCAGATATTCGCCGATCAACTGCATGCCGTGGCAGATGCCGAGCAGCGGCTTTGATGCCGCGAGGGTGCGCGCGATCAGTGTCCTTTCGAAGGCGACGCGCACCGAGGAGACGCCTGCGCCGGGTTCGGAGCCCGAGATCACCACGCCGTCAGCAAGCCTAAAGGCCTCGTCGAGTTGCGCCATCTCGAAAGGCACAAAGAGGGCAAGCCCGCCCGCCTCAGTGATGGCCTCCGCATAGTTGGCACGCACGACATACGCAGCCTCCACGTCCTCGCCATCGGCCTCGATCAGGTCCGCCGTGATGAGCACGACGGGACGAAAAGGGTCCGGTTCTGACATGAAGGGGCTTCCGCCGGGCGCTCAGGTTGTTGTCGTCTTTCAAACTTCGCAAATGGCTGCGCGTTCAGGATTGCAAAAAACAGCCAAACTCTTTGACAATTCGCCGCGCGTACTTAGCATCACTCTGCGGTTTCATCTCGTGAAACCGCAGTTCGGGGTGGAGATGAGAGAGGACGACGCGGCAGATTATGTTGCCTGGCTCGATGGCCTGTGGCTGCGCAGGCTCATCGGCACCCGAGAGGCCAAGCCGGAGCTGACCATCGGCATCCTACTGTGGCCCGGATTTCCGTTGATGTCGCTGACGGGGCTGATCGAATCGCTCCGCCATGCAGCGGACTTCGCCGACCAGTCGCGCCCGCTTTACTGCCGCTGGTCCATCATGGGCGCGCCGGCCACCGCCAGTTGCGGCCTCGTCGTCCAACCGGATACAGGGTATCTCAACCCCACGGAGTTCGACTACATCGCCGTAATCGGCGGGCTGATGCGGCAGCTCGACAAGGCCCCGCCGCGCCATCGCGACTACGTGCGTGTGGCGGCAGCGGCTGGCGTTCCGCTGATCGGCCTGTGCACCGGCGTTTTCGTGCTGGCGCGTGAGGGGCTTCTGGCGGGGTCCCGCGGCGCTGTCCACCCGTTTCACGCCGAGGAGTTCCGGCTCGCCTACCCGCGCGTCCCCATCTCCACCCGCGAGGACTTCCTGGTCGACGGCGCGCGCATCACCGTGCCCGGCGGTGTGTCAGTGCTGTCGCTCATGACAACACTGATCCGCCGGCATTGCGGAGCCGACCGAGCCGCCAAGGTTGTGCATCAGCTGTCCCTCGTCGAGCGTCGCAACGCCACCGCCTTCGATGAGGTGCGAGCGACGGAGCATCGAGAGGTTCCGGATGGGCGCATCCAGCGCGCTGTGGTGCTGATCGAGAGCCGCAAGGGCAAGGATGTGACGCCGGAGCAGGTGGCGAAGGCGGTGGGCCTCTCGAGCAGGCAGTTCACGCGGCTCTTCCACGAGCATCTCAAGCGCACGCCCAAACGCTTCATTCTCGACACTCGCCTGCGCTACGCCCGTTTCCTGGTGGAAAGCGGCAAACAATCAATGACGGAAATCGCCTTCGAGACCGGGTTCGCAGACTGCGCGCACTTCACCACCTCGTTCCGTGCGAGGTATGGTGCCGCGCCACGATCGCTGAGGGCCGGGAAGGCCGCGCCGGGTGCAGCCGAAGGCGCATACTCTTCGACGCTCCCAGCATGATATCACTCCTTCCCGAGCGGTCCACATACACCTTGCCTTATCTGCACCCATTGACAGCCGAAAGCTAAGGCACCGCTGTCGTAAATCAAAAAGGATTGGCGAAAAATTACAATACGCTCCGCAAGGCAGCGATCATTCTCCGGCTAGAGGTCGACGCCTGCCGCCAGTGCAATCGAGGCGAACCTCAACCCACGGGAGGATCGCATGAAGACGTCTCGACGCACACTTCTCCAGGGAGCCGGCAGCGCCGGCTTCGTCGCCATGGCCCCCAGCCTCGGCTGGGCGCAGGGCGCGGCACCCGCTCCTGCCCGCGCCAACGTGCTGCGCTGCGTGATGCACGCCGACCTTGCCTCGCTCGATCCGATCGCGACCACCGCCAGCATCACCGCCTATCACGGCGCGCTGATCTACGACACGCTGTTCGGCAATGACGCGAACTTCGCCCCGCAGCGGCAGATGGTCGGTGAGCACACCGTCTCGCCCGACGGCCTCACCTACAATTTCACGCTTCGCTCGGGCCTGAAGTTCCACGATGGGCAGGACGTGACGGGACGCGATTGTGCGGCCTCGGTGCGCCGCTGGGGCGCACGCGACGGCGCAGGCCAGCATCTGTTCCGCAACGTGGCGGCGGTCGACGCCACCGCGGCCAACAGCTTCTCGATCCGGCTCAACGCGCCATACCCGCTCCTGATCGATTGGCTGGCCAAGTCTTCGCCCTCTCTATGCTTCATTATGCGCGAGGCGGATGCCTCCACCGATCCGGCACGGCCCATCACGGAGGCGATCGGATCCGGCCCGTATATATATAATCGCGCTGAGAGCCGGCAGGGTTCCCAATACGTCTACGACCGCAACCCCAACTACGTTGCCCGGTCAGAGCCCGTCTCGGCCATGGCCGGGGCTAAGCAGGCGCGGATGCAGCGCGTCGTGTTTCAGACAATTGCCGACGAGCAGACGGCGGTGTCGGCGCTGATGGCGGGCGAAATCGACTTCATCGAGCGGCTCTCGCCTGAAATGGCGCCGCAGGTCGCCGGCAACGCCCGCATCCGCACCGAGGTGCTGAACAACACCGGCTCCATCGGCTGGCTGCGCATGAACCACCTGCAGGCCCCGTTCAACAACGTCAAAGCGCGCCAGGCGATGCTGGCTCTCATCGACCAGAACGCCGTCATGCAGGCGACTTTCGGCGATCCGAAGTCCTACAAGCCGTGCGGTTCGCTGTTCGGCTGCGGCACGACGATGGAGAATGACGCGAATACCGGCTGGTTCAAGGCCGGGCAGAACATTGCCCGCGCCCGCCAGCTTTTCCAGGAGGCGGGATACGCTGGCCAGCCGGTCGTCATCATGCAGCAGACCACCTCACCGGTGATGAGCAATTCAGCTCTGCTGATCGCACAATGGCTGCGTCAGGCCGGCGTCACCGTCGAACTGGTGCCGCTCGATTGGGCGGGCATCGTCGCCCGTCGCGCGCGGCGCGGCCCCGTCTCGGACGGCGGCTGGAGCATCTTTCTCACCTGGGCCTCGGGCTCGGCCTACAACAATCCAATCACGCTGGCGGGTCACGCCGCTACCGGCGAGCGCGGCTGGTTCGGATGGCCGGAGGACGCCCGCCACGAGCAGCTGCGCGACGCCTGGGCGAACGCGCCGGACATCGCCGCCCGCCAGCGCATCGCCCGCGACATGCAGGAGAACGCCTGGAATTTCGTGCCGCATGTCTATCTCGGCCAGTGGTTCGACTCAGCGGCCATGCGCTCGGACGTGCGCGGCATGATCGGCCTGCCCGATCTCGTGCCCTTCTGGAACGTGGCTCGCGGCTGAGGTTCGCCCTCTCGCAAACGAAAATCCGCCGGCGCATCCTTGCGCCGGCAGACACCCGAAGGCCCTCGCGGCGGGCCGTTTTTCAGCCGCGCGCCCATTTCTGGGAGCTGCGCATGGCCGCCTATGTCCTCAAGCGTCTCGGCTCGACCGCCTTGGTGCTGTTCCTCGTCAGTATCCTTGTCTTCCTGCTGCTCAGGCTTGCGCCGGGTGATCCCGCGGCGGTGCTTGCCGGCGACAACGCCACTCCGGAGCAGATCGCGCAACTGCGCGTCATTCTAGGCCTCGACGACGCCCTGCCCGTCCAGTTCCTGCGGTGGTTCAGCCAGGTGCTGCAGGGCAACCTTGGCGTCTCCGTCTATTCGAACGAGCCCGTGCTGTCGCTCATCGGCCAGCGCGCCGAAGCGACGCTGTCGATCACCTTCACCACGCTGCTGCTCGCCGTTCCGCTGGCCGTGACGATGGGCGTGGTCGCGGCCCACCGCGCCGGCACCTGGGTTGATCGGGCGCTGATGCTCTTTGCCGTGGCGGGGTTCTCGCTGCCGGCCTTCGTGGTCGGCTATCTCCTGGTCTACGTCTTCGCGATCCAGCTGCAGGTCATGCCCGTGCAGGGCTACGTGCCGATCAGCGAGGACATCAGCCGCTGGGCCTGGCACCTCGTGCTGCCGGCGGTGACCCTCGGGCTGATCTACACCGCGCTGATCGCGCGCATCACCCGCGCCACGATGATCGAGGTGCTGTCCGAGGACTTCATCCGCACGGCCCGCGCCAAAGGCCTGCCGATGGTGCGCATCCTGCTGCGGCACGCGCTGCGCAATGCCGGGGTGCCGATCGTCACCGTCATCGGCATCGGCATTGCGCTGCTGATCGGCGGCGTGGTGGTGACGGAGACCGTCTTCAACATCCCCGGCATCGGGCGGCTCGTGGTCGATGCCATCGCCCGGCGCGACTACCCCGTCATCCAGGGCGTGATCCTCGTCTGTTCGGCGATCTATGTGTTGCTGAACCTCCTGACGGACCTGTCCTACACCCTCATCGACCCCCGCATCCGCTATTGAACCGCCAAAGGAGACGTCACCCATGTCCGTCACGTCGCTCCCGCCGGCCGCCGACCGCGCCCCCTCTGCCGCCTGGCTGTTCGCCCGCCGCAACCCCACACTCGTCGCGGGCGGTGGCATCCTCGCTTTCATGACACTCGCCGCCATCTTAGCCCCGCTGTTTGCGGGCGATCCCGTCACGATCAATCCCGCCCGGCGCCTCAGGCCTCCCTCGGCCGAGCACTGGCTCGGCACCGACCAGTTGGGGCGCGACGTCTTCGCCCGCGTCGTCTGGGGCGCGCGGGTCTCGCTGCAAGTCGGCTTGCTGGTCGCCATCGTCTCGGTGACCATCGGCACCGTGATTGGTCTGTTCGCTGGCTATTTCCGGACTGCTGACGCGCTGATCACGCGCTTCATGGACGGCATCATGGCCATCCCCGCCATCCTGCTCGCCATCGCCTTCGTGGCGCTGGCGGGGGCCTCGGTCTGGATCGTGATCGTGGCGATCGTGCTGCCGGAGATCCCGCGCGTCGTGCGGTTGGTTCGGTCCGTGGTGCTGTCCGTGCGGGAGGCTCCCTATGTGGACGCGGCGCGTGCGGGTGGCACGCGGCTGCGCGTGATCATGACCCGCCATATCCTGCCATCGACTGTTCCGCCTCTCATCGTGCAGGCCACGTATATCTGCGCCGCCGCCATCATCGTCGAGAGCGCATTGTCGTTTCTGGGGGCGGGCGTACCGCCGGAGACGCCGACCTGGGGATCGATGATCGCCCAATCGCGCTCCTTCCTGCCGCGCGCGCCGTGGACCGTCTTCGCGCCGGGCTTCGCACTCGCGTTGGTTGTGCTCAGCGTCAACCTGCTCGGCGACGGCCTGCGCGACTGGCTTGATCCGCGCAGCGGCCGGCGCGGTTGAGGGGAGATAAACCAATGACTGACCCCGTCCTTTCTGTCCGAGGCCTCACCACCTCCTTCCGCGCCGACCCGTTCTCGCCGTGGAAGACCGTGGTGCGGGATCTCTCCTTCGATATCGGGGCTGGCGAAACCCTCGCCATCGTCGGCGAATCGGGTTCCGGCAAGAGCGTCACCTCGCTGTCGGTGATGCGGCTGCTCGCACCCCGCACCAGCCGCATCGAGGGCGAGGTGAAGCTCACCGGCCGTTCGCTGCTCGACCTTCCCGAGCCGGAAATGCGTTTGGTCCGGGGCCGCGACGTGGCCATGATTTTCCAGGAGCCGATGACCTCGCTCAACCCGATGATGACCATCGGCGAGCAGGTGGCGGAGGTCATGCAGTGCCATCTTGGCATCGGTCATGCCGAAGCGCGCTCCGAGACCGTGCAGCTGTTCGAAACGGTGCGCATGCCGAACGCGAAGGAGCGCTTCGACACCTATCCCCATAAGCTCTCGGGTGGCCAGCGCCAGCGCGTCATGATCGCCATGGCGCTCGCCGCCAAGCCCAGGCTGCTCATCGCCGACGAGCCGACGACAGCTTTGGACGTGACCATCCAGGGCCAGATCCTCGACCTGATCAAGGATCTCCAGGCCGAGACCGGCATGGCCGTGCTGTTCATCACGCACGACATGGGTGTGGTCGCGGAGGTGGCCGACCGGACGCTCGTGATGCTACGCGGCGACAAGGTGGAAGAAGGCCCGACCACCGAGATCTTCGCGGCGGGCCGTCACCCCTATACGCGCGCGCTGCTCTCGGCGGTGCCGAAGCTGGGCTCGATGGCCGGGCGCGACACGCCGTACAGCTTCGGCCTGATCGACATGGCCAGCGGCGAAGCCGGGCCTGAGGAGCCGGTGCCTGCGCCTTTGGCGGGCGCGCCCATCCTTGACGTGAAGGGCCTGCACACGCGCTTTTCCGTCCGTGGCGGCCTTCTCGGCCGCGTCAAGGGTCATGTTCACGCGGTCGAAGGCGTCACGTTCTCCCTGCAACCGGGTGAGACGCTAGCCCTTGTGGGCGAGAGCGGCTGCGGCAAATCGAGCACAGGCCGGTCCATCCTGCGGCTGACCGAGCCGGATGCCGGAGAGGTCACGGTCGACGGTGTGCCCATGCATGCGCTCGATGCAGAGCGGCTGAAGACTGCGCGCCGCGCCATCCAGATGGTGTTTCAGGACCCGTTCGCCTCGCTCAACCCGCGCGTGGCGATCGGGCTGTCCGTGGCCGAGCCGTTCATCGAGCAGAAGCTCGGCACGACGGCCCAAGGATTGGAGAAGGCTGGGCAGCTGCTCGAACAGGTCGGGCTGTCGCGCGGCGTGATGGACCGGCTGCCCCACGAGTTCTCCGGCGGCCAGCGCCAGCGCATCTGCGTGGCGCGCGCGCTCATGCTCGACCCGAAGATCATCGTCGCGGATGAGAGCGTTTCGGCGCTCGACGTCTCGATCAAGGCGCAGGTCTGCAACCTCCTGATGGACCTGCAGCGACGGCTGGGCCTCGCCTACCTCTTCATCAGCCACGATATGGCCGTGGTGGAGCGCGTCAGCCACCGCGTCGCCGTCATGTACATGGGCGAGATCGTCGAGATCGGCCCGCGCCGGGCCATTTTCGAGGCGCCGCAGCATCCCTATACGCGGAAGCTGATCGCAGCCGTGCCGGTGCCCGATCCCGCGCGGCGGGGGCTGAGGCGCGCGCAGGAGGTTGAGGAGTTGAAGAGCCCATTCCGGCCCAACGGCTTCATCGCGCCCGCGCGGACCTATGACGAGGTGGCCCCGGGCCACTTCGTCATGGCCTGACAGGACAACAACCCCATGCCCGTGATGCAGTCGCCGCCCGGTCCCCGCGTCGTCATCGACGGACGCGAAATGCTGTATTTTGCCGGCACCGGCTATCTTGGCCTGCAGGGCGACCCCCGCGTCATCGAAGCGGCGTGCGAGGCCGCGCGGACGTACGGCGTTCACCCCGCCACCAGCCGCACGGGCTTCGGCGAATCGCCGCCGCTGCTCGACGTGGAGGAGCGCGCAGCGCGCTTCTTCGGGACTGACAGAGCCCTGTATGTCGTTTCCGGCTATGCGGGGATGTCAACGCTTGTGCAGTCTGCAGACAGCCCGCCGGCCCTTATCCTCGCGGACAATTGGCTGCATCTCGCCGGACGCGACGCTGCCGCGCTGAGCGGCGCACGCGTCGAGCGCTTTGCCCATGGCGATCCGGACGACCTCCGTGCACAGCTGGCTCGGCATGGCGGGCACGGACCGGTGTTCGTGCTGTGCGACGGCGTCTCGCCCGTGCGCGGCGACGTGGCCCCGATCAACGCTTTTCTGTCTGTCCTGCAAGCGCACGGCGACGCCCGGCTGCTCGTCGACGACGCTCACGGCGTCGGTGTGCTTGGCCGCAACGGGCGCGGCACGCTCGAACACGCTGCCGATGAGGCGGGCGAACCGATTGGCGTCAACATCGTGAGCGACGGTGCGCAGGACGGTGCGGGTGAACGCCAGGTATGGATATGTGGCACGCTCAGCAAGGCGATCGGCGGCTCGGGTGGCATCATCCCGGGGCACGAAGCCTTCATCGCCCGCCTGAAGGCCACTGCCAACTGGTATCACGGCGCGGCCGCCACCCCCGCGCCAGCCGCTGGCGCGACCGCAGCCGCGCTTGCGCTTTGCTGCGACGAACCCGAGCGCCGCGACGCCCTGCGGCAGAACGCGGCCTACCTGCGCGCAGGCTTGCGGGGGCTTGGCCTCGACGTGCCTGAGCACCCGACGCCGATCATCTGCGTCGAAATCGGTGATGGCGCGAACATGGCCCGCCTGCAGGCCGCGTTGCTCGCGCGCGGCATCGCCATCGCCCACTCGCGCAACTATGCCGGCGTGGACGACGAAGGCGCATTGCGGATTGCCGTGTTCGCAAACCACACGCCGGGCATGATCGACGAACTCGTCGAAGCCATGCGAACACACGTGTGAAAGCTCAGGGCTGGAACTGGCAAAGTGCGAGCTGTCTCTTTAGCCACCGCAATGTCTGCTATGCGGCAGAGGTTGAACAAAGCCTGTTTTGAGGGCGCGATGCCGGTATTTGGTTCAGCGGGAATAGGCTCGAGGTAGGATCTTAGCATTGGGTGTGTCACCGCTACCCCGAACAACCAAAGTGAGCCGCTTGGTCTGCCTGTCGCGCGCTTCGAAGCGCCAAGATTTGGTCTCGAACCGGCTGCTCTGTCGAGTTAACTTGCTCGAAAAGCCGCAATCTGATGCTCGATAATCCGTCCAGCTCGGATGTTCTGGGAGGCACGGCGCTCGCGGGACACCTACGCTAGCCCAACAGCCTCTGCACTTGCTGAAACCGCTCAAGCTTGCGCAGCGGCTCGAGGTCGGAATCGTGCCGTACCCAGTCCTTGGTCTGTCGGCCAGAGCGAGGCAAGACCTCGAGCAAGAGATCAATCGCACGCTCGTGGTCGCCGGTGATCGAGTAGAAGCAGGCGCCGTTGTACAGCGTCAGCACGTCTGTGGGATCAATCACCAAGGCACGCGCTGCCCATTCCTTAGCGCGGTCCAGGTCTCCCAAAATGGCTAGCGCGCCAGCTCCGAGATAGGCGGGGCGCGGATTTTCCGGGTGCATTATCAGCTCACGCTCCGCCCGGATCACGCCTTCGCGCGCCGCCGACATCATTTCGTCCAGTCGGCCCAGCGAACGCAGCACGCCGGTCAGCACGATCAGTGTCTGGCAATCGGCTGGATTGATCTCTGCGGCGCGCTTGAAATGGTGCGCGGCCTGCTCGAAAAGGCCCTGGCTAACGCAAGCCCTGGCGCAGAAATAGTGCGCTTCGAACAGATTGGGGTTGGCGGTCAGAGCTTCTTCGAAAACGGCCATGGCTTCCGGGTAGCGGCCAAGCAGCGAGAGCGCGAGGCCGCGTGAGGCGTGTGCCTCGGCAAGTCCGGCTTGAAGTTCGAGTGCCTTGGCGCTGGTCGCCAGGATGCTCTCCATGTCGATCTCAGCACTGTAATGGAGACGCAGAAACGAGTCGCAATCGGCTACACCCGCGTGCGCCATGGCGTAGGCGGGGTCGATTTCCAACGCTTTGACAAACATCCGCCGGGCGAGTTCCAGAAATGGCTTCGAACGACGATGCAGGAATTCGCGGCCCCGCAGATAATAGGAGTATGCCTCGACATCGCGGGTCGGCGCGTGGCCTATGAGCGAGTTTTCCTCTGGCAGCAGCCGAATGCGCAGTTGAGCGACAATTGCGCGGTTGATCTCATCCTGTATGGCGAAGATGTCATCAAGATCGCGGTCGAATCGATCTGCCCAGACATGGTTGCCGGTCGCGGCTTCAATCAGTTGTGCCGTGACCCGGACACGCGCTCCAGCCTTGCGCACGCTCCCGTCGAGGATGAACGCCACGCCCTGCTCCATGCCGATCCGCTGCGTGTCGACGGGCCGCGTCCGGTAGCAAAGCGTGCCGTTGCGCGTCGCCACCTTGAGCGCCGATATCTTCCCGAGATCGGTGATGAGGTCCTCGGTGATGCCGTCGCTGAAGTAGTCCTGCTCGGGGTCGCCGCTCAGATTGGCGAAAGGCAGGACCGCCAAGGACTGCCGCCGGTCGGTGGCGGTGGGCGCATATTGCAGCTTGTGAGGCGAGTCAGGATTTGGCCTTGGCTCAAAGGCGAGGTCGACGGGATCGAACAGATAGCCGCGCCGCGGAATGGTTTTGATGATCTTCTGCAGGTCGTCTCCAATGGCGCGCCGGATCTCACTGATGCATCGGGTGAGAGATTCCTCAGTCACCGTCACGCTCGGCCAAAGCGCTTCGAGAAGCTCGCTCTTTGAGACGACGCGCCGCGCGTGTTCGGTGAAGTAGCGCAGCATCTCGAAACTCTTCGGCCGAAGTTCGATTGCTCCCGCCCCATTGCTCAACGCGTGGCGCTCCAGATCCACGACAATTCCCTGAAACAGGATCTTCTTGAGCATACAGGTCGTCCTCTGTCCGCACTCGATCCGCAGTGAAGGTGCTGCGTAATTTCAGAACTCTTTCAGCTGCCTTTACGGCAACTTTCAGGACTTCCTGCGCTCCCCCCGGCAATTTTAGGCATGTGATCGGACACAGGCGCTCTTCGCCGCTTTCTCGGTCTCAAAACAGGTGAGGCCGACACGGCAGTTTGCGGAGCCGACATGCAAATCATAGTCCAAGCCAACGACTGCGGCGTTGTGACATACCCACATCCGCGGCGGCCTTTTCTGCCAATCCGCCGTGGAGCAGTGTTTGCGGAGCGCGTTCGCCGCCTTTGTGGCACGTTGGCCGCACAGCGTTCTCACAGCAGACCGGAACATTATCCACACAGCTACATCGATGGTCAGAATTCGAACTTCCGCGAAGATCCCTGCGGGCACATGCTGCTGCATATGTACGAACCACAACGCAACGGGAGGAGCTAGCCATGACGAGCACGCCACGCGTCGCCATCGTGACTATCGCAGCGCTTAGCACCGTTAATCGTCCAAACGACGGCAGGAGGTTCAGATGATCAGTGCACTCTGGATCGAAGCGATCGGCTTTCTCGCCGGAATAGCGACGGTTGCAGCATTTTCCTGCCGCAACATGCTGTGGCTGCGCCTCGTCGCCATCAGCGCCAATGGCTTGTTCATCACCTATGCCGTGCTGCTAGGCCTGACACCGATCCTCATCCTGCATTGTGTGTTACTCCCCTTGAACGTCCTGCGGCTTGTTGCACTGGTCGGAAAACAGCAGGGCCGCGTACGACTTGGGGCACCATGTTCGGAGCGGTCGTCATGATGACTTTGCGCTGCGAGTTCATCGGTAAACCTGAGTCCGGTTTAACCCCAACCACGCATTGATGCCTCGCTGACGGATATTCCTTAGTCCCCCAGCGCAATCTGAACACCTGTTGACACTGCCTTCACGGCGGTTTGCCGCCGATCGACGACGCTTGTCCCTGTTGTAACCAAGGAGGACCATTTTATGCGTGTTCCAGCTTTCATCACCCTGTCGTCATTGACCGTCGCGGCCCAGGCCCAGCACACCGGCAAGCACGATCAAGTGAACCAGATCGCCATCTTGGAGGGCTGGCACGGGCACCTCTCGCAGGTCGTCGACCTGAGCGTCCAGTCCTCGAAGCCGATGACATGAGGAGCTGACCATGTCGATGACATTACCCGCACTGCTGTTCGCCGGGATCGCCATCCTGGCTGGCATCGCTTCAGCCTGCCAGACGCATATGAACGCAACGCTCAGCCGCAGCATCAGCGACCCCGTGGGCGCGGCGCTCTGGTCCTTCGGCTCGGGCACCGCACTGATCCTGTGCGTCTACCTCTGGCGCGGCGGCAATCTCTCGCTCCAGAACCTAGGCGCAACGCCAGGCTGGGCCATGTTCGGCGGCCTGATGGGCTTCTTCATGGTTCTTGGCGTCATCACAGCCGTCCCCCGGCTAGGGCTGCTGACAACCATCGCAGCGCTGGTCTTGGGGCAAGCGCTCATGGCGCTCGCGCTCGACGCGCTGGGCTGCTGGGGAACGGGCCAGACGGTCTCCCTCCAGCGCCTCGCTGCTGTGGCCATGATCACCGTCGGGATCGTGCTGTCGCGGGCATGAGGGAGAGTTGGTCGGTCAGAACCTAAGCAAGGACCGTCGGCTTGCTGCCGGGTTCGTGGACGCGCGATCAAGCTAGTCCCAACTTCCGCTCGACTTCAATCGGTTTGACCTATCCAAATGGCCGCTTTCGGGCAGCAAATGAACAATTTCCGAAAAGGGGGCGCAAAGCTCACATTCGCGATCTCATGGCAAACATCGCACTTGGGTCATCTCCAGACTTTCAAGGTGCTAACTGCCAATTTCCGCTTCGGCGCGTTGTGGACCCAAAAGCGCCAACAGCACTAAGCGGATCTCGGTTATTGCGAATGAGTTGAGGAGTTCCGCCCATCTCAATTGGCACTTTTGGCCCTTGTGTGACTGCCTGTCAGCAGAGTGACCGGCTCAACCTTCAAGGCCGTCGCGATTTTCTCAAGAATATCGACGGTTGGTGATCGCTCCTCGCGTTCGATCATGCCAGCGTACTTGTGATTGATCCCTGCTAATTTAGACAGTTCTTTCTGCGTGTAGCCGCGCTCGATTCGCAGCGTCCTGACATTACTCGCGATTGTCTGTTTGAGCCCCATGCCCTGACAAACACCGCAAACGGCCCCATAGTCGAGCTACGATAGTAGGCAATCGTCGTGGCGATGTGCAAAATCGTACCTTTTCTTATCCATCCGTCCCAATACAGCCGCTTTTTGAGCAACGAAATTATGAGAAGTGCATTGACGCGAAACATGCAAACCGCCTGACGCAAGATTGCGCTTTGGCAGAATGCGGATCAAGTTCCATAATTTTCCTTATGCGAACAGCGACTTCGTCAGGTGTCCAACCGCGTCCACCGCACTGGCCAGCCCGTGAACGGTCACACCATCGCGGGCCTGGTAGCTGCCTTGTCCGGCCGAAACGATGAGCCTGTGTTCAAGGCCGAGGTCTTCACACGCCACGGTGAACCCCTTCTCGATCTTCGGCGCGGAGGACCGTTTGATCTCGATGCCAACTTGCGCCTTGCCCGCGCGCTCGAAAACAAGGTCGAGCTCGGCGCCATCGGCAGTGCGGTAAAACATCGGGATCACTGAGGGGCCGGCGGCGGTGATCAACGCTTCAACCACGAAGCCCTCCCAACTTGGGCCAACGACCGGATGTCCGAGCAGATGATCATGTGTGCCAATTTCGAGGAGCGCGTGCACAAGGCCGCTATCGCGCACATAGACCTTTGGCGAGCGCACCAGTCGCTTGCCAAGGTTGCCGCTCCATGGCTGCAGGCGACGCACCAGCATGAGGTCCGCCAAGAGGTCGATGTACCGCATCACAGCCGGGCTTGAGACGCCCAGTCCTTGCGCAAGGCGCGCGGCATTCAGCATGGACCCCTGCGCATTGGCCAGCATGCTCCAGAGCCGCCCGACCGTTGCTGCCGGCATGCGCGGCGCGAACATCGGCACATCGCGCTCCAGATAACTGCGGATGAAGGCCTGTCGCCACAGGTAGCTTGCCTCTTCTGACCCGGCAGTGAGACTGTCCGGAAATCCGCCACGCAACCACAGCTGGTCAAGCCCGATCCCAGCGGCGGTCGCTTCCCACGGCATGATGGGACCCATGTCGAGGTAGGTGATACGGCCGGCCAGTGTCTCCGAGGCCTGCTGAACAAGATCGAGCGATGCCGAGCCAAGGAGCAAGAACTGCCCGTAGCGTTCTCCCGCAGCACGGCGTTTGTCGATCAGCCCTCTCAGCTCCGCGAAAAGCTGGGGTGCGCGCTGAATTTCGTCGATCACCGTCAGCCGACCCGCCTGATCATTGAGGTAGGCATGGGCATCATCCAGCTTGCGAAGATCGGGTGTGCTCTCCAGATCGAGATAGAGCGAACCGGGAAACTCGTGCGCAACCAAGCGGGCAAGCGTGGTCTTGCCGACCTGGCGCGGCCCGAGCAGGGCAACAGCAGGGGCATGGGCCAGGTTGCGGCGCAGCGCTGCCATGGTCGTTGCTCGGTGGATCATCATTACCGCAAATCGAATATCTGATGTTAGATTTGCGGTCAATGTGAAAGGTCGGTCAGTTCAGAGATGACAGGCCGTGAAGCAGTGGCGGTTTCACATGACCTGCCCATGTGGTGACACAAAAAAGAGATCCTGCCGATGTCTTCCTTGGGCGTGCCGGGACAATCCTCACCGAGCGCCAGCGCCTCAAGCGCGAAACGCTGCCTCAATCTATTCCGTGTCACTTACTGCTATGAGCAGTGCATCAACCTCGAACAGCGAAATGGGATCGACTTCGAGAGCGTTCGCGATCTTTTCCAACATATCTACCGTTGGTGAGCACTCCTCACGTTCGATCATGCCGACATTATCGCGATTGATCTCGGCTCGTCTGGACAAACTCTTTTGCGTGTAGCCGCGTTCCAGCCGTAGCCTTTTGACGTTCTCCGCAACTGTCCGTTTGAGCCCCATGATCTGACAGGCACCGCAAAGACACCGTGGATCAACCTACTATCGTGGGTATTTTGCTCTATGAAGCTCCAAGCCTCTGTTTCCTGGTCAAGTTGTCCGACACCACAGTCGCTGACTTGGCTCAGTGCTGTGATAGCGTTAGCGTTTTTCAAAAAGTCCATCGACTTGTCGCGTTTGGGTTTGTCAAATCGATACATTCGTTGTGTTGTCGTTGTTCCTGACGTCACTGCTATCCGTGCCGGCTATCCTGTCAGCAGATTGCGGTGGGCCTCCCAAGGGCCACGCTTTCTCGAGGCAAACCGGAATGCCACTTCGACTGGACGGCACCGACATCCGCCTTCTTATCGAGCTACAATTGCGAGGGGACAAATCGCTGAGCCAGATCGCCGCAAAACTGTCGGTATCTCCATCCACTCTCACACGACGCATGAGTGCGCTTGAGGGGGCGAAGATCATTGTCGGGACAGTTGCAGTGGTGGATGCGAAGAAGGTTGGCCGCCCGTTGAGTTTCGTGATCAGCGTCAGGATGGACAGTACGAGGCCAGAGGACCTCGAGGCTCTCACGGCATGGATCAAGGCAGAGCCGTCATTCCAGCAGGCGTTGATGGTGTCGGACGAGGCGGGCCTTGTGATCACCGCGACCGCCGCTGAGCTTGAGACGTTCAATGCCTTGATGGTGCAATTTCAGGAGGACAACCCGGTGATCAGGGAGGTGTCATCACGGCTGGTGATCGAGACGATCAAACAGACGCTTTTCGTACCCATTGGTCCCAATGGTGCTGACATTTGAGCTATCAACGGGTTCGTTTTCCGCCCAACGAACCAATCCGCTGTCGGCTGATTGTCAAATCAGCGCCACGGGTCCATCCTATAAGAACTGACCAATTTCGTAGATCGCGCTGCGTGCTGTGCTGCGCTCTGGACCCATGACGAACACAAAACCCGAAAAAATCACAGTCGAGAACAGCACCCTGATCCGCAGGGTGGCAAGCCAGCTGACCAAGATCGCGAACGACCGGGGTCTGACGGCGCAGGATCTGGCTGACATCACGGGCCTCAGTTACGCCTCCGTGCGCAACATCCTCGACGGCAAACAAAACGTCTCCGTGCTGACGATCGAGGATATCTGCAAGCGGCTGGATGTGCCCCTCGAGGTGATGATCTCGGCATATCTGTACGATGAGCCCCCGCGGCGCACTCTCAATAGTCGTTGGGGTACCAAACGCGCAGAACGGGAGGCTATGGTATCCAGTGCCAAGCCCGATGAACCCGAATTGCTGGACACGCCCCCCAATTCGTCGTCGCGGGCGCGGAGGAACTGAACCAACGCAACGCTGTCAGAATCCGAAGGGCAGCTGCTGGTCCGCAGCGACCTTGACTGCAAAGAAAGCAAGCGGTCCTGGGCCTTCAGACAGACCTTTAAGCAGGGCAAAGGAAGCAAGTGGCATGGCTGCGTCAAACTCAGGTGGTAGCTCCGCAACGACATGGGTAAAACCAGACTGTTGCTCCGCCAGAGGCTCGATAGTGTAGGCTTGTCCTTCGCCAGTGATCTGGACGAGTGCTATGATGGCAGCGCCAGCCGTTTCTGCCGCAATGACAGCGACGCAGCGCGCAGGCGCGCGCTCTAGTATGGCAAACAGTGGCATTGGCCTGATTGTTCAGATTGAATTGCCATAGAACCACCATCCTTTATATGCTATCATATCAGCAGTTAATGTGTCAGTCATCACGAGAGTCCACCATGGATGTCGTTGCATTCTGCGTTCTGATCGCCATGGTCTGGATTGCCGCCATCTGTGGTCCGGGCGAAGACGTGACATCGTCCCGTGAAGATGCGGATGAGGAACAGCGGTTGTGGTATGGCGCATCCCTGCGCAATGATATCGACCGTCATTGATCCCTTCAGGGGCTACCCCGCAAAGCCTTCACCGGATGTTGAAAAGCGCCGGTTGCCCAGAGCCCGGCGCGGGCTCTTTCGGCCTCTTGCTCTGCAGCACCATATCCGGGATGCAAAGGTCCTCCTCCGGGGCCAAGGCTAGCGAAAGCAAAGCCTGACGCGATCAGGGCTGTTCCGAGATCGAGCCGCTCAATTCGCCCGTCCTGTTGCAGCGAAGCGGTGCAGACGGTGTGTTTGACGGATCCATTCGCGGCTTGAGCCACCACGGCGCAAACCGGCTTGAGATCGCGTATCAGCGCGGCCAGCATTGCCAGTGACGCTTCACCGCAATCCTGCCGAAGCCCGTTGAGTGTGGTGAAAGATGTGCCGCGCAGGCATGACTGGACCCCATAGAGTCGATGTCGCTGACCATCTGCGATCCAGGTATCGCCAGTTTCGATGGTGATGCCGGGCGGAATCGGTTTCCAGCGCTCTTCAGCGAACGCGGATCCTGCGCTGATCAGTGAGACGTAGGCCACCACCAATGCAAGGGTGTCATGGTTTCTGGTCACGATGGATGCGCTCATGCTCGAACGACCAGAGGCCCCGGCCAAAGCCCTTTGCAATACGCTCCTCGTCCGCAAGGTCAGGACGTAGCGGTTTGCCATCGGCATCGCGCAGGAGCGACACATACCCACCCGAAACCAGATATTCCTCGACCTTGGTGACGCCGTAGACTGAAGGATAGTTCACCAGGATGAAGCAGCTGGCGTTCTTGACAGGCTTGTCCCGTTGATCAGCAAAAGCTCGGCAAAGCATGACTGGGCCGCTGCGCAGGATCGCGTTCAAACCCTCACGCACGAAGTCCCGGCATGGACCATCAAACTTCGCATCAGTCAGACGACTATCATGCTGGCACGGCGACACCCCCCAGGCATTCAACGCAAGGGATGATCCAAAACGATAGCTGGTGCCGCTTATAGACTGGGCACGCTCCGGACTCGTGTAGGTTTGTTTGCCGGCAAGTCCTTTACCGCTGGCATCATAGTATTCGAGAACAAGCACATTGGTGCCGGTCTGACGCAGTGCCTCAAGCTCGGCATTGCCGGGATCACTGAGCGCAAACGCAGGGCTTGTCAGGGCTGAGAGAGACAACCCGACAGTCCAGATGATCGTATGACAAAGACGGCTTCTAGCGTTCGACATTGAAATAGAATCTCCTCTGACCATCGCCCGCGTCAACTGTCACGTACCAAGGCTCCGATCTTTGTGTCCGCGGCATGATCTCGAACCTATCCTGCGGACGATCCAAGCGATCTGATTGGCTTGTGATCTCACTGGCCGTACGTGGCCTAGCACACGATGCGCCATTAGGATCGCTCTGGACAGACTGTTCCTCGACGCGAACGCTGGTCCACCCGTCCGCGCAAGCCTCAAAAGGCTCGTATTGCGGCCCGCCCGTTTTGCCCTCCGGACAGATCGGCCACGAAAACCCGCGCCGCTTCATCATCGAGAACAGCTGGTTCATCACCGGCACGCAATAAGCGATACCGCGCCAGTTCGGGTTGGATGCCGCGGCGCAGAGCAGGACCTTGCAGCCAAACGAAGCGTCCTGAGCGCCGACAGGTGATGCGGCAATTACTGCAAACGCTGTTGCGCACACCATGGTTCTGCGGACCTTTGCCATCGGCCACCTCCTGATGAAGCGATTTGTCCTGCGGTGAATTTACCCTCTTGACGAATGCGGTCAAATCCTTAATTGCTACTATATTAGCATATACAAGGATCAAGGCAATGACCCATTGTCACTTGAAACTGGTTGTGATGCTTCTGCCACTCTGGCCGTCGGTGCCTGCTCTGGCACAATCAAGCCCTGCACCAAATTCGGTGCCGCCTGCCGCAGCCCCAGCCGATCTGGTGATCAACGAAAAAGGCTCAGTTACGCGCCAATCGCCCACATCCAGCACGGGCAAGCATGTTGACCGCATCCCGCAGGGTTCGGTCATGTCCGCGCCAACTGATGTCCAGATGGCATTCGCACCAACTGCCTCGGGCGTCGATGAGCCTTCTCCTACCCAGCTCCAGCCCTGCCCCGCGACCGAAGCCGTCTCACCCTCGGACGCGCTGGCCCTGGTGCGGCGCGTGGCCGAGCAGGAGCGGTTCTATCCTGACTTTGTGCTGGCCGTGGCCCGGCAGGAATCGCAGTTCAAGGTCGATGCCCTGTCAGAAAAAGGCGCCTATGGCCTGATGCAGCTGATGCCGGCAACTGCCACGCAGTTCGAGGTCGACCGCTGCATCCCGGAAGCCAATGTGCGGGGAGGCATCCGTTTCCTGCGCGAGTTGCACCAGCGCTACCGCAATCCACTCTATGTGCTCGCAGCCTACAATGCCGGTGAGACAGCCTTGCGGGAGCATGGCGGCATTCCGCCCTTTCCAGAGACGGTCGCCTATGTGGCCGCTGTGCTGAACGATTTCTATGGCTACCCGGGGATCAGAGGCGCTGCAGCTCCCGCTTCAGCCAAAGGTGCCGCACCATCCCGCGTTGCCGCAAGCACGTCTGCTGCCACACGCCGATCAGCGCGCCCGGCATCGTCGAGCGTTTCAAGTGTCGCAGCCAAGCCGAGCGATTGGCTTGTGCTTCATGTGGAGTAGCGCAATGTCCAGAACCGTTCCCTTCATTCATGTTTGGAGTGCGATACGCCAAGCGCCATCTCTCGCGCTTGCAACCCTTATAGCGTCGGTAACGGTCATTGGTTCGCCCGCATGGGCGCAGGGCGGTAACCTTCAGCCGGTCCAATCAACCCTGCAGCAGCTGATCCAGGTCCTGACCGGCCCCATCGCGACATCGCTTGCCATTCTCGCGGTCATCGCGCTCGGCATGATGGCCTGGGTCGGGCGGCTCACCTGGTATTTCGCGGGGTCGATCATCTTCGGCATCGTCCTGGTCTTCGGCTCGTCCCAGATCGTGCAGTTCTTTCAAAGTGCGGTGGGGCGCTGACCATGGACCCGTCGCTCTCCACCCAGGCCCCTGCCATGACGCCGCTGGTCAAAGGCCTGACCCGTCCGCCCACACTCTGGGGTGTGCCCTACATGTATTTCATGCTGAACGGCGTGATCGTATCGGTGGTGTTCCTGGCCTCGAAAAACCTGTTCAGCTTTCTGCTCGCCATCCCGATCCATCTGATAGGCACCATCCTGATCCTGCGTGAGCCCAAGATCTTCGAGATCCTGCTGGTGCGCTCGATGAAGTGCCCTCCCCGCTCCCGCGCCTTCTGGGGCGCGACAAGCTACCGGGTGTAGCGCCATGGCACTCAACGCACTCCTCGATGAACTGACCTTCGGAGCGGTGGCGCGGCGCGAGAACCCGGTGGCGGCTCATATCCCCTATACCCGCCATGTCGATGACCAGACGATCAAAACCGAGGACGGGCTTTATCTCTCGGTGCTCAAGCTCAACGGCTTCTGTTTCGAGACCGCTGACATGGCCGAGATCAATGCGCGGCTCAACACCCGCAACATCCTGCTGCGCGGCCTCGGCAACAGCCGCTTTGCCATTTCCACCCACATCATCCGGCGCGAAGTGAAGCCGGAGCTGGGCGGCACGATCAACAATCCGTTCTGCGCCGAGCTTGACAGGCGCTACCGCGAAAACCTTGGACGGTGGCGGCTCTTCGCCAACGACACGTATCTCACGATCATTCGCAGGCCTCTTCAGGGCAAAGCTGGCCAGGCCGAGAACGTCATCCGCAACCTCTTCGGTCACGGCGGCACGGAAGGCGTGAGCATCAACGAGCAGGAAGAAATCCGCACCCTGCATGATGCCGTCGCCAACATCGTCGAGATCCTGCAGCCGTATGGCGCGAGGTTGCTGACGGTCACCAACCGAGGCGGCACCTGGTTCTCCGAGCCGCTGGAATTCCTCGTGCAATTGCTGAACGGGGTTTGTCCGCGCCCGATGCACCTGCCGCGCATGGCGTTGAAACAGGCGCTCGCCACCAAACGGCTGTTCTTCGGCCGCGCCACCATCGGGATTCAGGGCGCGACCCGCGAGGACAGCCGCTTCGGCGCGATGCTCTCGGTCGCGGAATACCCGGCTTATACCGGCCCCGGCCTGACCGACGGACTGTTGAAGGCGCCGCACGAATTCATCGTCACCCAGACCTTCGCTATCGTTGATCGCCCGAATGCGCAGGGACAGATCGAGCGCGTCGGACGTCAAGTCCAGATGTCCGATGAAGCAGGGTCGATTGTGGCCGAGCATCTGGAGGAAGCCCGCAACGAACTGCTGGCATCTGAGGCTATATACGGCTCGCACAACATGAGTGTGCTCTGCCTTGGCCGGGATTCCCTCGAGATGGACCGCTGCATTACGGCAATCGAGGCCATCCTCACGGATCTGTCGATGATCCATGTCCGCGAGGACCTCAATGGCGAGGCTGCCTTCTGGGCCCAGCTGCCGGGCAACTTAAGCTATATCGCGCGAGGCGCCCTGATCTCGAGCAAGAATTTCTCCGGCTTTGCCTCACTGCACAATTACCCAAGCGGCAAACCTGATGGAAACCACTGGGGCCCGGCGGTATCGCTGCTCGAGACCACCAGTCAGACCGCGTATTTCTTCAATTTCCACGAGCGTGATCTCGGCAATTTCACCATTGTCGGGCCATCGGGCTCCGGAAAGACCGTCGCGCTGGCCTTTCTGATGGCGCAGGCGATGCGGGTGAAGCCTGAGCCAAAATGCGTGTTCTTCGACAAGGACCGGGGCGCGGAGATCTTCATCCGCGCGCTGGGCGGTCGCTACGAGGTTCTAGCACCCGGCACGCCGTCCGGTTTCAATCCACTTGCGTTGCCCGACGGACCTGACACCCGTGAGTTCCTGTTCCAGCTTCTTGCCTTCATGTTGAGGTCCAGTGACGGGCGCAGGCTGTCTGCCAGCGAAGAGCAGGTGATCCGCAATGGCGTCAGCCTGACGATGACGGCAGGGCCTGAGGCGCGCAATCTCGATGCCTTTGCCACCTTGCTGCGCGGCCGTCTCAAGGCTGGCGATGATGATCTTCTGGCTCGGCTTGATCCCTGGCGGCAACAGAACCAGCGGGGATGGTTGTTCAACAACGCCGAGGATCAATTCAGCTGGGGTGCGGCGGACAAGGCCTCGCTGATCTTTGGCTTCGATATGACCCGGGTGCTGGACGATCCGATCATCCGGACCGCAACGCTTATGTATATTTTCCACCGCATCGACGAACTGCTCACAGGCGATCCGGTGATGATCTTTCTCGATGAGGGCTGGCGGCTGCTGGACGACGAGGTCTTTGCCTTCTTCATCAAGGACAAGCTCAAGACGATCAGGAAGCAAAACGGCATTGTCGGGTTTGGCACGCAGTCTGCTGCCGATATCGTGCGTTCCGGTTCTGCCAACACCCTGATCGAGCAATCCGCCACCAATATCTTCTTTCCGAACCCGAAAGCGGATGATGCAAGCTACATCGAGGCATTCCGGCTTTCGAACCGAGAGGTCGCCTGGATCCGGGAAAACAGCCCTGAGATGCGCTCGTTCCTGATCAAGCACGGGCGCGACAGCGTCATCGCCCGCCTCAATCTCAACGCCATGCCGGACTTGATCAAGGTGCTGTCAGGGCGCACTGAAACCGTCGCCGAGCTCGACCGGCTGCGGGCAGAACTCGGCGATGATCCGGCGGCCTGGCTGCCCGCCTTCTGTGGATGGGAGGCGCGTGATGCGAATCCAGACACGTGAGTTCACGCCAACACTGAACACCTCGCGAATTTCTATATGCCGCATCGTGACGCTGGCTCTGATGGCGGCCATCTTCTGCTTGGTCCTGCCTGATCGATCCCAAGCGTGTCCGTCGGCAGATAATTCGAGACAGTTCAGGCGGTTTTCGAAGGGAGGCTCTGGCTCATCTGGGTTAGAGTTTAGGCGGCTTGCAGGTGATGCTGCAAGCGTCTGTGTTTGAGCGTTTCGCGCTT
>JAESGN010000375.1_pt1 | contig 49236 bp, 51 predicted proteins | sample 9269731 | NCBI WGS metagenome assembly JAESGN01 (sample SAMN15720683, study PRJNA650826) | algae metagenome | isolation source: Mojavia pulchra JT2-VF2 and co-occurring heterotrophs from desert soil | place: USA: Cadiz Valley, Joshua Tree National Park, CA | collected 1998-06-08
TGGAGCCGGTCTGCATCACGGCGGGCGCGCTGGGGAATGGCCTGCCGCACAGCGACCTCTTTGTCACCGCGGCGCATGGCATGGTCTGGGAAGGGCTGGTGGTAAATGCCGGCGCGCTGGTGAACGGCACCACGATCCACTTCGTGCCGCTCTCCGAGATGCCGGAGGTCTTCACCTGGTATCACATCGAGACCGAGGGCCATGAGGAGATCCTGGCGCATGGCGCGCCGACGGAAACCTTCGTGGACTATGTCGGCCGCAGTCATTTCGACAACCACCAGGAATATCTGGACCTCTACGGCGCCGAGCGGATCATCCCGGAGATGAAGCGCCCGCGCGTCTCGGCGCAGCGCATGCTGCCGGATCATCTGCGCGCGCGTCTTGGCCTGCCGGCCCATGGCGCGGCGATCGCAGCGGAGGCCGAGGCCGTGCTGCGGCGCCTCAAGGCCGCCTGATGCTTGGGCGGAACTCGTAGGCCGCCCTGCGGCAGCGCGGTAAGGGGGCGTGACGGGCACGGGCCCGCCCGTTTGGCGTGACCGGGTTCACGCGCCTCGCATTCCCAAAAAAGGCAGCGAAGGGGTTGCAGACGCCTCGCGTAATGATTGTATTGACGACTACCTGAAATCGTGCGCTGCTCCATACCCTGCTGTCCGGTTATCATTATTTAACCTTGCAACCAAGGGGAAAATCATAAATGGCATTTTTCCAGACAAATGTCTATGTTGCGCTCCTGCAAGATCAAAATGATGATGCCATTTATTCGAGCTTCCCTGGAGCGGCATCAGAAGCCAACTTCACGTTTGATGTACCAAGTGGACAGCTCAATGTAGGAGATATTGTAAAAGACGATTTTGGATTTACTATTGGCGAATATAAAGGAAGCTTAATCGTTGATGGTTTGACTTATTTGGCTTTTGATCAATACGATGGTAATGGTAATTCAAGTTTTCCAACATTTTTGAGTCTCTATGCTGACTCTCCAGACCCAGCAAATTTTGTTGGCACTGAGCCGTCTCAGATAAACATCTTCTCATTAAGCTCTGATCCTCTATTGGTCTGCTTCCTCGAAGGCACGCGGATTGCGACCCCGACGGGTGAGCGCGCGGTGGAAAGCCTCGCCATCGGGGAACTGGTGCTGACCGCCGATGGCCGTGCGGTGCCGGTGAAATGGGTGGGCCGTCAGCGCATCCGCAATCACGCGATCCTCGCCTCGCCCAAGCTGGAGCCGGTCTGCATCACGGCGGGCGCGCTGGGGAATGGCCTGCCGCACAGCGACCTCTTTGTCACCGCGGCGCATGGCATGGTCTGGGAAGGGCTGGTGGTAAATGCCGGCGCGCTGGTGAACGGCACCACGATCCACTTCGTGCCGCTCTCCGAGATGCCGGAGGTCTTCACCTGGTATCACATCGAGACCGAGGGCCATGAGGAGATCCTGGCGCATGGCGCGCCGACGGAAACCTTCGTGGACTATGTCGGCCGCAGTCATTTCGACAACCACCAGGAATATCTGGACCTCTACGGCGCCGAGCGGATCATCCCGGAGATGAAGCGCCCGCGCGTCTCGGCGCAGCGCATGCTGCCGGATCATCTGCGCGCGCGTCTTGGCCTGCCGGCCCATGGCGCGGCGATCGCAGCGGAGGCCGAGGCCGTGCTGCGGCGCCTCAAGGCCGCCTGATGCGTCGAGCGGGGGCGGAGGGGTGCCGTTCGGCCAAGGGCGCCGGGCCGTCTTCACCCTCCCCGCGCTCGACTGTCCTCTCCCGCATCAACCAGTTGTGGAAGGCAGAGCGCAGGGCGGAAGCCCTGGCGGAGGCCGAGGCAGCGCTTGCCGCGGACCCGCAGGATCGCGCGCTGATTCTCCGCCGTTGCGCCTTCCTGAGCCAGCTCGGCCGGGCGGAGGAGGCCTTGGCCGTGCTGCTCCCCCTGCACCGGGCGGACCCGAGGCATCCGGCCGTCACGCTGGAACTGGCCCAGGCGTATCGCGCCACCGGGGAGGTCGCAATCGCCCTGGCCCTGCTCGACCAGATACTGGTCGCCGATCCGGCCTGGCGCAGGGCCTGGCTCGCCAAGGTGGACCTTCTGACCAAGGCCGGAAGGCCGGACGAGGCGCTCGCCGCCGTCGAGGCCGCGCTGCCACGGATGCAAGCGGATCGCCCGCTGCGCCTGCGGCAGGCTGTTCTGCTGAGCGCGCTGCGGCGGCCGGGCGAGGCGATCCCCGTCCTCAGGGCCCTGCATGATGAAGGGCCGGATGACCTGGCTGTCTTGCTGGGGCTGGGCCACGCCCACATCGCGCTCGGGGAAACCGCGGAAGGCCGCGCGATGTTCGACGCGGTCCTCGCGGCGGACCCGGTCCATGGCGGTGCCTGGCGCGCGAAGCTGGCGGATGCGATCGCCCGGCACGACCAGGAAGCGCTCATGGATGTCGCGCGCCACCTTCATGCGCGGCTCCGCGATGCGGCCGATCCCCAGGCCGCGGCCCAGCTGGCGCGGATTCCACCGCTGCTCGAGATCGCGCGCTGGAGCGCCGAGGTGGCGGCGTGGATCGACGCGGTGGCGGCGCAGCCCGCGCGGACGAAGCCGAATGATCTATGGGCGCTGCATGGCATTGCCCGGCTGCACGGCCTCTCGGCAACCGGCCGGCGCCTGATGGAGGGGCTTCTGGCACGGCCCGTCCTGCCATTGACCGTCGCGCTGCGCATGCTGCCCGATGGCAACGCTGCCCCCGGGGATCGCGCGGCACTCCAGGCGCAGCTGCGCGGCCGCCTGCAGGAGTCCGAGGTCCCGGTCTTCGACCTCCATGGCGCGGCCATGGAGCTGGGCCCGGCCCGGGCGGTGGCGGGCCGGCTGCGCCGGTCGGCGCGCCCCGCCGGCGAGATCATCCTCCTCGCCGACCTGCTGCTGGAGGCGGGGCGGGAGGCGTTGGCGCTGCGCTACCTGGGCTTCGCGCGGCGCTTCCGGCCGGCCGATGCGTTGCTTCGCCGGCGCCACATCAAGGCGCTCACCGCGGCGGGGCAGGTCGAGGCCGCGGAACGCGAAGTCGAGCTGCTTCTGGCCGAGAGCTCCTCGCCGTCGGATCGGCAGGCGGGCATTGCGGCGCTGATCGCGCTGGGGCAGGGGACGCGGGCGCTGGAGCTGATGGACGCGTCGAGCGATCCGGTGCAGCACCGCGCCCTGCGGCGCAGCCGGCTGGAGCTGATGCTCCGCTTCGGCCGCCTCGATGAAGCCAGGGTCCTGGCCGCGGAGCTCGCCACGCTGGCCCATGCCAGCCGCGCCGCGCATTTCGGGCTGACGCTGGAGGGCATGCAGCTCAGTGAGTTGCGGCTCGCGGAGCTGCATGGCGGGCCGCCCCATCCGACCTCGATCGAGGGCTGGCTGATCACGCCCAGCATGCAGGCCCTGGATGCGCACATGGCGCGCTGCGCGGCCCGACCGCCGCAGCGGCGCGACCATCCGGGCCGCATCCCGCGCCATATCCTGCAGTATTGGGACAGCGGGACTCCCCCGCCGGCGCTGGATGACATCATGCGGAGCTGGCGGGCGGCCGGGGGCTACGCCTATCACCTGTTCGACCGGCGGGCCGCCCTGCGCTTCCTGGCCGAGGAATTGGGGGAGGAGTGGGCGGCCGCGCTGCGCCTCGCCCACCACGCGGCCGAGCAGAGCGATTTCTTCCGGCTCTGTTTCCTGGCCGTGAAGGGCGGGATCTACGCCGATTGCGATGACCGGCTGATCGGCCCGCTGGACGGGCTTGTGGCGGGCGAAACCGGCCTCGTCGTGTTCCGGGAGCGGCGCGGGACGATCGCCAACAACCTCCTGCTGGCGGAGCCCGCGAACCCCGTGGTGGTCCATGCGGCGGTGGCCGCCAAGCGGGCGCTGCTGCGGCGGGATCGCGACAGCGTCTGGGCCAAGACCGGGCCTGGCCTGCTCACCCGCGCGGTGGCGATGGCGGTGGCGGAGGCCTCGGCGCAACAGGCCGAGCCGGCTGTGACGATCCATACGATGCTGGATGCCGCGCGGCATGTGCAATGCCACATCCCGCTGCCCTACAAGCGGGGCAACGCCTACTGGAACTCGGGCGGCCGGGGAACCCACCTGCGGCAGCGCATGGCGCCGCAGGTGACCGGCTGACCAGCTGACCGGGAGGAGGGGGCGCGCCGGCCCGCCTCAGGCCGCGTGCAGCGCCTTCCACACCACTTCCGGCGTCGCCGGCATGTCGATGCTGGTCACCCCCGCATCGGCCAGCGCATCCACCAGCGCGTTCACCACCGCGGGCGGCGAGCCCACGGCGCCGGCCTCGCCCGCGCCCTTCACGCCAAGCGGGTTGGTCTCGCAGACCACCTCGATCAGATCCACCTCGATATCCGGCAGGTCCTCGGCGCGGGGCAGGGCGTAGTCCATGAAGCTGGCCGAGAGGAGCTGGCCGCTTTCCGGGTCGTAGGAGGTGCGCTCCAGGAAGGCCTGGCCGATGCCCTGCGCCACGCCACCATGCACCTGGCCGCGCACGATCAGCGGGTTCAGCGCGTGGCCCACATCATCCACCACGATGTAGCGGGGGATGGCGATCATGCCGGTCTCGGGGTCCACCTCGACCTCGGCCACGTGGCAGCCATTGGGGAAGGTGTGGAACTCGATCTTCGCCGTCTCCAGCGCATCGAGCAGCATCGTGTCCTCGCCGGCCGCGACGCGCTGCCGCTGGCGGGCGGCGAGGCTCAGGATATCCACGCCGCGATCGGTGCCGACCACGCCGAATTGTCCCTTATTGAACTCGATATCCACCACGGCCGCTTCCAGCATCTCGGAGGCCGCCTGCTTGCCCTTCTCGATGACCGAGGCGGCGGTGACGAGGATGGCCTGCCCTTCGGAATACAGGCTGCGCGCACCGCCCGTGCCGCCGCCCGAGGGCAGCGTGTCGGAATCGCCCTGGCGGATGCGGATCTTCTCCATGGGAACGCCGAGCTCATGGCTGGTCAGCATGGCATAGGCCGTCTCATGGCCCTGGCCGGTGCTCTGCGTGCCGACATAGACATCCACGAAGCCATCCTCGGCGAACTTCACCGAGGCGTTTTCCGTCGGCCCGCCGCCGGTCGCTTCCAGGTAGTAGGCAAGGCCGATGCCGCGCTTCTTGCCGCGCTTGGCGGCCTCGGCCCGGCGCGCGGGGAAGCCGGCCCAGTCGATCTTGGCGAGTGCGGCATCCATCACGCGCGGGAAATCGCCGCTGTCATAGCGCTGCGCCATGGCCGTGACGTAGGGCATGGCCGATTGGCCCACCATGTTGCGGCGGCGCAGCTCGATCCGGTCGAGCTTCAGGTCGCGCGCGGCCTGATCAATCAGGCGCTCCACCAGATAATTGCTCTCGGGCCGGCCGGCGCCGCGATAGGCGTCCACCGGCACGGTGTTGGTCGCCATGCCGAGCACGCGGGCATGGATCGCCTGGAAGCCATAGACGCTGGCCAGCACCTTGGTGCCCGCGCCGGTCGGGATGAAGGGCGCGAAGGTGGAGAGATAGGCGCCCATATTCGCCACGTTGCGGGTGCGCAGCGCCAGGAATTTTCCGTCCGCATCCAGCGCCAATTCGCCGAGCGTGATGTTGTCGCGGCCATGCGTGTCGGACAGGAAGGCTTCCGTCCGCTCCGAGGCCCATTTCACCGGGCGGCCCACGGCCCGCGCGCCGAGCGCGCAGAGTGCGTATTCGGCATAGAGAAACAGCTTCATGCCGAAGCCGCCGCCCACATCAGGCGTCACCACGCGGACGAGATCGGGGCTCACCTTCAGCACGGAGGAAGCCAGTAGGTTCTTCACCAGCCAGGAGCCCTGGGTGCCCGCATGCAGCGTGAAATGGCCGCTCGCCGCGTCATATTGCGCGGCGCAGGCCCGCCCCTCCATGGAGGAGGCGACGACGCGGTTGTTCACCACCGTCATCCGCGTCACATGCGCGGCTTGGGCAAACAGCGCGTCGGTCTTCGCCTTGTCGCCCACTTCCCAGTCGAAGAGCGTGTTGTTCGCCGCCCCCGGCCAGATCTGCGGCTGGCCGGCCTCACCCGCGACCGCGAGGTCGGTGATGGAGGGCAGGATTTCGTAATCCACCTCCACCGCCTCGGCCGCGTCGCGCGCCTGGCCGTAGGTCTCGGCGATGATGAAGGCGACGGGGTCGCCCACATGGCGCACCGCATCGGTGGCGAGCGGCATGTGCAGCGTGTTGGCGCGGTCGCTGCCGTCAATGTTCTTCATCGGGATGGCGCAGGGCAATTCGCCCACACCCATGGCCAGCAGGTCCGCCCCGGTCATCACGGCGAGCACGCCCGGCAAGGACTTCGCCGCGCTGGCATCCACCGAGTTGATCTTCGCATGGGCATGCGGGCTGCGCAGGACATAGCCATGCACCTGCCCGTCGAGCGCGATGTCATCGGTGTAGCGCCCTTCCCCCAGCAGCAGCCGGGGGTCTTCCACGCGCCGCACCGATTGGCTCAGGCCGAACTTCGCCATGGGTCGTCTCCCTTAAATTCCGTTCCCTCCATCATCTGACGATGCGGGGGCAAAGGGGAAGGGGGAAAGGACGAAGATCGCCTCAGGCGGCGCGGGAGCGCAGGATCAGGCACCCCGCCACCGTGAGCCCCGCCAGCGTGCCGATCAGCCCGGCCGCGTTGAGCGACATGGCAAAGCCGAGTGCGGCCGGCACCGGCCCGGCCAGCAGCACGCCCGCCGCCCCCAGGCCCGCGCCCAGCACGGCACCCCCCAGCACCTGCACCCGGTAGCGGTCGGTCAGCAGCCGGAGTGCCACCGCGGGGCAGACCAGCATGGCCACCACCAGGATGCTGCCCACCGATTCGAAGGCCGCGACGGCAGCGGCCGCGATCAGCAGGTTCAGCCCCATCTCCCACCGGCCCACGCGCAGCCCGAGCGAGGCGGCGAAGGCCGGGTCGAAGGCAATCAGCTGCAAGGGCCGCCAGCACAGCGCCACCACCAGCCCCGCCACCAGGGCGACGGCCGCCAGCAGCCCCAATTGGCGGGGCAGCCCGGCCAGGGCCACGGGGTCCAGCAGCGAGGCCCAGCCCTGCGCCTCCAGCCAAACGAGCGTCTCCAACTGGCCGAACAGCACGCAATCCACGTCGAAATCGGCGCTGCGGGCGTCGGTCACCTCCAGCAGCACCAGGCCCAGGGCGAAGAAGCCGGTGAAGACAAGGCCCGTGGCGGCGCCGGTCTCGAGCCGTGCCGCGCGCTTCACCCAGCCGATGGCGAGTGTCGCCAGCAGCGCCGCGGCCAGCGCGCCCAGCAGCATGGGCCCCGCCGAGCGCAGCCCGGTCAGCGCGAAGCCCACCACGATGCCGGGCAGCACGGCGTGGGACAGGGCGTCGCCCAGCAGGCTCTCGCGCCGCAGCACGAGGAAGGAGCCGAGCAGCCCGCAAGTGCCGCCCGCCAGGATGGCGGCGAGCAAGGCGGGGAGGTCGAGCTGGAGGAACTCGGTCATCGGCGCTGGAACGCCACGGCCGCGCCGAAGCCGAGCAGCCCGGCCAGCACCACGGCGGCGCCGGTCGGGATGTTCTCGAAGCGCGTCGAGATCAGCGCGCCGCTGGCCCCGGCGGCCGCCCCCAGCGCGCCGGCCAGCGCCACCATGCCCGGCAGGCCCCGCGTGACGAGCCGGGCGGCGGCGGCGGGCACGATCAGCAGCGCCACCACCAGCAGCAGCCCCACCGCCGGCAGCCCGGCCACGCAGACCGCCAGCAGCAGCGCCAGCAGCCCGAGATCCAGCGCACGGACCGGCAGGCCCTGGCTGCGCGCGAAGGCCTCGTCGAAGCAGAGGGCGCGCAGCGGCTGGAACAGCGCCGCGATCACGGCGATGCAGCCGAGCGCCAGGCCGCCGGCCAGCAGCGCGTCGCCCTCCGTCATCGTCGCCGCCTGGCCCAGGATGAAGTGGGAAAGGCCCGCCTGCGCCGCCGCCGGCATGGCCTGGGCGATGGAAAGGCCGACCGTGCCCAGCGCGTAGAAGGCGGAGAGCACGACCCCGATCGCCGCATCCTGCCGGATGCGGCCGCTGGCGGTCAGCGCCCGCAGCGCCAGCAGCCCGAGCCAGCCCGAAAGCGCCGCCCCCAGCAGCAGGGGCGCCAGGCTGCGCGCCGGCCCGCCCAAGGCCGCCATGAGCAGCGAGGCCGCGACCACGCCGGGCAGCGCCGCATGGCCGATCGCATCGGCCAGCAGCGCCCGCCCGCGCAGCAGCGCGAAAGCGCCTACCACGCCCGAGGCCGCGCCCAGCGCCGCGCAGCCCAGCAGCACGATCAGGGTGTTGTGGCCGATCATGCCCGACCAGGAAGCCCGCCGAAGGCGCGGGCGATGGCGGCGTCGGTGAAGGCGCTGGCCACCGGGCCGGCGGCGATGACGGCGCCCGCCAGGATCAGCACCTGGTCGAAATGCGCGGTGATGAGGGAGAGGTCGTGATGCACCATCAGCACGCTCTTCCCCTCCCGCGCGAGCCCGTGCAGCACGGCGAGGATGGTCTGTTCCGTCACCGCATCCACGGCCGCCATGGGCTCGTCCATCAGGAACAGGTCTGCGCCCTGGGCGAGCGCGCGCGCCAGGAAGACGCGCTGCTGCTGCCCGCCCGAGAGGCGGCCGATCTGCCGCTCCGCGAAATCCGCGAGGCCGACGGCGGCGAGTGCCGCGCGGGCCGTCTCCCGCTCGGCCCGCGGCACGGAGCCCCACCAGCGCATGCGCGGCAGCCGGGCCATGGCCACGATGTCGAGCGCGCTGGCCGGGAAATCCCAGTCCACGCTGGCCCGCTGCGGCAGATAGGCGATGCGCGCGCGCGCCTGTTCCAGCGGCAGGCCGAAGAAGCGCGCCTCGCCCGATTCGGAGGGGATCAGCCCCAGCGCGGCCTTGAGCAGGGTGGATTTCCCCGCGCCATTCGGGCCGAGGATGGCGGTCAGGCCGGGTGCCGCCTGCCAGGTGACGTCCCTCAGCGCCGGCCGCCCGGCATAGCTGACATTCAGCCCAGTGACGGAAAAGGGTGCCGTCACAGGCGCCCGTTCAATCCACGCTCGGGCGCCGAACCGCCCAGCGCGCGGGAGATGGTGGTGATGTTGTGGTCCATCATGCCCTCATAGGTGCCGCGGTAGGTGCCGGGGCGGCCCATGGAATCGGAAAACAGCGTGCCGCCCAGCCGGATCTGCTGGCCGCGCGCCGCCACACCCTCGATCAGGGCGCGCACCGCGCGGTCGGGCACCGAGCTTTCGGCGAAGAGGGCGGGGATGCGGCGCTCGACGATGAGGCGGACCATGCCCTCGATCCGGCTCAGGCTGGCCTCGGCCTCGGTGGAGAGGCCCTGGATGGATTCCACCTGGAACTGATAGCGCAGGCCGAAATAGGCGAAGGCGTCATGCGCGGTGACCAGCACGCGGCGCTCGGCCGGGATGGGGGCCAGCACGTCGCGCGCATAGGCGTCGAGGCGGTGCAGCCTGGCCCGCGTCTCCGCCACGCCGGCATCGAGGTTCCCCAGCCGCGGCACGCGGGCGAGGGTGGTGGCGATGGCGGGCAGGGTCTCGGCCCAGAGGGCGGGGTCCATCCAGACATGCGGATCGGCCGCGTCCGGATACTCGTCATGCTGGCGCAGGCGGGAGCGCGGGATGGCTTCGGCGACGGCCAGCGCGGGCTTACCCCCTGAGGCCTGGTTGGGGGCGGCGGCGCGGTCCAGCACGTCATGCATGCGGCCCTCCAGGCGGTGGCCGTTGAAGAAGAGCGCATCGGCGCGGAGGATGCGGGCGATGTCGTTGCGGGTGGGGCGGAACAGATGCGGGTCCACCCCTTCGCCGATCAGGGTCTCGGTGGTGATCGCGCTGCCGCCGACGCCCCGCACGAGGTCGCCGATCATGCCGGTGGTGGCCAGCGCGACAGGGCGCGCGGGTTGGGCATGGGCCGTGCCCGCCAGGGCCGGCAGGGCCAGCAGAAGCCGGCGGGGGATGGCTGAATAGCTGTTCACCTGTTCATTCATCCATTTAAATCAGTGACTTGTCCCCTTAACTTGCCCCGGTGTCACGCTACGTCAAGGCTTCAACGAAGCCGCTTGTCTTGCTCGGCGATGCGGCGGAAGCTGCAACGATGGCAACAGGCGTCCGCATCAACGAGGATGAGGTGTTCGAGCTGGCGGAGATGTTCCGCCTGATGAGCGACCCCACGCGCCTCAAGATCATCCTCGCCTGCCTGGACCAGCCGGTCTCGGTCGGCGCCACGGCGGACATGCTCTCGATCTCGCCCAGCCTCGTCTCCCACCACCTGCGCCTTTTGCGCGCGGCGCGGCTGCTGACGGCCGACCGGCGGGGGCGGCAGGTTTTCTACATGGTGGGCGACCCGCATATCCGCTCCATGCTGACGGACATGGTGGACCATGTGGCCGAGGGCGGAGAAAGCGAGATCATCGAGGGCGGTTGAGCCGCGCCTCGCGTCCAAAAATCCCCCATGCTGCACCGCCGCGAGGCTTGTCGCGCCGCCGCCTGCCGCCTATGGTCCGGCCGCGGCGCCGGGCCGGCCCCTTCAAGAGGGCATGCCATGCTGCGCCGGCAGGTGGCCGATGTGGCCGCCGGGCGATGGCTCCGGGCCGTCGCTTCAGTTTTGGGGCAAGGTGCGGCGCGTGATCGGGCGTATCGGACGAATTCTCGGAATGGCAATCCTGGGGCTGGTGGCGGCGGGTGGCCTGGCCCTCGCACAAACCCAGGCGCCCATGGTGGGCGCGCCTGTGCCCTGGGCCATGGGGCTGCAGGAATCGGGCGGTCCCATCAAGGACGCCATCTCCAGCTTCAACACGCTGGTCTTCTGGCTGATGGTGGCGGTCACCATCTTCGTGGCCATCCTGCTGGCCTGGGTGATGTGGCGCTACAACGAGAAGTCGAACCCCACCCCCTCGCAGAACAGCCACAACACCACGCTGGAAATCGCCTGGACGGTGATCCCGGTGCTGATCCTGCTGGTCATCGCGGTGCCGTCCTTCCGGCTGATCTACTACCAGGACCGCGCGCGTGACGCCGACCTCACGGTCAACGTGACCGGCCACCAGTGGTACTGGAGCTACCAGTTCCCCGACCACGGCAATTTCAGCTTCGACAGCCGCCCGATCCAGGATGAGGACATCCGCCCCGGCCAGTTCCGCAGCCTGGAAGTGGACGAGCCCCTGCTGATCCCCGTGGGCCGCACCATCCGCGTGATGACCAATGGCGCGGACGTGATCCACAGCTTCTTCGTGCCCAGCCTCGGCGTGCAGCGGTACAGCATTCCCGGCCGCACGCTGGAGACCTGGATGCGCGCCGACCGCGTGGGCACCTTCTACGGCCAGTGCAACCAGATCTGCGGGGTGAACCACTGGTTCATGCCGATCGTGGTGAAGGCTGTGCCGCAGGAAGAGTTCGACGCCTGGGTGGCCAGCGCGCGCACGCGCTTCGCCCGCCGGGACGCGCCCGCTCCCGCCCTTGCGGAAGCCACGGACGACACCATTCGAATCGCTGCGGCGCGTCAGTAACGCAGCCGCGCAAGGTCAAGGAAAGGCACCCGGGACATGGCATACGCAGACGCGCATGGACATGACGACCACAAGCCGAGCTTCGTGAATCGCTGGCTGTTCAGCACGAATCACAAGGACATCGGCACCCTCTACATCATCTTCTCGCTCTTTGCCGCGATCATCGGCATCGGGCTCTCCGTGCTGATGCGCATGGAGCTGCAGCACCCTGGCCTGCAGATCTTCGCCGATGGGCAGATGTGGAACGCCTATGTCTCGGCCCACGGGCTGATCATGGTGTTCTTCGTGATCATGCCGGCGCTGATCGGCGGCTTCGGCAACTGGTTCGTCCCGATCATGATCGGCGCGCCGGACATGGCCTTCCCGCGCCTGAACAACATCTCCTTCTGGCTGCTGGTGCCGGCCTTCCTGCTGCTGGGCGGCTCGCTCTTCGTGGGCGGTGGCGCCGGCGCGGGCTGGACGATCTATCCGCCGCTCTCGGACGACACCTACCAGTCGGGCCCCGCCATGGACATGGCGCTGTTTGCGCTGCACCTGGCGGGCGCTTCCTCGATCCTGGGTGCGGCCAACTTCATCACCACCATCTTCAACATGCGCGCCCCGGGCATGACGCTGCACAAGATGCCGCTGTTTGTCTGGTCCATGCTCGTCACGGCCTTCCTGCTGCTGCTGGCGGTGCCGGTGCTGGGTGGCGCGATCACCATGCTGATCACGGACCGCAACTTCGGCACGGCCTTCTTCGACCCCGCCGGCGGTGGTGACCCCGTGCTGTTCCAGCACCTGTTCTGGTTCTTCGGCCACCCCGAAGTGTACATCATGATCCTGCCGGCCTTTGGCATCATCAGCCACGTGATCTCCACCTTCTCGAAGAAGCCGGTCTTCGGCTACCTGGGCATGGCCTACGCGATGGTCGCCATCGGCGTGGTCGGCTTCGTGGTCTGGGCGCACCACATGTACACCTCCGGCATGGATGTGGACACGCGGGCCTACTTCATGGCGGCCACGATGGTCATCGCCGTGCCGACGGGTGTGAAGATCTTCTCCTGGATCGCCACCATGTGGGGCGGCTCCATGCGCTTCGACACGCCGATGCTCTTCGCCATCGGCTTCATCTTCCTCTTCACCGTGGGTGGCGTGACCGGCGTCGTGCTGGCCAATGCCGGCATCACGCAGATCCTGCACAACACCTATTACGTGGTGGCGCACTTCCACTACGTGCTGAGCCTGGGCGCGGTGTTCGGCATCTATGCCGGCATCTACTACTGGATCGGCAAGATGTCGGGCCGGCAGTACCCCGAGAAGCTGGGCAAGATCCATTTCTGGCTCACCTTCGTCGGCGTGAACCTGACCTTCTTCCCGATGCACTTCCTGGGCAACCAGGGCATGCCGCGCCGCTACCCGGATTATCCTGACGCTTTTTGGGGCTGGAACTTCATTGCCTCGATGGGCGCCTATATCTCGGTCGCGGGCTTCATCTTCTTCTTCTACGTGATGTACGTGACCTTCAAGCGTGGTGCCACCGTCCCCGCGAATTACTGGGGTGAGGGTGCGACGACGCTGGAATGGCAGATCAGCAGCCCGCCGCCCTTCCACAGCTTCGACGAGCTGCCGAAGATCCGGTAAGTCACTTGAGGGGGCGTTGCCCCCTCAAACTCCCCCAGCAGGGAACCAGTTCCCTGCACCCTGATTGATGGAGGTGCAGGAACCTGAGGTTCCTGCTGGGGTGCTTGAGGGGCAAAGCCCCTCAACTTAAGGAACCAAGATGAGCGACGTCACTACATCCGAGATCGCCGGCGCCTCCGAGGTGCGCGACTGGATCACGCTGCTCAAGCCGCGCGTGCTGACGCTGGTCGTCTATACCGGCATCATCGGCCTGCTGGTGGCGCCGGGGCCGATGCATCCCGTGCTGGCCGTCACCGCCATCCTCTGCATCACCATCGCCGCCGGTGCGGCGGGTGCGATGAACATGTGGTATGACCGCGACATTGACGCGATCATGCGCCGCACCATCAAGCGCCCCATCCCGACAGGCCGCATCAGCGCCGATGCCGCGCTGACCTATGGCGTGGTTCTGGCGGTGGGCTCGGTCGCGCTGATGGGCCTCGCCACCAATTGGCTGGCGGCGGGCGTGCTGGCCTTCTCGATCTTCTTCTATGTCGTGATCTACACGATGCTGCTGAAGCGCCGCACGCCGCAGAACATCGTGATCGGCGGTGCCGCCGGCGCCTTCCCGCCGCTCATCGGCTGGGTCGCAGTCACCGGCAGCATGGAAGCCCTGCCGCTCGTGCTGTTTGCCATCATCTTCATGTGGACGCCGCCGCATTTCTGGGCGCTCTCGCTCTGGGCGCACCAGGATTACGAGCGCGCGGGGGTGCCCATGCTGCCCGTGACCCACGGCGCGCGCGAAACCCGCAAGCAGGTGGTGATCTATACGGTGCTGCTGGTGCCGCTGACGCTGGCCCCCTGGCTGATGGGCTTCAATACCTGGGTCTATGGTGCGGTCGCCGCCCTGCTGGGCGCCAATTTCCTGCGCCACGCCTGGCTGACCTGGCGCGACGAGCAGGATGCGACGGGCGTCTCGCTCACCAAGGACATGCCGGCGAAGCGCTGCTTCAAGTACAGCATCTCCTACCTGTTCCTGCTGTTCGGTGCCCTCGCACTCGACCGTCTGCTGCTCGCATGACGCCCGAGGAAAAGGCGATCTTCGAGCGCCGGCGCCGCGCGCGGAACTGGGCCATCCTGGCGGCGCTCGCGGGGCTCTCGGTGCTGTTCTACTTCATCTCGATCGCGCGGCTGCTGCGGGACTGACGCCGCCCTCTGGCGCGAAGAAGCGCTCGCGCAGCGCCGCCCGGGCATCGCCCGGCGCCGCCTGCACCAGCACCAGTTCCAGCCGCGCGCCCGCCGCCACGCGGCAGAGATGCGTCCAGACGCCATCCCCCCCTCTGCAGTGACCCTGATGCAGCACCAGATAGAACTCCGCCCAGGCGCTGCGGCCCGTGCGGTCGGTCCAGGCGCGGCCGCCCAGATGCATGGCCTCATCGCCGGGGGCGAGGCAGGGCGACAAATCATGCGGGGCGCTCAACATGCGCGGTCTCCTTCTCGTGAGGGACGGCGCTTGTCGTGGAAGACCCGTATCATTGCCGGGACGGCCACATCCTCCCCCGAAGGAAAGCGCCACCTTGCCCGGGAAGGCAGGTTGGCGTTGGGCGCCGGCCCAACTCTTGATGCCCCTCCTGATTACCCGCCGCGCAACGACGCGGCAAGAGGCTTGCGCACCCGGCGGGAAGGGGCCAATTCACCGCCATGACCCCGCAAGAGGACCTCGCCCGGAAGAATCGCCGCCTGGGCATCGCCGCCTTCAGCTTTGTCGGCTTCATGGTGGGCGTCAGCTTCGCGGCCGTCCCGCTTTATGACCTGTTCTGCCGCGTGACGGGCTTTGGCGGCACGCCGATGATCGGCCAGGCGGCTCCGGCCACCCCGGGCACCGCCATGGTCACGGTGCGCTTCAATGCGCAGACCCACCCGAACCTGCCCTGGCGCTTCGAGGCGCAGCACCCCTCGGTCCAGCTCCGCGTGGGTGAGGAGGCGCTGGCCTTCTACCTCGCGCGCAACACCGGCACGGCCCCGGTCACCGGCATCTCCACCTACAATGTGACGCCCGACGTGGTGGCGAAGTATTTCCACAAGACCGCCTGCTTCTGCTTCGAGGAGCAGACGCTGGAGCCGGGCCAGTCGGTGGACATGCCGCTCACCTTCTGGGTGGACCCCCGCATCGCCGAGGACCCGGCCACGCGCGGCATCCGCACCATCAGCATCAACTACACCTTCTTCCGCAGCCTGAATGACGCGGAGCGCAGCGGCGCGCTCGCCAATGCCGGGCCGCATGTGGGGGCGCGTCGCTAGCGGAATCCACGGGTTTCCCGCCGCCGCACCCTTGATCCGCACCCCGTTTTCCGGGATTGTGCGCCGCAACGCCCGGGGGCTCTCTCGCGTCCCGGGGGATAAAGACGCAGGACGAGCGATGGCCAGCAACGCCGAGGGCGCGAGCCCCTACAAGCACCCCTACCACCTGGTGGAGCCTTCCTACTGGCCGATCCTCTCCGCCTTCGCGGCCGGCCTGATGCTGACCGGCATCATCGTGCTGGCGCATGGCGGCTCGAAGTGGGTGCTGGGCGCGGGCGCCGTGGGCGTGCTGGCCTGCATGTTCGGCTGGTGGCGGGACGTGCTGAAGGAAAGCCGCACGGCCGGGCTGCATTCGCCCGTCGTCCGCCTCGGCCTGCGCTACGGCATGATCCTGTTCATCGCCTCCGAGGTGATGTTCTTCGTGGCCTTCTTCTGGGCCTATTTCCACTTCGCCCTTTACCCCGAGCATGTCTCGGGCGCCGCGTCCGCGATCTGGCCGCCGGCCGGGGTCAAGACCTTCGATCCCTGGAGCCTGCCCTTCCTCAACACCATGATCCTGCTGCTCTCGGGCTGCACGGTGACCTGGGCGCACCACTCGCTGATGATCAATGACCGCAAGGGCCTGATCCTCGGCCTCGCGATCACGGTCGTGCTCGGCCTCGCCTTCAGCGGGCTGCAGATCTGGGAATACAGCATCGCGCCCTTCGCCTTCACCGGCGGCATCTACCCCTCGGTCTTCTTCCTGGCGACGGGCTTCCACGGCTTCCACGTGATCGTCGGCACCATCTTCCTCGCGGTCTGCCTGTTCCGCGCGATGGCCGGACACTTCACGCCGGAGCGGCATTTCGGCTTCGAGGCCGCCGCCTGGTACTGGCATTTCGTGGACGTGGTGTGGCTGTTCCTCTTCGTGTCCATTTACATCTTCGGGGCGGGCGAGATCGCCCACCACTGAGGATGACCGGCGGGGGCCAGCCCCGCCATCTCCGCTCCGTTGCGCTGGCGCGGGGCGGAAACCTCCTGTATCGAAAGTGACATGTGAGGGCCTGCGCTTCGGGTGCAGGCCCCGCCTTTCGGAGTCGAGATGCCCCGTCCTGTCGCGTTGATCATCGGCATCACCGGTCAGGACGGCTCCTTTCTCGCGGAGCTTCTGCTCGGCAAGGGCTATGCCGTGCATGGCCTGCGCCGCCGCACTTCCCTCCCCAACCTGGCCAATCTGGCGGGCCTCGTGACCGCCGGCGCCGGGCTCAGCCTGCATCATGGGGACCTGGCTGAAGGCGGCAGCCTCCTGCGCGTGCTCCAGCGCGTCCGGCCGGATGAGGTCTATAATTTCGCGGGCCTGACGATGACGCCCGGCTGCGCGCCGCAAAAGGCCGCGGGGCTGCACGCACTGGGCACGCAGCGGCTGCTGGACGCGCTCCGGCTGCATGATCCCGCCCGCGCGGTGCGCCTGTTCCAGGGCTCCAGCTACGAGATCTTCGGCCCCGGGCCCGCCGGGACCGCGGATGAGCAAGGCCCCTTCGCGCCCGATTCCAGCACCGGCGTCGCCCGCCTCCAGGCCTATTGGCTGATCGCCGAGGCGCGCGACCGCTACGGCATGCATGCCTCCAGCGGGATCGCCTTCCCGCATGCGAGCGGCCGCGCCGCGCCGGATGCGCTGCTGCGCCACGTCATGCGCGGCGCCGTCACCCTGGCCGCGGGCGCCGCCACGCCGCTGGCCTTGGGCGCGCTGGATGTGCCGCAGCACTGGGGCCATGCGCGCGACCATGCCGAGGCGGCCTGGCGCATGCTCCAGCAGGCTGAGCCCGGCGATTACGTGCTGGCGAGCGGGCCGGTCCTGCCCCTGCGCGCCATCGTCGAGCGCGGCTTCGCCCGGGCCGGGCTGACGCTGCGCTGGGAAGGCTCGGGCATGGCCGAGACGGGCCGTTGCGCGGCGAGCGGGCGGCTTCTGGTGCGCCTCGACCCCGCCGCCCCGGCCTGCCATGGGCCGCTGGCCGATGGGAGCCGGGCGCGCAGCCAGCTCGGCTGGCACCCCGAGCCGGATCTGGACGGCCTGCTGGCCGAGATCCTCGAGGATGAGCGCGCGGCCCTGGCCAGCCAGACGGCCTGACCATGCCCCCGAGCGCCGCTGGGCGGCGGGGACGCCCCTTCGCGGACGCATTGACGGCGTGTTCGAGGGCATGCTCCGCGGCTGGCTCTCTGGGAGACGGACGAACCCGCGCGCTGCCTTTCCGCCGAGACCCTGCTGGACGGATAGCCCCTCGCCCAGGTGCGGGCCGACCGGCCGCGGCCAGAGCTGGAGGCGATCGGCTCCGCCGAGGGAGGCGCCGGCTTCGAACATACCCTGCCGATCCAGGCGCAGGATGGCGCGACGCATGTGCTGCGCCTCGTCGCCGCGTAGCTCTGGATCCCGATCGAGGTGGACCGCCTCTCGCTTCCCGCGCCTGCACATGCTGCGCGGCCCGCTGGAGGGCATCCGGGGCGGAAGCTGTGTCGGCTGGGCCTGGGATACCACGCGGCCGCTCGAGCGGGTGGCGGTGGACCTGGTGCAGGAGGGCCGCGTCCTGGCGCGGCAGCCGGCCGGTCTGCGCCGCACCGAGCTGACGCGCGTGGGAATCTGCGATGGCGCGCACGGCTTCTCCTTCGATCTCGCGCGGCTGCAGTCCGCCGCCCGGTCCGGGCACGGAGCTGGCGCTCCGCGCGGTCGGCGGCCATGGCGAATGGCCGATCGGCACGGTGACCGTGCTGGCCGGCCAGGTCGAGTTCGCCCCCGCCGCCATGCCGGCGGTCCAGGGCATGAGCCGCCGCCAGGCCGAGGCCGCGCGGGATCACGCCGCGGCGGCGCGGTTGCCGGAAGCCGCCCTGCTCGATGATCCCGAGGACGCGGACCTGCTGTTGATCCGCGCGCGCTTCCAGACGGATACCGCCAGAAACCCTTTGCCGCGACCGATGAGGTCGGCGCGGTGGTGATGTCGGGCCGATGGGTGGGTGGAGGCTGGAAGCGCGTGGCCGGGGATCGTTGGTCAGGTCAGCGGGTGGCTTGGGACTTTGCTACGCCGCTGTGGATCTCGCGCTGAGCCAGACGAGGCGTTTCATGTTATAGGCCAGATTGGCGAGGCCGATTTTCACCCGCGCCCTGGCGATACCGATGGTCCGGAGGGCGAGAGCCATCGCTCCCTTCCGTCGGTCGAAGACGCGTTCGACCGCCGGACGCACGGCCGACTTGCGGGCATTGGCCCGCCGCGTCCTTGCCGCCATTGGCCGCCCCAGGAGCTTCTTTCGGTGGATGCGCGAGACCATGCCACGCCCAGCCAGCCAGGCCTCGTTCTTCGCTGAGCGATACGCTGTATCGGTCCAGCCATCACGGGCGGTTTTGTCGGCATCGAGCACCTCCGTCAGCCGCGCGCCGTCATGGGCGGCGGCGAGGCTCGCAGTCCAGCCGCGGATCAACCCATGCCGGCGGTCGCTCGCCACGTGGTTCTTTTGGCCCAGGGCCGGAATGGCGAGAACGACCTGCGGCGCCGGTTGATCCGCGGCTTGGCCCTGGAGAACCCCACCATCCAGCGCGCGTCGCGGTCCTTCTGGCGCAGCTTCGAAGGCTTCTCCGCCCAGCCTTCGGGGATCTGCCCCGCCTTGGTCGCCGCGCGCGCGGCCTCGGTGTTGCGCTGCTTGGGTGCTGCGACGATCGTCGCATCCACGATCTGCCCGCCCATTGCCAGGTAGCCGGCCGCGCGGCGCGGCCTGCTCCAACTCGGCGCGGGAGATGGCGAAATCGATCAGCCCGGCAAGCCGCTCGAGGTCATCGCCCCTGGCCGAGAGCTCCCGCAACCGCTCCTTAACGTCAAAAAATCCAGGCTGCCGCAACATCGCTTTCCCCCACGCCGCTCCGCGTCAGGGAATCAGCCGAACAGCATCAAGGTGAGAGGTTTCTGGAGGTGTCCACCTCGCCCAGCAGGAGCTTGAGCCGGCCATGCGCCTGGCGCGCGCCGTGCCGCACCGCTATCCCGGGCACCAGCGGGCCACGCTGATCCTCGCCCGCGCGGCCGGCGCGCTTGGCGAGCACGCCGACGCGATCAAGGCCTGGCGGGCGATCGGCCCGCGGGACCCGGCCTTCCGCCGACGCGTCCAGAAGCGTGCGCGCAGCCTCGTGGCATTCGGCCGGATGGCAAAAGCGCAGCAGGAGGCGGCGCAGGGCGCCAGCCTTCACCCCAAGGATGTGAAGATGCTGCGGCTGCTCGCCACCCTGGCGGATGCGGCCGCCGCGCCGCCATCCAGGGCATCGCCGAAGCGGCGGGCGTGCGCCTCGCCCGCCACGGCTGAGCCAAGGGCACCGCGGCTCAGTTCAGCCCGCGCAGCCGCTCCTCGACGATGTTGCGCCAGGGCGCATCGGCCGGCGCTTCGGCCAGGAGCTGGGTCCAGATGGCGCGCGCGGTCGTGTTGCGGCCGGCCCGCGCCTCGGCAAGGCCCGCCAGGAAGCGCAGCCGGGCGTCCTGCGGCTGCATGGAGAGCGCCCGCGTGATCCAGCGCAGCGCGTTCTCCGGGTTGTTCAGCTCGATCTCGATCTCGGCCACGTCGCCGGCGAGGCCGACATCGAAGCCGCCGCCCAGCGCCTTTTCCCAGGCGGCCACGGCCTCGGGCAACCGGCCGCGGTTGCGCTCGGCATTGCCCAGCAGGATGAAGCCCTGGCGGCCGACCTGCGTGCTGGGATCGGCGGTGGCGAGGCGCGAGCGCAGCTGTTGCAGCATCGCCTCGTCCTGCGCATCGGCCTCCTGCCGGATGGCGAGCGTGGCCGACGGCATGTCGGGGAAGCCCCGCTCGACATAGAGCATCACGCCGGCCGTCGGCACCAGGACCAGGGCCACGAGCAGCAGGATCGAGGGGCGGTTCGGCGCGCTCAGTGATTCCGGCGTGGGCGCGGCGAGCAGGCGGCGCTGCACCTCCACCGTCGCCGATTTGAAGGCGGCCTCATCCAGCCGCCCTTCGGCGCGCTGGGTTTCGAGTTCGGCCAGCTGCGCGTGGAACAGGGCCACATCAGCCTCGCCCCGGCCGCGCGGGCGGGGCGGCCGCAGCACCGTATAGGCGAGCGGCGAGAGAATGAGCGCGGCCACCAGGCCCAAAGCCAACCACATCACGCCTTTGGTTCACCCTGCAATGCGGCGAGGCGCTGGCGCTCGGCCTCGGTCAATTCGGTGGGGCCGATCCCGGTCGGGCTCGCATGCCGGCGCGCCCGCCAGATGGCGAAGAGCCCGCCCAGCAAGGCAATCGCTGGCGTGGCCCAGAGCAACAGCGTGCTCCATTTGAAGGGCGGGCGCAGCAGCACGAAGTCGCCGTAGCGCTCATGCACGAAGCGCATCACCTGCTCGTTGCTGGCACCCTGCTCCACCTGCTCGCGCACGATGCGGCGGAGATCCCGCGCGAGGGAGGCGTCGCTGTCCTCGATGGACTGGTTCTGGCAGACGAGGCAGCGCAACTCCTTACCGATCTCCCGCGCGCGGGTTTCCTGCGCGGGGTCGGGGAGACGGTAGGTGGTGTCGCCGATCTGGGCGAAGGCGGGGGCGGCCAATAGCAGGGCAAAGGCGAGCAAGAACGGAGCCGCCCCGCGCGAATCCGGCCGCAAAGCGGCCGGCGCCGCCCAATCGGACGCCTGGCCCGGCGCGACAGTGGCGCGGCGAAGCCAAGCGCGCGGAGCGCGCGCCCGGCGCTTGAGGGCATCAAAAAAACTCATCCGGCGAGGCGCCGGATGAGTGGAAGCACATCCTGGGCCATCAACTCCGGCGTCAGCGGGCCGGCGAAGCGCCAGCGGATCAGGCCGCCGCGATCGAGGATATAGGTCTCGGGCACGCCATAGACGCCCCAATCAATCGAGACACGACCAGGCTCATCCACGCCCAGGCGCGCGAAGGGGTTGCCGTGGCGCGTCAGGAAGGCCTGCGCCTCACGCGGGCGGTCCTTGTAGTTCACGCCCCAGAGCGCCACGCCCTGGCGCTGCAAGGCCATCAGATGCGGATGCTCGATGATGCAGGGCGCGCACCAGCTGGCCCAGAAATTCACCACCACCGGGCCGGGCAGCCCGCGGAAATCCGAAGACGCCAGCGCCGGCAGGCCGGAGCTTTCCAGTGCGGGCAGCGTGAATTCCGGCGGCGGCTTGCCGAGCAGCGCCGAGGGCACGCCGCGCGGGTTGAAGCTGCCATCCTGCAAGCCGCGCAGCATCGCCCAGAAGCCCAACCCCGCCGCCGCCGCCACGCCAAGCGGCGCATAGACCAGCAGCTTGCGGCGCGAAGGCTTCGCCGCGGGCTTCACCACATCGCTCATGCCGAGGCCTCGGCCTCCGCCTCGCGCCGCCGCCGCGCGGGGGCGGCGATGCGGATGCGCCGGTCACTGAGCGAAAGCGCGGCCCCCAGTGCCATGATGCCCGCACCGATCCAGATCCAGGGCGCCAGCGGGTTGTTGTGCAGGCGGAGCACCGCCTCGCCATCGCGCTCCTCGCCCAGCACGGCATAGAGGTCGCCGGCCGGGCTCGTGCGGATCGCGGCCTCGGTCGTGTTGGTGCGGCCGATGGGGAAGTAGCGCTTGCTGGGCTCCATCACATGCACCACGCGGCCGTCGCGCAGCACGGTGATGGTGGCCTTGCGCGCGGTGAAGTTGGGGCCCACGAAATCGCGCACGCCATCGAGCCGCCACTCATAGCCGGCGAATGTCGTGGAGCCGCCGGGCGGCACCGCCACCAGCTTCTCGGTGGCCAGCCCCATGCCCGCGACGCCGAGGATGGTGACGCCCATGCCCGCATGCGCGATGGCGGACCCCCAGGCCGCGCGCGGCAGGTTCCGCGCCCGGTTCCAGGCATTGCCGAGACTTGTGCGCCCCACGCCGGCACGGTCCGCGATATCCGCCATGGCGCCGCAGATCAGCCAGAAGGCGCAAGCGAAACCGAGCGCGCTCAGCACATGCCAGCCGGCCAGCGCCAGCGTCAGGATGAAGGCCAGCAGCGCCATGCAGGCGGCCCACCACAGGCGCTGCAGCACGGGCCAGAGGCTGGCGCGCTTCCAGGCCAGCATCGGCCCGACCGCCATCGCCATCACCAGCGGCAAGGCGAGCGGCGCCGTCGCCGCATTGAAGAAGGGGGGCCCGACCGAGATCATCTGCCCCGTCAGCAGGTCGAGGAACAGCGGATAGAGCGTGCCGACGAAGACCACCGCCGTGATCGAGCACAGCAGCAGGTTGTTCAGCACGATGCCGCCCTCGCGCGAGATCGGCGCGAAGATTCCGGCGGGCGCCATGGCCGGCGCCCGCCAGGCGAAGAGCGCGAAGGCGCCCGCGACATAGATGCCGAGCAGGCAGAGGATGAACAGCCCGCGCGCCGGGTCGGAGGCGAAGGAATGCACCGAGTTCAGCACGCCCGAGCGCACCAGGAAGGTGCCCAGCAAGGAGAGCGCGAAGGCCAGCAGCGCCAGCAGCACCGTCCAGATCTTCAGCGCCTCGCGCTTCTCGACCACGATGGCCGAGTGCAGCAGCGCGGTGCCCGCGAGCCAGGGCAGCAGCGAGGCGTTCTCCACCGGATCCCAGAACCAGTAGCCGCCCCAGCCGAGCTCGTAATAGGCCCACCAGGAGCCGATGGAGATGCCCATGGTCAGGAAGGACCAGGCGGCGAGGCTCCAGGGCCGCACCCAACGCCCCCAGGCGGCGTCCACCCGGCCCTCGATCAGGGCGGCGACGGCGAAGGCGAAGGTCACGGCGTAACCCACATAGCCGATGTAGAGCAGCGGCGGATGGATCGCGAGGCCGATATCCTGCAGCAGCGGGTTCAGCCCCTGGCCATCGGGCGGCGGCGGCCAGATGCGCTCGAAGGGGTTGGAGGTGAAGATGATGAAGGCCAGGAAGCCCAGCAGGATCATGCCCATCACGGCCTGCACGCGGGCCTGCAGGGCCGAGGGCAGGGCGCCGCCGAAGGCCGCGACGGCCGCGCTGCACCCGGCCAGTACCATGACCCAGAGGATCAGCGACCCCTCGTGATTGCCCCAGACGCCGGTGACCTTGAACAGCATCGGCTTGGCCGAGTGGCTGTTGGCGACGACGTTCACCACCGTCATGTCATTCGTGACATAGGCCCAGATCAGGGCCGCGAAGCTGATCGTGATCGCGACCAGGCCGGCCACGGCGAGCGGCGCGGCCGAGCCCATCAGCCGGGCATCGCCGCGCTGCGCGCCCCAGAGCGGCAGGATGGACTGCGCGATGGCGAGCATGGCCGCCAGGATCAGGGCGAAATGGCCGAGTTCGGGGATCATGAGCCACTCCTGGGGCCTTGCGGCCGCTGCGGGTCCGTCGCGCCGGGGCGCGCGGGATCAAGCGTGTTCCACGTCGCCGGCGCGGGGGCCGCCCCCTGCGCCGGGTTCCAATGGCCCGAGCGCTTCAGCGCATCGGCCACCTCGGGCGGCATGTAGGTCTCGTCATGGCGGGCCAGCACCTCGCGCGCGCGGAAGGTGCCATCCGGGCCCATCATGCCCTGCGTCACCACGCCCTGCCCCTCCCGAAACAGGTCGGGCAGGACGCCGGTGAAGATGACGGGGATGGCGTGCGCGCCATCGGTCACGCGGAAATGGATCGCCGGGCGGCCCTGGTATTCGCCCTGCCGCTGCACGCTGCCTTCCTCGACCAGGCCGCCCAGGCGGAAGGCGCGGCCGGCCGGCGGCGTCTCGCGCACGATGTCCGATGGCGAGCGGAAGAAGACGAGATTGTCCTGAAAGGCCGTCAGCGTCAGCGCGGTGGCGCTTCCGAGGCCGATGGCGCAGAGCAGGAGGATGTAGAGCCGGCGCTTCTTGCGCGTCATTTTTGCCGTTCCACGGAGGGGCGTTCCAATCGGGCGAGTTGCCGCTTGGCCGCACGATGGCGGCCCATGGCGGATATGGCGAGGATCGCAAAGACTCCAAGCACGGCCGCCCAGCTCAAGGTGACATGCAGCCAGTGCGTGCTCACGCTTCCACACTCCGCATCTGGCCGCCCGGCGCATCCGCGCGCCGCGCCGCGGCCATTTGCAGGGCGCGGACGCGGCGCTCCATCACGGCGGCACGCGTGGCCGCCAGCGTCACCGCCATGAAGGCGAGCGTGAAGCCCAGCGTGCACCAGAGCAGCGGGTAGAGGATGTCCACATGCATCCCCGGCGCGTCCAGGCGCGTCACCGAAGCCGGCTGGTGCAGCGTGTTCCACCAATCCACGCTGAACTTCACGATGGGCACGTTCACCACGCCCACCAGCGCCAGGATCGCGCCCATGCGGGCCCCACGCTCGGGGTCGTCGAAGGCGCGCACCAGGGCCGCATGGCCGAGCCAGAGGAAGAACAGCACCAGCACCGAGGTCAGCCGCGCGTCCCACACCCACCAGGTGCCCCACATCGGCTTGCCCCAGAGGCTGCCCGTCAGCAGGCAGAGCGCGGTGACGGCGGCACCGATCGGCGACAACTCCCGCGCCGTGAGGTCGGCCAGCGGGTGCCGCCAGATCAGTGACATGATGGAAAGGATGGCCAGGCCCATGTAGCCGCCCATGGCCAGCCAGGCCATCGGCACATGGACGAACATGATCCGCACCGTCTCGCCCTGCTGCCAATCCTTGGGCGCGAGCCAAAGCCCCCAGACCACGCCGATGCCAAGCACGACCAACGCGGCCCCTGACAGCCAGGGCAGCCAGCTCTCCGTCAGCCGCAGGAAACGGCCCGGATTGGCGAAGCGATGCAGCGAGCCTGAAGGCCGCAGTGTTTGAGCAGCGTTTTCCACATCCCCACCATAGGCAGATGCGCCCCGGGATTGAAGCGCCCCGCGCGATCCATCCGCCAATCAAAAGTTATCCTCGCGCAATGATTTGCGCCCATTGGCGAGGCTGCGTCAGATATGCGAAGCCTTCACGCCAACGCCACATGTCGCCGCGAAGAATCCCATGGCCCCCACCAAGCCCCAGCCGAAAACCAAGACCAAGCCGCCCGCCTTTCTCGTGAAGTCCGAGCCCGATGTCTTCGGCTGGGACCAGCAGGTGGCGAACGGCGTCGAGCCCTGGACCGGCGTGCGCAACGCGCAGGCGGCCAACTTTCTCCGCGCCATGCAGCTGGGCGACCGCGTCTTCTTCTACCACTCCAACATCGGCAAGGAGGTGGTGGGCATCGTCGAAGTCGTCCGCACCGCCTACCCGGACCCGACGGATGAAACGGGCCGCTGGGTCTGCGTGGATGTGAAGACCGTCTCGAAGCTGCCCCAGCCCGTGACGCTCGCCGCCATCAAGGCGGAGCCGCGCCTGGAAGGGATCGGCCTGATCCGCCAGTCGCGCCTCTCGGTCATGCCCATCACGGCCGAGCATGCGGCGGTGATCCTGGAGATGGCAGGCGCATGATCCAGGCCCTGCGCGATCACTGGCTGATCGGCGCGCTGACCGGCGCGCCACTGCTGCTGGCCCTGGCCCCCGTGCAGCAGGGGGTGATGCCGCCCTGGCTGCTCTGGGTGTTTCTCGCGCAACCGCTCTACATGATGCACCAGTTGGAAGAGCATGTGGGCGACCGCTTCCGCCGCTTCGTGAATGCGCGCCTGGCCGGCGGCGCCGAGGCGCTGACACCGGCCGCCGTCGCGGTCATCAACATTGGCGGCGTCTGGATGGTCAATGCGGTGGCGCTGCTGCTGGCGGCCACGCATCACCCCGGCTGGGGGCTGCTGGCCGCTTACCTGATGCTGGTGAACGCAGGGACCCACGTGGCGGCCGCGGCGAAGCTGAAGCTCTACAATCCCGGGCTGGTGACCGCCGTGCTGCTCTTCCTGCCGGCGAGCCTCGTCACCCTCACCCTCGTCTCCGGCCAGCCGGGCGTGGGCGTGCTGGAGCATCTGGGCGCGCTGCTCTTTGTCTTCGCGCTGCACGCCATCATCGTTCTGCACGTGACGCGGCGGTCCGCATGAGCGAGACCTCCGATTGGCGCGTCCTCTGCCGCATCGAGGACATCCCGGATGGCGAGGCGCGGGGCTTTCCCGCGCCCCCCGGCGGCTTCACCGGCCTGTTTGCCATAAGGCGCGGCGCGCGCGTGCTGGTCTACGTCAATTCCTGCCCGCATATCGGCCTGCCGCTGGAGCCCGTGCCGGACCGCTTCCTGGACCGCAAGCGGGAGATGATCGTCTGCGCCGCGCATGGCGCGCGCTTCCGCATCGAGGATGGTGAGTGCGTCTCCGGCCCCTGCATCGGCGATGTGCTGGAGGCGGTGGAGGTGCGGATCGTGGCGCGCGAGGTGCGTGTTCCGCCGGATGCGGGGGTTTGACCGGACGATTCCCGCTGCTAGGTTCCGACTCGAGGAAATTTCAGTCCCCTAGAGAGGGAATCCCCTGCATGTCCAACATCACCCGCCGCGCCCTGCTCGGCACCGGCGCCGCCGTGGCTCTCGCCAGCCCGGCGCTTGCCTACCCGGATCGCACGATCCGCATCATCTCGGGCTTTCCGCCCGGTGGCCTGAATGACGTGGTCAGCCGCGCCATGGCGCAGGCGCTGACGCCCATTCTCGGCGTTTCCGTGGTCGTCGAGAACCGCGTCGGCGCGGGCGGCAGCGTGGGCGGCACGGCCGCCGCGCGCTCGGCGCCGGATGGCCACACGCTCTGGATGGGCATCGTGGACACGCAGGCCATCCTGCCCACCGCCATGCGCGCCCTGCAATACGACCCGGACCGCGACTTCGCGCCGATCAGCTTCGTGGCGAACGTGCCCTTCGCCTTCATCAGCGGCCCCTCGCAGCCCAATATCCGCGACTTCGGCGCGCTGATGGCGGCCGGCAAGGCGCGGCCCGGCGTGATCAGCTTCGCCAGCTGGGGTGTCGCCTCCACCTCGCATCTCGCGATGGAGCGGGTGCTGCGCCAGCAGCAGGTCGAGATGCTGCACGTGCCCTTCACCGGCCAGGCGCCGGGGATGCAGGCGATCATCGCGAGCCAGGTGGATTGCATGGCGCTGCCGGCTGGCGGCGCCGAGGGCGCCTGGCGCGGCGGGCAGCTGCGGGTGCTGGCCGTCGCCGCCAAGCAGCGCGTGCCGCTCTACCCCGATGCGCCCACCATCCTGGAACTGGGCGGCACGCTGGATGCCGGGCTGTGGAAGGCGATCTACGCGCCGGCCCGCACGCCGGCCCCCGTCATCACCCGCCTGAACCAGGCGGTGCGCGAGGCGATGCGCCAGCCGCAATTCATCGAAGTGCTGCGCCTACAGGGCGCGGTGCCCGAGCCCTCGACGCCCGAGGCCCTGGCCGAACTCCAGCGCCGCGAACGCGCCGCCTGGGGCGAGGTGGTGCGGGCCACCGGCGCCTATCTGAACTGAGGCGGAAAGGGGGCGTCGCATGTACACGCTGATCAGCGCGACGCCCTCCCCCTATGCCCGCAAGGTGCGCATCGCGCTGATCGAGAAGGGCATTCCCTTCACGCTCCAGACCGAGGTGCCCTGGCACGGCACCACCGCCACGCCCGCCTACAACCCGCTGGAAAAACTGCCCGTGCTGGTGCTGCCCGACGGCACCGGCGTCTATGAGAGCCGCTTCATCCTGGAATGGCTGGAGGTGAAGCACCCCACTCCCCGTCTGCTGCCCGACACGCCCGAGCAGATCCTGGCCACGCGGCAGGTCGAGGTCATCGCGGATGGGGTTTGCGACGCGGTGGTGCTGCTGTTCTTCGAGCGGATGCGCGCGGCACCGAGCGCGGAATGGATCGCCCGGCAGCGGCGCAAGGTGGAGGGCGGCGTGCGCGCCCTGGCCGAGCGCGCGGGCGATGGCTTCCTGGTGGGGGACCGCTTCGGCCTGGCCGACATCGCGGCCGGCACGGCCCTGCGGTATCTCGCGGTGCGTTTCCCCGAATTCGACTGGGCTGGTCTGTATCCAGGCTTGGCCGGCATGAGCGCCCGGCTGGAGGCCCGCCCCTCCTTCGCGGCGACCGTCCCGGTCCCCCAGAGCATCACCGAAAAAGTGGTTTGAAAGGGGTCTGGGGCCCAAGGCCCCAGCGGGTCCAGGGCAGCGCCCTGGCCTTTACCGCCCGCGCCGTCCGGCTTGGGCCGGCCGCGCCCCCGCCGGCGTGCCGGCATCAAAGCCCAGGAACCCGATCGAGGGCTGAGGCGCCCCGCCATTGGACTGCCAGAGCTGCGGCAGGCGTGGCGTCGCGTTGGCCGGTTGCACCGCCGTCTCGCGCGCCTGGGTCTGCGGGGGGGTGCGGGCCGCGCGTGCGGCCGGGCCGCGCAGCGGGATGGTGTCGGGCGGGGGCGGCGCGTAGCCGGCCATGCCGCGCACCGAGAGCACGTAGAACATGATCTCCGGCCGGCCCTGGTCAATCGCGGAATCCACCGCCGTCAGGCCCAGCGCGTTGCGGGCGTTCACATCGGCGCCGCGGGCCACCGCGTCCCGCACGGTCGCGATGTCGCCGCGGGTGATGCCGTCGAACAGCGCGTCATTGGGGTTCATGGCGGAGGGCGGCGTCTCGGCCGGGATGGGCGCCACGCCGCGCCGTGCGGCCACGCCGGGGAGGGCGGGCGGCGGTTCGCGCCGGGCCGCTTCCGCCGGCGGGCTGGTGGCACGGCTGGAGCCGAGCATGCCCTGGGCCGCGGCGGGCAAGGCCGGGAGCAGCAGGGCGCCCGTGAGCGCCAGGATGGGGAAGCGGGTCATCTCAGCGCCCTCCGAAGGTGAAGCTGTCTGGCGGGGTATCCGCGGCGGCCGGGGCCGCCTCTTTGATCTTGGCCTCGATCTGCTGCATCAGCCGGCCGAGCCCCTGGGTCAGCCCGGCCAGTTGCACCAGCGGCACGACCAGCAGCCCAGCCGGAACCGGCTTGTTGTCGGCGCCGAGGCGGCCCAGCGTCAGTCGCACCACGCCATGCTGCACCGAAGCGTCGAGCAGCCCGTCGGCGAAGATGGTGGTTGCGGGAAGGGTCTGGTTGTCCATCCGCGATGGATAGCCGAGCCGGGCGCCCGATGCGAGGGGTTTGCCCCTACCAGGTGAGCGGCACGCTGAGCCGCGCGCCGGGGGCAGGGGTTTGCAGCAGCCGCTGGTCCGGATGGGTGGGCACCGGATCCGTCGCCGCGCTGCGGCCGGGAACCCGGGGATGGATCATGGTCGGCGTCAGGCTGGGCGCCTGGGAGGGGGCGACGGGCCGCGCCTCGATGTCGAGGTTGGGGCGGGGCGCCAGCTGCGCCCGGGGGGCGGGCGGCATGCCCTGCCCGAGCGTGCTGCCCGAGAACCCTGGGGTGAGGGCGATGCCGCCATCCATATAGGCCCGATCCCGCGGGTCCCGCGGGCGGGGGCGGGGCGGGGCCTCGGCGCGGGGGGCAGCGCCGCGCGGCGCCTCGGCCGCGGGCTGGGGGGAGGTCGCGACCGGCGTAGAGCCGCTCTGCGCGAAAGAGGCAGGGCAGAGGGCAACCGAGCCGGCCAGCACCAGGCCGAGGGCCAGGGTCAGAGCCCAGCCACGCCCCGCGGGTCCTGCGGCGGATTGCCAGCGACGCCCGGCAGGCCCGCCTTCCAGGCCTTCAGCGACCAATGCACCGACGGGAAAGCCAACTCGTCCCACGGGATCTCCTCCCAGGCGAAAAAGCGCACATCCAGGCTTTCGGGGCCGGGTGCGAAGCCCGGTTCGGCCAGATGAGCCTTGTAGATGATCTGGACCTGCCCGATTCGCGCAATCGAATAAATGGCCAGCACGCCTTCGAGTTCAAGCCGGGCGCGGGCCTCTTCCCAGGCCTCGCGCCGGGCACCTTCCTCGGCGGTCTCGCCGAGCTCCATGTAGCCGGCGGGCAGCGTCCAGAAGCCGTGGCGCGGCTCGATGGCGCGGCGGCAGAGCAGGATGCGCCCGCCGTCGGACACCACGCTGCCCACCACGATCTTCGGGTTCTCGTAGGCGACATAGCCGCAATCGCCGCAGATGAGGCGCTCGCGATCCTCGCCCTCGGGCGTGCGGCGGACAAAATTGGCCATGTTGCCCGCCGCCTCCCTTTTCCTCAGCCCGCCGCGGCGGCGAAGGCGAAGTTGTCGTAGCTGTTCTCGGCCACGCGGAACCACTGGAACAGCTCGGAGCGATAGGGGCGATAGCTGTCCCAGATCGTCTTGAAGCGGGCGTTCTGGCCGGCGAGGTCGGCCATCAGCGCCTCGTTCGAGCGCCAGGCGAGCTGGAGGATCTCGCGGCTGTAGAAGCGCAGCTGCGTGCCCTGGGCCACGAGGCGGCGCAGCGCGATCGGGTTCAGGTGGTCATAGCGGCTGACCATCTCGCTATCCGCTTCGGCGCAGGCGATGGCGAGCGCGTCCTTGTATTGCTGCGGCAGCGCGTCGAACTGGCGCTTGTTGCTCATGAAGTGCAGGCGGGCGGAGGGCTCGAAGAAGCCGGGCGCATAGTAGAAGCGCGCCACGCGGAAGAAGCCCAGGCGCTCGTCATCATGCGGGCCCACGAACTCGGTCGCGTCGATCGTGCCGCGCTCCAGGGCCGGGTAGATGTCGGCGGGCGCGACCAGGGTCGGGTTCGCCCCCATGCGCTGGAAGACCTGGCCGGCGAGGCCGGAGATGCGGAACTTCAGCCCCTGCACATCGGCCTGGGTGCGGATTTCCTGGCGGAACCAGCCGCCCATCTGCGCGCCCGTGTCACCGGCGGGCAGGCCCACGATGTTGTATTCGGCGAAGAGCGCGTCGCCCAGCGCATTGCCGCCGCCATGGCGCAGCCAGGCGGTCATCTGGCGGGTGTTCAGGCCGAAGGGGATCGCCGTGAAGAAGGCGAAGCCCGGCTCCTTGCCGATGTACCAATAGGCGGCGGTGTGGCCGCAATCGATGGTGCCGGCCTGCACCGCGTCCAGCACCTGGAGCCCGGGGACGATTTCGCCGGCCGGGAAGACCTGGATGCGGAAGCGGTTCTCGGTGAGTGCCGCCACGCGGTTGGCGATGCGCTCGGGCGTGCCGAACAGCACGTCGAGGTTGCGCGGGAAGCTCGACTGGCAGCGCCAGCGGATCTCGGGATTGGCCTGGGCCAGCGCGGGGGTTGCGAGTGCCGCGGGCGCGGCCATCGCGGCCGTGCCGAGGATGAGACGACGATTCATGACGTTTGCCTCCGAAGATAAAGTCCTGCGGCTAGGCGCATAAACCAGGGTCAGGCGCGGGGGAAGCGGCAAAGCGCATGGCGCGCCGGCTGGCGATGCCGAAAATCCTTCCCTCCCGCTGGAATGCGCGACCCGGGTGCCGTGCCGGGCACGTCGCAGCCTCGACGGCCCCCCGTGATGTCCGGGCGAGCTCCTGGTCGGAAATAAAAATGACAATGCGCAACGCGATAAAATAAATATATCAGCTGCATATGATAACCACCCGATCTCAGCCAAAGCGCTGCAGGGCTGCGATGATTTCGTAATCATTCTTTCCGTGACCCTATGCTGATCCCCCGGAACAGAAAATAAGATAAATTTAAATCAGGTATTTTTACATCAGAGGTATCGCGAAGAATATTTTTACGATACTAAATCGAACCGATCGAATATTTAAGCGAAGACGGTTCAAGGGGCTGATACATGCATCTTCTCAGAGGATTTTCCGCCGTCTGGGGCCAGGCTGCGATCTGCCTTTTATTGGCCCTTCCGGCACCCTCTCAGGCAGGCACCGGCAACCCGATGCAGGACGCGTTCCAGGCGCGCTCCGACGAGGAACGCAAGGACGCGCTGCATGAGGCCGTCCGCCGGGGCGGGGATGAGTGTGACGCCATCACCCTGGTCTTCCACGCCGGCATGGATGCGCGCCGCAACGCCTTCTGGGATTTCCGCTGCGCCGGGGGCGTGGATTATCGCGCCCTGCTCCCACCGGAACGCTTTGCGTCAGCCAGTTTCCTGCGCTGCGGCTCGGTGGTGCGCGATGTCTACTTCGCCGGCCCCTGCTTCCAGGCCGTGGTCCTGACCCAGGGGCGCGGCGCGGCACGCGCCGCGGGTGACGAGACCCTGTGCCGCAGCACCTGTACCTTGCAGCCCGCGAGTGGCCAGCGCACCTGCATGCAGCGCTGCCTGCTGGGGCAGGGCACGCCGGTCGGGCAGCAGACCTCCGACATCATGCCGCCCAATTCCCGCTTCGGCGCGATGTACACGACCGAGCAGCCCTTTGCCGCCTACGGCTTCGCCAATGGAAATGCCGACCGCCTCGCTGTCAACCTGACGGCCGTGCGGAGTTGCCAGACCCTGGCCGGCCTGGTGCCCTGCAAATTCCAGGGCGAACTGATCAATCAATGTGGTGCCATCGCCATGGCCATCAGCCGGCACCCGCGCGCGCTGGCCATCACCGCCGATCCCTCCACCCAGATCCTGAACCTGTCCACCACCGGGCGCGGCGCCACGCGCGCGGCGGCGGAGGCTGAGGCGCTGGAGGCATGCACCCCGGCCGAGGGGCCTGGGATCCAATGCCGCATTGTAGCGCAAGGCTGCTGAGATGAGCTCCATCACCATGAATACGCCCATCACCTCCAAGCCAGCGCGCGGGTTGATCAAAGGCCTGGCCTTGGTTCTCGGCCTCGCGGCCATCGCCACCGCCCCGGCCTATGCGCAGACAGCGCCCCAGGGCCCAACCACCCAACGCGCGCCGAACACGCTGGAGGCGGTGCGCGCGCGGGGGCACCTGCTGTGTGGCGTGAATGGCGACCTGGCCGGGTTCTCCGCCCCTGATCCCGCCGGCCGCATGCGGGGATTGGAGGCGGATTTCTGCCGTGCCATCGCAGCCGCCATCTTCGGCGATCCCGAGAAGCTGCGCTTCGTTAACAAGGACACGATCGAAGCCGGGCTCGATGCGCTGGCGGCCCGGCGCATTGACGTGCTGGCCCGCGGCGCCAGCGCCACCTTCTCACGCGATGCCGGCCGTCCCGTGACCCCCACGGCGGTGCTGTTCTACGACGGGATGGGTTTCCTCGTCCCGCGCGGCCTGAACGTGACCTCCCCCCGCCAGATGCGGGGCAAGACCATCTGCTGGGCGGGCAGCCCCGGCGCGGGGACGGCGGGCGACAACCTCATCGGCTTCAGCGGCCGGCACGGGCTGAACCTGACCATCCGCCGCTTCGACCAGCCGGCCGAGGCGGTGGCCGCAACCCAGGCGGGAAGCTGCGACGCCTTCGCGGGTGGCACCGGTGCCCTGGCCTCCCGCCGGGTGACGGATTTCGACGTGCCCGAGCAATGGCTGGTCCTGCCCGAGGTGATCTCGCTCGAGCCGTTGACCCCCTATGTCCGCGCGGATGATGAAAACTGGCGCGGGCTGGTGTTCTGGGTGACGCATGTGCTGATCGCCGCGGAGTATCTGGGCGTGACCTCGGTCAATGTCACCGAGAATCTGGGCAATCCGGATGCCCGGGTGCGGCAGATGCTGGGCGTCGAGCCTGGCTTCGGCCGCCCGCTTGGCCTGCCGGACAATTGGGCGGCCCGGCTGATCACGGCCGTCGGCAACTACGGCGAGCTGTTCGACCGCTCCCTCGGCCACCAATCCATCCTGGCGATGGACCGTGGGCTGAACGACCAATGGACGCGCGGCGGGTTGCTCTACAGCTTCCCGACCCGCTGACGGGCCGATTCACGTCTTCGGCGAAGCCGCCGAAGACGATCGGGCTCTCGCCCTGTCGCGCTACAAAATGTAGCGCGACAGATCCGCGCTGGCGGCCAGCGTCGCCACCCGCTCGCGCACCATCTCGGCGGTGACGGTCACCGCCTCGCCCCGGCGGTCGCTGGCGGTGAAGCTCACATCCTCCAGCAGCCGCTCGATGACGGTGGCCAGTCGCCGCGCGCCGATATTCTCGACCGTCGCGTTGATCTCGGCGGCGAGGTCGGCCAGCGCATCCACCGCGCTGTCATCGAAGACCAGCTCCACGCCCTCGGTCTTGATGAGCGCGCTGGCCTGCTTGAGCAGGGAATGCTCGGGCTCGGTCAGGATGCGGCGGAAATCCTCGCGCGTCAGCGCCTTCAGCTCCACGCGGATCGGCAGGCGGCCCTGGAGTTCGGGCAGCAAATCGCTGGGCTTGGAGAGGTGGAAGGCGCCGGACGCGATGAAGAGGATGAAGTCCGTCCGCACCGGGCCGTGGCGGGTGTTCACCGTCGTGCCCTCGATCAGCGGCAGCAGGTCGCGCTGCACGCCCTCGCGGGAGACATCGCCGCCGCGCACGCCGCCCTCGCTGCTGCGGGCGATCTTGTCGATCTCGTCGAGGAAGACGATGCCGTTATTCTCGGCGTTGAGCACGGCGCTGCGCGTCACCGCTTCGTTGTCCAGCAGCTTGTCCGCCTCCTCGCGCGTCAGCGCCTCGCGCGCGGCGGCGACGGTCATGCGGCGCGGCTTGGCCCGGCCGCCGAACATCTTGCCCAGCATCTCCTGCATGTTCTGCATCTGGCCCGGCGGCATGCCCGGCATGTCCATCATGCCGATGGGCTGGCCCTGCGGCTCGCTCACCTGCACCTCGATCTCGCGGGTTTCGAGCGAGCCTTCGCGGAGCATCTTGCGGAATTTCTGGCGGGTTTCGCCGGCGGCACCCTCGCCCACCAGGGCGGTCACCAGCGCCTCTTCGGCGGCGAGTTCGGCCTTGGCGCGCACGCCCTTGCGCGCGGCATCCCGGGCCTGCACGATCGCGGCCTCCACCAGGTCGCGCACGATCTGCTCCACGTCGCGGCCGACATAGCCGACCTCGGTGAACTTCGTGGCCTCGACCTTGAGGAAGGGCGCGTTGGCGAGCTTGGCCAGGCGGCGGGCGATCTCGGTCTTGCCGCAGCCGGTGGGGCCGATCATCAGGATGTTCTTCGGCACCACCTCCTCCTGCCAGGAATCCGGCAGCTGCTGGCGCCGCCAGCGGTTGCGCAGCGCGATGGCGACGGCGCGCTTCGCGTCATTCTGACCGATGATGAAGCGGTCCAGCTCGCTCACGATTTCACGGGGCGAGAGGTTTACGGTCTCGGGGACCATCACGTCACTCATCGCCGCCCTCCTTCTCACCAATGGTCTCCAGCACGAAATTGCCGTTGGTGTAGACGCAGATGCTGGCGGCGATGGTCATGGAGCGGCGGGCGATTTCCTCGGCGCCGAGATCATCCACCGTCAGCAGCGCGCGCGCCGCGGCCAGCGCGTAATTGCCGCCCGAGCCGATGCCGATCACGGCATCCTCCGGCTCCAGCACGTCACCCTGGCCGGTCAGCAGCAGGGAGCGGTCCTTATCGGCGACCGCCAGCAAGGCTTCGAGGCGGCGCAGGTAGCGGTCGGTCCGCCAATCCTTCGCGAGCTCCACGCAGGCGCGTTCGAGCTGGTCGGGGAAGCGTTCGAGCTTGGCTTCCAGCCGCTCCAGCAGGGTGAAGGCATCGGCGGTGGCGCCGGCGAAGCCCGCCAGCACGCGGCCCTGCGCGATGCGGCGCACCTTGCGGGCATTGCCCTTCACCACCGTCTGGCCGAGCGAGACCTGGCCGTCCCCGGCCATGGCCACCTTCCCGTTGCGGCGGACGCAGAGGATGGTCGTGCCGTGCCACCCGAGCGGATCATGTGTGTCTGTTGTCATGGCGCGCATGTGGCGCGTCCGGGCGGCTTCGGCAATGCGGGTTGCGGGCGCGCATGACTGATCCCAACCTGCCGCATCGAAGGAGATTCGCATGCTGCCCAGCCTCTTGCCCAGTCTTGTGAACGACGACGCCCACGCGCTACCGCTGCATGTTGTGGCGCCAGGGGATTGGGAATCCCTGCCCGGTGCGGCTTTCGCGCGCGCCGGCGGGTTTGGGGCCAAGCCGGGCGAGATCGCGCTGCTGCCCGGAGCGGAGGGACTGGCCGGCGCCCTGTTCGGCGCGCCGCGCAACGCCGAGGGCTATGGCGCGCTGCCCTATGGCCTTCCCGAGGGAACCACCTGGCGCCTGATGGGCGGTGATGGCGCGGCGGCCGCGCTGGGGTGGGCGCTGGGCGCCTATCGCTACACGCGCTTCAAGCCCGCCAAGCGCGCCCCGGCCCGGCTGGTTTCGCCCGCCGGCAGTGAGGCCGCGCAGGCCATCGCCACCGCCATGTGCCGCGCGCGCGATCTCATCAACACGCCCGCGAACCACCTGGGTCCGGCCGAGCTGGTCGCCATGGTGGGCGAGGTGGCGGCGCAGCATGGCGCGGCGTTCCGCGTGATCGAGGGCGAGGAGCTGGCGCGGGGCTTCCCGGCGGTCCAGGCGGTGGGCCAGGGCAGCCCCCGCGCGCCCCGCGTGGCGGTGCTGGAATGGGGCAGCGCTGATGCGCCGCTGGTGGCGCTCTGCGGCAAGGGAGTGTGTTTCGACACCGGCGGGCTCGACCTCAAGCCATCGAGCGCCATGCTCCGCATGAAGAAGGACATGGGCGGCGCGGCCGTCATGCTGGCCCTGGCCGAGGCGCTGATGGCGCAGAAGGCGCCCATCCGCCTGCTGCTGCTGATCGGCGCCGTCGAGAACAGCGTGAGCGGCGATTCCTTCCGGCCGCTTGATGTCATCCGCACGCGCCAGGGGCTGACGGTCGAGATCGGCAACACCGATGCCGAGGGGCGCCTGGTCCTGGCCGACCTGCTGACTTATGCCGCCGAGCACAAGCCGCGCGTGATCCTGAACGGCGCGACATTGACCGGCGCGGCCCGCGTGGCGTTAGGCCCTGACCTGCCCGCGCTGTTCAGCAATGACGACGCCCTGGCCGAGGCGCTGCTGGCCGGCGGGCAATCGGCCGGCGATCCGCTCTGGCGGCTGCCGCTGCATGAGGGCTACGCAAATTGGCTCGACAGCCCGATCGCCGACCTGAACAACGTCGCCACCAAGCCGATGGGCGGGGCGATCATCGCCGCCCTCTTCCTGCGGCGCTTCGTCCCCGAGGGCACGCCCTGGGCGCATCTCGACCTCTATGCCTGGAATGATGCGACGCGCCCGGGCCGGCCCGAGGGCGGCGAGGCGACGGGGATGCGGGCTGCCCTGGCCGGACTGGGACGCCTGCTCGGTTTTCCTTCGATGTAAATTGCAAAACCTGCGCGAAATCAGGCCATAAATGAATTTCTTGCAATCCAGACCGAAATCGGGCCTACTCATCATACTGACGCACCCAATATGAGATGTCAGAGAGTTGTTACATCTCGCGCGCCGGGCGCGGGGTGATCCAAGCTGGCGCCCAGGATATCGGCGCCTGAAGGAAAGTTGCGATGTCTGTCCAGATCAATCCCGACCAGTTGGTCGGCATCCTGAGGGACACCACGGTCGCCCTGGTCCGCCGTGATGGGCCGGATCTGTCGGCGCGCCAGTTGGGCGTCTTCCTCTCGGTCTATCTCAGCCCTGGCCCGCACACGGTGCGCGGCCTAGCGCACAACCTGAACGTGTCGAAGCCCGCCATCACGCGCGCGCTGGATCGTCTGGGCGAGCTCGATCTCGCGCGCCGCAAGGTGGACCCGATGGACCGCCGCAGCGTGCTGGTGCAGCGCACGCTCAAGGGCACCGTCTTCCTGCGCGAACTTCGCCAGACGATGGCGGAGGCCGAAGGCGTCGTCGCTGAGATGCCGGTGGCGGAGTCCGTCGACGCGTGATGCCGCGCCGGCTCAGTAGCCGGCGCTGAAATCCACGAGGTTGATGAGGGCTCGCCCCTCGCGTGCGCGCCGCAGGTTCTCCACGACCTGTGGCGCGGCACTGGCCGGGATGGTGATGGCAGAGGCATGCGGCCAGACCAGCACCTTGGGGTGCGTCCAGAAGGCATGATCCGCCGGCAGGGGCTCGGGCTCGAAGACGTCGAGCGCGGCCGCGGCCACATGGCCTGAATCCAGCGCCGCCAGAAGGTCTTCCGCCACCAGGTGCCCACCGCGCGCGGCGTTGATCACGAAGGCGCCACGCGGCAGCCAGGCCAGGCTCTTCGCGTTGATCACGCCCCGCGTTTCCGGCGTCAGTGGCAGCAGACAAACGAGGATGTCAGTCTGCCGCAACATGGCTTCCAGGCCATCCGCGCCGGCGAATGTTTGCACGCCGGACAGCTCGCGCGGGTTGCGCGTCCAGCCCATCACGGGGAAGCCCAGGGACCGCAGCGCCTGGGCGCAGGCATTGCCCAATTGGCCCAGGCCCAGCATGCCGATGCGGCGCTTCGCCGTATCCGGCGCGGGCAGCTCGTCCCAGATGCGGGCGGCCTGTTGCGCGCGGTACTCCAGATCCTGGCGGTGGAAGCGCAGCACGTTCAGCAGCACCCATTCGGTCATGCCGCTGGTCAGCCGCTCATCTTTCAGCCGCGCCACGGGGATGCCGGGCGGCGGGCCCGGCGCGCGCAGCAGATGGTCCACGCCCGCACCCATGGAGACGATGAGCTTGAGGTTCGGGTAGCGCCGCAGCTCCGCCATGTCGTGCTGCGTCCAGCAGACCGCGGCCTCGATATCCGCGGGGTCGCCCGCATCGGGGAAGAGGCGGATGTCGAGCGTGGCATCCTCGGCCAGCAGCGCGTCCCGCCAATCCTGCATGGCATTGGCCTTGGTGGAGAGAAGAATGGCCATCAGTTCTGCCTTGTCTCGGGGAGGGTCACGCCCTCGATACCGTGGAAGCTGCGGACATAGGCGCGCCAATCATCGCGCCGCGTGGCCACGCGCTCGGTGCCGTCGGGCAGCTTGGCGTAGAGGCTGAGCACGCCGCGCGCCCACATCACGTCGAAGTTCAGGTCAGCCTGGAGGACATAGGCGGCGGTGCGCATGAATACATCCTCCTTGATCTTCGGCTGTACCTTGGCGAGCCACCACCAGCAGCCCGCCGCCAGCACGACGGAGCCCACGTAGAAATGGATCAGCGCGGTGGCGAGGAAGGAGGAGGTGAGGATCAGCCCGGCCGGGATGATGTTCTCGGCATAGCGATAGACCGGGCTGCCCGGCGAATTCATCTTGCGGATGTGGATGCCGAGCTTCACCAGCTCGAGATCCATCAGCGCCTGGAGCTTCTGGCGCTCCTGGCCAGCCCAGGGGTGGGCTGGGGCTTCTTCCGTCTCGCTCAAGTTTCCGTGTTCCCATGCGCCGCGCGCAGCTCGAAGGCGGCGGCCATCAGGGCGCGCGTATAGGGCTCGCGCGGGTTTTGCGTAAGGGCCTCGGCCTCGCCCGCCTCGACGATGCGGCCATCCTTCATCACGATGATCCGGTGGGCCATGGCGCGGACCACGCGCAGGTCGTGGCTGATGAAGAGGTAGGCGAGGCGATGCTTCGCCTGCAGGCCGCGCAGCAATTCCACCACCTGCGCCTGCACCGAAACATCCAGCGCCGAGGTCGGCTCATCCAGCACGACCAGGCGCGGCTTCAGCACCAGGGCGCGCGCGATGGCGATGCGCTGGCGCTGGCCGCCGGAGAATTCATGCGGGTAGCGCTCGGCCATCGCGGCATCGAGGCCCACTTCCTCCAGCGCCTGGGCCACGCGGATGGCGCGCTCCGCCTCGCGCAGGCCGGGCTCGTGCACGGCGAGCCCCTCGCCCACGATCTCGCCCGCATTCATGCGCGGCGAGAGCGAGCCATAGGGGTCCTGGAAGACGATCTGCATGCGCGCGCGGAGCGGCCGCATTTCGGCGCGGGTCAACGGCTGGATATCGCGCCCCTCGAAGCGGATCTTTCCTTCGCTGTTCTCCATGCGGATCAAGGCCAGGCCGAGCGTCGTCTTGCCGCTGCCACTCTCCCCCACCAGGCCCAGCGTCTCGCCCTCGCGCAGCGCGATGTCCACGCCATCCACCGCCTTCACCTGGGCGACGACGCGGCGCAGCAACCCGCGGCGGATGGGGAAATGCACGCGGATGTCCTGGCCTTGCAGGATCTCCTCCGCGCCGTCGGGGATGGGGGCGGGGCGGCCGCGCGGCTCGGTCGCCAGCAGCATCCGGGTATAGGGGTGCTGCGGGTTGGCGAAGACCTCGGCCACCGCGCCCTGCTCCACCACCGCGCCATCCTTCATCACCACCACGCGATCGGCATGGCGGCGGACGATCTGCAAATCGTGCGTGATGAGCAGCATGGCCATGCCGAGGCGGCGCTTCAGGTCGGCCAGCAATTCCAGGATCTGCGCCTGGATGGTCACATCCAGCGCCGTGGTCGGCTCGTCGGCGATGAGCAGCTTCGGCTCATTCGCCAATGCCGCGCCGATCATCACGCGCTGGCGCTGCCCGCCGGACATCTGGTGCGGATAGGCGTTGATGCGTTCCTCGGCGTTGGGCAGGCCGGCGCGTTGCAGGGTGGTGATGACGGCCTGGCGCAGCGCCTCGCCGCGCAGCGGGCGATGCAGGGTGATCGCCTCGCTCACCTGGCGGCCGATCGTGTGCAGCGGGTTGAGCGAGGTCATCGGCTCCTGGAAGACCATGCCGGCCACGCCGCCGCGCAGGCGGTGCAGGGCGGCCTGGTCGGCCGTCAGCACTTCCGTGCCATCCAGCGTGATGCGGCCTTCCGGGTTGCTGCCGGTGTTCGCCAGCAATTGCAGGATGGAGAGCGCCGTGACCGATTTGCCGGAGCCGCTTTCGCCCACCAGCGCCACCGTCTCGCCCGCGTTCACGGTGAAGGAGACGCCGCTGACCACGCGCTTGCCGCGGAAGGCGACGGCGAGATTCTCGACGGAGAGGAGGGGGGTATCCGCCATCAGCCCAAGCTCCCCCCAGGCAATTTGCGCGGGTCGAAGGCATCGCGCACCGCCTCGCCGATGAAGATCAGCAAGGTCAGCACGCCGCCCAGCACCACGAAGCCGGTGAAGGCGAGCCAGGGCGCCTGGAGGTTGTTCTTCCCCTGGCTCAGCAATTCGCCGAGCGAGGCCGAGCCGGGCGGCAGGCCGAAGCCCAAAAAGTCCAGCGTGGAAAGCACGGTGACGGAGCCTGAGAGGATGAAGGGCAGGAAGGTCAGCGTCGCCACCATCGCATTGGGCAGGATATGCCGGAACATCAGCGCGCTATCGGAAACACCCAGCGCCCGCGCCGCCCGCACATAATCGAGGTTGCGGCCACGCAGGAATTCGGCGCGCACCACGCCGACCAGGCCCATCCAGGAAAACAGCAGGAGAAACACCAGCAGCGTCCAGAAGCTCGGCTCGATGACCGAGCCTAGGATGATGAGCAGAAACAGCTGCGGCATGCCGGACCAGATCTCGATGAAGCGCTGGAAGAGCAGATCCGTCCAGCCGCCGTAATAGCCCTGCACCGCCCCCGCCGCGATGCCGATGATCGAAGCGAAGATGGTCAGCGTGAAACCGAACAGCACCGAGATTCGGAAGCCATAGATCACCCGCGCCATCACATCGCGCGCCTGGTCATCCGTGCCGAGCCAGTTGCGCGCACTGGGTGGCGAGGGCGCCGGCTGGCCGAGGTCACGCACCACCGTCGCGTGGCTGTAGCGGATGGGCGGCCAGACCACCCAGCCGCGCGAAAGCACGTCGCGCATGAATTCCGGGTCGTGCCAGTCGGCCTGGGTGGGCAGGCCGTCGGGCACGATGTCGCTCTCGGCATATTCGACGGCGACGGGAAAGAACCAGTTGCCGTCCACCTTCGCGACGAGCGGGCGGTCATTCGCCAGCAGCTCCGCGAAGAGGGTGAGGAAAAACAGCGCGCCAAAGATGGTGAGCGAGATCATGCCGCGGCGATTGCCACGGAAATTGGCGATGCGGCGGCGCGTCAGCGGGGAGAGAGTCATCGAGGGGCTTTGCCCCTCGAGCACCCCAGCAGGGAACCCGTTCCCTGCACCCTCATGCCGCCTCCAGTTCGAATACCAGGCGCTCGCGCGGCGCATCCGCGATGCCCGCCTGCATGGCGCCGGCATCCGGGAAGGGGCCCGGCAGATGCAGCGTCTCCGTCTCCAGCGTGATGCGCGGCACCGCCAGCGGCCAAGGGTCGAGTGCCGCCACGCGGCTGCTGCGGCGGATCAGCGTGGTGCCGTTGCAGTCAAACCGCTCCTGCCCCCAGCACAGGCCGAGGGCAATCGAATCCACCATCGCGATCTTGCGCTGGTTGGCCGTGACCGCAGCCTCATCCACGCCGAGCTTCGCCATCAGCGCCGCACTCCAATCCTTCTCGCGCGCCATATAGCCCTCCATGGCGGCGAGGCTCTCCGCACTCGGCGCCATGCGGTTGCCGAGGATGCCGAGGCGATAGATGTGGCTGCCATGGCGCAGGATCAAAAGCCCCGCCCAGAGGCCCCAATTGGCCAGCGCGTCGCGCACGCCCTGCTCCCACATCGGCACATGCTCGGCGCCGGAGAGGGCGTTGAAATGGCGCGGCAGGCCGGTGGCCGCGTCGAATTCCGGCGCGCGCTCCCACTCCATCCAGGCGCAGTCATGCTGCGCGGCGGCGTTGATCACGGGCTCCAGCGGCGCGGGCGGCGCGGCCAGCGCGCGCATGAGCTGGCCGGACAGCACGGCATGGGCGGGCTGCGGCGTGGCGAGCACGCTGCCATCGGGTTGGGGCCACAAGATCATCCGTGCCTACCTTCGCGATTCGAAATCAATGCGCGGGTCCACCAGCGTATAGGTGAAGTCGCTGACGATCTGCATGATCAACCCCAGCAGCGTGAAGATGTAGAGGGTGCCGAACATCACCGTGTAGTCGCGCCGGATCGCCGCCTCGAAGCCCAAGAGGCCGAGCCCGTCCAGCGAGAAGATGATCTCCACCAGCAGCGCGCCGGTAAACAGGATCCCGATGAAGGCCGCCGGAAACCCCGCGATGATGATCAGCATCGCGTTGCGGAACACATGGCCATAGAGCACGCGCTGCTCCCCTGCGCCCTTGGCCCGCGCGGTGACGACATATTGCTTGTTGATCTCCTCGAGGAAGGAGTTCTTCGTCAGCATGGTCAGCCCCGCGAAGCCGCCGATCACCAGCGTCAGCGTCGGCAGGAACACATGCCAGGCGTAATCCGCGGCACGCGCCCAGAAGGACCAGTTCTCGCTGCCCGAGGTCGCCAGCCCGCGCAGCGGAAACCACTGCACGAAGCTGCCGCCGGCAAACAGCACCACCAGCAGGATGGCAAACAGAAACCCCGGGATCGCATAGCCCACCAGCACCACCGCGCTGCTCGCGAGGTCAAACCGCGTGCCGTCCCGCACCGCCTTGCGAATGCCGAGCGGAATCGAGATCAGGTAGATCATCAGCGTGGACCACAGCCCGAGCGAGATGGAGACGGGAATCTTCTCCACCACCAGATCCCAGACCGGCCGATCACGAAACAGCGACCGCCCGAGGTCAAACCGCATATAGCCCCAGAGCATCTCGCCAAACCGCACATGCGCCGGCTTGTCGAAGCCAAAGGCGCGCTCGATCTCGCGCACCACCTCAGGGTCCAGCCCGCGCGCGCCGCGATACTGCGAACCCCCACCCTCGGCCGTGGAGGCCGGCTGCGGCCGCGTCTCGTTGTTCCCCTCGCCGGTCAGGCGACCCATCGTGTCACCCTGGCCGCGAATCTCCGCGATCATCTGCTCGACCGGACCGCCGGGCGCGAACTGGATCACGGCGAAGTTGATCAGGATGATGCCGAACAACGTCGGGATCACGAGCAACAGGCGGCGCAGCAGGTAGCTGGTCATGGGTGGGGATGCGCCGCGGGAGGGCGCTGCCCTCCCGGACCCTCCCGCCGGGGACTTTTGGTCCCCGGACCCCTTGAGAGTGTTGTCGGATTTGGGGGAGGGGGAATGGCACTTCGGCCATGCCCCCTCCCCCAAATCCGACCAAGTCTCAGGGTCCAGGGATCAAGATCCCTGGCGGGGGAGCGCGAGGGGGCAGCGCCCCCTCGCAGGTGCACCCCGCCCATCACAGGCTCCGCTTCGCCTCTTGCAGCGCGCGGTCGCGCGCTGCGTCAATCCACCAGCTGTCGAAGCCCAGTGCGTATTTCGGGTTGCGTTCCGGCCGGCCGAAGCGGTCCCAGAAGGCGATCCAGAAGGCGCGGTTGTGCCATTGCGGAATGACGAAGTGGTTGTGCAGCAGCACCCGGTCCAGCGCGCGGGTGCGCTGGATGAGTTCCTCGCGGTCCGGCGCGGTGATGACGAGTTCGACCAGCGCATCAATCACCGGGTGGCAGATGCCGGCCACGTTTTGCGAGCCGTTCTCCTGCGCCTTGGCGCAGGTGAAATAGTCGCGCTGTTCATTGCCGGGGGAGAGCGATTGCCCCATCACATCCACCGTCATGTCGAAGTCGAAGGCATCGATGCGGACCTGGTATTGGGCGGGGTCCACCGTGCGGACGCGGGCTTCGACGCCGAGGCGCTGCAGCCATTGCACATAGGGCAGGGCGACGCGCTCGAAGCTGGCGCCGTTCAGCAGGATCTCGAATTCGAAGCGCTGGCCCTGGGCGTTGACCAGGCGGCGGTCACGAATGGTCCAGCCGGCCTGGCGCATGAGGTCGAGCGCGCGGCGCAGGCCGTCGCGGTTGTTGCCGCTGCCATCGGTGGTGGGCAGGCGGTGCTCGGTCGTGAAGACGGAGGGCGGCAGCTGCGCGCGGAAGGGCTCGAGGATGGCGAGCTCGCGCCCCGTCGGCAGGCCGGAGGAGGCGAGCTCGCTGTTCGAGAAGAAGCTCTGCGTGCGGGCATAGGCGCCGTTGAAGATATTGGCGTTCAGCCACTCATAGTCGAAGACCTGCATCAGCGCCTCGCGCACGCGGGCATCCTGGAAGAGCGGCCGGCGCAGGTTCATGACGAAGGCCTGCATGCCCGTGGGCAGCTGGTGGCGGATTTCGTCCCGCTTGACGAGGCCGCGGCGGACGGCCGGGAAATCGTAGCCCGTGGCCCAGTTGCGGGCGATGTTCTCGGTGCGGAAGTCGATCTGCCCGGCCTTGAAGGCCTCGAAGGCGACGGTGACGTCGCGGAAATACTCGTAGCGCATCACGTCGAAATTCTGCGTGCCGCGCCGGGTGTTGAGGTTCACCGCCCAATAATCCGCCACGCGCCGATAGGCGACGCTGCGGCCGGATTCGAAGCGGTCCACGCGATAGGGGCCGGAGCCCAACGGCACGTCCAGCGTCGGGCGGGCAAAGTCGCGGCCCTCCCAGTAGTGCTTCGGCAGGATGTTCATCTGGCCAAGGATCAGCGCCAGCTCGCGGTTTTCGTTGGTCTTGAAGCGGAAGGTGACGCGGCGTGGGCTCTCCACCACCACCTCGCTGACGTCGCCCCAATAGGCGCGGTAGAAGGGGCGGCCCTGGGTGCGCAGCGTGTTGAAGGTCCAGGCCACATCCTCGGCGGTGATGGGGCGGCCATCATGCCAGCGGGCGCTCTCGCGCAGCTCGAAGGAGACGCCCATGCGGTCGGCCGGGATTTCGACGGTCTCGGCCAGATGCGCGTATTCGGTCGAGGCCTCGTCCGCGCTCTCCATCAGGAGGCTGTCATAGAGGTTGTTGAGGCCGACCGCCGCGGTGCCGCGCAGGATGAACTGGTTGAAGCTGTCATAGCTGCCGAGGGCGGTGAGTGCGATCTCGCCGCCCTTCAGCGCATCCGGGTTCACCCAGGGGAAATGCGGGAAATTGGCCGGCAGCGCGGGCTCGCCCAGCAGGGAGAGCGCGTGGGTGCGGATCGGCGGTGCGTTTTGCGCGGCGGCCGAGAAGGAGACCAGCCCGAAGCCGGCGGCGAAGAGGTCACGGCGTTGCATCATGCGGGAGAGATTGGGGGTGCCGGGCGTCCAGGGCAACCGGCAAGTCAGCCGAGCAGCGAAACGATCTCCGGCAGCAGCGCCGCATCGCCGACGGCGATGACCTCGCCCGGGCTGGCGAGCGTGAGTGCCCGGCCCTGCCAATCCGTCATTCGCCCGCCCGCGCCCTCGATCACCGGCACCAGCGCGGCCCAGTCCCAGGGCTTGAGCGTGCTCTCGACGACGGCATCCACGAGGCCGAGCGCAACCAACCCATAGGCGTAGCAATCGCCGCCCCAGGTGACGCGGCGCGCGGCTTTTCGCACGCGCTCAAAGCGGGCGCTGCCGGCGGCGTCGAAGATCTCGGGCGAGGTGCAGGACAGCTCGGCGGTGGCGAGGCTGGGGCAGGGCCGGCAGGCGGAGGTCCCGCCCATGGGGCTCGTGAAGCGCGTGGGCTGGCCGGCCACGCCCACCCAGCGCTCCCGGGTCACCGGCTGGTCAATCAGGCCGAGCACGGGTTCGCCCCGGTGCAGCAGGCCGATCAGCGTGCCGAAAAGCGGGCGGCCGGTCAGGAAGGCGCGGGTGCCATCAATCGGGTCGAGCACCCAGAGATATTCGGCATCGCCGCGCTCGGTGCCGTATTCCTCGCCCATGATGCCATGGCTGGGGAAGCGTGCGCTCAGATAGGCACGCAGCGCGCGTTCGGCCGCGCGATCGGCTTCGGTGACGGGCGAGGCGTCGCCCTTCGCTTCCACCAGCAGGGCCGAGCGGAAGAGCGGGCGGATGATGCCGCCCGCCAGATCGGCCGCCGCTTCGGCGGCCGCGATGAACTCAGCAGAAATCAGGGAAGCGGCGCCGGGGTGGCGGAGAGCGTGCGCAGGAAGGCGATCACATCCGCGCGCTGCGCCGTATTGGCGAGGCCCGCGAAGCCCATGCGCGTGCCGGGCATGGCGCGGTTGGGCGCCGCGATGAAGGCGTTCAGCGCCTCGTAATCCCAGGGCTTGTCGGCCAGGGCGCGGTTGGCGGCGCTGTAGTTGAAGCCCGCCTGGTGCGCGTGCTTGTTGTTCACGATGTTCCAGAGGTTCGGGCCCACGCCCGCGCGGCCGCCCTCGTTCAGCGTGTGGCAGGAGGCGCAGAGACGGCCGGCCAGCGCGCGGCCATTATCCACATTCGCGGCGGCGAGCAGGGGCCCGATCGGCTCCACCGCCGGCGCGGCGGGGGCGGTGGGCGCGGCGGCGGTCTGCGGCGTGGCGCCAATGCTGATGGCCGAACGCTCCAGCCGGTGCGGATGAACCACCAGGCCGCCGATCACGCCCGCACTCATGAAGGTGACGCCCGCGGTGAGGACGGCCGCGAAAATCTTATTGGCTTCCAGGCTCATGCCGAGCTGACCCTTCTCAACAACCGGGCGGCTTTGGCGCTGTTTGCGCGATGCCGTCCCCTGACTTATTCGTAGACTTCCATACAGGCGGTGCTGCGCCGCATCAACCGTCCCCGGCCCTTGTTTCACCCACGGAATTCAGCGTGAACCCCATCATTCTCATCCCCGCCCGCATGGCGGCGACACGCCTGCCCGGCAAGCCGCTGGCCGAGATCGCCGGCCGGCCGATGATCGTGCATGTGCTGCAACGCGCGCGGGAAGCGGGCATCGGCCCCGTCGCCGTCGCGGCGGGCGAGCCCGAGATCGTGGCGGCGGTGGAGGCGGCGGGCGGCCGCGCCGTGCTGGTGGCGGATGACGTCCCCAGCGGCACCGACCGCATCCACCGCGCACTCGCCCAGCTCGACCCCTTCGGGGCGCATGACATCGTGGTGAACCTGCAGGGCGATTTTCCGACGCTGGAGCCGAACCTGCTCTGGTCCGTCCTCAAGCCGCTCGCCGACAAGGCGGTGGATATCGGCACGCTGGTCTGCCCCATCGCCGATGAGGCGGAGGCCAACACCGCCTCCTTCGTGAAGGCCGCCTGCGCCTTCCCGGAGGACGCCGAAGTGGCCCCCGCGCTCTATTTCAGCCGCAACCCGATCCCCTGGGGGGAGGGGCCGCGCTGGCACCATATCGGCGTCTATGCCTATCGCCGGGCGGCGCTGGACCGCTTCGTGCGCCTGCCGGAATCGCCGCTCGAACGGCGCGAGAAGCTCGAACAGCTCCGCGCGCTGGAGGCCGGCATGCGGATCGGCGCGGCACGCATCGAACATGGCCCCTTCGGTGTGGACACGCCCGAAGATTTGGAACGGGCCCGTCATCTCTTGGGAAACACATGAACCAGATCATCGCCTTCCAGGGGGTTCCTGGCGCCTATTCCGACCTCGCCTGCCGCCACGCCTATCCCGGCTGGACCACGCTGCCCTGCCCAAGCTTCGAAGCGGCCATGGGAGCTGTGCGTGATGGGCGTGCTGCGCTGGCCATGCTCCCCTGCGAGAACAGCCTGGCCGGACGCGTGCCGGACATCCACCGCCTGCTGCCGGAATCGGGCCTCTCCGTGATCGGCGAGCATTTCGAGCGCGTGGAGCACTGCCTTCTGGCGCGGCCGGGCGCCAAGCTGGAAGGCATCCGCCGCGCGCACAGCCACCCGATGGCGCTGGGCCAGGTGCTGAAGGTCATCAAGGAACTCTCCCTCACCCCCGTGATCCAGGCGGATACGGCGGGTGCGGCCGAGATCATCGCCCGCGAAGGCACCTTCGAGGATGCGGCGGTGGCGAGCGAGCTGGCCGCCGAGGTCTATGGCCTGGAAATCCTGCGCCGCAATGTCGAGGACGCCCTGCACAACACCACGCGCTTCTACGTCATGTCGCGCGAGCGCAAGGTCCCGCCGGCGAACGAGGTGCCGCACCCGGTGACGACCTTCGTCTTCCGCGTCCGCAACATGCCGGCGGCCCTCTACAAGGCGCTGGGCGGCTTCGCGACCAATGGCGTGAACATGACGAAGCTCGAGAGCTACATGCTCGACGGTGCCTTCACCGCCACGCAATTCCTCTGCGACGTGGATGGCCACCCGGATGAGCCCGGCCTGTTCCGCGCGCTGGAAGAGCTGCGCTATTTCTCGCGCGAGCTGAAGGTGCTGGGCACCTATCCCGCCAGCCCGTTCCGGCTGGCGCATGAGGGGCGCTGAGCGCCCCTCTTTTCCACAACGCTAGACCTTGATCCGCGCTGATAGAAGCGCGGATCAAGGTCTAGCCTTTGCTGAGAGGATGATTCACCGCTTCGGTGATTCCACCTCAGCGGATCATGCTCTAGCAGGCTGCTGAAAAAGGTCGCAATTGTCGGTTGTAAGGCCGCTCCCTTGGTAAGGGAGAGTTCGAGCATTGATCATATTGTGGTGCCCTGGCGGGTGATTGGCGCTGTGTATGGCTGAT